>Ga0335082_10000200_pt1 | contig 60463 bp, 30 predicted proteins | sample Lox_Sample_41_FD_206718 | JGI IMG/M metagenome (GOLD analysis project Ga0335082, IMG submission 206718) | Soil microbial communities from Loxahatchee National Wildlife Refuge, Florida, United States - Lox_Sample_4.1 | ecosystem: Environmental > Terrestrial > Soil > Wetlands | place: USA... | reverse complement strand
AAAATATTCATAAAAAATGAAACCAAACTTTTGTAAAATCAGAAATATTAAATGAAAGAATACCAAATGAAATAAAAAAAGAAAATAAAAAAATATGGAAAAAGTATTTTAAATTTATTAAAGAAGAATTTTTTAATAAATATTCAAAGTTAAAAGAAAATGACAAAATTAAATTTTTTGAATTATATAAATATTTTATTTCAAAAGTAAAAAGAAAATTTATTTGGGCCCATAGAGAATTTTGAACATCTAAAAATTATTATTGAAAAATAAAATATTATAAAATTTTTTCTAAATATACAAATAATAAAAGGGAAGGATTAATGGAAAATAAAATATTTTTTTTTGAAAATATATTTAAAGTATACTATAGAAAAATAATACGATTATATATTATGGAATATTATAAATATTATTTAATAAAAATGTGACGTAATTATTGAATATATACATTTAGATTATTTATAATTAACAAAATAAGAATAATTAATCAAAGTCATGTATTATTATTAAATTTTATAATTGTAAAAACATTATTTGGTTTATTAAAATATAATTATAGTAGTTTAATTAGATTAAAACCTAAATATTATTACTTAAATAAAATAAGAAATTATGAAACAAAATTTAGAAAAATTAATTTGAATAGCTGAGTTAACAGTGTTAAATATATAAAAAGATTAAGAAAAACACCGAAAAATTTTTGAAGAAGATATCATAGATTAGCTTCTATATTTTATGGAAGAATAATACAAAATGCTGAATTAGATACCAAACGTAAAATATTTGTTCCTTTTGTATTATATTTCGAAGATATATTATATAATATATATGGTAAATGAACTATAATAAGATTATGACCCCTTAAAAAATATTATTTAAGTAGTTATATATTAGCTAAAAGAATTATGACTTTAATTTTGTGACGAGCTAAAATTGTTAAAACAGTAAGTAAATTTAGAAAAAAAACTTGATTCTTTTTATCTCTTGTAAAACATGGACAAATCACAAGAAGTTATTTTGATTATTATAAAAATGTTTTATCTAAATGACCAGATTCATTATTAAATAAGATAAATGAAAAAAAAAAACAACAAAATTATTTAAATTTTAATAATTTACAATATATGATAAAAAAAACAGAAAGATTACATAAATTTACTACTCATTTAATTAATAAAGAAAATTATTCTAATGAGCATTTCAATTTATGATATAAATATATTGTAGCTTACAAATTAAAAAAGGAATTTAAAAAAATTACTATTGAAGATCTTATTGGTAATAAGAAACCATTACAATTTGATCCTGCTAAATGATTAAAAGTATGATTAAAACCATTTAGAAAATATCTTCATTATTTATTAGCAGAACATGATATAAGTCATATAAAATTTATATTATCAGGTAGAACAGGTACACGAAGAAATAATGCAAGAAAAACACGATTGATAAGATCATATGGATATGTGAGAAATCCGAGATATTGAGCAATAGAAAAAAAGAAATTTTTTAATATAGGTATCCCTGCTATTAGAAATCAAATGAAATCTAGTTTTGATTATTCTAAAACTATTTCAAAAAGTGTAAGTGGTGCTTTATCTGTTAAAGTATGAATAACATCAAAAATATCAGTAGATATACAAGAATTATTAATGTTTTTAGTAGATATAAAATATTTATATTCTCAAGTTTTTAACAAATATTATCTTGTGGCTCGACGATTCTTGTGACATAAAAAAATACACTCTAATCAATGAGAAATAGCACAAAGACATCATTTATTACAAAGAAAAAATTGATATAATATTTTACGTAAATCTAAAAAATGTATTAAAAATAAATATTTCAATAAAAATAAATTTAGTAAAAAATTTTATTTATATATTCGATCTATTTCTACAAAATTAAATATACCTATTAATATATTAATATATAAAGAACAAATTAAACGAAAAAGTTATAAATATAAATTATGATCCATTAAAATGTATAAAAATAAATTAAAACCTTATTATAATTTTATAAATACACCTTCGTATAGAAAAATTTTAAGAAAAAATAAATAAAATTAGTATTAATTTTTAAACAATAAAATATTTTTTTACTTTTTTTTTATTAATGCAGTAATTTCCTTTATAATTTAGCTAATAAATAGATGTTATTATAAAAGTTTCTTCCTTTTATTTTATCTAACATTTTAATCAAGAATCTTTCTTTAATAATTATTAAAGATTCTTAATTTATAGCTAAAAAGAAATTCTGCATCAAGGGAATGTAACTCAATTGGTAGAGTATTCGCCTTTTAAGCGAAGGGTTATAAGTTCAAATCTTATCATTCTCGTTTTATTTATTATCAAAGATAAAAAAATTTTATTAAATTAATAAAATATAAATTTTTATTAATTTAATAAAAGTGTTTATATCTAATTATAGATTTTAATATTTATATGTATATATATATTATATTTTAATAAAATTACTTTTGCACCTAATTACAAATATATATGTAATTTGGGTTGTGGACTAATGGTATGTCACTGGAATTTGGATCCAGTCGGTGAAAGTTCGAATCTTTCCAATCCAATAATCAATAATAATATTCCTCATTTTTCCAATCCTTAATAATGAAAATATAAAGGATATTTATTTTAGCTTTGGATTTTAGGTGAGATAAAATAGAAGTAAATAAATATAACCTGTTTAAATTTAAGAAATAGTAAGTCGGTATTTTGGAATCACAAAAAGAAATTATACATAATAAATAGAAAATAAAAAATTAAAATAGAATTATTATTTAATTTATATATAGAGGAAATGACAAGGATAAAAAATTGAGAGTATTCTCATTCTCTACAAAAAAAAAATAAGAACTTTTTAAATATAAGAATAAATAATTTTATAGAAAAAGATACTTTAATAAAAAGATAATATAAGAATAACAGTATTTATACTCTTCTAATTTTATAATATAAATTAGATAATTAAGCTAAATTTTTATATTATTCAATTTTTTCTAAATAAATTACTATTTTAATAATAATAAAACTTGGAGATATGTAATATTCTAAATACGAATTTTTTATCAGATATTTTTATCATAAGAATTAAAATATATTAGAGCTGAATACATTTGTTAAGAATTTTTAATCTTAGTATTATTGTTTATATAATATCTAAATTCAAATTATTAAATTAGTATATTATACAATCCAGATTACCAAATAATATATTTATTAAATTCGTAATTTTCAATTGAATGGCCTTATATTTTTATATGTTAGTAACTTAGTTAAGTGTTATATAGAAATTTAAAATTCATAATATGAATTTTAAAATAAAAACATAATACATCCTATCCATATTAAAAATTATTTAAATAGTACATTTCTTCATATTTAAGAAAAAAAACTCTTAAGAATAATAATATAATATTATGTATTATTATTTTTAATAATAAAGATAATATAATTATAAATTAATGTAATAATAAATAAAAATTTAATATTTCAGGAAATAACCCTTAAGAAAAATATTATATCTTTAGGTATTTAAAATCTATTTTTAATATATTATATATCTTAACATAACTTATATAGAATATAATAATATAACTGACAAAGATAATTAAAAATAATAAGTATCTACTATAAAAAAAGATACTTATGATAAGTAATTTTATGAAAACAGATGATAAAAAAGAAAACATATAAATATTTCAGTTTTTCCTAAAATTAATTGAAGAAAGGAAATAAAATTATATATATATATTATTGACTTCGCAAAGAATATATGTTAGTTATTGGTCACTATGATAAGGCTTTGTGGTACCTAATAAAGCGAATTTAAGCTATACCTTTTTTCTTTCAAATGACAAGATCTCAATCAACAGACGAGCCTTCTTGGTCTAATTTATTTAATTTAGAGAATACTCATGTGTCAAGAGCAGATTGATGAAGAAGATGACTGTATTCTACTAATGCAAAAGATATAGGTACATTATACTTATATTTTGCTATTTTTAGTGGTATGATTGGTACTTGTTTATCATTATTAATAAGAATGGAACTAGGTTCACCTGGAACACAAATATTAGCTAATGATGCACAATTATATAATACAATCATTACGGCTCATGCCTTCTTGATGATTTTTTTTATGGTTATGCCAGGAATGGTTGGAGGATTCGGTAATTTCTTTGTGCCATTGTTAATAGGGGCTGTCGATATGGCAAATAAATTAGAAAATTTTAATTTAGAAATGGAAGAAATGAAAGAAAAGAATTCATTTTTTATTTCAGAAAAAGAGAATAAGAATAAAGAAAACTCTAAATTTAGTTATTATTTAGCTGGTTTGTTTGAAGGTGATGGTTATATATCAATTAACAAGAAGAATAAATTAATATTTGGTATAACTTTTAATATTAAAGATAAACCCTTAGCTAAAATGATTTTAAACAAAATAAGAATAGGTTATATCTGTAAAAGAAAAAGCAATAGTATTGAATTGAGATTTACAAGCAAAACAAGTTTATGTAAAATTATATCTTTATTAAATGGAAAATTAAGAACACCTAAAATACATCAATTTTATTTATTTATAGATTGAATGAACAAAAATTATTTTCATGATAATATGAAAAAAAGAATTGTTAAATTGCCTTTAGATACCAGTTCTTTATTAAACAATTCTTGATTAGCGGGATTTATAGATGCAGATGGTTGTTTTTATATACGTTGTTCTTTAAAACAAATTATATGTAAATTTAGTTTAGAACAACGTATGATTTACCCTAAAACATTAGAAAAATATGAATATATTTTAAATAAAATATGTTTAGCTTTTAATGTTAAGTTATTAATTAGAAAAAGACTTAATTATAAAAATTCTTATTATGTTATAAAAATAGAAAACCAAAACTCCATTAAATTACTTATTTCTTATTTAGATAATTATTCTTTATTTTCTAGTAAATATTTAGATTATTTAGATTGAAAGAAAGCTTTTTCAATTATTCTAAATAAAACACATTTTACAGAAGAAGGAAGAAATAATATATTAATATTTAAAAATAATATGAATAATAAAAGAATTTATTTCGATTGAACTCAATTAAAAAATTAAATTTCTAAATTACATTTTAAATAATTATTTCTAAATTCAATGCCGTTTATTTTAGTAATAAAATAAATTATTACTTAGCTATTTGCATAGAATTCCTCCAATTTTTCGTTTTAACGAATAGAACAGATATAAGATACTCATAATAATAAAAAAAAAATTTTTTTTTATTAGTTGTTTATAACAACTTTTATAGTAAAAATTCTTATATACAAGGGGAGAATATGCAGGAAACCAAATTTTATCTTGATAATTATATTATCTTTTATAAAGAATAGGATAATTGTATTATCTTTTATAAAGAGTAGGATCCTCAGAGACTTTAGAACATTATTATAAGTATATTTATAATAATTTTCTAGGAATTTAAAAAAATTTAATTCTTTTAAATTAATACGCTAGGCTCCAAAATTGATTTTTTTTAATAAAAAAAATAAATTTTTATTATTAATCTTAATTTTGGATGAAGACATAGTCCAAGTGGGTAAGAAATTATTCACATAAAATTGATTTCCTCGATTAAATAACATATCATTTTGATTATTACCTCCTTCATTGATTCTTTTACTATCAAGTTCATTTGTTGAGTCTGGAGCGGGTACGGGATGAACAGTTTACCCACCTTTAGCAGCAGCTCAAGCACATAGTGGAGGATCAGTAGATTTAGCTATCTTCTCATTACATTTAGCTGGTATCTCTTCCATGCTAGGTGCTATGAATTCAAATAAAATATATGTAACAAATAAACGACAAAGATGTTCTTTTGAAAACAGAAACTAAGAGACGATGTTTTCAAAATAATTGTAATAATGATATGAATCCAAATAATAAGAATACAAATGAAAAAAATAAATGAAAATCTATTTTTGAGAGAAAAGGTTTACAGGAATTTGCTCGTAAAACAGCAAATAGTGTTATTAAAGAAAATAAAGTGAGTTGAAATAATTAATGATGTTTTGTCTTATAGTAATATTAAAATAACTGATAAAGAATTAATAAAATTATTAAATTTACCAAAATATACTATAAAGACTAAAGTAAGTAAAGAAATGATTAAAGAGATTAAAGATTTATTGGAGATACAATCATTTACATCTAATAAACAAGTAGCTGGTATTTATATATTTGTACATAATAAAACAGGCTCCAAATATGTTGGTTCATCTTCACAATTAGCAATAAGACTTTACAATTATATAAAGAAAAAGGATAGACCTGAAAAATTATTAAGACCTTTATTATATAAAGAAGGAATAAATAATTTTACTTTAGAAATAATACCTATAACAGGAAATTGAAAATACAGAGTTGAATTGGTATTATAACAATATTATTATTGGATCCTCTTTTTAATTTAAATAAAATTAAAGTGACAAATAAGCCTAGTGGCTCTAATGCTAATCCTTTATATATGGTATAACAGAGATAAATCAGTTTTATATTATTTTTCAATTCAACAAAAAGATTTAATAAAAAATAAAATCTTAATATTCACTTTGAAACAATGAAAAAATACTTAAAAAATGGAACTTATTATTTAAGAAAATATTCATATTCTTTTAGTAGAGAATGAATAATTGAATCCAAAGTCCTTGATATTACACCTTTGAATTTAGTTATAAAATTACAGAAGGAAAGAATTAAATATAGTAAGAATAAACCGATAAAAAGTGAAAGTAAAGCTATCTTATTAACATCTATAAACGACTCTAAAGATATTAAGTTATTTTATGGATTTAGACAATATGTTAAATTCTTAAAAGAAGATAAGGGATTTCCATCTACTAAAGAAACTTTGTTTAAATATATAATTAAAGGAAAACCTTATTATAGTTATCATTGTAAATTTGTATAAAAAGTTACTGTTTATGTTTTTATGGGGTTCATATAAAATTTCTAATAATATGCTGGGAAATTTTAATAATTAATTATAACTATCAGCAGGAAATTGTTTAATTGTTTTATCATTATTATTCAAATCCTTAGAGACTAAACATTAGACACCGTTTAATTAATAAAAATGTTGATAATTAAATGCTGAAGAGATAGTCCGTTGTAAATATATATAATAATGGTTAATATAAATTTACATTAATGTCATTACAACAATTATAAATATGCGATTACCTGGACAATCATTACATAAAGTACCGTTGTTCGGGTGAGCCATATTTGTAACAGCAGTTTTATTACTGTTATCTTTACCAGTCTTAGCAGGTGGAATAACTATGCTTTTATTCGATCGTAATTTTAACACAAGTTTTTTCGAACCAGCAGGAGGAGGAGATCCAGTGTTATATCAACATCTCTTCTGATTTTTCGGTCATCCGGAAGTTTATATTTTAATTATACCAGGATTTGGTATAATTAGTCATGTTATCGGTACAATGTCGGATAAATCGGTATTTGGTTACATTGGGATGGTTTATGCAATGCTATCTATCGGTGTTTTGGGTTTTATTGTCTGAAGTCACCACATGTACACTGTAGGATTAGATGCAGATACAAGAGCATATTTCACAGCGGCTACAATGATTATTGCCGTACCAACAGGAATAAAAATTTTTTCATGACTTGCAACCGCTTATGGTGGAAGTTTTGCATTTAATACACCTATGGTATATGCTTTAGGATTTATATTCTTATTTACGATAGGTGGATTAACAGGCGTAGTATTAGCAAATGCTAGTTTAGATATAGCATTCCATGATACAATGTTTTTATTTATTATTAATATGTTATTTTTAATAACAATTATGGATGAAAAAAACAAAAACAGTTGTTTAAAAAGTGATAATTTGAAAAATGGTTTAAATAATGATATTGAACATATAAAAATGTTTTGAGTTGGTTTAATGGATGGTAATGGGAGTATTCAAGTAAATCATTGACGTAAACTATCTATGCAATATAGATTTATTATTAAATTGTCTAACTCTAAATCAAATTATAAAATGTTAGTAGAAATATCTAAAGTAATAGGAGGAAGTGTTAGAATTACTGATAAAAATAAGAACGTTATATGAGTTGTTAATGATAAAGAAAATATAAAAGAAATTATTACAATCTATAATGTTTATCCTCCTTTAACTTCAAAAAAAATATGTCAATTGAAATTTCTTAAAGAATGTTTATTAAGAAATTCAATTGATTGATATTTATTAAATAGAAATAATAAATACGAGGATCAGATAATTATAATTAAGTCTGATATGTTTGGATTGGAAAAAGGTGTTTTTACTTTACCTATATATTTTAAGTGGTGATTTTCTGGATTTGTAGAAGCTGAAGGTTATTTCTCAATTAGAAAAAATAATTATCCTTCATTCTCTATAGGACAAAATGACGATGTTTATTTAATAAAAGCTATAAAAGAATTTTTAGTAGCTAGCAATAGAGTTAGAAATCCTTACCGTAATTTTTATTATTTGGAAATATATAAAAAAGAAATTTTGAAAATTATTATAAATCATTTTAAAATTTATCCTTTATTAGGAGAAAAAGCAGAGTCTTTTTACAAATGAGAACAAAAAGTTTAAAATAAGTGTCATGTGGTCATGCCACCATGAAAAAGTTTGTATCTTTTTCGGTAATATAATTAAGTTTATATTTTATAATTAATTATATTGCTAACGGTGAAACCTTATATGTTTTATAAAGCGTAGAGCTAGAAATTGTGTAAGGTAATACCGTGGTAACAATAAATAATATATATTTATATATATTTATAATAGTTATATTTATTATTTATTTATATATATTTATAATAGTTATATTTATTATTTATTAGGAACTGTAGAGACTAAACGTGGCAATCGAAAATTTATTAAGTTAAATAATTAGATAAGTTATAGTCCAATCCTTGAGGCAACTCAAGTTGTAAAAAAAATTTTTGTTATATTAACAAGAATAAGATGACTTATTACGTAGTAGCTCAAATGGGCCTTTTATCTGGTGACAGATTTTTAGAAATTGACTATATGCTGGAAACTATGTTTTTAAATCTTAACTTACTATTATATTTATATTATCTTGGTTTTTTTATACCGTTAGATGCGAGAATGCTTTCAGAAGTTAATAATAGTGAAAATAGTGAAAGATTTGTATTTAATAAATTTGAAAATACGGATATACAATCAGCAGAAAACTTTTCAGGATTCTCAGAGACTATACGTCAATTATCTTATAATAAAGCTGGGAATGTTAAAAAACAAAAACAAAAAATAAATTCTTCATTTTTTAAATGATTAGCAGGAATAATAGATGGAGACGGAAATTTTGATTTAAGATCTTTGAAGTCAAAAACAGGGAAAACTAAAAAATTAAAAGCAATTAGAATTAAACTACATAATAGAGATATTAGAATATTAACACGTATTCAAAATGTTTTACATATGGGACGCATTAATTCTGATCGTGTTGGACCTTATTCTTTATATATTGTGTCTGATTCAGAAAGTATGAAATATTTTTTAGAAAATCTAAATGGTTACATTAGGATAAAAGTTCCAGGTTTTCTTGAAAGTTGTAGATTATATAATATACCTTACAAAGAAGCTAATTATACTATCGATAAAAATGATCCTTATTTTTCTGGATTAGTTGATACTGACGGTTCTATTGTGTTTAATTATTCAGGTAATAGAATAGAATGCAATTTAGAGTTTAAATATAATGAATATACATCAAAATTAAATTTTGATGAAGTTATACCTTTTTGTAAACCTTATAAATTATTAAGATTAAATAAAAAAAATCAAAAAGGAAATAAAATATTTCAATCAATAAGTTTTAAATTTCAAAATGTTCAAGGTATGATACATGTTTATAATTATTTTATGATAAATAGATTATATTCTGATTTTAAGTTTTATAGAATTTCTAAAATTAAAGAATTTATTCCTATTCGATCATATAAAAATAAACCTTTAAACAGTATAGAGTTTAACATTTATTCTAAGTTTATTTTAAAATGAATTCAATATAAAAATCCCATATGGGTTAAAGTACCTTTTATTAAAAAGATAATGATATAGTCCATATAATTTTATATTTTCAGTCTTAATTAAAATTAAAAATTATTTATTTGCATTTTCACTACGTATTATCAATGGGTGCTGTATTTGCTTTATTTGCTGCTTGATATTTCTGATCACCTAAATATGAAGGTTTAACTTATAATGATCGAAAAGGAAGATTGCATTTCTGAGGATTATTTATAGGTGTAAATCTTACTTTCCTTCCTATGCATTTCTTAGGTTTACAGGGTATGCCAAGAAGAATAGTAGATTATCCAGATGCTTTTGCAGGTTGAAATTTAGTAGCTAGTGCAGGTTCAATTTTATCAGTAGTTATGACTGCTTATTTTATTTCAATTATCTGTGATAAATTTGAAGAAGGAAAAGACGTAGTAAGAGATGGTTGAGTACGGGATGAATATCTTGAAGATGTATTAGCTTGAACAGATAATGCAAAATTAAGTAAAAATATTGAATGAAGTGTAGATTCTCCACCTCATTTCCATACTTTTAATAAATTACCATTGCAATCTTAAATAAATTAAGATAAATATATTTTATATTTATCTTTACAAATTATTATGTAAAATGGATTAAATTTGAATTTTGCATAATAATGATTACGTTTTTTTCAGAACGGAGAATTAGTTTAACAAGTAAAATAATTTTTCTTATTATTTGATAGCTTAATAAATGATTACAAAATATTTGTATTAAAAAAATTGAATTTTTTTATCTTATTTCAAAAAGGAAAAGATAGTAATAAAATTAATAATTTAGTATACACCGAAAAACGTTTATATAGATTAGATAAACGTTTTCCGTTATTAATTTAGTCAGGTTATTTTCCTTTTTTTATAAATAATAAATAATACTTTTAATATTATTTATAATATTGCCTAAGATAAAAATTTCTATATAAAATACGAAATAAGAAAAAAACGATAATACAAAATATGTAAATAAAGTAACATATATTTTTATAATAAAATAAATAAAATATAAATATATATATTGATATATATTATATACTTATATAAGAAAAAAAATTGGGGGTTCAAGGCTTCCATTCTCTAAATGCTAATAATAGCAATATTAATATTATTATTAGCGGCAACATCAAGCATGGAACGTAATTATAATTACTTAGCAGATTATGTGAAATTTAATAGAATCGTATTAATCATTTTTATTCTAGGTGCTTATTTAGCGTATAATACATTAAATGTAGAAGTGTTAAGTGAGGGAATTGGAATATATGGTGGCGTTTTCAAAGTAACGGTACTGTCACAGGTTTTTGACATAATTTTATTTGTAACAGGGGCAATAGTATCAATATTAACATGTTTTGTACCATATAATTATATAAAATATAATAATAGACAATCTTTAAAATATATAATTAACAACAATTTAATAAATAATGAAAAAATTTGAAAAAATCAATTTAAATTTTTCAAATCAAGTCTAGAAGATTACTATTATAAAAATATATTGAAAAATTCAAATTTTACTTTAAATAATAAGTCTAATTCTAATTTTATTTTAAAAGGATTTAATTTTTTAGGAGAAATTTTTGTTAATATTTTTAATTATACTACACCGATTTTGGTGGAAAAAAATTTAACTTATCCTAGATTAGAAGTAAAAGAATATAGTTTCTTATTATTATATACAGTATTAGGAGGTTCATTATTAATATCATCACAAAATTTAATATCTTTATATTTATCATTAGAACTTCAAAGTTTTACTTTATATATTTTATCAACATCTCAAATAAGATCTTTTAAAGGAACTAGTGGAGGTTTAAAGTATTTCTTATTAGGGGGTCTTTCAAGTGGATTTATATTATTAGGATCTAGTCTATTATATGCTTATACAGGAACATTAAATTTAGAACATATATTTATGATATATTCAGATAGTCTAACTAATTATTTTATTGACCCTTGTTTATTAATCTTGTTTGCAGGATTACTCTTTAAAGTATCAGCGGCACCTTTTCATAATTGGGCTCCTGATGTTTATTCAGATGTACCAACATATAGTACAACATGATTAATCATAATTGCCAAACTTTCAATTTTAATATTAATGTTAATTTTAATTCATAATATTCATAGTGGATTAAATTTAAATAATTTAAATTTAATGGAACAATTTTATAAATTAAATAGTTATTTCATTAATGAAAATGATTTCTTGACAAGTGAAGAAATTGATTCTGTGTTATATATAGATTCTAATTATATTAAAGATATATATTGATTATACACAAATAAGAATATACCGTTCTCATTTTGGAATCCTTCTTATTCTAGTTTAGGTTTATGAACCAATATTTTAACTTTATCTGCTTTATTCTCTTTAATTATTGGTACTGTACTTGGTTTAAGTCAGTCAAGAATTAAAAGATTATTTGCTTATAGTACTATAACACATGTAGGTTTCTTATTATTAGCGTTATCATTAAATTCTATAGCAAGTATAGATGCTTTTATATTTTATTTAATTCAATATACAATTACTAATTTAAATTTATTTTTCATATTAGTCGCATGAGGTTATTTATATTCTAGATATTATTTAGAAAGAAATTTTATTCCTTTAAGATATTTAAAATTAAATCTTTTATCTCATAATAATATATATATTGAACCAACTTTATATGACTTTTTTGAATCAATAAATAATAAATATGATAAATTAGATTGAGATGTAAATCCATTTCATCCTAGTATAAATATAAAAGTTAATTCAATATATAATACATATTTACTAGATGAAAATCTTCAATATTCTGATTTTAATAATGAAGATACGGAATGATTATATACTCCTATTCCTTTCTTAACAAATTTTAAAGGAATGCATGCGAAAGATCCATTTTTAGCTTTCTGTTTAGCAGTAACTATTTTCTCTTTAATGGGAATTCCTCCTTTAATTGGTTTCTTTGCTAAACAACAAGTACTATTGGCTAGTATGCAATTAGATTATTACTTTGTATCAATAGTAGCTATATTAACTAGTGTAATAGGTGCAGCATATTATTTAAGAATTGTCAAATTTATTTATTTTTATGATGATGTGTTTATGCCTTATTATATGAAAGATATTGATATAAGTACAAAAGAGGACAGATCAGATACTACAGATAAGTTTGGATTTACTTTAGATTCTATTAATAGTGATAATGTATTACCTATGTTACCAAGTAATAGTTTAAGTTTAGTGATAGCAGTATTAACAAATTTATCTTTATGTTATATATTAAAACCTTATTTATTAATAAATGCTATATATATGATAACAATACCACTATTTCCATTCTAATAAAATATTAAATAGTTCTTAGAATAAGGAAATCCTTAAATAAAAATTTAATTATATTTTATTGCTTTCAATCTAATATTTTTCTTTCTTTAATATGCTCAAAAACAAAAGAAAAGTTATAAATTTTTCATTTCTCGTTTTTCTTAAATAAAAATAAAAATAAACACTGTTTATTTTTATGCTATTTAACTAAAAGGTAATTAAATAAAATTAATTAAAATAAATAAATAATCTAGCTGAGCATGTAAAAGAACAGATAAAAAAATTTTCAGAAAATAATACTGATTCTGAATTGAGATATTTATTAGTTTGATAAAAAAAATGAAATGACAAATGACAAATGACAAATGACAAATGACAAATGACAAATGACAAATGACAAATGACAATGACATTCTGGAAAATTAATTAATAGTTATTTCCTTTTATATAAATAATATTATTGTTAATATCTCTAAGGATGAATTTAATATAAATCACACAAGAATAATAAATTAAGTCCTTAGGGAACAAATAAATTAAATCGGGTAATAAAAGTTAAATAGATTTTTATTCATTTTAAATAAGGATATTAATTTTTAAACCGTATGATAATTATGAGTCTAATGATATAAATAGAAATATAGGAATGAGGTATTTACTTATAAGTAAATACCTCTTATAACTCAACCCAACCACACCATTCTGGTGTGGTTGGGTTGAGTTTAAATAAGCATAAAAAGAAAATGTTACAATAAGTTAAGTATACTAAAATAAAAATATTTATATGTGACCGGAGTAATAAACTGAAATATTATAATATAAACTTAATAACAATGAAATATTCATTTATAGAAATTTTAGATCAATTTAATTTTAATACATTATGATCAATCGTAATGTTAATTGAGATTTCAAAATATATAGGAGTAGCTATTGCTTTATTAATTTTTACATTAGTGTGAATAATAGTGGATAAAAATATTAAAAAATTAATTAATAAGGAATCAGATGACTGTTGTTGTGGAGGAGAATGTAATTGTGGTTGCAATCACGGAGGAAGAAGTAAAAATATTATGATTAACCCACAATCTTTTAATACACAGAACAAAAAAGAAATTAATTCGAATAGTTATTTAAGAGCTGATGTTCCTTTGGCTTGAGGTTTATACTTTCAAGATGGAGCAACACCTTCATTTGAAGGAATAGTAGATTTACATAATAGAATTATGTTTTATTTAGTAATAATATTATTTGGTGTCTCATGAATTATGCTATCTATTATGTGAAATTTTAATAAATCAGAAAATAAATTAGTATATAGATATTTAAATCATGGTACATTAATAGAATTAATTTGAACAGTAGGACCTGCTTTAGTTTTAGTAGCTATAGCATTTCCAAGTTTTAAATTATTATACTTAATGGATGAAGTAATTGATCCTGCTATGACAGTGAAAGTAACAGGCCATCAATGATATTGAGAATATGAATACGCAGATTTTTTAAATGAAGAAAACGAAACAATTAATTTTGATTCTTATATGAAAGATGAAGCAAGCTTAGATGAAGGAGAATTCAGAATGTTGGAGGTAGATAATGCAGTAGTTTTACCTGTTGATACTCATATTAGATTCATTATAACTGGAGCTGATGTTTTACATGATTGAGCAGTACCTGCTTTAGCTCTTAAAGTAGATGCTTGTCCAGGCCGATTAAATCAAGCTTCTGTTATTATAGAAAGAACAGGATATTTTTATGGACAATGTTCAGAAATCTGTGGTGTTTTACATTCTTCTATGCCAATAAAAATTGAAGCTGTAGAAGTAGAAAAGTTTTTTTCTTGATTATTAGAACAATAAGAATAAATCTTTATTATTCATTTTTAATAATAAAATATTAAAAATGAATAATATTCCCAAGGTATTAAGAAAATATATTTTTTTAATATCTTTACATTGTTATAGTTTAAAGAAAACAAAAATTTTTATTTTTCCTTTATTTCAAATAAGTTTATAAATAAAAATTTCATTTATGAGTTAAAATCTCATTAACAATAAAATTTGTTCTTTTTATTAATAATTGTTTAATTATTAAACTCTTATTTATAAAAATACAGGATATAAGTGTATAAATTGAATAGTTAAAATAAATACAATAAAATATATAAATATAAATTAAATTTTGTGCTTTAATACATAAATCAGAAAATAAGGATATTTATTTATAAAAACTATTATATATCCCTAACTGAGTAGAGAGATTTCATTTGTAGTGAATTAAATATTAGTGAATACCATATTAAAAAAAAAATTTTTTAATTTTTTTATCTACCCTATTTAATAATAACTAAAATAAAAAATTCTTATTAATATTAATATTATTCTTTTTTGTTTTCACTTTCTTAAAATAAATATCTTAATTTATATTATAAGTTAAGTTATATTTGTTCATTAAATTGTATTTGTTGTCATAGCTTAAAGGTAAAGCAGAGCACTGTTAATGCTTTTATATAGGTTCGATTCCAATTGACGACTGATTACCATTAACAAATTTTGTTAATGGTAATTATTGCTTAATTGAAAAAAAGAAAAAATTAAATTTATAAATTTTAATAATAAATAAAATATTATATTATTTTATTATTATTAATTGAAAGTGATAAATTAATATAATATTTTTATTAAGCGTTATAATATTTAATGTTTTTTGATAAAATGTTGTATATATTATAATATAATAATGAGCTTATCTATTATATATAATATAGAATGCTTTATTTTTAATATATTTTTAGATAAAGCATAGATTTTAATATTTAATATATATATATTAAAATTATTAATTACAAGTATTTGATGATGGTTCCGAGTGAACGCTGTCTAGGGGCTTGAATACATGCGAATCGAACGGCCGAAGTAAAGAGTATTAAAAGGACTACTTAATATATGTATATAAATATAAGATAATGTATCGGTGGATAATAAATTATTTAATTAAAAAATCTAATCTAAGTTTTCTAAACTAAATAATTTATTTTAGATGATATTTAAAAATAAAAAGGTTTATATAGAAACTAAAATATGAATATGATAATATATATATTATTATATAAATTTAGTGGTAATATAATATATTTTTATATAATTATTAAAATTATTAAATAAATTTTGATTTAACTAACAATAAATTGTTCAATCAGAATTAATATTAATAATCTAAGAATTAATAATAATATATTAAAGTTAATTAAGAAAATGAAAAGGAAGTGGTGGACTGGTGAGTAAAGTCAGGAACATTACCCCGGAGTGAGGTTAGATACCTCATAATGTTTAAAGTGAAAAAAGTAGTTGTTGAATTTATAAGGAGAAAATATTTCTTACCTAATTTATCTAGGAATATATTAATAATCTCTATTAATATATATATGGAGTCCTTACTTAAGTATTATTAACAAAAATCAATCCTTAATATTAAAGATTGATTTTTGTTAATAAATTGGTAAATTAATAAAATAAAATAAGAAATACAAATGAACTAGTTAAATGAAAAAGGATAAAAATAATATTAAATATATAACTTAATATAAATTATATACATTATATTTATCCGTACTAATTAATTTTCTTAAAAAAAATAAAATAATAATCAAAATATTATTATATTGAATTAATTAATTATATATTAATATATAATTAATTGTAACAGATTTATTTTAGATAAACATAATCGAGAATAATGTGTTATTATTTATTAGAGAAAGAAGAAAATTTTTAAAACATTAATAATTAGTAATTCCAATCTATAAAAGAAAAAAATATTAAATAAAAAATTAAGTTGAGTATAAGGATAACTTATTTAATTTATTATTTAATAATAGTGTAGTGAGTAATTGGTTTAAGGTAACAATGAAATGAAAGAAAAACTGGAAACTAAAGAATAAGTTTGCTTTGGGATAGGCCTGGAACGGGGAGGTTGTAGGAGAGGTAATGGCTCAACTAGCCTGTGAACCGTAGTCGAATCTCAGGAGGAGGAACGACCACATTGGCGATGAAATAACAGCCTAGCTACATAAAAAGTTTTTTGGTGGCCTGCAGTAAGGAATCTTGGTCAATGGTCGAAAGGCCGAACCAGCTATCTAGAGGGGTGAAAACAACCACTTAATGTGTGCTGAATTTTTGGCAGGTAAAACCCTAAAGAATGAGAGGATTATGACGTTATCTTATATAATTTAGACTAAAAACTAAAATTTAATTTTTTTAAGTTTACCTAAATTTATATGCCACTATTAATCTCTTTATCAAAGATAAAGAATTTAGATTGATAGGATATTAGTTAATTTTGTGTTACTAATTAACAATATATACACCTATAAGGTTAATATAGACACTAAAAAAAAAATATTGAAAATTTATAGTTTATTCGATCGGATACTTGGAATGTATTTGAGAGAGTTACTATAAGTATATACAATGGCCTACCTAGTCTTGGCTAATTTACGTGCCAGCAGCCGCGGTAATACGTAAAAGGCAAGCGTTATTCGTCATTAATGGGTCTAAAGGGTACGTAGGCGGTCCAGTAAATCATATTTCTAACACATAAGTGTGAATATGAAAATGCTGAACTAGAGTTTAAAAGGAGTACCAATTACCTAGAAAGGAGTGTAACAATACCTAGAGATTCTAGGGGATGCTAAGTGGCGAAAGCATGTTACTATATTAAACTGACGCTGAGGTACGAAGGCATGGGTATCGATCGGGATTAGAGACCCCAGTAGTCCACGCAGAAAACGATGTATGCTGTTGCTGTAAATAGGCTTAATTATTTAATATTTATGATGTAATTCTAAATTAAAATAAACACCCTAATTTAGAACTTTTATTTACCTTTGAATTAACGTGAAAAATTTATTAGTTCTAATTCAAAAATAACTTTTAATAATCTTTATCTATTACTTTTGAATTAAAATTTTAACTTCAAAATTATATATTTTATATAATTTTGAAGTTAAAGATAGACAATAATTAAAGAAAAAGTCTCCATTTTTCTATTCTTTTTGTTTTAATACATATAATTTCTTGAAATTTTCCATACTTGAGTCAAGAAAAAAAAGTATTAAATAATTTCGTATAGTTAATATTGTAATTATTAAATATATAAAATTATTATTATAATAATTAGTTAAATAAATTTATGTAAAAATTATAATGATATTTCTAATTTATAATTAAGTTCTAAATTTATTTAAATGCTCAAACAAGGGTTTGAAATTTAATTATATAAAATTGAATGTATTTATTTTATTTAGATGTCAATTTAATTTTATCATTAAGGATTATAATGGAATATAAACCAACATTTTAATTGGTAGTTAGAATGAATGGAATATAAATGAGTAAATAAATCGTGATTATCTAATAAATGAAATTAGATAAGCATTCCAGAGGATAATATTAAGATTATATACAATAATTATAAATATTAAATAATTAAGCCATTGCACAATTAAACGAAGGTTCTAAGCATACCACCTGGGAAGTATGGTCGCAAGGCGGAAACCCAAATCATTAGACGACCCAAGGAGACCAGCAGTGAAGCATGTTGTTTAATACGATAACCCGCGTAGAACCTTACCACTTCGTGAATAGATTTCAAAAGAATAGTATTTCATAAGAAATATAATTACAGGTGTTGCATGGCTGTCTTAAGTCCGTGTTGTGAGACGTATGGTTAAATCCGACTCAAACGGGCGAAATCCTCCTTCTGTCACATTAAGAACGAAATTTATATCATTAGATTTAAAAAAGTAAATTTAGATTAATAATAAATATTTATTGATTTTTTATATTATATTTATTAACCTAATGAATAAATAAGAATTTTTTGTAAAAATAAGAAGAACATCCCGATAGGGGATTAGTGGGCAATTTCGACGAGTAAAAATTGTTAGAGAAGTTTAGCAATGGTGAAGTTGAAAGAGGACTTAGAGTGGAATTGTTATCTTTTCCTAAAAAACTCAAAGACCTCAGCTCGAGGTTTAAATAGAGGGTGAAGACAAGTCGTTATGGCCCGGATGAAGTGGGCTACCGACGTGCCGCAAGTTTCTTAATACAAACGGACGCGATGAATTGAAACTCGGAGCTAATCCTAAAAATAAGAAAGATGTACTGTGCGAATTGTAGCTTGAAACTCAGCTACATGAAGAAGGAATTGCTAGTAATCGTTTATCAGAATTGTAACGGTGAATAAAAAATCCGGGGTGTACTAACCACTCGTCAGGCGGAGAGAGAAATATGTGCAGGAAGGGTTTTACGTTTAAATGAAATTTGCCTATAGTTAACTATTAAGCTTATTAAAGTATTAAACCTTTTGTTCTTTAAATTGAAAGCTTGAGAGTTTTTTAATTCATTCATAAAAATTATTAAGTTTTCCCAAACCTACCAGAGGAAGGGAAAACTTACTTAAAGGTAAGAAAGTCTTCTTCTCTATAAAAGTAAAAAATTAATAATTTAGATATGAATATTATTCTTACTTGGTTATAATTTATTTAATAAAAAAAAATTATTTTTTTAATTAAATGAAGATTATTCTATTCTTATTTTATTTTTAGTAACGACTGAAAATTTAATAAAATATTTTAATTTTTTCAAATTTATATTTAATTGAATTTGAAAGTAATCCAGTTATTCTTTTATATTTTTTTAGAATAAAATAGTTTTTTAATAAAAATTACAATAATAATTATTATTAACTCTGTTTAAGAATAATTAAGATTTATTTCTTTTTTTATTTTTTGTAAAAGAAGAAATAAATCTTTGAATTTATTATCATATTTTATTGTGCTTGCATGATTTTATTTATCTTGCTCCAATAATAATGAAAATAAGTAGGGAGAAAGTCATTGATGAAATGATTTCATATTATGTTATGGAAACTTAACATATTATGTTGCTTTAATTTAAGTCTTGTTCCTTACCATAAAAAATTTATTATTTTTTAATGATTGAATTAATTATAATGGTATAGATTAAATTAAAGTTTTTTGATTTTTTACGGAAATTTTAATGTATGATTTCGATGTCTGTTAAGTCGAAATAAGGTAGTTGTAGGGGAACCTGCAGCTGAATAATTAAAAAATTTACATAAATATTTCCCCTCGGGAATGATTCTCATTTGGTTTGGGAGATGGGCTGTAAACCCATTGGTTATACCATAGGCGGTTCGATTCCGTCCGTTCTCAATTTCGGTTTTTTACCGGAATTTTATTTTTAATCTTATAACTTAAACTAAAAATAAAAATTATTTTATTTTTTTTTTAGTTTTTCTGTGTGAAATGCATAGGTATAGGATTTTCTTAACTATATTTATATATATTATAATTATATAATTTAATAATTAATATAGGTTAAGATTAAAAAGTATAAAAAAACTAATTAAACTAACTAAAATTTCGATTAATATTAATCGAACTTTAATATTTAGTATGATATTATAATATGAAAATAGATTAATTAATTATATCTAATATTATTAATTGTTTTCTCTCTTTTTTCATTAGCAATAGATAACCCAAACATTTCCATATGTTAAGGATTGTAAAAGGAAATATTAATAGTAACTAAAAATTATATATCATATCTAATGAGAAATAACAAAATTAATTAAAACATTAAAATTAAATATTTTATTAATTATTATATTCTATAATTATTTTATATATGTTGAATGACAAAAAAAAATTATTTATGTATATATATATATTAATAAAAATTTATTAATTCGTTTTTTTATTTTTGTTATTATTTTTATATATGGAACTATTTCTTCCTTTTGGTTTTTTAAAAACAGTATTACCTATTTTAGCAATTATTGCAGGTATATTTGTTATTACTACTAAAAATGCTATAATATCTGTATTTAATTTAATAGTTTTATATATATTAGTAGCTTTTTATTTAATATTCATAGGAATTGCATATATGGGAATATCATATATTGTTATATATATTGGAGCAATAGCAATATTATTCTTATTTGTAATTATGATGATTGATATTGAAGTTGTTGAAAAAAGAAGTAATAATTACCTACCTTTATTATTTCTTTTATTAGGTGGGTTTTTCTTTACATTGAAAAATATATTATACAATATAGGTGTTGTTAAAATGAAAAGTCTTTCAATTAATATAAGAAAAAAATCGGTTCTTGATGATAATTTATTCAATATTCATCTTGATAATCTTAACTCAGGTAATTTATTATCTGATATTAATAGGAATTCAAATAATTTAGATATTTTACCTAATGTTAAAAATAATAAAATTTCATCAAATATAAATTTAAATAGTCTCGAAAATATAACTCTTTTGGATAAAAAAAATAATAATACTAATCTATTTCTTCCTTTAAATTCTGATGAAAATAATATAAAAAAGAGTAATATATTTTCTTATAATATTGATGATAAGGAAGAAATAAATAGATTAAAAGAAGAAATAAATAGATTAATAGAATTAAAGGATTATAATAGAATAATTACTTTAACTGAATTAGAAAAAATAATAAAAGATAAAAATTTAGATATAGATCGAGGATCAAATAATAAAAAATCTGATTTAACTGATATAATAGAAAGTTCTCCTTTTATTCGATATACTCCTCCTAGAAAGAATAAACCTTCTTCAAATGAGGAAGGATTTAAAAATTCTAAAACACTAGAAGAGGAATTGTTAATTTTAAATAAAGAAACTTTATCTAAGTATGAAAAAATTGATGTTACTTGAATAAAAACAGCTATAGAAACTACTAAAAAAATTATAGAACGAGATGAACAATCAATAAAAGATAGAGAAAATTTGAGAAAAAGAATTTGAGATCAATATTTATTAATAAAAGATAAACATAATAATTTTGAAGGAAAAGTTAAAATAGATACAGATAATTTTAATAAAAAGGAACATTTTGATTTATTAGAAAGAAAATTAAAAGACCTTATAGAACATCTCGATGCTACTATATTAAGCTTAAAAAATCAAATGCCATATTTGTATGATTTACTAAGAGAACAAGAAAGAGGACTAAAAGAAGTTCAGGATTTTGTAAAAGCGCGAAATAGTCTTCTTAAATCTTATGATAATTTTTCAATGAATTATATTGAAGGGTCAAGTACCAATAATAAATTTAAGCCAAAAGGTGGAACTAAATATGAATCAGTGGCTATTCTTAATAGAGAAGAAGGTGTAACCGCAGAAACTACTTCATTTAATTCTGATATAAATACAAAAGAAAAAAATAATGGAGATTATTTATGAGATTTTGATATTAGATTTAATAATTTATTTAATTATAAATATCAGGAAGAATTACAAAATTATAATTATTTAGCACAAATACCTAACTGAAATTTAGCCACAAATAGAGTAACACAAATATCTGCTATAGGTGATGTGTTATATACAGTATATCATTCATATATATATATAATAAGTGTATTATTATTATTAGGTATGATAGGAGCTATTATATTGACAGCAGATAATCCTCAAGAAATAAAAATTGTGAAAAAACTTATTAAGAAATCACATATATCTAAAAGTAATTCTAAACTTACTAATTCATATAAAATAAGTGGGTTTTTTTCTCCTTTATTCCTGAAAAAATTGTTTTTGAATTTAAAAGAGAATAATTTTAATTTTATTAATTATTCTATTCTTTATTTTAATTCTTTACGAATAAAAATAAATTATTCTAAAAGTCTTACTTTAAAAAAAATGGGTACTATTTTACCTTTTTTTGATCTTTCAACTGTTAATAATTTATATTCTGAAAGTATATTAGGTAATTTATTTTATTTTATCTTTGCTACTCTAATTATTGCTGTTTTATTATTATTTATAAATTCTTATTTATCATTAAGTGTAAAATATTTAGACAAAGGTGGAGGTTTTGAATGTGGCTTTACTAGTTTTGTTCAAACACGAGAACGATTTAATGTTATATTTTACAGGGTTTCTTTATTATTCTTGGTTTTTGATTTAGAAATTATTTTAATTTTTCCTTATACTGCTGTATATCAAAAATATCAAAATATTAGTAAAAATAACGTATTAGCTTTCCTTTATATACTTATAGTAGGATTTATTTATGAATTGAAAGAAGGTGCTTTAAATATAGTAAAAAAAGCACACACAACTTAAGTTAATAATTGAAATTAATTTAAATATATAATAATTATTTTTTTTTAATTGAGATTATAATTATTAAAACTTAAATTGATGTTTAAATATGACACGTTATGATATAGCAAATTAAAAATGGAATTATTTTTCGTCCAGGTTATAGTTTGTTCTTTTTGCTTAAAATAATAAAATTTAAATTAAATTTTTTATTTTATTTTTTTTTTAGTCTTATTTAAAAGTCACATCTTTAAAAAACAATAAAAAAATAAAAAATTTTTATTTTTTTTATTTTTTATTTTTTTATTATTTGATTATACATATCATATATTCAAAAGATAATTAAAATATATTTTAATTATCTTTGGATTTTTATTATATAATAATTCTATTATTCGTCTATTTATAACTTTTATTAGCGAGAGAATAATATTTAATAGACAAATAACTATATTCAAATAAGACAGAGTTAACTATTTGAATATAATATAATATAATAAATATAATGTTTTTATAATAAAAATTATAAAATTTTAAAGAAATAACAACAATAAAAATATTATTAAATATTTTGGAAATTTTAATAATATTAGTGCCTATCTTAATGACAGTTGCTTTTGTAACTATAGCAGAAAGAAAAATTATGGGGTCAATGCAACGTAGATGTGGACCAAATGCTGTAGGAGTATGAGGTCTAATGCAACCATTTGCAGATGCATTAAAATTATTAGTTAAAGAAATTATTATACCAAGACAATCCAATACTATATTATTTGTATTAGGACCTTGTATTACATTAATATTTGCATTAATAGGTTGAGCAATTATACCATTCGGAGAAGGATTAACTATATTTGATTACGAATTAGGTGTTTTTTTTACATTAGCTGTATCTTCTATAGGTTCATATGGTATATTAATAAGTGGTTGAGCTGCTAATTCTAAATATGCATTTATGGGTGCTATAAGATCCACAGCTCAGCTATTATCATATGAATTAGTTTTCTCATCTATTATTTTAATATTAATTATGTTTTCCGGGTCTTTTAGTTTAACATTTATTGTTGAATGCCAACAAGCAGTATGAAATATTTTCCCTTTGTTACCTATAGCCTTAATGTTTCTTATAGCAATTTTAGCAGAAACAAATAGACCCCCTTTTGATTTACCTGAGGCAGAATCAGAATTAGTTGCGGGATTTATGACAGAACATGGTAGCTCAATATTTGTCTTTTTCTTTTTAGGGGAGTATAGTTCACTTATATTAATGTCTGCTTTTATGTCCATATTTTTTTTAGGAGGACATCATTGTCCTGATTTACATAAACTTCTATATGAACCATTTATTTATATTTATTATAATGTTAATTTATGATTTAATAATGTAATAAATTATAATTATTCTATTGATAATTATATTCATAGTTTTTATAATCATAAATTAAGAGATTATAATTATAAAGATAATATTTGTTTAGATAATTTTACTGATTATATTCCTGATTATTATTCTAATTATAATCAAAATTCAATAAATGAATTTTTAGTAAATTCTTACGAAGTAAATGAGGAAATTAACTTGGAATTATTTGATAAAATTAACGATGGTATTGTATATGTGATTAATTTAATTAGAAATAATTCTCATTCTATTAATGAGAATTTATTAAATATAAATGATATTAATCAAGAATATATTACTCAATTTAGTGATAAAGATACTATTTTAAATACATTAAGTTTGTTAATTGATAAAATACAAGGATCATATGTATTAGGATTTAAAATAATAATAGTTGTGTTTTTTTATATTTGAATAAGAGCATCGTTTCCTAGATTAAGATATGATCAATTAATGTCCTTATGTTGAAAAGAGTTATTGCCTCTTGTATTTGCTTATATAATCTTTACTTTATGTCTTTTCTACACTTTTGATATGATACCTTTTGGTATTGCATTCTAATAATATTATGAACTATTGGTTTCTTTTTGTCTTTGTAATTAAAATTAATATTATCTTTATATAAAAGAGAAATAAAAATAAAAAAGTAAGTACTTTTATTTTTATTTTCTTATTAAAAGTTTATAAAGCTCTTTTTATAAAGACTTATATATATATATATGTATAATTATATTTGTTAATTTATATATTTATATTATATTGTAAGAAGAATAGAGTCTATTAAGAATAGAAAAAGATAATAATAATTAATTATGATAATAATTAAGAGCGATATAATATAGTTGAAATTATTAATATATCGAGTGGATTTTGACTTAGTTATTTGTTCATTTTTTAATTATTATTATTTTTATTTAATTTAGCTTAATTGGAAAAGTGCTTTATATATAAATATATTTATAAATAAAGAGATATAAGTTCGAATCTTTATAGTTAGTAAATAATATAATTATTATTAAATATTTATATTTTGTAAAAAATATTTCTTAAAATATAATATATAAGAAATAAGATAAATAAAGTAAAAATAATGATTGTATAAAGTATAAATGTGAGGTTATTGTATAAGATCTAAGAGATCCGTATATTAAACGTGATAAATATTTTTAGAAAAGGAAATATGAATTTTTGATTAAATAATATATTATGATCAATGAAAAATTATTTAGGTATTAATGAGATAATCGATATTCATTCACTAAATAATGAAACTATAGGTGTAACATTTTCTCCTATGGACCAATTTGAAATTAAACCTTTTTTGGGGAATTTTTTAGGGTTAAATTATACACCTATAGGTTTAATAACAAATATATCTGTGTATATAGGGTTAGTTGTTTTTTTTATATTCTTATTTTATTTATATGGTAATTTTAAAGAGAGTATAAAAATAAATGGATGATCTTTTAGTACTGAGGCTATATATTTTACAATATATAACATGGTATTAGGGCAAATAGGATCCTTAGTAGGGTTATATTTTTTTGTTTTTATATTTGTATTATTTGTTTATATATTATTTAGTAATTTAATGGGCTTAATACCGTATAACTTTGCTACAACAGCACACTTAATAAGTACGTTATCTATGAGTTCAACAATTTGATTTGGGGTAACTATTTTAGGTTTAATTTTACATAGCTTAAAATTTTTCTCTCTTTTTTCACCTGAAGGTACTCCTTTAGTTTTAGTGCCTTTATTAGCTTTAATTGAATTAATTTCTTATATAGCAAAAGGATTAAGTTTAGGTATACGATTAGGAGCAAATTTAATAAGTGGACATCTCTTATTATTAATTTTAGCAGGGTTTGGTTTTTTGGCTTTATCTGCAAATTACTTGACAGTATTAATAGGAGGTTCTATTGCCTTACTGTTAATAACAGCTATATCAGGGTTAGAGTTAGCAATAGCTGGAATACAAAGTTATGTTTATAGCATATTAACTTCTTCTTATATAAAAGATTCTGTATCTTTACATTAATAAATATTTAAAAAATTAAAAACATAATTTAAGAAAAACAATTAAACTTTCTAATCTTCAAAATAAAATTGTTCTAATAGCTAAGATTGTACACATATGGTTAGGTATTGATCTCAATATTCTACTTATATTATATATATGTAAATATACATAAAAGTATAGCTATTATATTGATATATTTCTCTTTATTTTTAATAAAAACTCTTACAAGATAAGCAAATTTTTTATTAAAAAGGGAAGGGAAAAAGATTGACTCCTTAGTAAAATATCATATCTATTAGAAAGGATAAATAATAACCTAGTTATTTAATTTAAATAAAACATATTATTTATAATAAATAATATGTTTTATTGGGAAAGTCTATAAATATTTTTTAATAAAATAATTTTGAAAAATTCAATAATAATAAAAAGAGATTTTTTTAGTTAAATTGGAAGAAAATAAGATAATTTGGAATCTTTATTTTTATCATCTTTTTGGGTTATGAAAATATTAAAGGTCTGATATAAATGATATTTAAGAACACTCATTATTGTTTGTTAGTTAAATAAATAATCACTAGAAATAGCTTAAAAATATCTAGGTTTAGTCCCTGCGATTTAAATTAATAATTAAAAATCTTTATATTCTTAATATATTAAGATTTACTATGCTATATATATATATTCTTAATAGTACATATGTATAAAAAATTGATATATATATATATATATATATATCAATTTTAAATGATATAAATGTAATATATAAATAAGATTTATATTCTATCTTCTTCACATGTTACTAATATAAATAGTGGATAAACATAAAGATTAATAGAATAAAGTAAATTATTAAAGATAAAATAAATATATAATAACGGAAGTTTTCTTGACATAAAGTCTTGATTTATAAATAAGAACATAGAAATGCGAATTCTTAAAACAAATCCAGTATTAACAATATTTAATAGTTATTTAGTTGATAGTCCTCAACCATCAAGTATAAGTTATTTATATAATTTTGGTAGTTTACTAGGATTGTCATTAGTTGTTCAGATTATTACGGGTATCTTGCTAGCAATGCATTACGCAGGAACAGCAGATTTAGCTTTTAACATGGTAGAACATATTATGAGAGATGTTAATGATGGATGACTTTTAAGATATACTCATGCGAATATGGCATCCTTTTTCTTTATAGCCGTTTACCTTCACATAGCCAGAGGTTTATATTACGGAAGTTATAGAACACCGAGAATAGCTGTGTGAGTAATAGGAACTATTATCTTTTTCTTAATGATGGCTACAGCATTCTTAGGTTATGTACTGCCCTTTGGGCAAATGTCTTTATGAGGTGCAACAGTAATTACTAACCTTTTAAGTGCTATACCATGAATAGGAAAATCTCTTGTTGAATTTGTATGAGGGGGCTTGTTAGTTTGAATAACTGAAGAGCTTAAAATATATTATAAATTTATAGTATATTTTAAATTAATCCTGTTTTTTGCTGGAACATTTTGTGTATATTTTATTGAATACAAGTTTTCTATATTTATTAAGCATGTAAAAAAGTCAATAATTTTGAGACAACCAGCAGAAGTATATAAAATAGAATATTCAACAGATTCTAATACTTTTCAGAGACTAGAGGCAGGAAATTATATATATCCCTATTTAGTAGGTTTAATAGAAGGAGATGGATGATTTAGTGTATCAAAAAAGGGTAAATACATAATGTTTGAATTTGGTATAGAATTATCTATTAGAGATGTTCAATTAATTTATAAAATTAAAAATTTATTAGGTGTAGGTACTGTATTCTTTAGAAATAAGGAAAATAATAAAGAATTAATTGAAAAAGATGTATTAGTCAACTCTCTACCAAAAGTTAAATTAAAAAATAATAGAAATAATGTTATATTTAGAGTTAGAAATCAATCTCATTTGAAAGAAATTATTATTCCTATTTTTGATAAATACCCTCTCTTAACTAATAAACAATATGATTATATTAGATTTAGAACTGCTTTATTTTCTAATTTAATATATAGTAAAGATTTACTTCCTTATGTTAGACCGAATGTTCCTTTAAATACTGTAAAAGATCTACTTAATAGATCTTATTTTATACCTTGGTTAATTGGTTTCATAGAAGCAGAATCTTATTTTGGAATATATAAGCCGTTTTCAAGTATAAGTTATATAGGTAGTTTTGAAATATCGCAAACGGATGGAAGTATAATTATACTAGCTATTAAGGAATTGTTGATTTTAAAACCGAAAGTTACTGTGGATAAAACTAATAATACCAGAATAAAAGTGTCTAGTATCAGAGGTATAGAAAACGTTATAAAATTTATGAATAAAGCACCTATAAAATTATTAGGACATAAGAAATTACAGTATAATGTTTGGCTTAAGGAATTAAAAAAAATACCTAGATATTCTAATAAAATAAAAATACCTTTAAGTTACTAAAGAAAGATATAAAATTATGATATAGTCCGAACAATATGAATACAAAACATATTGAGTGTAATGAGAGTTTTTAATCAATATAAATTCAAATTGATTAATAATGGGATTACCAAGATTAAAGTTCAGTAAGTTCAGCAACAATTAATAGATTTTTTTCATTACATTTCACATTACCATTTATTTTAGCAGCACTAGTAGTAGGACATTTATTATATTTACATGTAAGTGGTTCAAGTAATCCAGTTGGTACAACAGGTAATGCAGATAGAACAGCCTTTCATCCTTATTTTTCATTTAAAGATTTAGTAACTGTATATTTATTCATTTTTATTTTTGCAATAATGATCTTTTATGCACCAGATAAATTAGGTCATTCGGATAATTATATAGAAGCAAATTCAATGCAAACCCCTCCGTCAATCGTACCGGAATGATATTTATTACCATTTTACGCAATTTTAAGATCTATTCCTAATAAATTATTAGGAGTAATAAGTATGTTTGTAGCAATATTAATTTTATTAATATTACCTTTTATTGATACAAGTAATATTAAAGGAAGTTCATACAAACCGTTATATATAATTGCTTTCTGATTATTTGCTTTTAATTTTATTGTATTAATGTGATTAGGTAGCTGTCACGTAGAAGCACCTTATATATTAGCAGGACAAATAGCGACTGCATACTATTTTGCACATTTCTTAATAATTATACCAATATTTGGTATAATTGATAATGTGTTAAGTTTATTAGCTTTGTCTTCACACGGATTATCAGAAAAAGATATGAAAATTGTAAATAAATTAAAGACAAATATATTAAAAGCGACAGAAGAAGAAAAAATCAAAGCAAAAGAAGAAGATGAATTATATGAATTTTTATATTCAATACAAAATCATACAGTTAAGCATCTTAGATAATTAATAATAAATATAAAATAAAATCTTTTTTTTATTATTTATTATACGTTTTTTTGTAGATATAAGCTCGTAAATATTAGTGAAGCCATTAATAATAATTTTAATATAAAAATTACTACTTAAAAAGGTTAAAATTTGACATGATAATAAATTTTTTATTTTATATTTATATTTATCATTTTATATTTATTAATTTTAAGAATAATAGACTATTCTTTGTTAATTTCTCAATCGGTATAGTTTAAATGGTTAAAACGGTTGTCTCATATATAGCAGCTAAAGGTTCAATCCCTTTTACCGATAACTTTGTATTTTATACTTTAAATTTAAAAGTATCATAATAATATTATTATAAATAAATCTTATTTTTGATACCTTTAAATATATTACATTTATATATTTGATTATTTGAAATATACATATATAATATAATATTGTTACTTAACCTTACATTTTTATATTAAGGCCTTATCGTCTAACGGTTAAGACACAGCGCCTTCAATGCTGTTATACGGGTTCGAAACCCGTTAAGGCTATATATTTATATAATATAATGCCCGCTTCGCTTAATTTGGTAAAGTATCTGTTTTGTAATCAGAATCTGAGAGTTCGAGTCTCTCAGCGGGCTATTAATTATTGATATAAAAAATATTATATAATTATATTGTAATTATTATATTTTACATATAATATATAATAATATTATATATAGCGTTATAAATTCTTTATAATTTATAAAGATGAAAATTATTATGGCATGTCAATCTTTTAGGGTTATAGCTTAACGGTTAAAGCTTGCCACTCATAATGGCATGATAGAGGTTCGATTCCTTTTAACCTTAACACAACTATATTATATTATTATATTCCTTCCTATTAAAAAGTTTAATTTTATATATTAATTGTGTAAAATTGAATTTAAAAAGAAATTACAAACCTACGTGCTGGAATAGGTAGACGGGGCAAGCTTAAGTCCTGCTTTTTTAAGAGTTCGACTCTCTTCGTAGGTATTATTACATTAATTAAATTATATTAATTTATATTTATTTTAATAAAATATGATATTTATTAAATAGAATTTCCTTACGGCTCAATGTATTTAAATCTATTATAAATTTTGTTAAGAACTTCGAGTAGAAGTTCAAATATATAATACCTTTTATATATCATAATTATGAATGCATAAGTAAAAAAGATATTTATCTTTTTACTTATGCTGATAAAAATTTTTTAAGAAAGAATTAATATTTTTACAATGGATATTAAAACGGAGAGCAGCACAAATTGGTAGTGCGTCCGCTTTGGGAGTGGGAGGTTGTTGGTTCGAATCCAATCTCTCCGATTCTTAAGAAGAGCAGCCTAGTTCTCAACGTAAAAAAAAAATAAACAATTTATTCATAATTTGTGTTTTTTTAGTGAGACCAAGATAAGTATTTTAAATTTAAATAAAATTTAAAATATATTATCTTGAATGTTAGTAATGTAAAAAAAAAAATTAATTATATTTTAAATCTACTTTTAATAAATGTAATAAAATTTAATTTTTAAAAATACATAGATTTTTATTTATCTTTTCTTCTCCCACTTCCCCCCCCTTTTTTTATTTATTTAGAATTATTATTAAGTTTGTAAACAACAGTATGAAATTGGTTTTAGCTCTTTTTTTCTGAATTTAATTTTAGTTAAAATAGTTGATCTTTTTTCAGTAGAAAATGAAAAAATATATTATACTGATTTACACTTGAATATAATAATATAAATATGGTAGAATATCTATAAAATAATTATTAATTTTTCTTATTTCTAACTTAACATATCGGGTAATATTATATAATAAATATAATAAATAAATATTAATTAATAAAAATGAGTTTAAATACTTATCTTAAAAATGATAGTCATTTTATAATTAAAAATATTAAAAATATGGAACATTCTGTAGAAAGACCATTACCAACTCATCCTTATCATATAGTCGATCAGTCACCATGACCTATAATGTTATCAGGTGTATTATTAAGTCTTACATTAAGTGCTGTATTATCATTCCACGGATATCCTATGGGTGACATATTGTTACTAAGTTCTTTTATATTATTAAATTGAGGAATGTCACTTTGATTTAAAGATATTATTACAGAAGCTAGTTTTTTAGGAGCTCATACTGATAAAGTTCAAAAAGGAATTTCATTAGGTGTAGTATTATTTATAGTTAGTGAAATTTTCTTCTTCTTATCCATTTTCTGGGCTTATTTTCATTCATCATTAGCACCAGCTATAGAAATAGGATCGGAATGACCCCCTAAAGGAATAGAACCCGTAAATGCATCAGAAGTACCAACGGCTAATACTACTTTATTATTATCATCTGGTTCTGCTGTAACAGTATCACATCATTCATTAGTAGATCGAGCAATTGATTGAGCTAATAATGGATCTATAGCTACAATATATATGGCACTATTCTTTACTTTGTTACAAGGTATGGAATATTTCGGAGTATCTTATACTATTACTGATAGTGTATTTGGTTCTACTTTTTATATGGGAACCGGCTTCCATGGATTACATGTAATAATAGGTACTTTATTCTTAACAGTTGGAGCATTAAGAATTTATGCATATCAAGTAACAAATACTCACCATGTTGGTATTGAATCTGGAATATTATATTGACATTTTGTTGATGTAGTATGATTATTCTTATTTGGTGCTGTGTATTTCTGAGGTGGGCAAGGTCAAGGTTAATTTGAAATTATCTTTAATTTTGAGAATAAATTATTTATAAAAATTATATTAATAAATTATAATTATTGTCTTTAAATTAATAACTTGAATTTTAATAAAAATTTAAAAATTTATTATTAAATACATATAAATAATATTGTTATGGTTTTTAAAATGGTTATATAAAAATGTTTGAACAATATATAATAATTTATATTATATTATAATTTATATAATATAAATTATTATAGGATAATTTTAAATTATTTTTTATAACACCATTAGATGAACATTGTTTAAAGGTAGAACGATTATTTGTGGCGTAATTAGTCCAGGTTCAATTCCTGGTGTTCATCCTATTTTATATGAAGTATAAATTTATTTAAATTTTAGACTCAATATTACATCACAAAGAATAAATATAAAAAAATGTAATGTAAGAAGATGTGATAATTATTTTGTAATAGTCATTTTATTAAGTATTTATTGGTTGATATTTTGATTGGTTCATGACAAATAATATTTTAGAAAAAAAAGTAAAATTAATATTATTATTTTTTTGAGATATTGATTATTGATATATAATAATTAATATTATTATTTTTTTGAGATATTGATTATTGATATATAATAATTAATAATAAAAATATTAATAGTTTAAGAACTGTTAATTTTGTAAAAAAAAAAATTAACAGTTCTTAATTAAATATAATTTAATAGAGAGGAAACGCTGTGAATAATAAATCTAATGGAAGTTATTTAATGATATAATAAGAAAAAAAAAAATTATATGTAAGTTCTTCATATATAATATATTACATTTAATATATATGTAAGTTAAAAATGTATCAAAAAAGGTATAATTATGTTTAATAGAAAAAAGTATTAATAAAATTTTATTAATTATTTTGCTTAATAAAGAAAGAATTTTTTTTCATATTTTTGTTCTTAATAAAGAATATGAAAAATAAAAAATTATAATAATATTACAATAATATTTTAAGTATGAAAGATATAAATATTTATAACAATAAACTAAATCTATAAATGATCGTACAAGCAGCAAAAATTATTGGTTCAGGATTAGCAACAATTGGATTAGCAGGAGCTGGGGTAGGGATCGGATTAGTGTTTGGTAGTTTAATTGAAGCAACAGCACGAAATCCTTCTTTACGACCTCAATTATTTAGTTACGCAATTTTAGGGTTTGCTTTAGCAGAAGCAACAGGTCTTTTCTGTTTAATGATAGCTTTTTTATTATTATATTCAGCTTAATAAAAAAAAGTATATTTAAGTTATTGATTTACATTAAAAAATTCAAGTTTAAAATTGTTGATTTTAAATTTTCTACTATTATTCCTATAAGTACTACATGTAGTACTTATATAGATTGGCATACAGTTTCTTTAAATTTTATGATTTTATGAGGTATAGTAGGATTTATATTAATGTTTTATTTAATTTGAATAAGTTTAGATCCATTTATAGAATTAATTAGTAATAAATTTCAAGTTCTTAATAATGATAAAAAGAAACTGAAAATTATAAAAGAAATAATTTTTCTTTTTATTTTATTCTGATTATTTTTATTAATAGGGTATAATATATGTGATTGTTCAATAATAAAATTAGTATTAGGTTTATTAATATTAAAACCTATGATCATTTACGTAAACTATAATAAATATGGTATTAAATCTTTAAAATTTTTAGGACCATTTATTTCTTTTATATTTTTTATTATTTTTCTAATAATTATATTAACTGATACTATAAAATATTTTACTCAATCAATATCTTATCTTATTCCTTCATTAATAGTTATAATAAGTATATGTAGTACCTTTTTAAGTGTTTTTCAAGAGGATTTTAATATTTTTAATAAATTAATTAAACCAAATGAGTGTTTCATGTTTCCAAAAAATTCACATTCTTCTATTAATAATAATATATCTCAAAACGGATCTACGAATAATATTTCAGATGAAGAAATTCTAGATAATTATTATGAAGTTCGACATAACCCTTGATCACAATCCTCATTAATAAGTGAACGAGAAACTTTTGGAAAAATGACTAAAGAAGAATGTTTAGAAAGAATGAAATTTGTGGATAAATGTATTTCTGATGTAAAAGATGTCAAAAATGGAAGATATCCTACTTACGGTTATTATCGTTATCAAGATATGCCTGATACTGACTATGCTCTGCGTGAGTATTTATTAGATAAAGAAGGATTGAGAATAAGAATTCAAGAATTAGAGTTATGAGAATCAGCGAAAGTATGTCCAAGTCTAAAATTTAATATGAAAATGAAAAAACTTTGAGCAAAACCAATTTATGATAAGCGTACTACAGATAAATTAGCTGGTATAAAAAAAAAATATAAACCTCTACATCGACGAGTAATGGAAGTAAAAAAAGATGATTTAAATATCAAAAAGACTTAAAAATAATAAAATAAATTAATGAGAAGATTAAATAAATTTTACAATAATAAGATTTCTTAATTAATTAGTAAAGTAAAACTAGAAAAGTTAGTAAAGTAAAGCTAGAAAAAGAAAAATTTTATTTTTTAAAAAGTAAATTCAATAATGAAATAGGAGTGAATAATAAGATTAATTATGTAACTTGATATTATAGGTGTAATTACCATAAATTGAAAGATACTTATTTCATTCAATAATTATAAATAATATTTTATTTCACTTTTCTCTTATATTAATTATATTAAGTTAACATAATTAATAACAAAGTATATACATTCGATCTATTAAAATTGAATGTATATATAAAAAAGAAGTAAATAATTTAAAATAAAGTAATAAAAGATGTATATAATATAAGTTTTATTAAATTAAAAATCAAGTGAGTTATAAATTTGCGTTATTTAGAATGGATTTAGCCTTAATATTATTTGGATTAGGAACAGTAGGATTTATTTTTAATAGAAATAACTTGATTTTAATGATTATTTCAATTGAAATAATATTATTAGCAGTATCAATAATGACATTGTTTTTTTCTTGACAATTTAATGATATATTAGCTGAAATATTGGGATTATATATAATCGCAGTAGCTGGTGCTGAATCGGCTATAGGATTAGCTATTATGATAGCTTATTTTAAAATAAGAAAAGCTTAAATATTAATAGTTTACTTTAAGTTAAAAATATGTATAAGAATGAAGAATGAATATATTAAGGAAAATATTGTTTTTTAATAATAAATAATATTTTTGTATAATATATTATTTAATATTCGTTCTAGATGAATATTTAGTGAATAAATTCTCATTGATTGAAAATAAAAAATTTCAATTGAAATATAATAGGTTAATAAATTTATTTGGATTCATTATAATAAATAGAGTTAAAAAGTAAGTAAAAAAAAACAAGGTAAGATAATAGAGAGATGAAATATTCTATTAGTTATTTTATTTTTGATTAATGACTTAAATTTTAATATTATTTAATAAAAAAAAAAGAAAGATAGATTAAGTCATTAATTTAGGGGTTATATTACTACCAATTATATAATCATCCTATTTACTCAGACTATAAGATTATAATAATCTAACAGGGATAAAATATAAAATATATATTTTATAAGATTTTTGATCCTGTATAAAATAAAAAATCTGACGGGGAGTTATAGCCCTTGAACCCCGGAATAAGCAAAAAAGGGCTATATGTAACTAAAAATTACAAAATCAAATTCCAGAAATTAAAAACTAAAATTTAATTTATTTTCTAACTTAATATAAATGTATATAACAATAGTATTTTTACCTTTTTTAGGTTCTATATATAGTGGACTACTCGGAAGAGCTTTAGGAGTAAAAGGTGTACATATTATCAATGTAAGTTGTTTATTTATTACTACCCTTTTAACTTTTGTAGCCTATTATGAGGTAGTTTTATGTAATTCACCTGTAAGTGTTGAATTATTTTCTTGAATAAATTCAGAACATTTAAAAATTTCTTGAGCTTTTTACTTTGATCAATTAACAGTTAATATGTTAATACCTGTACTAATAGTTTCATTATTAGTACATATATATTCTATAGGATATATGGGTGAAGATCCACATCAACAACGATTCTTCTCTTATATATCCTTATTTACTGGTTTAATGCTAGTACTTGTAACAGGTAATAATTTTTTAGTTATGTTTTTAGGTCCTTATTTTCTCGGCCACATTATATAAATTATATAATATTATAATGTAACTTTATGCTGGAAAACATATTTAATAAAAATTATTTTAATTTTTATTGTAATCAGCAAAAAATCAAATTTATATTTGATTTTTCAGAGACTAAGTGTTACATATTAATAATTCAACTTATTAAATATTTTAATAAATTCGAATTATTAATAAAGTTATAGTCCATAGTTTCAAAAAAAAATTTTTTTTTTATTTTTCTTATCCCATCCCAAATTTATCAAAAATAAAAGAACATTTTTTATATCTTTTAAGTATAGGTAATTAAAAGATATAAAAAATTAAATTAAATTTTTAGTATAAAAGAAATATTTGTGAGAAGGTGTAGGAGTATGTTCATATTTATTAGTACATTTTTGATATACTCGAGTCGGTGCAGTAAAGAGTGCATTAAATGCAATGTTTACTAATAGAGTAGGGGATTATTTTTTAACATTAGGATTCTTTGCAATATTTTTTACATTTGGTACATTAGATTATGCAACAATATTTTCATTAGCACCATATATTAATATTAACGTCATAACTTTCATATCTATATTATTATTATTGGGGGCAGCAGCAAAATCAGCACAAATAGGTTTACATCAATGATTACCACAAGCGATGGAAGGACCTACACCCGTTAGTAGTTTAATACATGCAGCTACAATGGTAACAGCCGGTGTATATTTACTAATTAGATGTTCTCCCTTACTAGAACAATCTGATTTAGTATTAATTATTATTATGATAACAGGTGCAGTGACAACGTTTTTTGCTGCATCGGTAGGATTATTTCAAAACGATATAAAGAAAGTTATAGCATACAGTACCATGAGTCAATTGGCTCGAGAATGTATATTCGTAAATCGAACTGTTTGCGTAGAAATTATTTATATTATATATATTAATTATATTAGTAAAATAATCAATTCGCAGATAACCAAAGCTCATGATAATTATTATTATCATAATAGTTATAGTTTTTTTAATTCATTCTTAAAATGAAAAATTATAATTATAAGCAAGTTAGTAGGAATCTCAGAGGCCATACGTTCGATATTAATTGATATTAAAATAAATAAAAATATTTATCTGATTATTTTAATATATAAGATATTTTTCTTATTAATTCTGATAAAAGTTAATTATAATAAATTTATAATTATACTATTTTTAAAAAATTCGTATTTATTATATTTCAGAAAGAAGAGTAAAAAGGGAAAACTAATATATAGATTTTATCAAAATCTGTGTAGACCCCTGCAGTATTGTAATCTTAGAACAGATAGTATAAAAAATTTAAATTCTATAAATAGTATTGTAGTAAAGAAAAATTTTTCCAAAACGTCAAATAATAATTCAGATTTAAAATTTAATGAATGATTAGCTGGTGTATTTGATGGAGATGGTTGTTTTATTTTGAGTAAAAATGGATATGTTAGCTGTGAAATAACTATGGATATTAGAGATAAACATGTACTAGTAGAAATTGAACATAAATATGGGGGATCTGTAAAATCAATGTCAGGTGCTAATGCCGTTAGGTATAGAGTCAGACATAAATTAGGAGTTATTAATTTAATTAATGCAGTGAATGGATTAATTAGAAATCCTGTACGTATGTTACAATTAAATAAATTATGTCAAAAATATAATATACTATTTAAAGAGCCGTTACCTTTGACGTACAATAATGGTTGACTTAGTGGATTTATAGATAGTGATGGTTCAATATATTTCAACGAAAAGTCTGGTCAAGTTTTTATTAGTATTACTCAAAAAAATAAGTATTTATTAGATCCATTAATAAATTTATATGGAGGTAAAATTTATATATTGAGTCCTAAGATAGATGCGTTTAAATATAGTATATTTAGAAAAAATGAAATATTGAAATTAAAAACTGATTATTTTTCTAAATATCCATTAAGAACAGCTAAATATAAAAGATTGAATATAATAGAAAAATTCTTTGAATTAAGACCGTATTGTGAGGTTAACTCAAAAACATTAGAAGAATATAATAAATGAATATTGTTTAAGGATCAATGAGAAAAATATAAAAATTAGTAAAGAAATGGTCCAAATTATAAAAAATTAATTTAATTTTTTATATAATTGCAATTAGGAATGATGGTGATCGCAGTAGGTCTTAGTCAATATAATATTGCTTTAGCTCATTTAGTATTACATGCTATGTATAAAGCAGGATTATTCTTAGCAGCAGGTTCTGTATTGCATGCTTTAGGGGATCAACAAGATTTTAGAAAATTTGGAGGATTAGTGCAAATTCTACCCGTAACTTATATAGTAATGTTAATAGCTTCTTTAAGTTTAGCAGCATTACCATGATTAAGTGGGTACTACTCAAAAGATTTAATTATTGAATTAGCGTATGGTTCATATTCATCTTTAGGTTTTTTAGTTTATTTATTAGCTACAATTGCAGCATGCTTTACTATGTTGTATTCTGTAAAATTATTATATTTAACTTTCTTGACTTATGCTAATGCACCTAAAAGAAATTACGAAAAAGCACATGAGTCACCATGAGTAATGACTCTTCCATTAATTATTTTAGCTGTATTAAGTGTTTATTTAGGAAATATATCTAGAGATTATTTTATGGGATTAGGTAGTCATGGTTTCGGAAATAGTATATTTATACATCCTAATCATATAATATTAATCGATACAGAATTTGGAGTTCCAACACTAAATAAATTATTACCATTAATATTGAGCATGATATTTGCTATATTAGCTCTTTATTTATTTGAAATTAAACCTTTATGATTATTAAAATTTAATATTTCTGTTTGAGGTCAAAATATATATAGATTTTTTAATCAAAGATATTGACTTGAATTAATTTATAATAAATGTATAGTAAAGGGAACATTAAATTTAGGATATGTAACAAATACTATTCTAGATAGAGGTGCTTTAGAATTAATAGGACCAAGAGGAGCAGTAGCAGGATTGTATAAAATAAGTAATTATTTTGCTTCTTTTGACTCAGGTTCAATTGCTCGTTATGGTTTTGTTATGTTTTCAGCCTTGTTGTTTATGTTAATTTTATGAATAATGTTCGCTTCTCCTGAGTATTATAATATTATTAATATTGATAATTATAATTATTAATTTATTAAAGAAGCAATATTCATATTATGTTTAGTCTATATTTATAATATTTTTTCTATTATGAATTATTTAAATTCTTTAAATTTTATTTTATATTTATTAAGAATTATATAATTCATATATTTATTTAGAATAGTTTTATTGCTAATAGCTGAGTAGACAATATATTAATAATAAAAGAAAATTTTTTTTCCGTGAAAGGTAGATTAAAATATGAAATGAAAAGATAATTTAATATATAGTAAAATTGCGATTATCATAAAGATTCTTTAAGGGGTTGAGTAAATTCTAATTACATTTTAACTAATTATTTCATATTTATAAATATGAAATAATTATTCTAATAATAATGGGAAATGAAAGATACGAAAAGAATTCATTGAAAGATTACCAGATTTATTTAAGAAATTAAGTTTTTTTAGGTTTAGTCTTAAAATCTTTAAAGATCAAATTTAGAATCGTACTAATCCGATAAATGTAATAATAAAAAAAAAATCTTCACTTTCTTAAAGATTTTGAAAGTGAAATAATGATATGATAAAATTTAATTATCATAAAAATTTAAATGTAAGAACATATAGAGACAAGTTATATAAAAATAGAATAACATTAATAATTTTTATAAATCAAATCTTTATAAGGATAAAAATAAAAAGCAACATGAGCTTATTTTTAATCTTATAAAAAGAGATTAAGAAAAATAGATAAAAAAGTTAAAAAAAAAATAAAATATAATTAAAGTAATTTGAGATCTTTTTTATAATTCTATTTTTAAATGTTGATTTATTATATATAATTTTGTATTAGTATGAGGAAGTAGATATTAAATTAAATTAGGACCTTTTTGTTTATATTTAAGAATCTAGTCTTATTAATTTATAGATTTTATTTCCTTGGGACGTGGATATAGTTTAATATAAAATAATTAATTAAAATGTAATAGATCCAGAATTAAATGCTGGTATCCATATTTTTATTGTACTTTCTTTTTATAATCTGTGATTTATTAATTGACAATTAAGATTTAGAAAATCTAAATAAAAATCTGAATATTATTATTCAAAGTATTATTAATTTCATAGATTTTCCTAATTCTACAACTATTATCTTTATTATTAAGTATAAATACTAGTGAAAATAGTAAAATTAGAATATTAATATATTGTTGTAATAATAAAAAATAAAAAAAAAAAAATTAAAGAATAAATTCATATTTAAGTGAATAAGAAAATATATTTTAATTATATTTTCTTATTTAAGATTTTAGCTTTTTAAAAGATGAGGAAAATAATATTCTTATTTGTAAATGAATAAAAACGGAAAGCAAAGCATAATGAAAATTAAGCATAAAGAGAAATTTAATATTAATAAATTTCAAATCTAAGTTTTAAATCATTATAGTAATTTAATATTTAGAGCTGGCTCACATTTCTTTTAAAAATTATAAAAATATAGATTATAATTTGATATTTTAAATGTTAGAAATGTGAAAAATGATTCAAATATAAGTATAAATGTTTATATCTGAATATTTATCCATAACTTCCAAATGGACATACTAAACTTTATTAATATAATATTAATAATTTACTTATTTAAGTATATTATATTATAATGAAGGAAATTAAAATCTATATATTAATATGTAAAAAATGAAATATATATTTAATTTTTTTAAATTTGTTATAATGAATAATTAAATTAATTACTATTAATAAAAAATCAATAAAGTTTAATGATTAAAATATTTTTATAAAAAAAATATTAATATATAATATAATAGATTAATATATAAAAATATGGAAGACATTAATATTTCCTAGTGACAACAGCGGGCGTTAATTAATATAAAATTAAAAGATTAAAATTAAAAATGATAAATTTAACATATTTGTTTATAATTCCATTAGTTTTTACGAGTATAGTAGTATATATATCTGCAATGCAAATAAAAATAAAAAAGTATAAAGGTATTAATGAAATTAATGATGTAAAAATTATAGAAGAAAAAAACTTCGCAATGCCATATGTTATAGTAAAATATTATTCTCATATATTAAATTTAAGAAATAATATTTCATCTTTAATATTAACTAAAACATATTGATACGAAAAAGAACAATTAAATAAAATAATAGAATCAATAAAGGATGAAAAACAATTAAATAAATTAGTTCAAAAAATAGGGTTAATATCAACATTAATATTATATTTATTATTAATGTTATATTGATCATTATTTGATAGTATGGACTTAAAACTTCAATATTTAAGCATGGTAGGTGAGTTGAAAAGACAATTTATGAATATAGAATTAATGTTCGGAATTGATGGTTTAGCATTACCATTTATATTATTAACAGGATTTATTATGCCTATAGTATATTTAAGTAATTGAACTACTATTGATCATAATATTAGTTATTATGTAGTATTAATAATAACATTAGAAATATTTTTAATAGGTGTATTTTTAGTAATAGATTTAATATTATTTTACATTTTTTTTGAAAGTACATTGCCATTATTATTTGTATTAGTGGGATTATATGGTGCATTACAAAAATTTAGAGCTGGTTATTATTTATTTTTATATACATTGTTAGGTTCATTATTTATGCTATTAAGTTTTGTAAAAATGGGAGGTGATTCAGCATCTTCTTATTTTGAATGTTATACTGATGATAGTAGTTTTCAAGTTATACAACAAATTATGTGAACAGTTTTATTTGTGTCTTTCTCTGTGAAAACACCATTAGTGCCAGCTCATATATGACTACCTTTAGCGCATTCTGATGCTAATGTTTCTGGTAGTATTATATTAGCAAGTATAGTTCTAAAATTAGCTCTATATGGATTTATAAGAATATTAATAGGATTATTATTATTAGCTACTGTTCGGTTATGAGCAAAATTTTATGGTTTCTGTACTTGTAGCCTATTTTATGCTAGTTTAACAACTATGAGACAATTTGATTTAAAAGTATTAGTAGCATATTCTAGTATTGCACATATGGCTTCTACACTATTAGGGACTTTTTCTAATACTCTTTATGGTTTATTGGGTAGCATTATATTTGGATTGGCACATGGATTTGTAAGTCCAGGATTATTTATAATAGTAGGTGCAGTATTGTATGATAGATGCGGAACTAGAGTTATGAATTATTATAAAGGTTTAACTAATATAATGCCATTCTCTTCTTTAATTTTCTTAATTCTTATTTTTGGAAATATGGGTGTTCCATTAACTGCTAATTTTATAGGAGAATTTATGTCATTATTAGGAGCTTATCAGCAAAATATATTTATAGCTAGTATAGCTACCACGTCAGTAATATTAAGTGCTATTTATAGTATAAATACTTATAATAAAATAACAAGTGGAAGTTTATCATCATATTTACTTACTATACCTGATATGTTCAGAAAAGAATATTATACTTTATTACCTTTATTAATAATAACTATATTTTTAGGTATATATCCTAGTGCTATAGGTTATGACATTGAATATAGCTTAAGTAGTTACTTACTAATATTGCCAATTTTCGGATCAAGTAATAGCAATTTTAATAAAAATAATGATGATGAGATAGAACAAAATATCAATTCTAATTATACAGAAGAAAGTGATATTATTCTTAATAATTTAGAGGAAAATAACGATAATAATTATGTAGAACAGAATGATAATTCTGATTTAGAGCAGAATACAAATATTGATAATGAACAAAATAACGAATTATTAGAACCTATGGATATTGATGCCGAAGAACAATCCACAGAAGAATTATCAACATCAGATGATGATAATGTTAGTGTTGACTCTGGTTATGAAAGTGATATCGAAGAAATATTCCCTACTATTGGAACCATAGCTCCGAATAATACTCCCATAAATTCCACAGTATCTTCTCCCACTATAAACCCAATTAAGCCATCTTCGCTATTAGATTTCAATAAATTATCAGATGTGAATAATAACCTAATAGATAAATCAAATTCTAAATATCATGATTTTTATTTAAAAACTGAAGGATCTCTTAGTAAATTAATAAATGACTCAATAGAAACAAAAGAATTCTATGAAGAAATTAATGTAAATAATAATTTTAAGAATAACTATCTAGAATATAATAAAATAGAATTTGAACCAAGTTTAATTACAAATTTGGAAGAAATTCAAAATTATATAGATATTATAACACCTTTAATACAATGACGATTTTATATAGGATTAATTTTTTATCTACGTTTATTTTGAAAATATAAATTCTTTTTTTGAGAAAAAATAAAATTTAAAGTAATAATAATTCTGAGAAAAAATTATATTATATAATTAGACATAAAATACATTACTGAGACTTCTCCTTATTTGTAAGATATATAAAATATTACAAATATAAGGAACAAATATTTATTAAAATAATAAAGAAAAATAAATAGTAAGTTTTTAAGAAATGATAGTTTAAAAAGAGATCAAAATAATTAATTTATTGCAACTAATCATTTAGTATAAAAATAAATGAATATTTTTTCATTTTAGTATAAATAAATTTTTCAGTCATAAAGATTTTATATTAATAACTTGATAATTCTACTATTAATGATTAATTATCTACTAAGAAACTAAAAGATGTTAATTTTTATTTTCAATTTGTTAATTAAAGCTATATTATTAAAATAGTATTAATATCGTTATACTTATATATATAAGTACAAAAAAAATTTTTTTTCTTTATTATTTTAAGGCATATAATATGTGCTGACACAAAAAAGTAAAAGTAATTATTAATTTAATATTTACCTAATAAAAATATTTTCTATTTGGACATATTCAAATCTACTTAAAAAAAAATAAAAAATTTTTTCTTTTCTAACTAATAATAAATAATTAATGAAAATTTCAATCTCTTATAAAGAAAATGTTGTATTAGAATGTTATGTAATATATTTTTAGATTCAACTTATTTTATTTTATATTTTTTTTCTTCTTTTTTACTCAATTAATAAGAAAGAGAAAGATAATAAATAACCTCATTACAAATAGCAATGTAATGAGGTTATTATTATTTTCCTTGTTTTATAATTTTAAAAATTTTAATTTTTTTGTTAGTTTAATTTTAAAATTATCATTTAATCTTTGAATCTCGAAAATAATAAAGGAAAGAAAATAAAAACAAATAGTGTATATAAGATAAGTTAAGATGCTAAAATTCGAAATGGAAATATATATATATATTATTATTAATTATTAGCTTACATTAAAAATATGAATAGAATCATTATAATGTAGGAAATTTATTTAAAATTTATATCAATGCCACAATTAGTACCTTTTTTCTTTACTCATCAAATAATTTTGGTGTTTTTTGCATTAAGTTTATTATTATTATTATTTTCAAAATATTTTCTACCTAATTTACTTTCTATATTTTTAGGAAGATATACTTTAGGAAATAAAATAAACTCTTAAGATATAAAGAAAAAAAATTCAATTCTTTTTATCCAAAGTTACTTAATTTAATATTTTCCATATTAATATTATGGAAAAGTTTATTAATAATAATATAAATTAAAATATTTTGTTATAATGTGACACTTCATTATATATTCAAATTAGTTTAAACTAATTTGAACTTATTATTTATATCATATAGATTGGAGTTAAGTGTTCTAATTCTAATCTAATAGAAAAGTAATTTATAAAAATGATTAATTCTAATTAAATAATCCATCTAAAAAAGAAGATTGTTATTTTTCAACAGAATTGAATTTTATTTATAAATTACTCTTCAAATATTTACAGTAAATTTATATTAGTTATAATTATTTACAAAATAATTATTATATATTATAAATAAATAATATATATATTATTTATTTATTTATTTTAAATACTAAATAATAAAGTATTTTAATAATTAATTCTATTTACAATTTAAATCAATTTATTAATATAACAATAAGAATTTATTTATATATGTATATACATATAAACATAAAAAATTTGAATTAAATAGTAAAGAAAAATATATTTAATTATTCTTTATTTGTATGAAGAACAAAAAATATTATTAAAAAAAATTGAATTGTTTCTAATTTAAGTTCATTCTTATAGAATTTCTTTTTCTTTATATTAATAGTAAAAGAGATAATTTATGCTTTAAATTAAAAATAAAGTAATAAATATTATCCATTAAATTAGACAAATTAATAAAAATAATTATAACACATAATAGTTGAAACCGAATTAATATTTTAAAAAGTAATTTCAAATTTAATTTTTTTGTAAAAGTAAAAAAGTAAAATTAAATTATCGGAAATAAAGAGTGTAAAAACAGAATACGAAAAAATTATAACTAGTTATCTATAGATATTAAAATAATTAATTATTTTAATATTATCTACCCGCTTAGGGTTAGGAGACAAAGTCAGAATATCATGGCTTCTCCTTATATATTCGGCATACCGGCGATAAGAGAAGCATTTTATAAATAGGAAAAATAGCCCCTTTCAGGAATCGAACCCAAACCCTGATATTAGAAGTATCTTGCTCTACCATTAAACTAAAGGGGCAATGTATAAATGTACTTGAAAAAAAAAATGGAAATTTAAATTATAGAATTAATATTTAAATTTGTAATATTAATTAATATATAAATATTAACATATAAAAATATAAATATTTATATATATAAATATTAACTTATAAAAATATAAATATTTATATTTATATATATATAGATTAAATATTTTAGGGTAAAGAGGGAATCGAACCCTAATATTCAGATTTGCAGTCCGAAAGCAGCACCAGTCTACACTTCACCCTTAGAAAAATAGGAAGGGTCTAAAAATTATATATATATAATTATATACATATTTATTAATTATATTTTCTATTTTTAATAATGTTTTTTTTCTGTATATATAATATATATATTTTATATAACTAAATAGTATTAATTAAATATTAAATATTAGAAAGTATTAAAGATAATAATACTATTAAAAGTATTTTATATATATAGATTTGTTCATATTATGATAAAAGGAAATCAACTATTTTACTTATTCTTTTAGTTTTAGGAGTAATAAGGGAGTATAGTTTAATCGGTAAAACACAGAGCTTCAACCTCTGATTCGATAGTTCAAATCTTTCTACTCCTGTATATTCCATCTATAACGAAAAAAAAAATTAAATTAATAAAAGAATATATAAATGTTTATTAAAGTTAAGTAAGAGGAAAGAATATTAAATTTATTTTTAAATTATATTATTATATAATATAAATAATTATTTTAATTTTAAACTAAATTAATAAAAATAAATTTAATTATATTGAATAAAAGGATGCGATGGCCGAGTCTGGTTTATGGCATGATATTTGAAATATCAAGCATTAATAGTGCCGCGAGTTCGAATCTCGCTCCATCCGTATAGAAAATATATTAAATTTTCTATTAAAAATGTGAATATAAAAAGGGGATTTAATTTAATTGGTTAGAATATTGAGTTTGCACCTCAACAGTATGGATTCGAGTTCCATAATCTCCAGTAAGTGAAAAAAAAATATTTTATCATTTTTTCTTAAAATTATATATATATATAACTAAAAATTTGTATAATGTTATTTGTTTGGATAGCTTAGTGGTAAAGCTTTGGTTTGAAGGTCCAAATATATAGGTTCGATTCCTATTCTAAACAATTACCTAAAAAAAAAATATTTTAATTTTAAATTATATATTAATTATACTTAATTTAATAATAACTATTAGTATCTCATAGATAGAAACATTATTAATATTAATATTGTTAAAAAAATAAGAAAATGATATTGTAAAAGTTTATATTATTAACATCTTACAGGATTTGAACCTATATCAAACGGTGCCGAAAACCGCTACTTTACCATTAAGCTAAAGATGTATAAATATATAATGAGATAATTTATTTTTATTTTTAAGAAAAATATTATTAAATCTTATTCTATAGTTTCCATTTAAATATACTATGATTAAGATTTAATAATTAAAATTTATAATAATTATATTATGGTTGTGATGAAATTGGTAAACGTGATATGCTTAGAACTTATTGAGAAATCTTGAGGGTTCGAGTCCCTCCAACCATATAATTTATTATTACTTTTCTTTTTATATATAGTTATTAGTATAACTTTCTAAAATTTAAATACTTATAAATACAAATGTAACACTTAAAAAAAAAATGAATGAAAAAAAATTATATATATATATAATTTTTATATAAAAATAAATGTTGTAATTGAAGTAAAGAATAAGATATAGGGAACTTCATAGTTCTCAAATATTAGTGAGATTATTTAATATAAAAAAAAATATGAAGTAAAAAAAAAAATGTAAATGTTTTATCTACTATATTATAGTAATATAAGAATAGAAAAAAAGAATAACTATTAATATTTTTTTTCTTAATTATTAGGAGTAAATTATAGTTTTATTTAATTAATTTCTCTTTTATTAAAAATAATAATATTATTAATATATATGTATACGAATATAAGTTAATGGTAGACTAGATGACTTCCACTCATTAAGTGCCGGTTCGAAACCGGCTATTCGTAATAAAGCAAAATAAAGAAAAAATCTAAAATTCTTTCTTTATTTAATAATCCGTCCTAAATAAAAATAATAATGGTATTAAAATAATCAAGTAAGTTTCTAAATAATATTAATCTTGCCTTATGAATTCATTTAACTAATTCTATGTTTATAAATTACTAGGGCTTGTAGCTTAATGTAAAGTTTCTCTTTGTCGCAGAGAAGGATGTCCGTTCGAAGCGGATCAAGCTCGAATAAAAATAATAAATATATAATTTTTATTAATCTTAATTACTTCGTTTGCTTATCTTAAGCAAACGAAATATTTATCTTAAAGAAAAATCTTATATCTCCTAAGAGGTTAGTTTAATGGTAGAACTATGCTTTTACACGGCATGTGCGAGAGTTCGAATCTTTCACCTCTTATTAATAAATTGATATTTAATATATGTTATAATATTTATATTTGACATAATATTATTTTATTAATAATTAAGAACATTAATTATGTTGAAAATATTAATAAATAAAAAATAAAAATAAATAAAGAAAATTAAGGAAAAGTAGCTATTGGTAGGGCGAGATGCCTGCTACGCATTAGGACTTGAAAACCTTGAGGGTTCGAATCCCTTCTTTTCCGCATAAAAGTAGATAAAAAGTAAAAAAAAAAATTAAATTTTTTTTAATATAATATATAACTTTTTAGTACAAAGTAAATATTTAATAAAGGAATCTTTTCCTTTGTTCATAATTTTAATATAGAATGTTTTAATATAATATAATATATTAGAGTTTTTAAGAAAGACTAATAAAATTATTTTTATTATTCTTTACTTATAGTAAAGAAAGATAATAATGTAATAATTATGTTAAAATGATGATATGGAACGTAATATGAAAAATATAAATAATTTAATTTATTTATATTTTTTAGACTTGAAGAGACTTATTTTTAGAATATATGCTATTATATCAGGAGGTGTAAAACTAAATCATACTAAACAAACTATTAATGTTGGTATATATTAAATCCAAAATATATCAGACCTTAAAATATATGGCGGTTTAAGAGAGTAATAATAAGGAAGTAAAATTTCTATAAGGAACTAAATTAAAAATATATAACATGTCATGTAACGATAATATGATATAAAAGAACATAGTAGTTATAAAGTTTACATAATATATGTGAATCCTATAAGAAAACTAAATTAGAGTAAAACGGAGTGAACTGAATCATCTAAGTAGCTCTAGGAAAAAAAATCAACCGAGATTCTATAAAGTAGTTGTGAGCGAAAATAGAATAGTCTAAAGTATGTTATATATTGTTAAAAAACATCCTTATATGATTTTTTTTATTCCTTCCTTTATAAGAGTAAAAAAAAAAATATATAAGAAATGTGCAAAATGAGACGAAAATTTAATTAACAAGGTAATAAATTTAATATAGTTTAATAAAGATAATGAAATTATATATAAGGAATATAAACACCTAATATAGATGTAGAAAATACAATATTAAATTTAGTTAATTTAGATATAATTAATAATTATATAACCGTGTAGGTTCAAATAAGTCTTATAAATATACTAAAATAAGTAAAACGATGAAAGAAATTGTTTGAAGTTTCGTTATTTTATATCAGTTTATAAATAAAAATAAAATATAATATTAATTTATGAATTAATATAAAATGAGAATAGGGGAACCTTCCTCTAAGACTAAATATGTATATAATACGCGATAGTGCAATAACTAGTACCGTGAGGGAAAATATTCGAAAAGTAATTTTCAAAGCAGCAGGAGTCTTTAAAGATTAAGGATTAACTGCGTACCTTTTGTATAATGGGTTAGCAAGTTTATGTTAGTAGCGAGAAAACGAGAAGAATTCTAAGATAAAACAACTATTCCAATCGATTCGATATGGGTATTAGTTACTAATATAAGACCCGAAACCTGACGATCTTGCCCAATCCAGGTATAAGACCGAACAAGTGAATGTTGCATAATTCTTTGAAGAGGTTGGGCAAAGAGAAATTCAACTGTTGTCAGGAGATAGCTGGTTTTTCGTGAACGCTATTTTCGTAGTTATGTCATAATGGTTAAGCGAGTGTACAGTATTATAAATTCAAATAAAGAATAATTGATTTTAAAAAGTATGGAGAGATTTCGGAAGGTAGTATCAATCTATATGTTTAAAAAAAAAATATTTTAAAGATATGGACGAAAAATGTTAAGCTGATGAGAAATCATGGAAAGAAAAAAACTGAACTTAAGAATAACTCTTTTATTAGTAGATATGTTTTTCCGTATATTGAAAGTAGAAGAAAAAAGTTTGAATTGAGAACGTTCGTTGCCCCAAAGGGCAACGAAGTAAATTATTTTTTAATAATTTGGGGGATCGTACAGATTCTATCAATGGATTTTTACCTCGGAATTCGTAAATAATTAATATGACGTGTCAGACTTACGGTGATAAGGTCGTAAGTCAAGAGGGAAACAGCCCAAAGCAAGAGTATAAGGTTCCAAAATTATTGTTTAGTGCAAAAAAAGATGTTTGTCTTGATCTGAAACAATCGGGATGTTGGCTTGGAGATTGCCACTATTTAATGAGTATGTAACAATACGCTGAAGTTGAGAGGCTTGATAGCGCTGATAAATTTAATGGAGCTCAAACAATATACCGTATCCTTGCGTTCTATTAATTAGATGACCTGATATTTCTAAAGGTATATCAGGAAAAGAAAATAGATTAATTCTTTAATAATTTATTTATTAATTATAATTTTATAAATATATTGTGAAAATTTTATATTAAATATTTTTAATTGAGAAGTAATATAAATTATCAAAGAAATTAGTTTATTCTATTAGAATTATTAATAATAATACAGTAGAACGGTAACGAAACATTCAGTAAAAGAAAGAAAAGTAGTGATTCATTACTTTGACTTATCTGAAGAGAGAATGCTAACATGAGTAACGTTAAAGGAGGTTAAATTAATAGGTTTTAACTATTAATATATAAGTTTAATTTAAACAATGAATTATTCATTGTTTAAATTAATATATTAATGTGAAGGGTCAATGATTTATATATCTGTAATGATAATATTATATGTATGTATATAAACCAAAATGCTAAGGATATAAAAAATTTCTATGCATATGAAACTAATAAACTATTGAATTTTTCTATTTTATTTATTTTAAATCCTCCTCGCCTTAAGCATAAGGGTTTCAATATTGTTCGCTTATCGAATATTGAATAATGTAACGGCATCTAAGATTAAACTGAATGAGGTAATTAAAGATAAAATTTAGCATATAAATATTAAGTCTGTTAAGTGAAGAGTAGACCGGGAAATAAATATTTAATTCTTAATTTCTGAATGATGCAAAGAATCGTATTATTATATAAAAAATAATTAACATTATATAATTATATAATGTTAATTATTTTGTTTTCCTTATTATCGCCTTAAATATTTGAGTTTAAGGTTTCGGATGTTATATATTAAATTTTGACATCACCATGAAAAATAATTATATTATCTCTATCAAAAAAAAAAACTTTTTTAAGAAAAATTTAAGTAATTATTAAGAAAATGGCGAATTCTATAACAAATTTTGTTCTATCTAATAATTATTTTTATATAATTATATAAGGTATAATATATTAAGTATAGGCTTAAAAATTGAAATGTAAATTAAGAGTGTAAATAGTAAAAACAAAATACTTAGTATTTTGTTTTTATTTTCATATTATATATTAATTTTATTTAATATGTTTATATTGAATAATAGGAAAATTACCTCTTTTAAGGATTCGAAAGATTTCTTTTAATTTTCCTAATTAAATAAACCGTACCCTAAACCGACACTGGTATGCTAGTTTAGTAAACTAAGGCGTATGAGTTAACTATCGCGAAGGAACTCGGCAAAATGACTCCTTAACTTCGGAACAAGGGGGGCTAATACCTTATTGAAAAAATTAATGTGTTTGGAAATATAGCATTAAAAACTTATTTTCGGGATATAGTTATATACAAAAAATTTTTTCTTTTTTATTAATTTTTATAATTATAGAAATTAAATAAAATTAGAATTGAAAACAAAATTATAACTATTTTAAATGAAATTTTATTATTATTATTTTAAATATTAATAATAATATCTGCCTTTCTTATGTTAATATAATAATTTATATTTGGCATAATACAAAGAAAGGAAGAAATATTTCGCAATTTATATTTGTCTATTATTAATGAATGAATTTTCAAATTCATTCATTAGTAATTCTTTAAGATATGATTTTGCGAAAAATTTCTATTCTAAAAAATTATTAAATGATAAAATTCTTAATTACTTAATTATATTAAATAATGATTTTTAAATATAATTAAGATTCGATTAATTATTAATAATATTATTTTCTTATTTTTTAGAATAAGATATATATTTGGACATTAGTATAAGAGGTTCAAAAATTTATTATAAGAGTATCATAATAAAATATAGTTTTAGAAATAGAAATTATATATTATTTAAGATATTTAAAATAAATGAATTAAATTTGAGTCTTAAACAAGCATTTATACAGAATGTAATTTTTCAATAAGGAATGGCGTCATATAATCGTGTTGTACAACTGTTTACTTAAAACACAGCACTTTGCTGAGAAAGGATTCGATGTATAAGGTGTGAGGCCTGCCCAATGCTTACAGGTAAGCCGTGGTAACTCTCAAAGGTAAGCCACAGGACACTCTAGTCAATGGCGGCCTTATCTATAAGGGTCCTAAGGTAGCGAAATGCCTTGGCCATTAAATGTGGTCTTGCATGAATGGCGCAATGATACAACAGCTGTCTCCGTGGTAGACTCAGTGAAATTGTAATGGTCGTTAAGATACGATCTTCACCCATAGATAGACGGGAAGACCCTAGCAGCTTTACTACATTTAGTCATGATCTGAAGTATTTAATTTGTTTAAAAGAATACATAAGATACTTTAGTATCTTATGTATTCTTTTAGTCGAATGTATAAAAATTTATATGTTAAATAAAAATTTTTAATGTTTATTATAATAAGTAACCAATTTTTTTAATACGTATGCAATAATAAATTAAAAATAAAAAAAATATCTATATCTTATTTTTTTTAAGAAAAAAAGATTTTATTTTCAATATATGTGAATAATATTATTGAAAATTGGAAGTTAATTCCTGGATATTTTATTCTTAATATCTTAGTTATTTATAAGAAAATATTATTGCTTGAGGAATTATATTTTTCTCACTATTGTTTGTGAAAATAGTTAATAAAAAAATATTTATATTCAATATTTCATATCTTCAGATAATAATATTATATATTAGTTATATATTGAATATAAGATTATTTAAATAATTTAAAAGTTAACTAAAAACAGAAACGATTTGGACCTTAAATGAATTGAATTTTTTAGATGATCCTTAATTGTTGAACCCTATGATTATAAAATATATTATGGGAGTAAATTAATAAAAATATATAGTATTAAATATTTCATATAAGAGGTTATATAATTATATTTTTACATTATTTTATCTTAGCTAAAATCTGTTATTAATACACATATTAATATCGAAATTCGTGTGTGTAAAAAAAGGGATTCAATTGCTTACTAAGTGGTATGATAATTTTTTTGTAATAATATTAATAAATTTTTCTTAATCTTAATATTATTAAGATTAAGAAAAATAAAAATTATTAATAATATTAAAAGAATAATATAATATATTCCAAAGTTTAAAGCAATGGAATAATATAGTATATGAAATATTAATTTAATTTATATATGATCAATATAGATTGATTAAGAGGTAGTTTATGTGGGGCGCAGTTCCCAAAAATAGTATCTGGGAAGTCTAATAACATAAGATAGAATTACTTTATATTAACAAAGAGTAAAATAAATTAGGAAAAATTTAACCTATGTATAAGTAAGTTAATTTACTAATTAAATATTTTAAGTAAGTAAGATATTTCCTAATTTGGAATTTGAATTAATATAAATTTAGAACAATTAATAATTGTTTTAAGTTCTTTACATAACCGAACTAGGTGAAAGGTACGCTTCTCCTTGATGGAACAAGGATCTAATTACGAAAAAGTAGGTAAAATATATTATAAATAAAATATAATAAGTATTTTCAAATTTATTAAGTATATAAAAATAAGTATAATCTTTTTATAATTATTATTTAAAACGCAAGATAAGGTAGATTTTGGTTTTAAATATTTATGAATTTTCTTTTAATAAATTTATTGCTTTAAGCTTATTAAAAAGATTAAGGGAAAATATTGACTAAGTTAAAATTTTAAAGATTTAGCAAAGATTTATTCTAGTAAAAAATTATTAAGAGATGATTGGAAAATATTATTTTCCTTTTTAGTTTATTTATTTTTTAATGAATAGGGAATTTAAGTTTAATGGCGCATAGCGTGCCTAACTGTGAGACCAACAAGTCATACAGATACGTAAGTGGGGCATATTGACCAAAGGCACATATAAGGATTAATGGCCTTGATAACGGATTAAAGTTACGCTAGGGATAACAGGCTAATATTGCACGAGAATATCTATTGAAAGCGATGTTTGGCACCTCGATGTCGACTCAGATTAACCTCCTGGTGCAGGAGCTAGGAAGGGTCAGGCTGTTCGCCGGTTAAAAATTAACGCGAGTTGGGTTAAGTACGTCGTGAGACAGTACGGTCCCTATCTTCTATGGGGATCTAAAGTAAATTAAGGAAGGAGCCCTCGTACGCAAGGACTGGGACCTATTAACCTCTGGTGTTCTTGTTGTTAAAGTTAAATAGAATTCTGTATAAGAGGTATATATAAAGTTAATCTAAATTTCAAATTATGAAATGTTATTTCATAATTTTGACTTCGCACTATATACAAACTAATGCATTACAAGATAGCTAAGTTGATAAACATTAAGAATTGAAGACATATCAAATTCAAAATATACCTTATTATACTTTCCAGATAAATAAGTAGTAGACTACTACTATCACAAATTTAGGCAAGAACTTTACGATACTGAAATTTATTCAGGTAATCTTGTGCTAATTTGATTTTGACCTTCATATTACTCTTATCATATATCATATGAATTATCATTAATTTATTGTTTTTGGTATTTAATTAGTGTTTTTTTTTTATAAATAGTTCTTAAGAAAAGAAATATACTATTCGTATATAATATTAATATTGATTATTTTATTATTAATATTCTAATTTTTTATTTAAAATTTATGTTCTATTGTTTATGTTAAATTAATAAGTAAAATATAAATTTTAAAAGTTAATTGAAATTTATATCTTATATACAAAGATATTTAGTATCTATAATAAAAAAGCTTTTTTAAGATTAACATCGTTGATAACGACGTAAACTTTATTAAATCTTTATTAGCGAGTAGGTGTGATGGCGAATGCACTTCAGGCTCATGCCCTGATGGAGAAGGTTCGAATCCTTCACTCGCGTCTTTTATTTGAATCTTAAAATATGGATTTTTGTTAATTTATATTTAGATATAATGCTAAAAATTCTATATTATTATTAATATTAGTATTATTCTAAATAGTAAAAGGATAAATTAAATAAAAAATAAATTTTATATTAATAATGTAGATATTGTAATTTAATCTTTGTTATATGATCTACATAATTATAAATTATTATAATATGGGTTTTTTAACTTAAATGGTTAAAGTGCTCGCTTGATAAGCGAGATATAGAAGTTCAAGTCTTTTAAAAACTATCATTAAGATAATTTATAATTATATTTTATTATATATTATTATAGAATAAAAAAAAGTAAAAAATATGTATATATATATATTTTTTTAAGTTAATTATTATTAATAAATATTTATTAATAATAATAAGAATAGAATTAATAAATATAATAGTTAATCTTAATTTAATTGTAAGTTTTACGGTATAATTCAATAACGATAATAGTAATATTTGTATGATTATAATATTATATTTTTTCTATAATATTGCAAATATAAAAAATATTATAGAAAAAATTCTATAAATAAATATTTGAATATTTATTAAATTATATATGTTATATCTTACTAATATAGTATAAATATAATATTATTTGACAAATAGATAATAAAAATAAAATTAGTAACTATGTCAAAATATATTAAATCAATTTTAGTTAATAGAGAAAAAAAATTTAATCGAGGGTATCAAGAAAAACTAACTTGATATTTAATTAATTTCTATAAGAAACAGAATATTAATAATAAAATAACTATCAGTAGAGAAGAAATAATGACAAGATTGCAAGAAGAAAAAGAAAGACAAGATAGAATTAAAAAACTTAAAAAAATATATAAATCTTATATGGTAAATGTAAAGAAAATAGATAATTATGATAATGATAAGATAGGATCTAATATAATAAAATCAAAATATCGACGTTTATTACATAAAGATATAGAATTAAATATAAAACATAATAAATTATTAAATTATTTTAATATATTAAGAATTAAAGAAAACAATTTAGAAATAAGTATGAAAAAGGACAAATTGAAACCATATTCTAGATTAATGAAAGAATACAAATATATATTTAATAATATATCTCAAGAACATAAAAGTGATATTGATAAAAGAAAAATATCTAATAAATTATTATTACCTAATTATTATTTTCCTAATAAATATATTGAAAAAAGCTTACCAAGTCAAGTTAAACATTGAATGAGTAACTTTTATTCTTTTTTAAATAAAGAAGTAACGTCTTTAATATTATTAGATAAATTCAGCAATGAATTAATAAAACGATTTTTTTCTGTAAAAAGACTTAAAAGAAAATTTGTATATGACAAATCATTAGAAAGAGGTAAAAAATTTTGACCTTCTAATCATATGAGCAAAAAATTTAATTATATTATAAGATATACAAGAAGAGCTGCTTATGATGGAAATTCAAATATAGCAACTTATTTTCATCCAGGTATTCTTAAATCTAAATGATTAAAACGACAAATTAGTAAATCTATGAAAATAAAAAAAAGATTACTAATAAGAAAAGTAAAAATATTTGGGACATTTAATCCTAGATATAATAGTATAATTGGAAAATGAAGAAAATTATTATTAGCTAAACCTATTTATAAACACACTCCTTTTAATCTTATTATAGATTTATTTATATATAACAATAAATCATATAAAATCAAAAAATTGAAAAACATCTTATTAAGAAGAATCGCATATAAATATATGTATAGTTTATATATCAATGTTTATAACAAAATAAATGAAACTTTAAACAGACCTCGATTCTTCTATATTAATATAATTGATCCGAAAGTTTACTCTTTTTATAGTAAAGTTATAAATTCTTATGAAAAATGAATATTTAAATATAATAGAGGATTAGTTATATCTGTTTGTTTAATGCTTATTAAAATGAATGAAAGTTACAAAAACTTTAAAGATAATTTACTTAAAGGTAAAGTATATAATTTAAGATCTAATATAAGTAGTGTATATATTAATATCTTAAATAAATTAAGTATTCATCAATTATTTACTCAAAATAAGAAAAAAATAAATTTATTAAATAATGTTCTAAAAAGAGAAAATATTAATACAGAAATTAACAAAAGATCTTATAAAGAAAGATTCTTACAATCTGAAAAATTTGAAATATTTTTGTCAAAAAAAGAAAAAGAAATAGAAAAGAAAATTCAATCTATAAAATTTAAAACAGAAAATAAAAATAAAGTAAAAAATAAGAACAAAAGAATAAAAAAATTTGGAGAAAAAAGAATATCCTTATTAAAATTTAAGAAAAAACAAATTTATGAAAGAAGAAGAGGAAAGAGAGTTGATCCATTATTATTTAAAGAAAGATTAAAAAGCTTCCATCTTTATAAAAAACAAAAAGAAGAAGAAAATATTAAAGATAAAGAAAATACAAATTTTTTAGAAAAAAAATATATTTGATACTCAAATAAGGAATGAGAAAAACAAAATAAAAAAGAATTGAGTTTTAAAAATATTAAAAACGAAAATAAAAATAATAAAAAAGAATTTGATAATTATATAAGCAGATTTAAATTTAATACTTTAAATCAAGATCAAAATGAAAAATTAACAGATTTAATAATTTTAAATCAATCTTCAGAACAACCTATATTAACAAATAAGAATGAGATAGAAAAAAAAAATGAATCTATTAATCCTAAATATATTAATAATAATTATAGACAATTTATTTTAAAATCATTATTTAAAGAGAATGAGAGAATACAAAATAAAAATTTATTATTTCAAAAGCAAGAAGAACAAGAAGATATATTGTTTGGAATAAATAATAATATATATACTATTAAACTAAGTAAAAATAAAAGAAAAAAATTAAAAATAAAAAAAGAAGAAATATTACAAAAATCTAATATAAACATAGAAAAAAGAAAGAAATTGCCTTCTTCTATTATATTATTTAAATTAAGAAATTATATATATAAAATATATGTTTATAATTATATTAAAAATAAACAAAATATTTTAAAACTAAAAAATTACCAACTAATAAGAGAATTAAACAAGAAAAAAAATTTTTTAAATTCCCATTTATTTATTCTTAATAAAAAGAAATCTGTAATTACTCAAGAAAAAATGAGAAAAAAATATATATTAAATCATATTAATAAAATAGAATATTTAGAGATACCTAAAAAGAAGAAATTTAAGAAACAAATAAAGAACGTTAAAAGTATAATTCCAAAGAATATTATATTTTCTAACCATAGTGAAAAATATAAGTTAAACAAGGAAGGAAATATAATAAACGGAAATTTGAATTTGATCTCTCAAAATACAAAAAAAATTTGAGATAGATTAGAATATTCTTTATTATCATTAATAAGTAAATACACATTACCTTCTCAAAAAAACAAATTTATATATAGTCATATATCATTAAACTCAATTTATAATAAAGGTAAAGAAATGTTAGTTTTTAGTAATATATGATATACTCTTTATAGTTTGAATTATATAAAGAAAGAATATTCTAATATAGTTAAAAATATATTAGGTCCGAAAATCTGAGATACTATACCAAATAATAATGATTATAAACCAAATAGTTATGAAGATGGTATAATTTTTAAAAATATTCATAAAAAATGAAACCAAACTTTTGTAAAATCAGAAATATTAAATGAAAGAATACCAAATGAAATAAAAAAAGAAAATAAAAAAATATGGAAAAAGTATTTTAAATTTATTAAAGAAGTATTT
>Ga0335082_10000199_pt1 | contig 60649 bp, 52 predicted proteins | sample Lox_Sample_41_FD_206718 | JGI IMG/M metagenome (GOLD analysis project Ga0335082, IMG submission 206718) | Soil microbial communities from Loxahatchee National Wildlife Refuge, Florida, United States - Lox_Sample_4.1 | ecosystem: Environmental > Terrestrial > Soil > Wetlands | place: USA... | reverse complement strand
TTGTAGAGGACTTTGTAGGTTTGAGATTGGGCTGATTGTGATGCCGCGATAAGAAGTATGCAAATGAAGGCGAGAAGAAGTGCGGTAACAGGCCGCGTTGAGACAAAGTTGTCGACTTCAGGTTGCAACATTGGGAAGTGCCTCCAGAGTAGTTGTGGCTCGGCGTCGCGGCGGAGCGAGGTCAACATTATGCATCAATGCGTGGAATCGCGCTTGCAGCACGGGATTTGGCGGGCTTCCATGTCACGCAGGTTCCTCCGTCGTCGCTGCGCGACTGGTCGGAATGACAATGGTTGGTGAGGAGGCATCGGCTGCTCGCTGCGCTTGCATGCGGAGGCGGGACGCCTCCGCTACAGCCGGCGAGACGCCAGCGCTACGGTACGACAGATGATTTTGCAAAAACTTTGGGAAATCCTTAGAGTCTTTTCGTGGTTGCTGACGCTAGGCGATAGTTCTTCCATCTCGTGACTACACCATCCTCAAACAGTTTCCCGGCGGTTTCTGTTCATAACGTCATCAAGCAATTTGGGCGGTTTGCTGCTTTGCGCGGAGTGACGGCGGAGTTTGATGCGGGGCGCTTTCACGCGATCCTGGGCGACAACGGTGCGGGGAAGACTACTTTGCTGCGGGCGGTGGCGGGGCTGGCGCAACCGACGCAGGGGACGATTTCGATTTTCGGGAAGGCTCCGCGGGCGGCATCGCGAGAGTTGGGGTACATGGCGCATCCGTCGCTGCTGTATGACGAGATGAGCGGGATGGAGAATCTGCGGTATGTTGCGCGGCTGTACGGAATTGAGGGCGATGCGCGGTGTGAGGAAGCGATTCGGGCGGTGGGACTTGATCCGGCGCTGACCCGCGGGGTGGGTCAGTATTCGCAGGGAATGCGGCAGAGGATGTCGCTGTCGCGGGCGATTCTGCACGATCCGAAAATTCTGTTGCTCGATGAGCCGTTCTCGAATGTGGATGTGCACTCGGCGCGAGAGATGGTTGGATTGCTCAAGGGCATGCGTGAGTCGGGGAAGACGATTTTTGTTGTCACGCATCAGGCGCTGCTACTTGAGGGCGTGGCGGACGAATTTATCTGGATGCGCGAGGGGCAGGTTGTGGATCGGACTGCGACGATCGATCCGGCGATGCATGGGAGCGTGCAATGAATTCGTTCTGGTCGCTCACTCTCGCAACGCTGGTGAAGGATATCCGGCTGGAGTGGCGCTCGAAAGATGCGCTGAACTCGATGCTTTTTTTCTCGTTGCTGGTGGTGGTGATCTTCAGTTTTTCGTTTGATCCGTACGCGGAGCAATCGCGGGAAATTGCAGGCGGGCTGGTGTGGGTGGCATTTCTGTTTGCGTCGGTTGTAGCGCTGAATCAGACGTGGGCGCGGGAGGTGCGCAACCAGGTGCTCGACGGATATCGGATTTCTCCAGCGCCGCCGAATGCGTTGTTCCTGGCGAAGGCGTTGGGAAATTTCATCTTTGTGCTTTTGCTCGAGGCGCTGATGACGCCACTCTTCATTGTGTTCTACAACCTTCGAGCGCTGGGTCCGGCTTGGCAATTGATTCCAGTGGGTGTATTAGGGACGTGGGCGCTGGTGGTGAATGGGACGTTTTTTGCGGCGCTCTCGTTGCGGACGCGAAGCCGCGAGATCATGCTACCGTTGCTGCTTTTCCCGATATCGATTCCGGCTATTCAGGGAATGGTTGAAGCGACGCGCATTCTGCTGGCGGGTGATGGGTCGGCGCGGTTCTGGATCGTGTTGCTTCTGACCTACGATGTGGTGTTTACTACAGCTTGTCTGGGGCTGTTCGGGACAATTCTTCACGCAGAATGAAACGCGCATTCTCCATCCTGTCGTTTGTGACCGCAGTACTGCTGGTGTACGGGTTGTATCAGGCTCTCATCGCGGCTCCGACGGAACGCACCATGGGAGATGTACAGCGGATCTTCTATTATCACGTGCCGTCGGCGTGGACGGCGTTCTGCCTGTTCTTCACGAATCTATTTGCGTCGATCGCTTATCTGATTTGGAAGAATGCGAAGGCGGACGCATTGGCTGTGGCATCGGCGGAAGTTGGAATTGTATTTTGCACGATCGTCCTGATCACAGGGCCGATCTGGGCGCGTCCAGTGTGGGGCATCTGGTGGACATGGGATATTCGGCTCACGACGACGCTGGTGTTGTGGCTGATCTACGTGGCATATCTCATGCTGCGGCGCTTTTCTGATACGGCGCAGACACCGGTGCTTGCGGCTGTGCTCGCGATTTTCGGAGCGCTGGATGTGCCGCTGGTGTATTTCTCGATCTGGTTTTTCCGCACGCAGCATCCGCAGCCGGTGATGGGCAAAGGCGGATCGCTGGCTCCAGCGATGCTGCACGCGTTCCTGATCAACCTGCTGGCATTTACTTGTTTCGGAATCATGGTGTGCTGGTCGCGCTATCGGCTGGAGATGTTGCGCCGCGAGGTGGAGGCGGCCCATGCGATGGAATCACTGGTGGGGGCTGAGACGTCCGCGAAGGCCAGCCTTCCTTTGAGCAGGAGCGTTCGATGAACGGGATCAAGTTTCTTTTTGCAGCGTACATTGCTACTTGGGCGATTCACGGTGGGTACTTGTTGCATCTCGTGCGCGGATTCAAGCGGCTGCGCGGCGAGTTGAAGGAAGTGGGAAAGGCCAAGCAGCAATAGGGTCAGATCGTCTCGTCAGAATCCGCAAAAGCATGTGCCGCGGATCTACACGGGCTGAAGCAAATTCTGACGGCACATTCAAACCACAGGGGCTAAAGCCCCCTGATCATTTGGACGCCTTACGCGGCCCTGAAAGGGCCGCTCTTCCACGGCGATGCAAGAGGCATGGGGGCTCCAGATGATGCACGAGAGGACGAAGAGTTTACGGGCACCGTCGGTGATGTGCGGGCGCAGGCGGGATTCACGTAGATCCGGTGTTTCTTTCGCCCCTTCCGGGCTTATTCTCATTTTTACTTCTTACCCACGGCTTACGCCGTGGGCTGCATTCTTTCGCCGCTTCGCGGCTGCCGTCTATTGAGTGACGCGGGCGGGGGGCTCGGCTCTGGTTGGTTCTTTCACTGCATATTTCACGAGGCACCATAGGGCCCGCAGGCCGTCTCTCCAGCCAATTTTTTTCCCTTCTGCATAGGTGCGTCCCCAATAGCTTATGCCGACTTCGTAGACGCGGAGCTGGCGCTTTGCGATCTTCACGGTGACTTCCGGTTCGAATCCGAAGCGGTCTTCTTCCAGAGGGATGGATTGAATGACCTCGCGGCGGAAAACCTTGTAGCAGGTTTCCATGTCGGTCATGTTGAGGTTGGTGATCATGTTGGAGAGTAAGGTCAGGAAGAAGTTGGCGACGGAATGCCAGAAATAAAGGACGCGGTGAGGGCCGGCGCCGAGGAAGCGCGAGCCGTAGACGACGTCGGCTTGTCCGCCTTCGAGCGGTTCGAGGAGGCGGCGGTAGTCGTTCGGATCGTATTCGAGATCGGCGTCCTGGATGATGACGTAGTCTCCGGTGGCTTCCTGGATGCCTCGGCGGAGGGCAGCGCCTTTGCCCATGTTGTGCGACTGGAGGAAGACACGAATTTCGGGGCGTTGCTTTTCGATTTCGGAGAGAGTCTGGCGCGAACCGTCGGTGGATCCGTCGTCGACGCAGAGGAGTTCGACCTCGAGTCCAACCGAAAGGACGCGTTCGATGACGCAGCGGAGAGTCGCCTCTTCGTTGTAGACCGGCATCACGACAGAGAGTTTCATCGCGAAAAGGTAATTTATCAGAGTGGGGTGGGCACAGGGGCTAAAGCCCCGATTTGTTTGCAATCCTTAAGCGGCTGCTCTTCCACGGTGACTAACGCGCCAGTCAAAAGGAGGAACGAAAAGTAGTCATACTAGTGAGTTTTCTTCCATTCGTTTTGGAGGGCGGTGAGGAAATCCGGGCTGCCGCCCGAGCGGAGGAATTCGTAGTCTTCGATCATGGCGGCGACACCGATGCGCGCGGAAGGGAGCGGTTCGTCCACCCGAATGACGCGGGCGGAGAAGCGTACGCGTACGGCGTCGGTAAGGGTGACATGCGGCGGGAACGTAAGCGTGACTTCGAGTTTGGTGCCGGAAGAAATGCCGCGCTCGAGATAAAAAAAGACTCCGCGGGCGCTGACATTTTGAGTCTCAGTAAAAATCTCGCTGCTGCCCTCGAACTTGACGATGGCAGGCAGACGCATGTCAAAGCGCCGCATCAAGCGCCGTTCTTGTGAATTCGGTTGCATGGCCAGAATCCCGTGCCGGCGAGGAGCGTGTCCTCGAGGGCGCGGCTGCAACTGCGCATCTCAATTTATAGAAATGTTCGCAGTTTGCAAGCGCAAATTATCGATAGCGAAGTGCAGTTTCCAGCTTGGGGGAGCGGAGGAGAGCCGGGGAGAGGGTAAGTCGCGAGCAGACTCTTAAGGACTTGAGCAATCAGGGGGCCAGAGCAAGGTTGGCGGGCGGGCCAGTTTTCGGAGCAGGGACAGGGGGTTTACGGAGGGCGCGAAGGGGAGTTTATGAACGTCCGCAGCGAATTGCAGTCGAATGTGCAACGGGTGTGCAGGGGAGCACGGCAGAGGCTAAAAGCCCACGACTTTGTGAGCACCTTACGCGGCCCTGAAATGGCCGCTCTTCCACGTTTGTGCGGCCCTCGATTAGGTCAGCAGCAACGCGCTCGCAAATCAACTCGGCGGGCTGAGATTTTGGTCTGTAATCCGGCCATCTTTCCAAAGGTTCGCTCGCATCTGACGAACTTTGGATGTTTCCGGGGGGAGTGGCTTGACTTGTCTATCCGGCAGATGTTTAAGTAGTTACTTACTTTTTCTGCCAGTTCCAGTGACCAGCGAGCTGCGGGCGAAACTCGCCCAGGGACGTGCGTCGACCCGTCGCGAATATCCCGTGCACATGCCATTCTCAGCACTGATCTGAGCGAAAACAGGTTTAACGCAAGAACGATCTGACAATGGAGGAACGAGTGAGCGTAGATCGCCGTTGGAAGGGAACATCCGCGGTACGGATTCGTATTCTGGCGGCCGGTATTGTATTGCTGGGAGCCGGATGCGCTGTTCTCGGGTGGGGGTCACGCCATGTGGGCAGTTCGCGTGCGGCCGTTGCCACAGTCACGTCAGACCCGACACTGAGCCCGTTTTCCCGCCAGTTCCAGCCTCCGACGGATCTTGCGAATCGCGCGGATTCCATTTTCGCGGGCCTGCCGCTCTTCTTTGAACCGAATCAAGGTCAGTTCGCCTTTGAGGCTGGGGATTCACGCGCCAAGTTCGTCAACCGGGGAGCCGGATATAGCGTATTTCTCGGCTCTGAAGGCGCAATCCTGAGCCTCGCGTCGCACGAACGGCAGGCAAATAAATCAACACAAACCACTGCAGGGACAGCAACGCGTCTCGAATTTCTGGAGATGAAGCTGGCGGGAGCAAATCCCCATGCTGTGGTGCGCGCCGCGGATCCGGCGACTGGGGAAAGTCACTACTTTATCGGGAATGATCCTTCGAAATGGCGTCAGGGTGTGCCTCATTTTGCGCGCGTGCGCTATGAGGGCATCTATCCGGGAATCAACCTTGCTTTCTACGGCAGGCAGGGACAGCTGGAATACGACTTTCAGGTTGCTCCGGGCGCAGATCCAGCGCAGGCGCAGCTGGAGTTCGATGGCGCCAAACAAATCGAGATAAAGGATGGCGCGCTGGTTCTGGCAACGGAGCGCGGCAGCGTGCGGCTGGAATCTCCTCGTGTCTATCAGGAAGTGAATGGGACGCGCCGGCCGGTGGAAGCGGCATTTGTGCTGCGCGGAAGTAACCGGGCCGGGTTCGCCCTTGGGGAGTATGACCGGTCGCGGGAATTGATTATCGATCCGACCCTCAATTTCGCCACCTACTTTGGCGGTAATGCGGATGAGGGGGCGACCTCGGTTGCCGTTGATGGAAACTTGAATATATATCTCGCCGGCTCGACGATGTCGCCAAATCTTCCGGTTATCAATTGCGGGTATCCCACATGTACGGCTTTGAACGGGGCGCAGAACGTCTATGTTGCGAAACTGACGCCTCCGTTGGGATCGAATCCCGCTGCGCTGCAGAATGTGACTTATCTGGGTGGTAGTGGGACGGACACTCCAGTGGGGATTGCGGTTGACGGAGGCCAGTATCCCTACGTGGCTGGAACCACTTCATCGACCGATTTTCCAACCATCACCACGAACGCATATCAGAGCAAAATATACGCAGGAAGCACAGGGACCACGCACGTTTTCGTTACGAGGCTGAAGCAAGACTTTTCGCAATTGATGTACTCGTCGTATCTGTCGGGGAATGGGACTGATGCGGCGAGTGGCATGACGATCGATCCTAACGGACGTATCTACGTGACGGGCACTACGACTTCGAACAATACGGCGAATGCCGGCGCTAGCATCCAGTTCCCGGCGAGTACGATCCCGCAAGGTGTGGCCTTCCAGGCGATCTCGAACTCGGCGACGCAGTTCTTTGTAACCAAGGTAGATACGAATGCGTCGGGGTATGGCAGCATTGCGTACTCGACCTATTTCGGCGGGGCGAATTTCAATCCGCCTTCGGGTGTGACTGGGCCGACTGCAATTGGTGGCGGCATCGCCGTCGACATCACTGGGGATATTTATTTCACAGGAAAAACCAATTTCACATACACGGGATGCAGCGGCTGCGCGACGACTGATTTCCCGATCCTGGACGCATATCAACCCTGCCTGGACACGCCCCCTGCCGCAGTGATCGTGAACCCGCAAGCTTGCACTCCCTCAACTTCTACGACCTCGGCTGACGCCTTCGTGGCGAAACTGAATCCGAGTGTTTCACAAGGGCAGCAGCTTCTATGGTCCACGTACCTTGGAGGGACCGGTGACGACGGAGGAGTCGGTATAGCGCTCGATATTGGCGCCGCCAACGTATACGTTGTTGGTACAACCAACTCCGGGGACTTCATCAATACGGGGTTGGTGAGCACATTTGCCGCCTTCCAAAAGTGTCTCAACAACACGCCGTTTTCGAACACAACAATAGTGGTGACGTGTAGTGCCACAACCACTGCAAATGATGCGTTTGTGGCGAGGCTTACAAATCCAACGAACGTGATTGGAACAACGGCGACAAATGTTGCTGTGAACTACTTCTCATACCTGGGTGGAGCAGGGGACGAAGCAGGGACGGCGATCACGGTGGACTCAAACAGCGGCGCGGTAATCACAGGCTCGACGGCGTCTACCTTCACTGCCAATACGGATGGGACGTTCCCGCTGACTCCGAATCCGAGTTCGATTGGACAGAGTAATCTGACTGGTGCGCAAGACGCCTTCATCGCGCGGCTCAACACATCCGCAACAGTGGGTCAGGCTACAACCGCATCTTGGGCTGCCTATTACGGTGGCAGCATCACGAACAGCGGTGCCCTTTCTACTACGTCGGGCACGGGCATCGCGCTGGACGTCAATCAAAATGCCTATGTCGCTGGTATTACCAATTCGAAAGACTTGAGTGTCCCGAAGGCACTGCAGCCGACCAACGGCGACACAACCGGCGATACCTACGATGCGTTCGTCGCGCAGCTTGGCACGGCGGTAAGCCTTTCGATTGAAGGCACGCTGACGCTAGGCACAAACCAGGCGTTTATCAGCGCAGGCAATGCGGCGACGTTCACGTATACGATCACGAATAATGGTCCTGATCTCGCCAGCAACATCACCATCTCTGCTGATTTAAGTCCTGGGGCCACATTTATTCCGCTGACGAATATCTCGGCGAGCATCAGTTCGGGAACCTGCGGAGGCGGCGGTACGACGAGCGTGGGTATCAGCTGCGGACCGATATCGCTACAGTCTGGATCAACGGCAACGTTGACGATCACTGCCACGCCGACCGCGAATAGTACAGGGGCGTCTCCTGAATCTTTCAATGGCGGAACGATTTCGGCACTGGCGCCGGGAAATATCGTGCTGGCGCAAACCTCAGTCTCGGCACAAATGTCAGATTTCGGCATGCAGGTGAGTCCGGCGAATCAGAACATCTCCAAGGCGGGAGATACGGCCTCTTATTCCGTTCAGTTGACGCCGCATCCCTTGTTCAACTCGGCTATCGCGCTCTCATGCACTGGAGCTCCAACGGGGTCATCCTGCAGTTTCAGCCCGGCCGGCTCGATTACGCTGGAGGGAGCGAGCGGCTCGACGGCTACCTTGTCGATACCGACAGTGGCTCGCCCGATCACGCCTGCTACAGGAAGTATGTGGAAGCGCCAATTTTATGCTTTGTGGCTGATCGTTCCAGGGTGGGCGTTAATCGGAACCGGAGGCAATCGACGCCGGAGAATTGCAGGGCTGTTCTTGCTGTGTGTGGTCTTAGGTTTGGTCGTGATCCTGCCATCGTGCAGCCACGGTACGACGCAGACGCCTCCGAGCGGAACGCAAGCAGGCACATACACGATCACGGTTACCGCAAGTTCAGGCACTGATTCGAAGAGTCAGACAATTACGCTGAACGTTCCGTAGAGATATCCATTCTATTTAGAAGCCCACGGCTTAGCGCTGTGGGCTTTTTTTGCATTTTCGCAGGTCTTCCGCCCAACAAATAACGAAAGCACGCCAACCAAACACAGCGGAGACCTTTGGGCATGCAGCGAGCAGCGTCGGGGTGTCGGCAGGTTGCAGAGGTCCCTTCGGTTTCACCTCAGGGCAAGCTCTTCGGCGCAAAGAAGCGCCACAGAATGACAAATCGAGGGATTGCAGAATCGTGTTACGCGCCGGCTGAGAGTTTGTGGTGGCCGCGAGCCTCGGCGATCCCATACTGGCGAATCTTGTAGAGGAGCGCTTTGTAGCTGATCTGCAGAATTGCGGCAGCCTGCTTGCGGTTCCAGTTGGTTTGTTCGAGCGCCTTTGTGATCGCAACAGCTTCGGCTTCGTCCTTGGCTGAGCGCGCAAGCGACTTCAATCCGCCGGCGTCGCTGGTCCGAGATGACTCGGAAAGGCTCCCGCCATTCCCGTCGTTCCTCGGAAGAAGCTCAGACACCGCGAGATTTTCATCGCCCAAAATCAGATAACGCTTGAGGAAGTTGTTCAGCTCGCGAAGATTGCCGGGCCACGTATGATTGTGACAAGCCTGCAACAACGCGGGCGAAAGCGGCAGCGGAGAACGAGCGTAACGCTCGGCCATGCGCGTCATCGAGTGCTTGAGGAGAATTGGAATCTCTTCCTTGCGATCTCGCAACGGAGGCAAGCTCAGAGTGAACGCGTTCAAGCGGTAGTAAAGATCCTCGCGCAAACGCTTGGTGGCGAGCGCTTCGGGAATGTTGATGTTGGTGGCCGCAAGAATGCGGACATCAACCTTGATCACCGAGCGGCTGCCGAGTCGCGAGAACTGCTGATCCTGCAACACATGAAGCAGCTTTGCCTGCAAGAGCGGCGGCATCTCGCCGATTTCATCAAGAAGAATTGTGCCTTTATTGCAAAGTTCGAATTTGCCTGGCTTCGCATGAGTGGCGCCCGTGAAGGCACCGGGTTCGTATCCGAATAGTTCGCTCTCCAGCAGGTCCGCGGGAACGGCGGCGCAATTTACTTTCAGGAAGGTGCGATGAGCGCGCGGCGAAAGCTTGTGGATCAGTCGGGCAAGAACTTCTTTTCCGGTTCCGCTTTCTCCGAGCAGTAAAACTGGAATGTCGACATTGGCGACCAGGGCCGCTTGGGAGCGGATCTTTCGCATTGCAGGACTTGCTGCGATAAAGAAGACGTCTTCCGCGAGTTCTTCGACTTCTCCGCCGAACGTTTGTTTGCCTTGTCCGAGGCTGAGATCGATGACGGAATCCAGTTCGGCTTTCTGGAACGGCTTCGTGAGGTAGTCCTGAGCTCCAAGGCGCATCGCCTGCACAACTTTGCGCGTATCGCTGACGCACGAGAGCATGACGACTTTTATGCCAGGCTTTTTCTGACGGAGCTTCTCCAGAGTCTCGATGCCGTCGATGCCAGGCATCAGCACGTCGAGCAGGACGAGATCAGGCTCGATGCCGGCTTCGACCTTCTGGAGCGCCTCTTCGCCAGTCGTGGCGGTTTCAACTTTGTAGTCGTCGACTTCCAGCAGCGTCTTGATGTAACGCAGCATGCCGGGTTCGTCGTCCACCAGCAGGATCTTGGCGGTTGGCTTCATCGGTGTTTTCCTTTGCCGGCAGCGGCGGCAACCGGTTTGAAAGGGATCAAGAAACAGAATTTACACCCAGCGCCGTGCTCGCTTTCCACCCAAATCTTGCCGTTCATGCCTTGCACCAGGCGGCGAGCGATGGCGAGGCCGAGGCCCGTTCCCTCCTGGCTTTCATTACTGGGCAAGCGGAAGAAATCATCGAAAACTTCGAGGTGAAACTCCGCGGGAATTCCGGGACCGGTGTCAGCGACGCTGAGTTTCACGGAGTTTGGGTGAGAGAGATTCTGACGGCGGCGCTCCGATTTAGAAGGCTGAGACTCCGCGCGGCGCTCCCACATATAGGGCTCGGCGTGGAGCCACACCGTTCCTGACTGTGGCGTGAACTTGTATGCATTCTCCAGAAGGTTGGAAATGATTCTTTCCACCTTCGGCGCGTCGAACGGAAACACCGGAACCTTATCGTTCGCGAGAAAGTAGAGAGCGATTCCTTTTTCCTGGAAGCGATTCGACCACAGCCGACAGACGCCGGAGAGGCACTCATTGAGGTCGCCTTTCTCGAACTTCATCCGGAGTCCGTCGATCTCGAGCGCGCTGTATGTCAGGAAATCTTGAATAAAAGCGTGCAGCCGTTTTCCGCTGTCGCGCATGTCCTGCAACACTTCACGCTGGCGATCGTTCAAGGGACCCAACTTCTGGCTGTGCAGGAGTTCTACATATCCGTTCAGGATTGAAAGCGGCGTCTTCAAATCATGAGCGGCCGACGCGAGTGCATTCGTTGTGCGATGCAAGCGCTCCTGCATCCGATTGAATTCCTGAAGAACATCTTCAGGCTTAGTAGCGTTGGCGCTGAGCGGATCGGGCAGCGAAGGCTGCGCGGCAGTTCCTCCGTCGGGAACACAGGCGTTCTTGTGAGCAGATGCCATGTAGAAGTACCACAGGTCGAACGCGGGGAGGGACACGGCACCACACATCTATGTCCTGAATGCCAGTGTGGAAAAATCGTATGCCAGGGTCATTCGGTTGTCAACGAAAAATGAAACGAAATTACCCAAGTGCCGCAAAATCTTGCACTTCTGAAGATGCTAGCAAGGAAGGAAGATGGTTTCTCGCGGCGAACAAAAAACGAATAAAGAAGCCGAAATATCTGGCTAGGGACGGTTTTGGCCAGTTTTCTCCCTGGTTTTATGCCTGTGTCAACGGAAGTTAGCCACCGGTCACGGACCGTTGGCCCGAAATGTGCTGGTTCCGACTGAAAAGGGGGGAATTGGGTGTCCTCGATGACTGGACGCAGGCCCACGAAGGAGCGGCGAAAATGGTCAAGATTGCCGCTGGCGATCCCTGTTTTCGTCCGGAGTCGCGACGGCAAGGGCAAAGATTTCCTAGAGTTTGCGACGGCGCTCAACGTGAGCGCAGGCGGTATGCTGCTCGCTGTCCGTAGGCTTATGGCAGAGGTGGAGCAGCTGCGACTGGAAATCCCCAGTGCTCCGCTGCCCTCCACAGCAGCGCTCCCGGTCGTCGCTCGTACCCTGAGCGCAAAGACTCTCCGCGTTACGCCCTCGAATGGCTATTACTTGCTCGGGCTCAAGTTCCGGCGACCCCTGCCGGTTGCGAACAAGCCGGCGCGGAAGAGGAAACTGATTTCACAATTGTGAAAAAGTTTGCTCACCCCTCTGGCAAAGATGCTACGGTAACCTCCACCGATTGATTACGGACGTGTGTATAGGCAGCTCTTTCGTAAGTTGATGCCACATAAGCACATAGTCTAGATTTGGATATCCTTCGGCGCATCTTGGGGCTTTGGCTGCCGGGGTGCACTTAAACGGTCCTCCCCTGCAGACGAAAAAATCATGACCATGAGCAGCGTAAATACACTCGTCCAGCCGTTAGGGGAAATGCCTCCAGAGTCCATCGTATTCGGGCGTACCGACGCCATGCAGGCCGTACGCGACCGCTTGGTGAAATTAGCGGGCGCAAACGTTCCCGTGCTGATCCAGGGCGAAAGCGGCACCGGGAAGGACATTATTGCCCGGATGATCCACGCGAATTCGCCTTGGCGGACAGGGCCGTGGGTGAAAGTGAATTGCCCTGCGATCCCGGGCACACTTCTTGAGAGCGAACTGTTCGGCTACGAGAAAGGCGCGTTTACCGGAGCTTACGGAGTAAAGCCGGGCCGTGTCGAAATGGCTCATCGTGGCACCCTCTTCCTCGACGAGATCTCAGAATTGGACATGCCACTGCAATCGAAGCTGTTGCAGCTGCTGCAGGACGGGCAATTCTGCCGGATCGGGGCGCAGGAAGACAAAAAGGTTGAAGTGCGCGTCGTTTGCGCCACCAACCGCAAGTTGGAACAGGAAATTGAAAACGGGACGTTCCGGTCGGATCTGTTCTACCGAATCAACGTGGTGAATCTGCACTTGCCTCCGCTGCGGGAGCGAGCTACCGACATTCCGGAACTGGTTAACTACTTCCTCGAATATCACAACCGCAAGTACAACTGCAAAGCAAGAGCGCTCTCAGGCGAGATGATGACGACCTTACGAAAATATCACTGGCCAGGGAATATCCGTGAACTGGAGAATCTGGTCAAGCGCTATGTGATTCTTGGAAGCGAAGACGTAATTTCGGCGGATCTGGCGCCGCGTCCGGCGGATTTCTTTAATACTGAAATTGCGCTGGATGGACCGATTTCTCTGAAGAAGCTGACCCGCCAGGCTGTGCACGAGTTGGAACGCAAGGTAATTCTCAAGGTGTTGCAGAATCATCATTGGAACCGCAAGCAAGCTGCGAAGGCTCTGAACATCAGCTACCGTGCGCTGCTGTATAAGATCCGAGACGCAGGGCTGCCGTCGAATCGAATGAGACGTGAGGAGACGGCGCGGCAGGAAGTTGCGGCGGATTAGGCTGGTTGGTTTCACGCCCGGGTGTGAGAGCGTGGCCTCTCGGATTCCACGTTCAATTTTGAGGTTGGACGGCCATTTAGTCTCGCGAGTTTCTTTCGCCCCCTCTGGGGCTTCATCCGTCTTCCACTTGCACCCACGGCTTGCGCCGTGGGCTGCATTCTTTCGCCACTTCGCGGCTAGCAACACTGTCTAACCTTTGAGTTGTGAGAGGGCCTTGCGGGCGTCTGCGTCTTCGGGATTGATCTTTACTGCTTTTTCCAGATGCTGACGGGCAAGAGAGATCTGGTTTGTCTTCTGGTAGGCCAGCCCGAGATGGTAGTGCACCGCCGCATTCTCGGGGGCTCCGACCTTTTCATTCAGGCGCAGGGCTTCGTGAAATTGGTTGATAGCAGACTGGTAAATACCTTTCTGATAGTAGGCCCAACCTAGAGTGTCCGCAGCATTGGGCGAGTCGGGCATGGCACGGCGTGCTGTCTGCGCCATGTTCATGGCGACATCGACGTTGCCGCCTTGCTGAAGGATCACGTAGGCCAAGTCGTTCGAAGCTAACGGATTGTCCGGAGAGATGTTCAGGGCTTGCTGGTACGTCGACTTGGCTTGATCCCAGCTCTGCTGTGCAACGTAGAGCTGTCCGGCGAGAATGTAGAAACGCACCTCGCGCGGGTGATCTTTTGTGGCCTGCATGTACAACGCGAGGGCCTGATCTGGAGATCCCTTGTCAATCTCTATTTTCCCCAGCTTCTCCACGGCGTCGGCATTGTTCTTGTCGAGATCGACTGCTTTTCGTAGCGCCGTTTCGGCGCCAGAGTAGTTTTTCTTTCCGGAGAGGAGAACGCTTCCCAGCAGTTCAAAAAAAACGCTATTGTTTGGAGACTTGGCGATCTGGGAGTTGGCTGCGGCGATCGCTTTGTCGTATTGCTTCTGCGCAGTGTAGGTATTGATCAGCCCGCTGAGAGCTTGGGAAGAAGAAGGATCTCTGTCGAGAGCCTGTCGGTAGTATTTCTCGCTTTCGGCAAAGTGCTTTTGCGCGAAGTGGATGTTTGCGAACTGCACCAGCGGTGCCGGGCTGTTGGGCGCGAGTTGCATTGCCCGCTGCGTGTCGTTTTGTGCGGCGGGATATTTTTGCTGTGCCATCTCAGCAACGGACTTCAAAAGAAACCCGTCAGCAGAAGAAGGCTGGAGCGTGATGATCTGCTGCGCCGTTTGCAGCAAGGCATCGTACTCGCCGCGGTCGAGTTCCACACCGGCGAGCGAGTGCTGCGCGTCCAGCAGATCGGGACGCAGACGAACCGCTTCGCGCCATTCTGATTCTGCGCGAGTGGAGTCTCCCTGTTGAGCGTAGGCATTTCCCAGTTGGTAATGGCCGACGGCATTGTCAGCATCATTGTGTAGCGCGGCTTGCAGAGACTGCACTGCGCCAGATGGATCGTTCTGATGCATCTGGATCTGGCCTTTGTAAATCAGTGAATCCGCATCGTTCGGACTTGTTTTGAGAATCTCGGCATTCAGGCGCGACGCGTCGTTGATCTGGTTTTTCAGGATGAGAAGCTGGATATAGTTCTTCTTCGTCGCCAGATCTTTGGGATGTTCGGCGTAGATACTGCTGTATTCACTCAAGGCCTTGTCGAGATCGCCTTGAGCGAAGTAGTAGTCACCGAGCATTCGGTAACCCTGAGGATCGTCGGCCAGATCTTTCTTGGTTTGCTGAAGAAATGGTTCGACTTCGTCTTTCTTGCCTTCCTGCCCCAGCAGGTGGACGAGGTTCACGCGGGCATCGGCGTCCTTGGGATCGACATCGATGGCGTGCCGAAATTGCTGTTCGGCTTCAAGAAGGCGATTGTGCGATTGGTAGAAGTTACCCAAGGCTAACAGCGCATTCATAGATTTAGGATCGACAGAGAGCGCCTTCTTCAAGGTGGCTTCTGTCGCGTCGGGCAGATTCGAGCGAAGTTGGAGCAAGGCGAGAACGAGATACGGTTCTGGGCGAGTGTGATCCAGGTTGATCGCCTGCTGCATTTCCTGGATCGCGTCCTGCAGGTCGTTCTGCGCGGAGTAATAGTTGGCCCAGGCTTCGTGAGTGGCCGCGGTATCCGGCTGTTTCTGGCGCAGGAGATCGAGATGCGTCTTGGCCTGCTTGAGTGCGTCAGGATCGGCGGAGCCATCTTGCGCACGAACTGTCACGAGCAGGTTGGCGAGGTCGACATGCGCGCGGTAGTTGTCAGGGGTGAGTTCGACGGTTCGCGTTAGTTCCTGAAAGGCCCGTTGACTGTCTCCGGTTCGGAGATAGCTCTGGCTCAGTTGGAAATGCGCCTGCGCGAATCGCGAGTCGATTTGAAGTGCATTCGAATATTGGATGGCGGCTTCGCGGTATTTCCCCTGCGCGAAATATTTCTCCCCGCTGTCGAAATATTTCTGCTTCCGCACATTGGGATCGCGCGTGCATCCCGTGAACAAGGTCGTCAGGAGAACACACGAAACGAGTAGATGACGCGTGTACGAGCGGCTCATCAATCCGAGGCTCCAGCAGGAAAAGATGGACGGGAACTCTCGTTCAGGGCTGGAATGATTCATCGTTCTACTGGCAGTCGTGATTTTACTCATGTCGTCAGAGCAGGGTCCTTAACGGGGAATATAAGTATTGAGAAGCGGCAATACAGAATTTGTGAAGGGCATGAGGCGCTGCTCAGCCGCTTCTGCGTTCTCGCCCGGATACATCGGACTAGTGATGCGCACCAGAGCGCCATCGCTGCGGTTCATTCGAAGAGAATCCGTTACGAGATAGAACTTAGCCCAGTATTCACTCGCCACTCCGCGATCATGGGCCCAATACCAGTAGAGGACGAGGCGGCGCTCTTCACCCTTGCGAATGACATAACGGTTTACCGGGAATGAAACGTGTTCTTTCATGACGAGAGAGGTCGGGTGATTTTCAATCGGGACCCAGCCGGATCCTGGAAGGCAGTGCTGTGGGGAATGGATCGTGTCGCCTGCGCGCTGGCTTGGGAAATACGCGATGAAGAGATCCAACGGAACACCTTGATCATCGGTGTACGATCTCAACAGAAAATCACCGGGCCCGAGCACTTTCAGAGTGTCGTTGTCGAGCGGGACGTCGGTTCCGCTCCAAGATCCGACATCGCGGGGAAATGAATCGAGCGGAGCCCGCGCCGGGAAGACTTCCGCACGTTGACGCGCTTGCAAGAAGACAGCGGCGAATAGCATCAAGGCTGCTGCTGCGGCGAATCGCTTGGTGGCGTCGCTCATGATGGCTGCGGCGCCTCTGGCCATGCCTTTCGAATGGCGGCATGCAGCAGGTAAAGCATTACAAGCGATATTACGAATGTGAGCCAGCCCCAGGACTCGTGAAAATAGCCTTCGGCTTTCTCGGGATCCCAATATTGAACCAGCAATCCTGTACCGATCACGCGAATGCTATTCGCGGCGACAGCGATCGGAATGGATGAGATCGCCAACAGCCATCGCACCCAGGATCGCTGATCCATGAGATATCCATACATGATGGCTAGCGTAAGCAGAGAGACCAGGGATCGAATGCCGCTGCACGCTTCAGCGACTTCGAGAGCCATCGATGACAAATTAATTACGTTTCCTTCTCGAAGAACCGGTACGCCAAGAATGGGCAGGACGGAAGCAGCCACGCGTGACGCCAGTAGCTGAAGTGGAAATGTGATCTTGTTGAACAGAATAGTTGGAATAGGAATCATCAGGAGCAAGAAGGCCCAGGGAAAGAGCGCCGCTCGAAAGAACTCCCAACCAAAGTAGAGGACCATCACTCCAGCTAGCAGGAGCAACAGGGACGAGCGCGCCAGGAAAAGCTCGGCACCCATTTCGCCTAGAAGCAGCAGAACGATGCCTATCGTGAGCAATGCCAAGCCGGACCACGAGGGCCGGACGATGATTCGGGCGAAATCGTCACGCTTTCTCCAAACGATGTAGGCAGAGAATAGCGGGACAAGGAAACCGTGAGAGAAATTCGGATCTCTCCACCACTGCAGCGCGAGGTGGGCAAGAGTTCGCCAATAAATCCAGATCGAGAGCGCGGCTAAGACCGCGAGTTGCCAAGCCGCCGCGCCGGCCAACAACGCTGGTCTCTGGCTTGTGGGCGCAACTTCGGTTTGGACCAGTTGACTCGACATGAATCCGGGAAGGGAGTGACGCACAGGATAACGAATCAATGTGGGGTGTGCAACGAGGCGTAAGACATGTAGGAAGTCATTCAGTTGCCCGGTTATTGATTATCGTTTTTGTGGACTTGGCTCAAAGCAGGGTTGCGGCACGCCGAGGCAATTTCTTAGGATGAACCGCTTCGGACCCATCCAACTCGTCCCGAACGGCGGGCTTAAGACTGGGGACGGCCATCTGAAAGGTGGAAAAGTTTTTCCCACACCAGGGGAACTGATATTATTGCCAGCGCCCTCCCAGGGGCAGGAGAAGGCCAATTGGCGCATTCCTGCTCTCAACTTATTGAAATAACAGGGTAAATAGACCAGCAAGTCGCACGGGATCGGTACTTCCCGTGCAGTCCCAGATTGCGGATTTTTTCGGCCTCTTGACCGATCGCAAGTGGGCAGTCGATGAGTCCTCGCCCAGTCGCAGCAGACAACGTGAAGGACAGCGCAAACGCACTTTTCCGGGTGGAGAGGCGGTAGCGCGAGTGTGCAGCGAATCCGTTCGATTTCGATCTGTCGAGAACTACAGTTCCGCAAATGCGCCGCCCAGTTGGCGGTCCCGTGAGAGCTGTCGAGAAAGATATGAGTAGAAGTGGAAAGTTCGTGATTGCAGCCTGGCTGGCAGTGATGGGAATGCTGGCCGTTGCGCAGAGCAATGACGGCGGCAAAGCCGACCCGTCGAGGAGCGACAAGCGGTCGGAAGTCGTGACGCAGTCAGAGCCGTCTTCCGATTACGTGATCGGGGCGGACGACATGCTGCACATCTCCGTTTGGAAGGAACCGGATCTCACGGAGACGCTACCAGTTCGTCCGGACGGCAAAATCTCGATGCCGCTGTTGAACGACGTCACCGCAGCAGGGCTTACTCCACTGCAGCTGAAAGATTCCATCACCGAGAAATTAAGAAAGTACGTGACCGATCCACGCGTGACAGTGGCGGTGACGGCGATGAACAGCCGGCGAGTTTTTGTAACGGGGGAAGTGAACCACAGCGGACCGATCACGTTGTTGCCCAATATGACAATGTTGCAGGCGCTCTCGCAGGCGGGCTTCACGCAATTTGCAAATACGAAGGCGATTTACTTGTTACGCAATCAGGGCGGGAAACAGGATCGCATTCCCTTCAACTACAAGGAAGTGGTGAAGGGGAATCATCCGGAGCAGAACATTTACCTGAAACCCGGCGATACGATCGTGGTCCCGTAAGGCATCAATGAAGCGACGGTTGCAAATTCTGAGTTTGGCCCTGATGTTCTGCGGCGCCATGGCATGGGCGCAGGACAACACCTCCACGCCTCCCGATACTTCTTCGCAGCAGCAAAACGCCGGTCCGGAGCAAGAAAATCAGCAGCCCCCGCTAACCGAGAATCCGCCGCTCTCAAGCCTCGATGTGCCGTCTTTGGAGCCCCACGCCGCGCCCCTGAGTTATTTGCAGCCGGGAGTGACGGTGAGTGAGTCGGCCGATTCCAATCCGACGAGTGGTGTTGGAGTTGGCAATTCCTTTTCGTCTGTGACTCGCGCTCTGGGAAGCTTGACGCTCAAGCGGGTGTGGAGTCACTACGATCTCGGCTTGGAGTATGCCGGCGGCGCGGGTTACTACAGCATCAATGGAGAGGGCTGGAAACTGCTTCAGCAGATGGATCTGGATCAGCGAATTACCTGGAAGCGTGGCCAACTTTCATTGCGCGATAGTTTCAGCTATTTGCCGGAAGGAAATTTTGGAAACGCCTACGGATCGCAGGCCTCAATGAATCTTGCGTCCCTGACGAACACCCCGTTCAGTGCGCTGCTGGGAGGCAGCGTGCTGGGAACTTTCGGCCTGACGCCCCGCATTATGAACATTGGAGTAGCCGACGTCAGCCAGTATCTTTCGCCGAAGTCAGCGGTCACTGGGCTCGCAGGGTATGCCTTCACTCACTTCTATGGAGATGACATCACGACGGGTGGACCTTTCATCGGAGTGTCCCAGTTGTCTTTCCAGGGCGGGTATAACCGCCTGCTGACGCCTCATACCCAGGTGGCAGTGATGTACGACTACCAGGGTTTTGATTTCTCCGTGGTGGGCTCGGCGTTCCATACCCATGTGGTGCAGGGATTGATTGGCCGACGCATCTCCGGACGCATGGATTTATTGCTCGGAGCGGGCCCGCAATTTACGTACAGTCACGAGTCGACTCTTTTTGGATCGGTGCCCCAGACGAAAGTTGGCGTCGCTGCGATCGGGAGGTTGCGATACCGGTTCCCCAAAACGCAGTTGGCCCTGACTTACGAGCGTGCGCAAACCAGTGGGTCGGGATTATTTGCCGGAGCGCAGAGCGACATTGTGCGCTTTAGTGCGGACCGCCCGCTAACACGAGTCTGGTCCGGGTTTATGGATCTCGGGTATGCCCGCAACGAGCGTCTGCAGCCCTTGAGTGCACAACAACTTTCGACATGTTTCGCGGGACCTCCCGGGCAACCGAACAATACTGGCTTGCCGCCTTGCCCTGGGGTCAGCGCGGAAACTTATTCGTACGGATTTGCGGGTGTGGGAGTACATCGCTCCTTTGGACACAGCTTCCACGGATTCATGAGCTACCAGTTCAACGAGTTGATCTTCGATCACTCGTATTGTGGCGGGCTTCCAGAATGCGACCGGATTTCGAATCGCCACGTTTTGACGTTTGGTTTGGATTGGATTCCGCGGCCGATCCGGATCGATTAGCAACGACGCAGTACAGGAACAAGAGGATGATTGCAGAGCGGGATCTAACGCTGGACGACTATATCTCGATGTTGCGCCGCCGGGCGAAGGTAATTCTTTTTCCCGCGCTGCTGGCGCCGATCGTCGGGTTTGTGGTGTCGTACGCGTTTCCATCGAAGTATACGTCGCAATCGCTGATTCTGGTTGAGCAGCAGAGAGTCCCTGAAGAGATGGTGAAGCCGGCGGTCACAGAAGACTTGACCACACGAATCGCTACGCTGCAACAGCAGGTCCTAAGCCAGAGTCGCCTCGAACCAGTCGTCACGAAGCTTTATCCGAATAAGAGCCCACAAGCCGTGGGCGAAATGATCGACACCATTCGTCTGAACATGGCGGTCGAGCCGGTGCTTACCGATTTGTCGTCGATCGGCGGTCCGGCGAACAAACCGAAGAAGGGCGCCAGCCCGGTTCCGGGCTTCTATTTGAATTACACCGCGCCAAATCCGCGCGAGGCGCAGCAGATCTGCAACGAACTTACGGCGCTCTTCATCGATGAAAATCTGAAATCCGTTCAGGCAGCGGCCACGGGTACGACCGACGTGCTCAGCCGAGGTCTGGAGGATGCGAAGAAGAATCTCGACGACATGGACGCGCGGCTAGCGGCATTCAAGAAGCAATATGTCGGGCAACTTCCGGGCGATGAAGAGAACAATCTGAAGATACTCACGGGGCTGAATACGCAGCTCGAGGCCAATACTCAGACGCTGAATCGCGCGCAGCAAGACAAGGCCTATACCGAATCGATGCTGGCGCAGCACTTGGCCGCGTGGAAGTCGTCGCAGGCGACAACGAATCCGCAGACTCTGGAGAAACAGTTGTCTGACTTGCAGGCCACGTTGCTGCAGCTGCAGGCGCGCTACACGGATGATCATCCGGATGTCGTCAAGACCAAAGCCGATATCGCCGAGGTGAAGAAGAAGCTTGCCGAGGTGAAGAAGGCGTCGGAGACAGCCGATACTGCGACCGACAAGGCGTCTGCCTCAGAGCCGGTGGAAATCCGGCAGTTGCGACTGCAGATTCATCAGTACAACGACTTGATCTCATCAGCGACGCGCGACCAGAAAAGACTCCAGGAGGAAATCAGTTCGTATCAAGGCAAGGTATCGTTGAGCCCGGCGGTCGAGGAGCAGTACAAGCAGGTGACGCGCGACTACGATAACGCGCAGAAGAACTATCAGGACCTGCTGGCCAAAAAAAGTTCAGCTGACTTGACGGTCAAGATGAACAACCAGTCGCAGGGTGAGCGAATGTTCCCGCTGAATCCCGCGAGCCTTCCGGATGCTCCGAGCTTTCCCAACCGTTTGCTTTTCGCGGCCGGCGGTCTGGCGGCCGGACTGGCGCTAGGTTGCGGGTTGACGTTGTGGCTGGAATATCGAGATAACGCGATCCGCACAGCGGCGGACGCCGAGGCGGTACTCGAGTTGCCGATGCTGGTGGCCGTGCCGTGGGTGGGTGCGAGCAAAGCCCCAAACGGCAACGGCAGCTTCTGGCGCAAGAACAAAAATGCGGGGCAGACGGCAGAGGACGCAATGCCGGTGCGGTCGAAGGTGTAAGGGAAAACCATGTACAAGGATTTCTACGGACTCAAGGCGAATCCGTTCAACGTAAACCCGGACCCACGTTATCTGTTCCTGACGCCGCATACGGAGGAGGCGTTGGCCTGCCTGACGTATGGAGTCCAGAGCCGCAAGGGATTTGTTTTGCTGACCGGAGAAGTTGGAACCGGGAAGACCACCCTGATCAATAAATTTCTGGAGTGGCAGCGCACGCAGAAGGTGTGCACAGCGTTCGTCTTCAATTCCCGCATGGACGTGCCGCAGTTCCTCGACTACATGATGGCGGACTTCGGGATCCCCTGCGATTCAGAATCGAAAAGCCAGATCCTGTTGCGGCTTTACAACTGGCTGCTGGAGCGGTATCGGGCCGGTGAGACCGCGGTTCTCATCGTCGATGAAGCGCAAAACCTGTCGGATGAAGTGCTGGAAGAGATCCGGCTGATGACCAACCTGGAAACAGCGACCGAGAAGCTTCTTCAAATCGTTCTGGTCGGACAGCCCGAGTTGGAGCAAAAGCTGAAGCAGCCGCAGTTGCGGCAACTACGCCAGCGGCTCACGTTGAGAGCCAAAACACAAGCTCTAACTCTGGAGGAAACGAGGGCGTACGTGCAGCAGCGCCTCCGCATCGCCGGGGCGAGCGAGGAGATCTTTCAGATTGGGGCGCTGGATGCCGTGTACCGGCATTCAACGGGCATTCCGCGAATTATCAATCTGATCTGCGAGCACTGCCTGGTGAATGCATTTGTCGATCAGCAGAAGGTGATTGGACCCGAAGTAGTGGAGGCCGTCGCGCGTGACTTCGAACTTGGTGGCAACGGTTCTGCGTCAGCGGTGCCGCCACCGGCAGAGGCTGCTGTGAATGACAGATTCGATCTGGCGCATGCATTGCGGTCGCTAGCCAGTTTGGCTGACCGTCTGCGTGGGGAAGAGAAGGAAGTGCCGAGCGAGAGAAAGTCATGAGCCGAATTCATGAGGCCCTGAAGCGGGCAGAGCAGGAGCAGGCGGCGAAGCGCGGAGGATTGCCGACGAATGATCCGATCGCTGCTGATTTCCACTCTGGATTGCGAGACCTCTCGTCGCGTTCGGTTGCCGCTTCGGTAAGCCCGGCGGCTGTTGTCGAACTGGAGCCTGAGCTTGGGCGATGCCCGAAGTTCGATTGGAAACCGGATGCCGCGACCATGCTATTTACGAGCGGGAATGATGGTGTCCGTGGAACCGAAGAATTCCGCACGCTGCGCTCACGTCTGTATCATCTGCGCGAAAAGATGAATCTGAAGACAGTGCTGATAACGAGCGCGCTTCCCAAAGAGGGGAAATCATTCACTGCGGCAAATCTTGCGCAGGTGTTGGTGCGACAGCACGGACGGCGAGTTCTGCTGATTGATGCCGATCTGCGCCGTCCCCGGCTGCACCAGATGTTAGGAACTGCTGCTGGTCCCGGCCTGTCAGACTATTTGCTCGGAAGCAGCGATGAGTTCTCAATTATGCAGCGCGGCCAAATCGAGAACTTGTTCTTCGTCCCCGGAGGATCTGTGATCGACAATCCGGCTGAACTCGTCGGCAATGGACGGTTGCAGATGCTGTTCGAACGGCTGGCTCCGCTGTTTGACTGGATCATCGTTGATTCGCCTCCGGCGGTTCCGGTTTCCGACGCCAGCGTTCTGGCGAAATGTTGCGATGGCGTGTTGATGGTAGTGCGTTCGAACTCAACACCGGCGGACGTCGCCAGAAAGGCGCGACAAGAGTTTCCGGAAGAGTCTCTGGTGGGCATGGTCTTGAATGGAACCAGCGATGAAGCCGTGCCTTATGCCCGCTACTATTACGAGACATACGAGAAGAAGAAAAGCGCGCAGTCCCAGGGATAACAGGTGATCCGGCTCTTTAATGTCTATTACCCGGTGCGGACGTTGGTGCTTCTGGTGGGAGAGGCGCTGATTGTCGGGCTTTCGTTCGTGTTGGGTACTCTGTGGAGCGCGGACAGTTTTCTCCGGTTTAACAACGCCATCTTTATCGAAGGCGGTTACCTTCGCATCCTCCTTCTGACCGCGGTTGTATTGCTGTTTTCTCACGGGTTCGATCTCTACGACTCCTCGCAACTTGGAGCAAAGCTGGAACAGGTATTCCGCATCCTGTTCGTGCTCGGTCTGGTGGCTTTGGTTTTGGGCGCGGTGATGTACTTCGTTCCCGAATTTCTGCCGGGACGAAACGCGGCCCTTTCAGGAGTATTGATTCTTGCCTTCGCGCTGTTTGGATGGCGATCGGCCTATGGGTGGCTGATACGGCAGCCAATCTTCCGCGAACGCGTCTACGTGCTCGGCACGGGAGACCGGGCGCAGCGTCTGCTGCAGGGACTGCGCAGCGAGGCGATCGGAGTCGAGGTTGTTGGCTGGAGTGGAGACATCCAAGGTGACGTGAATCGCGAGACTGTTGCCAGCCACTTGCTGAGCCTCGCTAAAAACGGCGTCGTGCATCGTGTAATCGTGGCCTTGAATGACCGTCGCGGAACCTTGCCGGTGGAAGAGTTGCTTGCGCTGCGGCTGGCCGGCGCCAAAGTGGAAGATGCTACGTCGTGGCTGGAGAAAATTTCCGGACGGATTGAAGTCGATCAGCTTTATCCGAGCTGGCTGATTTTTACCGAAGGCTTCCGATTCAATAGATTCAATCATTTCCTGCGCCGAGTTCTTAATCTGACTGCGGCGTTCGTCGGCCTGATGTTCGGGTTGCCGCTGATTCCGTTCATCGCGCTGGCGATCAAGCTGGATTCTCCTGGACCCATTCTCTATCGGCAGAAGCGGGTCGGCCGAGGAGGCGCGATTTTTTATTGCTACAAATTCCGCACGATGCGACGGGATGCGGAAGCCGACACAGGAGCAACCTGGGCATGGGACGACGATCCGCGCATCACGCGCGTGGGAAGATTTTTGCGAGCTTCGCGGCTCGATGAAATTCCACAACTCTGGTGCGTGCTGAAGGGCGACATGCATTTCGTGGGACCGCGTCCCGAGCGCCCGGAATTCGTGGAATGGCTCAGCAAAGAGATTCCTTACTACGGCGTGCGGCATGCGGTGCGTCCAGGGATTACGGGTTGGGCGCAGGTGCAATACAGGTACGGTAACACGCTCGGAGACGCGCGCGAAAAACTGCAGTACGACCTTTTCTACATCAAGAATGCGTCGGTTGGCCTGGACTTCCTGATCATGTTCCAGACGATCAAGATCGTCGTGCTCGGCAGGGGAGCGCGATGAAGTGGGTCTTCTGGACATCCGTCGCATTTCTCGCCTACACATACGCGGGATATCCCCTTTGGCTATGGCTGCGAGCGCATCTCCGGCCATGGCCGAACATGCGGGGGCCGATTGAGCCTCGAGTATCCATCGTCATGGTTGTACGGAACGAGGCGGCAGTGCTCAGTGAGAAGTTGCGGAATCTGGTTGGTCTGAGATATCCCGCAGAGAAATTCCAGGTTGTTGTTGTGTCGGACGGGTTTGATGAGAGCACCGAAGCAATCCTCGCTGCGTTCAAACACGAAGCGAGGATACGTACCGTAAGCAAGAAGACTGCCGCGGGGAAGGCGATGGGCCTGAATGACGCGTTGAAGATCGCCGACGGCGACATTCTGGTCTTCACCGATGCGCGACAGGGGATTGAAGAGCAGGCTTTGCGGCGCTTGGTCGATAACTTCGCAGATCCGAGCGTTGGAGCCGTGAGCGGTGCGTTGATGCTGGGAGATCCATCGTTTGGTGAAAAAGGCGAAGGCATGGGTCTCTACTGGAGACTGGAGAAGAAGATCCGCGAGCTGGAGTCTGCATCGGGATCTGTCGTTGGAGCTACTGGCGCTTTGTATGCCGTGCGGCGAGAATTGGCGGTGGAGCTTCCTCCCGCGACGATTCTAGATGACGTCTACATCCCGATGCACGTGGCAGAGCAGGGATATCGTGTGCTATTCGATGGGCGCGCCAGAGCCTGGGATACTCCGGATTTGGGCGCGGACCGGGAGTTTCGCAGAAAGGTCCGGACATTGACCGGGAATTATCAATTGCTGAAGTTAGCTCCCTGGCTGTTGAGCAAGCGCAATGCGCTGCGATTTGAATTCATCAGCCACAAGTTGATGCGGCTCGTTGCGCCGTTCTTTCTGGCGGCAATGCTTTTGGCGAGTTCCTTCATGCCTGGCATGTTTTTTCGGATTCTTTTTTGGGCGCAAATCGCTTTTTATCTCTCCAGCCTTTTGCCCTATCTCAGGTACGATCTCGGTCCGGTGTCGCGCTTCTGTGATATTGCATACACGTTTGTGGCCCTGAATGCTGCGGCAATGGTTGCATTGGTGAATTACCTAACGGGCAACCTGGGGGTTTGGGACCAGCCCGGCGCGCGAAGGGAGATCCCTATCTAATGCGCGTTCTCTGGGCTAAGGCGAACAAGATTCTTCCGGTTAGCAGCGGCGGGGATATCCGGTCGTTTCATCTGTTGCGGCAGTTGTCCGCTTCTGATCAGGTTGCATTTTTTTCTTACTACGTTGGTCCGGTCGACCGGCAGTACGAAGGGGAACTGGAACGACGACTGCCCGGATGTATCTGTGTATGCACCGGACGAAAGGGCGGTGCGAGTGTCGCTCGCGGGATGGACTACCTGTGGCGGCTGCCGCAGAGTGCACCATACGCGGTGAGTCGTTTCGCCTCAAGCCGGGTGCGGAGCCTGTTGAGCCGCGCCATTCGCGAGACTCGTCCGGATCTGGTGGTCTGCGATTTTCTTGATGCAGCCATCAACCTGCCTGCCCACTTGGATGTGCCCTGTGTGCTCTTTCAGCACAATGTGGAGAGCGAGATTTGGCGTCGGCATGCCGAGATGGCTTCGAACCCACTCAAAAAACAGTTGTACAAGGTCGAATATGCCAAAATGCTGCGCTACGAAAAGGACGCTGTCAGCAGATTCGACCGTGTCATCGCCGTCTCTGCGCACGATCGAGCTTTAATGTCACGCTGGGTGGATTCCTCCCGCATCGACGTAGTTCCAACGGGAGTGGACTTGTCGGAACTTCAATCCAGGGAAGCATCTGATTCGAATCGTCCGTTGGTCGTATTCGTGGGTGCGATGGACTGGGAGCCCAATATCGATGCGGTCGAGTACTTCTGCGCGAGCCTGTGGCCTGGCATCTTGGCGAAGATCCCTGAAGCTCGTTTTCAAATTGTCGGCCGCAATCCTGGTCAACGTGTTCGCAAGCTACAGAGTGCCAACGTGGAAGTGACGGGATCAGTTCCTTCGGTTGTGACTCATCTTAGAGAAGCCGCGGTTGTGGTTGTGCCGCTTCGCGTCGGCGGAGGCACGCGCCTGAAGATTTACGAAGCCATGGCGGCCGGGAAGTCCGTGGTTTCGACGACGATTGGCGCTGAAGGACTGGACGTAAATCCCGGCAAGGACATTTGGATTGCCGATGAGCCGCGAGCGATGGCAGAGGCTGTTATTCAATTGCTTAAGGGTCGTGAGCTGCGGCAGAAGATGGGGCGCGCAGCCGCAGAGCAAGCGGCGAAATTTGACTGGGCGAGGGTGGCCGTCAGTTTCCGCGAATCTCTTCGCAAGGCGGCGGAGGTCGGCAACGCGGCGCATGCGGATGATGAATCTGCTACGCCGATGTTGTCGAGTTCGCTTAGATGATCAAACGGTAGATATGGGGATCACACAACAGTCGATCCGCGAACGGCTCAAGGCCCGCACGCCGAGTGAGGCGACTGGGGCTTTCTTTTGGCTCAGCGCCTTCTTCCTGGTATATGCGACGCGACCGGAAGACTGGATTCCCGGACTCTCCTATATCCCGCTTGCGAAGATCTCAGTCGTGTTCGCTCTCGTCGCATTGTTCATGGCGATGGGAAAGACGAGACGCAAGCTCAAAGACCTGCCGCGCGAGTCGAAATATCTGCTGGCGATGATCGTTCTGATGCTGCTCTTTGCTCCGCTGTCGCCGGTCTGGAAAGGCGGAGCGCTTCTTCGGGCACTGGATTTTGCGAAGGTCTACATCGGATGGGTGCTGACTTATTTCCTAGTGACAAATCTGGATCGGCTGAGGCGCTTGATCCTTATCCAGTCTGCTTCCGTTGCGCTGGTGGCCGTGATTTCGATGATCAAGGGTTCCTCGCAGTTGCGGCTGCATGGAGTGCTCAATGGCATCTACGGCAACCCGAATGATCTTGCTTTCGCTATCGTTCTTACGATCCCGCTGATTCTTTTGCTTCTGTTGACATCGAAGAACATTGTTCAAAAGATTCTCTGGGCGGCTTCGATGGTCGTCATGCTGTACACGCTGTTTCTGACCGCGTCGCGGGCCGGGTTTATCGATCTGATCATTTCCGCCTCGGTCGCTCTTTGGTTCTTTGGCGTGAAGGGCAAGCGGCCTCAACTCATCTTTGCCACCGCGGTTGTTGGTGTGCTCCTCTTGCTGGTCGCCGGAAGACACTTGGGCGAGAGGATGGTCGCAATCACCGGTTCCAATATCGACAGTACGGAGAAGATGACTGCTTACTGGACTTACGAGGAACGCAAATTCCTGATGGTTAAAGCAGTCGAAGGAATTCTTCACTATCCGCTGACCGGAGTAGGAACCGGCGTATTTCCCGCATATTCCGGACACTGGAAGACCGTGCACATGACGTACTTGCAGATCGCGGTGGAAGCTGGCCTTCCTGCGCTGATTCTGTATCTCTCGTTCTTTGGCACAGGGTTCCGTAAGCTGCGAGACCTATTGCGTAAACCCGATCCAAAATCCGAGACGACGATGTTCGCGTGGGCTCTCTACTGCTGCTTGCTTGGTTTCGCTGTGGGCGCATGCTTTGCGCCCGAGGCATATCAGTTCTTTCCCTATTTCACAGTTGCCTATATTGCTGCGCTGGCTGCAACGGTGAAGGAGAAGGGCTTGCAGTTCGCGGAGACGGAGCCCGCACAGTCCGGTCTCAGGCTCGAAAAAAAATATGGGAGCTATGGGCAAAGCCGTCCAGTTCACCTTGTTCGCTGAGTCGCGAAGCATCCTGCGATGCACCAGATGCCGCGCTTCTTTAGACGAGGTTGCCGAGGCATTCGTGTGTACTCAGTGTGGCAGCAGATTTCCACTGGTCCGTGGTGTCTATCGATTCGCTGAGGGGCAGGGCTATGCTGCCAGCTTCGGCTGGCAATGGCGCCGATATTCGAGAACGCAGCTGGATACCACCGGATCGATCAGCGATGAAGACTTCCGCAAGAGGACCGGCATCGCACCCGAGGAGTTGCGAGGAAAACTGGTTCTGGATGTGGGCTGCGGTATGGGCCGGTTCGCCGAAGTGGCGACGCGCTGGGGAGCACAGGTTGTAGGAGTCGATCTGAGCGATTCCTGTGAAGTGGCCGCGGAGAATCTGAGAAAGAGGGAATTCATCGCGATCCAAGCGGACGTGATGAATCTTCCGTTCGCGCCGAACGCTTTCGACTTCATCTACAGCATTGGTGTGCTGCACCACACGCCGGACTGCGAAAAGTCATTCAAGAGTTTGCCGCAATATCTGAAACGGGGCGGGACGATCACAGTATGGCTGTACAGCGGATACAACAAGTGGTACCGGTTCAGCGATCTGTATCGGAAGATCACGCGAAGAATGCCTCTGCGCCTGTTGCATTCGATCCTGAAGGTGGCAGTTCCTTTCTTCTATTCTCTTGACCGAATCCTGCGGACGATTCCAGTGATTGGGCGGAGGATTGCGGGGCTCGTCCACTATGTGTTCCCAGTGAACTTGAATCCAAACCCGACAATCAGGCTGCTGGACACTTTCGATTGGTACTCTCCTGAATATCAGTCGAAGCATACCTACGAGGAAGTATTTCGCTGGTTTGAGAGTTGCGGACTCGAGGCATTGACGGTTGGTGAATTGACACTGAGTGTAAGAGGCCGCAAGCCGGCGGCGAGCAATTCCGCCTTTGCAGAGTTGGAGCTTAAGAAGTCGGCTGACTGTGAGATGCCAACCGCATGAGTCAGACCTCAGCCAACGTGGGCCAGATGGTTGGGCCAGCATCAACTCCGATGCGACGGAATCTTTCTACAAAAATGCGGTATGCCGCACGAATTCTGCCAAGCCTGTTCAGACAGCAGGTTCTCGGAACTCATCCCAAAGGCCGCGTTCATCTGATCATCACTTTAGCTGACCATTTCGAGCCGGCAATCATGCCCGGCGAGGGACAGAGGAGAGCGTCGATCGATGTCCAGGAACAGCGCCTCGAGAGGTGGTGCAAGGAATATCCAATACTCGCGCGTGAGTGGCGCGACAACGAGGGTTATCCCTTCCGCCATACGCATTTCTACCCGGCGGAACAATTCGATCCGGCCCTGATCGATCGCCTCGCCGAACATTGCACACAGGGCTGGGGAGAAATCGGGATTCATCTGCACCACGGCGTGAACGAACCGGATACAGCAGAGAATACCCGCCGAACGATTGCGGACTTTCGGAATCAATTAGAGCGCCGCAACTGCTTGTGTTACTTGGATGGATCCGGTCCGGCTCGCTACGCATTTGTGCACGGGAACTTTGCGCTGGCGAACTCTGCTGGCGGAGCCATGTGCGGCGTGGATGAAGAGATGCAGATTCTGGCCGATACCGGTTGCTACGCTGACCTGACACTACCAGCAGCCGTATTCGATCCAGCACAGATCTCGAAAACCAACTCGCTTTACGAGTGCGGGCTGCCTTTGACTCAGCGAGCGCCACATTCGGCCGGCGAAGATCTTGCAGTGGGGCGGAGCCCTCGCGTTTTCCCGTTGATGGTGCAGGGACCGTTATTGCTGACGCGTGGTCGTGGGTGGCGTCCGCGCATAGAGAATGCCGCGCTGGTGGGGACGAACCCTCCCAGCCTGCGCCGCTTGCAGACTTGGAAGCGGGCCGCGGTTTGGGTCAAAGGACGTCCAGAGTGGATCTTCATCAAACTGCATTGCCACTCGATGGATCCAACCCATGAACATGCCGTTTTGGGGGATGGCATGCGCGCGTTCTTAAAAAATCTGGTGGCCGGTGCGTCAGTGAGAAACGAAGTACTGCACTTCTGTACTGCGCGGGAGATGGTGAATATCGCTTTGGCTGCCTGTGACGGTCGGGAGGGGAATCCGGGAGAGTTCCGCGACAGTCGGCTCAAGCGATCACGCAAAAGAGCAGACGGCCAGTCGGCTAAACACTCAGAAGTTGTCACCCAACGCTAGCCCATGTGCGGAATAGCCGGAATCGTCTCCGACACGCAACCCGTCGACTCGGCGGAAGTTCGACGCATGTGCGAGAGGATGACTCATCGCGGCCCGGACGACGAGGGCATCTACGTCGAAGGCGGCTCGGGCCTGGGAATGCGGCGTCTCAGCATTATTGATGTCGCGGGTGGGCATCAACCGGTCTTCAATGAAGATCGCTCCATTTGGACGGTTTTTAACGGTGAAATCTATAACTTCCGCGAGCTGCGCGAGGAACTGGAGACGCGCGGCCACAAGTTTCGTACGAACAGCGACACGGAAACTATCGTTCATCTCTACGAGGAACACGGGGCCGAGTGCGTTCAGAAGCTCCGCGGAATGTTTGCCTTTGCCGTTTATGATCGGTCGCAACGCAAGCTCCTGCTTGCTCGTGACCGGTTAGGAATCAAGCCTCTTCACTATGCGCTTCATGCCGGCAGGCTATTGTTCGCGTCAGAAATCAAAGCAATCCTGGTCCTCGCGCCGGAATTGGCCGAGATCGATCAACAAGCCCTGCTTCGATACTTCTACTTCGGATACATTCCAGATCCGCTGACCGCTTTCAAAGCCATCTGCAAGCTACCTCCCGGTCATGTTCTTGAATTCGAAAACGGCGAGGTCCGCCTGAAGCAGTATTGGGACTTGCCACAGTACGGCACATACTCGCCTCGCTCAGAGGAGGAGTGCCTCGAAGAGTTGGAACATCGCCTGGAAGAATCCGTTCGCAGTCACCTTATTGCAGATGTGCCGCTGGGAGCCATGCTCAGCGGCGGCGCCGACTCTTCCACGATCGTCGCAATGATGGCTCGCGCGAGCGCGGGAGCCGTAAAGACATTCTCGATCGGGTTCAAGCAAGCCGATTTCAATGAAGCGGATTATGCGAGGCGCGTCGCGGAACGGTTCGACACGGACCATCACGAATTAATCCTGGAGCCCAATGTCCTGGAGACCGTTGATAGTTTGTCGAAGACGATGGAAGAGCCATTTGGGGATTCTTCGATGTTGCCGACGTATTTTGTTTCGAGGATCGCAAGGGAGCACGTGAAGGTTGCTTTGTCCGGAGATGGCGGCGATGAAACATTCGCTGGCTATGAACGCTATTCGACTCACCTTCATCACAGGGCACGATACAAGTTCCCGGAGTGGGCCGGTCGAATCTACCGCGACTGCATTCATCCTTGGGTTCCGCGCAGGGTGCCGGGCAAGAGCCTCGCGTATAGCGTTTTTCTTCCGTGGGACCATCGGTACACAGAGGGGGTGTCGCTGCAACCGTTTCAACGGGAACTCGGTTTGCTCTCCCCGGATTTCATGAAAGCGTGTTCCGATGGTGATCCATTGAGAGAGTTCCGCGAACGGATAGAGCGCGCACCCGCCAAAGATCCGCTGAGCCGCGTGCTGTATCTCGACACGAAAACCTATCTTCCGGGCGATATTCTCACCAAAGTCGACCGGATGAGCATGCTGGCGTCGCTGGAGGCACGCCTCCCGCTGCTCGACCATAAATTTTTGGAATGGGTTACAACTCTTGCTCCGGAATGGAAGATGCGAAACGGTAAGACGAAATACATATTTCGAAAACTGGGTGAAAAGGTTGGAGTGCCGCCAGAGGTGCTTCACCGCAGGAAGCAAGGCTTTTCACTTCCGCTGGTGCACTGGATGCGGCATGAATTGAAAGAGATGATCCAGGGTGTGCTCACTGACCGCCAAACTTTTCAGCGAGGGTATCAAAGTGAAGCTGGAGTTAGGCGCCTGATTGACGAACATGTTCATGGAAGGCGGGATCACTCGGCTCGGATTTGGCGACTCTTGATGTTCGAGCTGTGGCATCGCAATCTGAATCACTGGACCGCCGCACAGAGCAGTTCATCCCGCAACTCGGCCTATTCACTAAGCGGAAGGCCCGTATGACCTTTGCGGTGGCATCCGAAGATGTCCAGATGACAGCACCGAAACCGCGACAGGCTCTTCCTTCCGTTTTTCTCATGACCGACAGCTTCTCGACTGGGGGAAGTGAACGTCAGTTCACAGCCCTTGCGCGAGAGTTGGACCGAGAGCGATTTCGAATTCAGGTTGGCTGCATTCAAAAAAAAGGCGAGTTCCTGGGGGGATTCGGAGACTCGGCTGAGTTCCCGCTCGGCGGAAGCCTGTATGGGCCCGCATCATGGCGGATGAGATACAGGCTGTCACGTTTCCTGCGGCAGAAACGTATCGCCATCGCTCACGCATTCGACTTCTATACAAATGTTGCGCTGTTGCCGGTTGCCCGGCTGTCTGGAGTTCCGGTTGTGATTGGCAGTCACCGGCAGCTTGGAGACCTTCTTGGACCGGCCAAGCTAAACGCACAGATCTTCGCGTTTCAATTCTGCGACAAAGTAGTTTGCAATTCGCGCGCAGCGGCTCGCGTGCTGATGGATCACGGAGTTGCGGAACGGAAGATTGTCGTTATTGGCAATGGACTTCCTCCGGCAGCATTCCGCGCTGCTGAACCGATGCTGCCGAACGCGCCCGGGGTATTGCGCGTCGGCATGATCGCCAGGATGAATACGCAGGCCAAGGATCACAATTTGTTTCTGAAAGCAGCGGCACGAATCGCGACGAGATTTCCGAAGGTTGAGTTTGTATTAATTGGAGACGGCCCCCTGCGTGCCAACCTTGAGAGGGAAGCTCAAGAGCTGGGAATCATCGATCGCGCTATTTTCCTCGGAGATCAGAGAGACATTCCCGCGGTGCTCGCGTCGCTTGCTATCTCTGTCGCACCTTCAAAATCTGAAAGTCTATCCAATTCCATTCTTGAATCGATGGCCGCTGGTGTCCCTGTAATCGCCAGCGATGTCGGCGGGAATCGGGAACTGCTCGGCGACTCACAGGGAATGCAGTTCCAGTCAGAGAATTGTGAAGCGCTGGTGCGGGCGATGGACGAGGCGCTTTCGGATTCGGTTTGGCGCCAGCAGACTGCCGAGCGGGCGCGGAGATTCGCTTTTGAGAATTTCAGTCTTGCGGATGTGTCCCGGCGGTACGCGGAGATGTATCAAGAACTCTTAGAGGAAAAGAGTTGGCGACCGGAAGCGGCGAAGGGCCGCTCGAAAAGCTCAGCGGCACCCATTCGCGTCGCCATCGTGGCAGCATCTCCCCGTTACGTGGGCGGGCAATCCGTACAAGCAGGACTTTTACAGAAATTCTGGGGAGATGATAAGGAGGTCGACGCTTCGTTCGTCGCCATCGATCCACTCTTTCCCAGGGGACTCAGGTGGGCAGAAGGAATTCCTGTTCTCCGAACGTTATTGCGTCACCCTTTGTACATCACAAGTCTTTGGCGCCAGTTGGAACATACCGATGTGGCGCACATTTTTTCTGCCTCATATTGGTCGTTCTTGATAGCACCGCTTCCGGCCTGTCTGCTTGCACGGACTCGCGGCGCCAGAGTGTTGATTCACTATCACAGCGGCGAGGCTCTCGATCATCTTGGCAGGTCAGGGATCGCTCGTTTTGTACTGGGAAGAGCCGATCGGCTGGTTGTGCCGGGCAGATTTCTGCAGGATGTTTTCGGCGCGTTCGGCCTCAACGCGGATGCGGTCACGAATGTGGTCGATCTTTCGAAATTTCGCTTCCGACGGCGCAGCCCACTCCGACCCCATCTGATGTGCACGCGCGGGTTTCATCCTTTCTACTGCGTAGATGTTGTAGTGCGCGCCTTCGCCGAAATTCAGAAGGAATATCCGGATGCGCGATTGGATCTTTTGGGGACCGGACAGACTGAACCCGAAGTGCGGAAATTGGTCCGCGAACTGGACCTTGCGAATGTGCAGTTTGTGGGTGCTGTTTCAAGGGACCAGATCGCCAATTACTACGACCGAGCCGACATTTTCATCAATGCTTCTCGATTGGACAACATGCCCGTTTCGATTCTTGAGGCATATGCGTCGGGTCTGCCGGTTGTGACTACCGCTCCCGAAGGAATGCACTATGTCGTTGAAGATGGCAGGACCGGTCTTGTCTCCGAGGTAGGGGATCCGAAACCTCTCGCCGACAACGTATTGCGGCTCCTAAGCGATCCGAGCCTTGCCTTGAGGCTATCAAGCAACGCCTTGGAGAGGTGCAAGGAATGTGAATGGCGAACCGTGCGGCAGCAATGGCTTCAGATCTATCAGTCGATGATTCAAAGCTGAGTGTCAGCGACTCAGCGCAAGATCGAGCTTCTCAACCTCATACTCGTGAGAATCGCCTTCCAGGCAGATTCTGTGCCAGAGTTCCAGATTCAACAGGCGCCAGATGCGATCTTGATTATCTCGGTGTCGCGACCGATGATCCCGAAACAACCATTCGATCGCATTTCTCTCAAAGAGTCCACGCTGAAGGCTCCGCTTTTCCAAGAGCAGATTCTCAATCGAATCCAATTGCGGTCCTTGAATCCATCTACTCCACGGGGTTGGAAAGCCCTGTTTTGGCTGATGGATAATCTCGTGGGGGAGAATGTCTTCCATCGCGCTCTTCAGGATGTGTTTTCCAGAAAGCCCCTTGAGCTGATACTTCGCAGGGATATTGATCGCGAATTCCGCCAGCATGTGGTCCAAGAACGGAACACGGCTTTCAATCGAAGCAGCCATGCTCATATTGTCCTGCTTCATCAATAACTCGACGAGATAGGTTTTGATATCCGTGTAGAGCAGGCGCTGAAACATGTCTCCGGCGGATCGATTCCAGAACTCCATCACATGGTCATAGGGAGTACCGTTGGCCTGAGCAGTTTTCGCCAGATCAGTTAGCAGGGCTGCTCCTTCCTGCTCGCTAAATGCTGAGAAGAAGTTGTCGAAATAGAAGGAACACCAGTCCTTTCCGTCGAGAGCAAGAAAAGTGTGGCTGAGCTTCCGTCGCATCGTGGCGCCGATCAGGCCAGAGTCGGCAGCCTTCTCGCGGAGTTTTCTTCGCAACAAGGCGGGCACGAGTGCTCGGTAGAGCCTGTCCGCTTGCACGTTTTTCAGCGTGAATGGGTAGCGGGTGTAACCTGCGAGGGTCTCATCGCTGCCTTCCCCAGTGAGTACTACCTTTACGCTTGTTCGAGCCAGTTCTGCGAGAAAGTAGAGCGCAACACTCGAAGGCCAAGAGATAGGTTCATCCTCGTGCCAGATGAGCTTGGGAAGCACGCCGAAGAATTGATCACGACTGACCTTGATTTCGTGGTGATTCGAGCCGATGTGCTTTGCCACGAGATGGGCGCGAGTCAGTTCGCTGTAAGTCGACTCCTGGTATCCGACGGAGAATGTCTCAACCGATCCTTTGCGAATTCGGGTGGTCAGAGCCGCGACCGCACTGGAATCCAAGCCGCCGCTCAGAAAAACGCCTAGCGGGACATCACTCATCAAGTGATTGCGAACTGATTGTTCAAGGAGGTCGCGGTAGGATCGAACGCAAGATGTCTGATCTTGCGATGAACTGTCGGCATGAGGCGCAGTTGAGATATCCCAATAACGCGAGATTTTGGCCTCGCCACTGTGACCAATTTCGAGCGTGTGGCCCGGCATCAGCTTCTTGATGCCGCGGTAAAACGTGTCCTCTCCCGAGAGGTAGCCGAATGCGAGATACTCCGGTAAGCCTGAGAGATTGAACTCGCGCACAACGCCCGGATATTCCAGCAGGGCTTTGATCTCAGAGCCGAAGATCAAATACTCATTTGACAGACGGTAGTAGAGAGGCTTGATTCCGAAACGATCGCGGGCGAGCAGCAAAGACTTCTTGCGCCGATCCCATATGGCGAATGCAAACATACCGCGTAGTTGACGAACGCACTCAGGACCGTACTCCTCATACAGGTGAACAATCGTCTCGGTATCGCTGTGCGTTGCATATCGATGACCGCGTGCTTCCAGTTCCTGCCGGAGTTCCAGATGGTTGTAGATCTCGCCGTTAAAGACGATCCAGACCGTCTGGTCCTCATTACTTATGGGTTGATGGCCGGTCGGCAAATCAATGATGCTGAGTCGCCGCATGCCAAAGCCAAGCTGCCCATCGAAGTGGAATCCTTCGTCGTCGGGTCCGCGATGCTTGATGACGCGGCACATGCTCCGCAGCGCGGCCGGATCTGCGTGCTTCTCCCGCGTAAACAGCAGTACTCCGGCAATTCCGCACATCGAAAGGGACTCTCCTCATCCACTGATCGCAGTCAGGTGATTTGCTATTCTAAACGGCGGCGAACTGCTCCCGTCCGTGTTTCTCGTGGGAATAGCCTGCGCAACCAAACGCGAATTTTCTTCCATGTCTATATCGACGAAGTCATCTTCGCTCAATGATTCCCCCGACCGCACTGCTGTGTGCATCATGTGTTTCTTAGCGTCGGACAGGGAGCGTGCGTGAGCCTTTCCATTAGCATTTTCGGGCTGGGATACACCGGGTCGGTCAGTGCCGCATGCTTTGCCAGCATGGGAAACTGCGTGATTGGGGTCGATGTGAACCCGGCCAAGATTGAAATGCTGGCGTCGGGCCGCAGTCCGATTGTCGAGGCTCGCGTGCCGGAACTTCTGTCCGAAGCTCATGCTGCTGGGCGCCTTCGAGCCACAACAGACCCGGCAGAGGCCGTACAAGAATCGGAAATCTCATTCGTGTGCGTCGGCACTCCGAGCTTGCGAAGCGGCAAAATCGATTTATCGCATGTGATAAAGGTAGCGGGAGAGATCGGAACTGCGCTTCGGAACAAGAAAGCTTCCCACGTAGTCGTGCTGAGAAGCACCGTTTTACCGGGCACAACGCAATCTACGATCGTTCCGATTCTCGAGAAGGAGAGCGGACGCAAGCATGGTGATGGATTCTTTGTTGCCTACAACCCCGAGTTTATGCGCGAGGGTAGTGCAGTTGCCGACTTCCTTCAACCGCCTTACACAGTTCTGGGCGCAGACGATTCACAACAATTGAAGAAATTGCGGGATCTGTACAGAACGATTCCCGGCGCCGTATTCGAAACTACGATTCCGGTCGCCGAGATGGTGAAGTATGCTTCCAATCTATATCACGCTGTGAAGGTCGGATTCGCAAATGAAGTCGGCACACTGTGCAAACATCTCGGGGTCGATACTGAAGTAGTCACAGAGATCTTTACATCGGATCAGAGACTGAATATTTCTGCTGCGTATTTATCCCCAGGATTTGCTTTCGGTGGTTCCTGTTTGCCGAAGGATTTGCGGGCAATTGCCCATCGCGCGAAGGAGATGGATTTGAAGCTTCCGTTTCTCGAGGCGTTGATCCCCAGCAACCTGGAGCATGTGAACCGCGCGATAGATGCAGTCCTTCGTACGAATAAGCGAAAGGTCGCCATGCTGGGTCTCAGCTTCAAGGCAGGGACCGATGATCTGCGCGAGAGCCCGCAGGTAGAGCTCATTAAGAGATTGTTGGGGGAAGGGTGTCAGCTGCGCCTGTGGGATGAGGATGTTTCACTTGGGCATCTCGCCGGATCGAACCGCCAGTACATCGAAGAGATCCTTCCACATATCGGGTCGCTGTTGTCGCATGATCTGGTGGAAGTTGTGCGTTCGGCAGAGGTCGTCATCATCGGCACGCAAGCTGCGACCAGGGATCGTCTGGAGCGGCTGCTTGCGCCGGATCAAATCGTCATCGACCTGGTGAATCTCAAGAAGACTAGGCGTGTTGAAACAAACCGCGGTTACGAAGGAATCTGCTGGTAGGACACGCGAAGATGATGAAGTGCCACATCATCGACTTCGACAGCGTTCCTTGGCAGGAACTCGATCGTTTCGAAGATCGAACTGTGTTTCAGACTCGGCAGTGGCTGCTGTTCTTAGCCGAGACCCAGAAGGCAACTCCGGTCATCGTCGAGCTAACCCAGGATGGGCAACGGGCCGGATTCTTTTCCGGGCTGACGGTCACCAAATTCGGACTCAAGGTATTGGGAAGTTCTTTCCCGGGATGGACGACTCCCTACATAGGCTTCAATCTCATCGCCGATGCGTCGAGCAAGGAAGCGCTACAAGCTGTTGAACTCTTCGCATGGGACACGCTGAAATGCATGCACATGGAAATTTCCGATCCATCTCTCTGCGAACAGGAAGGTGCAGAGTTGGGATTCACATGTGGCGCCTATGCCTCCCACCGCACGGACCTGTGCCGAACCGAGGAAGAGATTTTCAACTCGATGGAGGGTGCCTGCCGCCGCTGCATCCGGAAAGCCGAAAAAAGCGGCGTCACAATCGAAGAAGCACACGACCAGGAATTCGCAGACGAATATTACTCGCAGCTGAGAGAGGTGTTTGCCAAGCAGAATCTGATTCCCACATACAACGTCCAGCGTGTCCGATCGCTGATCAAGCACTTACTGCCCACTGGGCGGCTACTGCTCTTGCGTGCCCGCGATCCGAAAGGGAAGTGTATTGCGACCGGCATCTTCCCGGGTTTCAACAAAATCGCCGAGTTCTGGGGAAATGCGAGCTCACGCGCGGGACAGATCTGGCGGCCCAATGAGTACATGCACTGGTATGTCATGCGGTACTGGAAGAGAAGAGGCATAGAAGTTTACGACTGGGGCGGTGAGGCTGGGTACAAAGAAAAATACGGGTGTGTGCGCTATGAGGTGCCTTGGCTTACAAAGTCGCGCCACCAGATCATCGGACGGCTTCGCGACGAGGCAAAGAAAATGTACACGCGCAAGCAAAGGCTCGCCGGCTGGCTCAGTAAAGAACGAACGGCTTCTTCGGAATAACCGTGTCAGAACAGAATCACATGTTGACGCCGACCTCGAACTCGGAGAGCAAATCCCGGTTTTCTGAAGCTCCAATCTTTATTGTCGGTTGCCCGCGCTCTGGCACCAGCTTTCTGTATCACCTCCTGCTTTCGGCCGGCGGCTTCGCAGAGTTTCACACTCAGATGAATGTGTACGACGTGCTGGAGCCCATCTACGGCGATCTGGGCGTGACGCGAAACAAGAAAGCAGCGTTGGACAAATGGCTTGAAAGCAAAGCTGGACGCATCTCCGGTCTGGATCGCTCGCAAATCGAGGCCAAGATCATCGAAGAGTGCCACGGAGCCGGAGACTTCCTGCGCATCATTATGGAAGAGATTGCACGCAAGCAGGGCGTGCAGCGCTGGATCGATTCGACACCCACAAATATCCCGCACATGCTGAGTATCCATCGGGATTTTCCGAACGCTCTGTTCGTGCACATTATCCGCGACCCCCGCGACGTCGCGCTCTCGCTCGATAAGCGCGGCTGGACGCGCCCGCTGCCCTGGGACAAGCGGCGAAGTCTGCTGGCCGCGGGGCTTTACTGGGAATGGATCGTGCGGACTGGGCGTCAGTTTGGCGCGATGCTGTTTCTACAGTACAAGGAAGTGCGATACGAGAATCTGGTCGAAAAACCGCGCGAGACTTTGGCCTCAATCGGAGAATTCGTCGGACGCGAGCTGGATTATGACCGCATCCAGCAAAAAGCGATTGGATCAGTAACCAAGCCCCTGACTGCGTTTTCCGAGGACCTTCAGCAAGGTCTCTTTACTCCCGTCGGCCGCTGGAAGGAGAAGTTCCCCGCGGATTTGCTGGTGGGCTTTGAGCTTCTGATTGGACCCTATATGCAGGACTTGGGCTACAGAGTCTCCGATTCAAGTAGAGGTAAAACTCGCAAAACACAGCATCATGCTATGCGTGTCATTTACGACGGTTTCTATCGGTTCAAGCAGTGGGCGAAAACGCATACCCCTCTTTCTCGATGGATGGTGGACTACTCCGAAATACTCATCGACAAGTGAAATCAGTCGATCGCCAGAAGCTGGTCGTTATTTCCTGCGCTTGCTACGAAACGTGCGTGCGAGTTCCAAGAATCCGAGTATACGTTCGCGATGGAACAGCAGTTCGATTACGACGTAGGTCATTGCGCCCCCCACAATCTCAATTGCGAGTCGCCCCGCGATCGGGACCACATCCGGCATTTTCCATTTCAGCAGGAGAAGAACGCCGGTCATCGCCGCGCTGCCATCAATTGCCGGACGAAGTGCCCGGAGGTACTCACGGGTATGCATCCCGATGGTGGCGAATGTCTTCCAGTAGAGCGGTAACGCCACAATCGGGTACGCGAAAACCCATCCCATCGCTACGCCTGTCGTGCCCCAATGGCTTCCTGCGATAAAAGCAACCGGCAACGTGCATACTGCGAGCAAGTCACACCACATCACAAACCGCGGATTTCCCACTGCAGTCAGGACTTTCGGCAAAAGCGCCACGATCGACCGAAATGCCGCGTAGATAGAAAGAATCTGGAGCGGAGCGACGGCGTTATCCCATTTATGTCCGAGCGCAACCGGGATCAATTCGCGCGCTACGAGACCGAGTCCGATCGTGGCGGGAAAGGTGACCAGTGACATCGCTTCGGTCAATTTGCGAACGTATCGCCGAAGTTCCTCCGGCTCTTTTTGAACAAGCGCCAGGTAACTGGGAACTACAGTCGTGACCAGCGATGTGATCTTCTCCAGCGGGACATTCGCCAGGTTCCAAGCCATCCCGTAGAAGCCCAAGGCGGTGCGCCCCAATACGCGGCCTACGGTTACGTTGTCGAGGGTCTGATACGAGTTCATTGCCACCAGCGAAACCAGCAGGTGCCATCCGAATAGAAGTTGTTCCCGGATGTTTTCCGCTCGCGGAAAGGCAAGTCGTTGTGGGCGCGCTGTCAGTATCATCAACGTTCGTACAAAGATTCCTCCCAGGTTGCCGAATACAAGCGCCCAATAGCCCAAGCCAAGGTAGGCGAGCAACAAGGTGAGAGCGGCCGCGACGATCGCGTTGACTGCGTCAAAAGCCGAGAGACTGCGGAATTTCAGCTCCTTGCTTAACAATCCTTCGGGGACTGCCCGCAGTCCCCAGAGAACGAGCGCGAAGCTGGTTGCTATCACGACGCCGACAAGTTTTGGCGTCCGAAAAAACATCGCAATGGGATACGAAGCGCCGGCGGCCAGAGAAAAGCAAGCAATGCCCACCAGAGCGGAGAAGGTGTGGAGTTGAGCGATCTGCTCGTCCGAGAGATCGGGGAAGTTGATGATCACGCGACTTACACCAAAATCCCCGATGCAACGCAGGTAAGGCAACACTGCCATCGCCATGGCGACTATCCCGAAATCGGCGGGGGAGAGAAGGCGGACAACGATTAGGAAAGACGCCCAGGAAGGTATCTGGGTGACCCAATCAGAGGCGGCTTTCCATGCGAGGCTTCCTGCGAGCGACCGATCTCTCGTCTGGACGGACGAAAGCTGCATGCCAGGTATTCGCTCCTTTTCGATGTCCGCTATCGGCGTGCTGGCCTCGGGGAATTCCAATTCAATCCTCGCTAAAAAAAACAAGTCTCATTCTCTTGGAAACTCGTCATTGTGCCAAGGCAGATTTCGTCGGGAAACACACAAGAGTGCAAGCCTAAGCTGAAAAGATGGATGCTATACTCGCCCTCTACCGCCGATGGCACGGACTGAAATGGCGAGTGAGCCCATGGATGCTCGGAACTCCGCGCCCAGCGCCCGAAGTCGAGCCCCCGTCTTCGTAATGGGATGTCACCGCTCAGGGACGAATCTTCTCTACGACACACTGCTGTCGGCCGGCGGTTTCGCTGTCTATCGTGGATATCTACCCGTACACAAAATCCTCATTCCTCGATTCGGTGATCTGGCTAAAAGAAAAAACCGCGAGAACCTATTGCAATTCTGGCTGAAGACCGAAAGCTTTCGGCGCTCAGGATTGCCAGAAGACTATGTTCGGGAGAAAGTTCTTGATCATTGCCAGAACGGCGGCGACTTTATAAGAGCCACGATGGATGCAGTCGCGCGCCAGCAGGAGGTTGAACGCTGGGCCGTCTACGATCCCGATGCGGTTTTGTATGTTTCCCAGATCAAGTCTGAAATTCGGGATGCACTGTTTATCCATATTATCCGCGACGGAAGAGATGTCGCTCTTTCGCTGCAGAAGATGGGAGGCTTTCGCCCGTTTCCATGGAATCGGGCCCAGCTTGCACTGGAGCAGACCGCTGTGTATTGGAGCTGGATGATAGATCAGGGGCGGCGTGGGGGCAGCAGGATCCCATCGGACTATCTGGAGGTGCACTACGAGGAACTGGTTGCGAATCCCAGGTCAGCCATGCAAAAGCTCGCTGAGTTCACGGACCACGATCTGAATTACGAGCGCATTCAGCAAGCCGGGCTGGGCCGCATCCGTGACCCTAACTCGTCATTCCAGGACGAGGCGAGTTCGACTCTGGTCAATCGATGGAAAGAGAAATTGACTGCTGATGAAATTAGCAAGCTTGAGGCCGCGGTTGGAGACACTCTGCAGGAGTTCGGCTATGAGCTGACTTCGGGCTCCTGGCTGCGCAGGAACGTTAATGATAGATGGCTTCGCTTTTTCTATCCTGTATTCTTGAACACCAAGTTTTTCCTGAAAACACAAACTCCACTGGGGCGATTTTCCAATCTCGAACCGCTCCGCGCGACTATGGTCGAATGAGGGAGCGCACTCCTTAGAGTTATCGCTCATTTGCGGATGCTGAAACCCGGAAGACACTTACAGCATGGTTGAGAACCCTGAGCTTTACGTCATCGGAGGCCACGTCCGGCAGAATCTGTTTCGAAAATTGGAGGAGTGGCAATCGTGCGATAAGGCCCTCATCGTGCGTTTAGATCCGAAGACCGAGAAGTCCAGCAGTTGTGCCGAATACGTATCGCCGCAAGAATCTTGCTCCAACGACAATCCGGCCATACTTTTTAAGTCCGCCTTCTTGCAGGGCCACACGTTGTACGCTTGCACTTCCACTGAAGTACTTGTCTACAAACTGCCAGGATTCGAGCAAATCCATCGTATATCGCTACCGTTTTTCAACGACCTTCATCATGTGTGCCCCACCCAACGCGGCACTCTGGCGGTTGCGGTGACGGGGCTCGATCTGGTTGTGGAGATCACGATGGCGGGCGAAGTGGTTCGCGAATGGAATGTTTTAGGGGAGGACACATGGTCACGATTCGACCGTTCGACCGACTACCGCAAGGTGCTCACTACTAAGCCGCACAAATCTCATCCGAACCATGTGTTCGACCTGCAGGGTGAGCTTTGGGTCACGCGCTTCGAACAAAGGGACGCGGTTTGCCTGACCAATTCGGGATTGCGCATCGATATTGGCGTCGGAAAGCCTCACGACGGCTATCTCTTCGAAGGATCGATATACTTCACCACAGTGGATGGCCGCATCATAATCGCCGATCCGGAGACCCTCGCGATCACTCACGTGCACGACTTGAACAAAATGCGTCCGGAGCCGCGGAAGACGTTGGGATGGTGCCGGGGTTTATTGCCACTGGATGAGCGGTACATTTGGGTTGGGTTCACGCGTGTACGCCCTACGAGGTTTAAGGAAAATGTCGTGTGGATCAAGAACGGAACTGCTCCCCACAAGCCATCGCACCTCGGCCTTTATGATTTGCAGAAGCAAAGCTGCATCCGCGAGATCGCACTCGAACCTCACGGCATCGGAGTTGTATTCAGCCTGTTTCGCGCTACCTAGTTCACCATGGCAAAGGGAATCGCGGTCCTGATGTATCACGAGTTGGAACTGCCCGGAAGGCCTTTCTGCCAATCGGATCCGGGATACCGGCGATACGTCGTGCCCGCAGCGCAGTTTGAATCCCAGCTCCGTCATCTGAAATCGCTCGGTTTTTTGGGAACCAGCATCGGGAAGCTGTCGGAGGGCATTGAGACGAAGCAGTTTGCCCTTACGTTCGATGATGGATGCGCGACGGATTTGGGCAGTGCGGCTCCAATACTGAAGACGCTTGGATTCAATGCGACGTTTTATGTAACGGTGGGCTTTCTAGGGAAGGCCGGGTATATGACGGAGGCCCAGGTGCGCGAACTGGGCGAGGCAGGTTTTGAAATAGGCTGCCATTCCTTGACGCATCCGTATCTCACCGACTTGGATTCCGCGGGATTGCATCGCGAGATCGTGGAAGCGAAAGATCGCTTGGAGCGGATCGTGGGACACGCTATTGAGCACTACTCTTGTCCCGGCGGTCGTTGGAACTACCGCGTCGTAGCCAAAGTGAAAGAGGCTGGGTATCTGAGCCTCGCGACCAGCCATCCACGCCTCTATTCGAGCAACAGCGATGCATTCTCAATCGGCCGTACTGCAATCCTTCGCAATATGAGCGTGTCACAGCTTGAGGCGATCTGCGAAGGACGTGGCTTGTTGCGACTGGCTCTCACACAACAGGTGCGCTCCGCGGCTCAAAGGCTTGTAGGAAACCGGCTGTACGATGGTCTGCGCTCTGCGCTACTCTCGCGCTCGGAGTGACTCAGGGGCTGCGTTATCATTTTGTGCTGACAGCACTCAACCGCTTCGCGTGATCATCTGCTTCAAATGAGAACTCCCGACTGGCGAAGGTCTAGGAACAAGATCCGAAACATGGATCGCCGTGAGTTCTTCGATCGCTCGCGCCAGGAATTCCAAAAACGCTGGGACACTCTCCTCGCTTATACTCACCACGATTTTGCGAAGGAAGTAGTTTCCAATGCTGCCACCAGAGCGTCGAATTTCTTTTTCAATCGCTCACAGATCGACCAAATCAGCGAATTGCTTCGCCAGAGGCTTCCTCATCAGGTGCAGCAAATCATCGCAAAAGCGGATCGGATTCTGGCACATCGCTTTGATCTTCTGGGCTTTGATGATGTGGATTACGGAAGGGACATCGACTGGCATCTCGATGCTGTCGATGGCAAGCGTGCTCCTCTGAAGCCCTTCTCTACGATTAGGTACCTGGACTTCGAGGAAGTCGGCGACAGCAAAGTCACCTGGGAACTCAATCGTCACCAGCATCTGGTATTTCTCGCGAAGGCCTTTCGCCTTACAAAGGACCGCCGCTACGCGGAGGAACTTCTCGCACAATGGCGAGCCTGGCAAATTGCCAACCCCTATCCATTCGGAACTAACTGGGCAAGCAGCTTGGAGGTCGCCTTTCGCAGTCTCTCGTGGATCTGGTTCTACCATCTGCTCGAAGGTAAAGACGTTTTGCCGGATGGATTCCGGAGCGAGTGGTTGAGAGCTCAGGCGATTCATGGCCGACATCTGGAGCGCTATCTCTCAACTTATTTTTCGCCGAATACGCATCTTTTGGGAGAAGGCGTGGCATTGTTTTTTCTGGGAACTCTGTGCCCGGAATTAGCGCGCTCGAAGCGTTGGCAACAATTGGGCTGGAAAATTGTCTTACAGGAATCGCGGCGGCAGGTCCTCGACGACGGGATGCATTTCGAGCGCTCTATCTATTACCACGTCTATGCTATCGATTTTTTCCTGCACGCGACTGTGCTCGCGAGTCTGAATTCAATTAGTGTGCCCCCGGAATTGGAACGCACTCTGGAAAAGATGCTCGATGCGCTGTCACTCCTGTGCACCGGCGGGTCGCCGCCAGCCTTTGGAGACGATGACGGTGGACGGGTTTTCGATCCTGCTCGAAACCACGCCGAGCATCTTTCGGATCCCTTGGCCGTTGGAGCGGTCCTTTTCAATCGAGCAGATTTCAAAAGTCGAGTCCGAGTCCAAACGGAAGAAAGCATCTGGCTGTTGGGAGCGGCCGGTGCGAGTCGATGGGACGCCCTGGACACCCAGCCTATCCAGCCTCGCTCAGCCGCGCTGTCGCAGGGTGGGATTTATGTTCTGAGTAACCAGTCGAGCAGGCTCGCCGTTCGCCACAGTTGCGCAACTGGGAGTGGGAGAGGTCACGACCACGCCGATGCACTGAGTGTCTGTCTTCACTCCCAGGGCAGACAGCTGCTGATCGATCCGGGTACGTATGAGTATGTCGGTTCGTCCGATCTGCGAAATTCGTTCCGTGGCACCGCCATGCACAACACCCTGCGAGTCGACGGCGAAGATCAATGTGATCCAGCAGGGCCGTTTTCATGGAAACAGAGTTTTCGTTGCGTGACGGAGGAATGGGTCCAGGGCGAAACCTTTGATCTCTTCATCGGCAGCCATGACGGCTATCAAAGGCTGACTTCACCAGTTTTGCACCGCCGCTGGGTTGCTTCCCTCAGTGCTGGAATTTTCCTGGTGCGCGATCTGATTGAAGGGGAAGGCGAACATCAACTCGATCTCTCATGGCATTTGGACCCCGATCTAGTTGTGCATGGTCACAACATCTTCCGAATCAAGGAAGCCATTCAAGGCTTTGCACTGCTGCCAACGACGAATCACGATTGGGCCGTTTCAGTACAACGTGGTATGTGCTCTCCCGTATATGGCAAGCAGTCGTCGGCAATCATTCTCAATTACGGCAAGCGCGCAACCTTGCCTGCCGAGTTCGTTTCAGTACTACTTCCGCTGGAAGACGTTGGTGTGTTTTTCAGGCCCACACTGCGGTTCGCGAACACCGACTCTAACTTCATCGTCAGCGCTTATCACCACGAGTCACGGGATTTAAACCACAGCTTCTACTTCGCGTCTCCCGGGAAGGGCTGGAAATCGGGGTTGGTTGCCAGTGATGCCAAGTTCGTGTGCATCACCACAAGACCTACTGAGGGCCCTGTCTCGGCTGTCTTCTGCAGAGGTTCTTACCTCCAGATTGGTGGAGTTCACAAGTTTCGGACGGACCATACTGTCGAACGTTTCGAGTGGACCCAAAACAAAATCTGGTGCTCCGATCCCGACGCCGTAGAGCCCATTCCTGTGAACGAGTTGCTACACTCAGAATCGCGGGAGCAGGCTGAGTGAAGCGGAGTTCGAACTCACATCGCGAAAACGGCAACGAGCGGACGCCCGAACTAAATCGCGATTCGGTTGTTGTTGCTGTTTTCTTACCCGTGATGCTAGTCGCCTTTTCATTTGTCTTTCGGGCCACGAGCACAGCTGGCCAAAATGCGCCTCGTGCCCAGAATCCTTCTCAATCCTGCGGCGAGCAATACTGTGCCGAAACCAGCCGAAAGCTGATCCCGGAGCCTCCTTATGTTCCCCCCAAAGCAAACCAGGTTTTCCATGATCCCGAGTTTGGCTCACGCATGATTCGCGTCACCGACGAAAGGGGCGTTGACGGAAACCTGCCGGGCTTCAGTTTCATCTCGAACTCCTCGGCGGAGATCAATGAGTGGGGTAAGTTCGATCCCAGACTAGGGCCGAACGGAGGCTACTACTTCTACATCATGACCGGAGGTGGCGGCGCAGTCTTGTTCTCAATGGATGGGCGCACCATGCAGGTCACTCCCCATTGTGGCACGTTTCGAGGTTGCCGCATGCGTGCAGGAGGCACGTTCAGCTACGTCGATCCTCACATCATTTACGGCGAGTTCGACTCCAACAATCTGATTACGAGTTACGATGTTGCAACAGGCAAGCAAGCTGCGATCTACGACTTCGCGAAATGTCCCAACCTTCCGAATGATCTCTCCGGATACCCCGGCGCGATTTCAAACAGCGGCGACGACACGAAATTCGCGGGATACGCCGGAGGCAAAGGCCAGGGCAGCGGCAACCAGATCACCTATTACGATCGCTCTACCGGCCGCTGCTACTGGTATGACACGGCAACTGGACGCCTCGGCGGTTCGCAGATGCAAACCGTCCAACTGAAGTTTGGATTGCAGAGTTCGCCTGCCGCACCTGAATTGAAGGCTACTTCAGGAAATCTCCCTTCCGGTGACTACTACGTGCAACTCACGACGACGATTCACCGCGCGTCAGGCCCTGGAGAAACACTTCCTTCCGCAGAAGCGCACATTCGACTGGATTCTACGGGTGGAATCGGAATCTCGCTCCCAGAGATCGATAATCCGTACAAGATGAACCTAACGGGATTCAACGTCTACATCGGCACTTCACCTGGCGGCGAGACGCTACAAGGTTCCATCGAGCAACATCGAGGCACCTACGCGCAGAGCGCAGCGCTATCTGCTGGTACGCGGCCTCCGTCGGTGAATACGGCCGGGTTCAACATCCATAACGCGCGAATCAGCCGTGACGGAAACACAGTGAAAATTACCCCTCAAGGCGCGCAGACCTTGTTTTTCTGGTTCCCTCAAACCGCGACTGTAAGCGCGTGCTCCACCGGCGGCGAAGGGCATTCGGGAGTTTCCAGCTTTTGTGGTGGACACACGGTCCTGGGCTATTCCCATCTCATTAACAACGGAGGTCCGGGAAATACGTTCAGTCTCCTATATCGTCCGCTCTCGAATCTGAACGACTTCAAGCGTCTGGTTCCAGCGGAAGAGTCTCTCCCGATGGGAATGGACACGCACTGGTCCTGGAACAACGATGATCCGGCCGATAGCACGCCGGTCTGTGGGGCGTTCTCCGGGCGCGGAGGTGGAACTGTTGGTGACGGAACTCGCAACCCGGCCACCAACCCTCTGCTTTCGGTGCGGCAAGCATGGGATCGCGAGATCGTATGCGTCGCCACTTCAGGGACGCCGAAGATCTGGCGTTTCGCGCATCACCACTCCACCGGCGCATGCAATGCCAGCGCAAAGGTGGATTCGTGCTTCGGATCGATTGCCATCGGCAATGTATCGCAAGACGGGAAATTCTATTTGTTCAGCAGCGATTGGGATTGGAGCCTTGGCAGCGAACCGCGCGATCCCGGCTGCCCGAATTCCGGACGCTGCCGCGCAGACGTATTTATCGTGGAATTGAAGTAGGTTTCACAAGACGCACCCGGAGCACAGGCAGCCCTCATCGCTTCAACAGCTTCTTTACCGCCCGCCCCACTGGCGCGGGGGCTTCCTTAATCAGGGAGCGCGCCTTATCGCTGAGCTTGTCTTTCAGGTCGTGCCGGTGCAGACGCGTGCGATCCAGGCGATAGTGAAGGATCGGGACTACGCTTCCGCCAAAACGTAGCAGAAAGTCGTGCGCACCACCGAGAGAATGCCGGCGCATGTCGAGCGAGCATGCCCACTGGATCCCTATCCACTGCAGCAGATCATTGGGCTTCAGGTACATGAACTCTTCCAGAGAGCTGTTGGCCGCCGCTTCGAAGAGTCCACCCGGAAAGAAACGGAAAATGTTGAATGCAATCACCTTGCCCTGAAACGTAGCCAGAAATAGCCGCCGATTGTTTCGCAAGCTCATGGTCTTCTCGAAATCGGGAAGGGCCCAATCGCTTTGAATAGTTTTTCGGCTCGTCTTTCGCCAGGTTGAGTAGACTTCGTAAGCATCGAGAGTGTCCTGCCGCGAACTCGCTTCGCGTACTTCGACGCCGTGGGCTTCTGCGTATCGAATGTTCCTGCGGCGGTCTTTCGTGAATCCTTGGAAAACCGCCTCTGGACCTTGAGTGAGGTCGAGTACAACGCTCCCCTTGAGCTGCCGGCGCCGGAATCCAACAGCAGAGAATTCTGGCAGCTCCAATGTTGACCATGTGAAGCAATGAATCAGTTCTGCGTCTTGCGACTCTTGAAGCAAACCCTCGGCAAGGGTCTGCAGCGTCGGTGGTGTGTCCGACCCATCGACACAGATCTGCGGGCGTGACGCAAGTCCGCTAAATACCTCTTTGCCCAAATGGTGTCCGGTGAGAACGCCGTGGACCCGATTTCCGTCCATAGCTAGAACCGCGAAAGGCTGAGAGCCGCTCCGCAATGGATCGAGGAAGTACTCGGGAGCGTTGTAGTGAGACGGGAGTGCGACTGTCGTGAGGAATGCCCGCCAAGCTTGCTCAACGGCAGCCGGTGGGAACTCATGAAGGATCTGGAAGTTCATGCTTGTCTCAGGAATGGTAATTCCTTGAGATCAAACGCGCACGAGAGGCCATTCCTAGCCGCAATCGATGGCACAGGGGAATTTATCGAGTCTGTTCTGCAACGGGCAGATGCGGCTGTACCAGGGTCAACAGTTGATCTTTTAGGAAAGGGGCGCTGGACAGCAGTCCCGTCAACAAGGGATTCCTGTTATTGCAGCGCAACGGTGTGTTGTCGAGTGTAGCCACGAATCCGCCGGCACTCTGCATCAGTGCTGCGCCCGCAGCAACGTCCCACTCGTTCTTGGGAGTAAGCGTGAAGGTCACATCTGCCACGCCCGCCGCTACCAACCCAAGCTTATAAGCGACAGAGCCCATCGGGCGTACATTGTATTCGCCATTCATGAACGTCTGCCACTCGCCGCGTTTCACTTCGCTGCGGCTGGCGAGAATAAGTGATCCCTTCAGTTCAGTGCGCTGGCTTGGCCGCGCCACCTTGCCGTTATAGAGAACCCCACAGTCAATCGCTCCGATGATGGTTTCGTTGGTCGCAGGATTGCAAATGCCGCCCGCTACGGGCCTGCCATCCTCTACGAAGCCGATCGATGCGCAGAACTCTGGTATTCCCTGAACGAATTCTCGCGTGCCGTCCAGCGGATCGACCACCCACACCCGGCTCTTGGAAAGGCGTGACATATCGTCTGCGCTCTCCTCGGAGAGCCAGCCCTCGCCCTCTCGCAACAGGTTCTGTCGTAGCACCGCATCAATGGCGCGATCGGCCTCGGTAACCGGATCGTGCCCAATCTTGTACTCAGTTTCGATCGCGCCTGGAGTGAAGCGGGCAAAGACTGTGCGTGCGGCCTCGAGCGCGGCAGAGATGCGCTCCAGAATGTCGGCGTAGGCTGAAGAAGTCATGAGATTAAGAATAGTCCTTTTGAGATCAGGCCCAGAGCATTCGCGCGCCGGTAATCAACAGCAGCGCGCAGAGTATGCGCCGCAGCCACAGCATGGGGAGGCGGGTGGCAATGTGAGATCCGATCAATCCGCCGGGGATCGAACCGATCAGCAGAGTCAAAACCAGAGTTGGATCGACGTTGCCCAGCCGGAAATGCATGAACCCGGTGACACCTGTGAGGATGACGGCGTGCACAATGTCGGTCCCCACGTTGATCTTCGGCGGGAAGCTGTAGAACAAAAGCAACAACATCATGATGATGCTGCCCGATCCAACCGAGGTCATGCCGACCAGGAATCCGGCGATCAGTCCAATCGCTACCATCCCCGCGAACCCCTTCATGGATGGAGGACGGTTTGCGACCCGCTCTTCGATGCGCCGTTGAAACAACATCAAGATCGGAATCACAATGAGCAGAAGGCCCACAGCGCTCTTGATGAAGTTGTTCACGCCATCACCGTACAAGTGACGGATGTACATCAGTGTTTTCACGCCGGTGATCGATCCGGGAACACTTCCGCACGCCAGCGCGATCACGACCTGTCGTCGCACCGTGCCTTTTTTCAAATGCATCAAGCTGGCGGGTACTTTAGTGAAGAAGTTAAACAGCGCGTCCGAACCGACAGCCACGATAGCTGGCACTCGCAATCCGAAGATGAGCACAGGGAGAAGTAGAACGCCGCCCCCCACGCCGCTCATTCCGATCAGGATACCTACGACAAATCCGACCAGGATCTTGAGTGCCAGTATCTCCATCTTTGCACCGCCCTATGCTGCTGCTCCACTGACTCCGATGAAGCCCTCGCGTTCAAGGTGCAGAATAATTTCCTGCGCTGCTTCCTCGGGTGACAGTTCACCGGTGTTAATTGTGACTTCCGCGTCTGCCGGAGCCTCGTACGGATCGGAGATTCCGGTGAATTCCTTGAGAATCCCCGCGCGGGCTTTTGCGTATAGCCCCTTTCGGTCACGCTGCTCGCAGACTTCTACGGAGGTCGCGACATGCACCAGGATGAATCCGCCGTAAGGCTCGATCATCTGGCGCACGTGTTTGCGGGTCGCATCATACGGAGCAATCGGCGCACAAATTGCAATGCCGCCGTTCTTCGTGATTTCCGACGCAACGTACCCGATGCGGCGGATGTTGATGTCACGATGCTCCTTCGAAAACCCAAGTTCCGAGGAGAGATGTTTGCGGACCAGGTCGCCATCAAGCAACGTAACCGGACGGCCGCCGACTTCGAGGAATTTTGTCAGCAACGCATTGGCGATCGTCGATTTTCCAGAGCCAGACAGGCCGGTGAAGAAGATCGTCAGGCCCTGTCGGCTGCGGGGTGGGAAACTGCGCCGCAGTTCCTGAACGACTTCCGGGTAGGTGAACCATCCAGGAATGTCGCGGCCTTCGTTCAGGCGCTTGCGCAATTCCGTGCCTGAGATGTTCAGCACGCGGTCTGTCGGCTTCACCTCGTCATCTGGCACGTAACGATCCTCGCCCTCGAGATACACCATCATGCTGAAGGGCACCATAGTGACGCCGATATCGGATTCGTGCTTCTTGAAAAGCTGCTGCGCTTCATACGGACCATAAAACGGTTTGCCATCTGTGTCTTGCCCCGGACCTGCGTGATCACGGCCGACAACAAGGTGCGTGCACCCATGATTCTTGCGAATCAGCGCGTGCCAGATTGCTTCGCGAGGTCCGCCCATGCGCATGGCCAGGGGCAACAACGAAAGCTTCTGTGTCCCTTGCGGATACTTAGAACTCAACAGCTGATAGCAACGAACGCGTGTGTAGTAATCGACGTCACCGGGTTTGGTCATTCCGACGACAGGATGGATCAAAAGGTTGGCTTCAACTTGCTTGGCGGCACGAAACGTTAGTTCAACGTGGGCGCGGTGCATTGGATTCCGCGTCTGGAATGCCACCACACGGCGCCAGCCTAACCTAGCAAACTCGGTTCGCAACTCGGCCGGCGTCAGGCGCAGAGAACGAAAATCGTAATGCGATGGCGCTTGCAGTCCCTCAACCTTACCGCCCACGTACCATGGGTTGGCTTTGTTCATCACATAGTCCGCACCCGGATGCGCTTTGCTGGTGCTGTTGAACACGGCTTTAGCTTCGGCGGCGCGGTCCGGTTGCCACACTTCTTCAACATGCAGCACGGCCAGCATTACGCCCTCAGGGTCGCGCAAAGCCACCTTGCTGCTTCCCGGCGTGAGCTTCTTTGCAAATTCCTCTGTAACGTCTAGGGTGATCGGCATGGGCCAGATCAAACCACTAGCCATGCGCATATTGTGGCAGACGCCTTCGTAATCGGCCTTCGTCATGAAGCCGCGCAGCGGAGAGAATCCACCGCTCATCAGAAGTTCAAGATCACAGATTTGGCGGGCAGTAAGGTCCCAGGATGGCCATTCGCGAGAATGGGCTTTCAGTTCGGCAGCTTTCTCAGCTGAAGCGAACAGGTTAACCAGTTCTCCGCCGTGCGGAGCGATCAAATGACTAGTCGAAGCAGACAAGAGATGAACCTCCCAAGGTTCTTAATTTTGATTTTTATTGCATGTAATCCAGTGTCTTCGCAGGGAAAACTCTCAATTTCCAAAACTGCTTTGGGGGGATTTCTTGCGAGACTGTAAACTGCGGGTCGCTGACCCGAATTCCACTCAGTTTACACGAAACAAGGCACTGCATTACCCATTCGCAAGTGCCGTGCCGCTACGGTTCCGACATTGTACTGTAAATTGATAAGGATAAAGGGTTAATTTTTGAGGAAATCTCTTGTGAAGGGTTTTAGCTCTTCTGTTGTGCAACTTCTTGCGCACCAAATCCGACCGCTTTCTGTTCACAGAGCCAATGGTGTGCAAGTTCCTGCGCACACCAAATTGTTTTGCGCGCTCAACGAACTGCTTACCATCAATTACTCGATCCGAAACACCTTTAATCTCTGCAAGTGTCCTTCCACGACCGCAGCCGCCGCATAACCGGCGCTGCTCTCGAGTTCGACCAGAGACCAGCGGTCTTCCTCACTCGCATCGCCGCGTATTTTAAGAAGTTCTCCTGGCGAATTTCCAGGACGCACATCAAAGGATGACAGGCTTCGCGACAACCCGGCCCCATGTGCCTTCAAAAAGGCTTCCTTGCACGTCCAGAGCCGGAAAAATGCGGAAAGTTTCTGTTCCGACGCCAGTTGCCGAATGAATTCGCGCTCATTCGGGGAGAAGAATCTCTCCGCCAGTTGGTCGCACTCCACGTTCTCGCGGACCTTCTCGACGTCCACTCCAATCTCACACGCAGTGGCTATCGCGACAATCGCACGGTCGCCGGAATGAGAGAGGTTGAATCGTATGTCTGGCGTGATGTCAGGAATGCTGGGTTTACCGTGAGGCGAGGACGCGAACGTCAGTTCACGAGGATCCGACTGTAGGTATGCCCCGAGAATCGAACGCATTCGTGCATGCGTGACAGAAAACCGCTGAACGTCTCTCTGAAAGTGGAATCGCCCACCCCGTTCCTTCTCCTCGGGAGCGAGCAAAGCAACCACCTTTTCCGTTCTATAGTCAGGGACATCAGACCGAAACTCCCAGACATGGACCTCATTGGCGAAGGGTTCTGCGACGGAGGAATACTCCCATCCGCCGCCTAGATTCGTGATCGTCGTCTGTACTTGCTTCGACTCGCCTGTCATCGCTCGTTCCTGACACCGTTCACCGAATCACGAATTATAACGAGTCGCAGATCGGCTGCCGTCAAAGCGGTCAGGTTCACCTGAATCCTGGCCCTGCTCTTTCCTGCTACCCGGATTCTCGGTATTCTGAACGGAAGCCGTGACACCTGTAGCCCTAGCCAGGGAACTCCCCAATGCAGCGAGCGACCGCTGGGCTGGATGTGTGTCTGTGATCGTTCCCGTCTACAACGAAGTGGCTCACCTTGAGGAACTGCTGAACGCGGTCATGGCATCTCCCGCGAAAAAGGAAATCATCGTTGTTGATGACGGCTCGACCGACGGCACACGCGAAAAACTACAGCAACTTGCGCCGATGGAGAACGTCAGCATCGTTTTCCACGACAGGAATTACGGCAAGGGCGCTTCAATCCGCACGGCGCTGAACTATGCTCGCGGGGAATATGTCCTGATTCAGGACTCCGACCTGGAATACGACCCTAAGGATTATCCTGCGTTACTTCGGCCACTCCAGGATGCAAACGCGAATGTTGTTTATGGCGTGCGTCCCGATCGCCCCGAGCGCGGTCTCCGTTTTTTCCTCGGAGCCAAGCTGCTGACGCATCTCACAAATTTCCTGTATGGCGCCGGTATCCATGATGAAGCTACGTGCTACAAAGTTTTTCGCCGCTCGACGCTGATGCAGATTCAGCTTCGATGCCGACGCTTTGAGTTCTGCCCCGAAGTGACGGCGAAATTATGTCGAATGGGAGAACACATCGAGGAAGTTCCGATCCACTACGCTCCTCGGTCCGCCGATGAAGGGAAAAAGATTCGGCACTCCGACGGTTGGCTCGCCATCTGGACGCTCATCCGCTATCGCTTCGGCCAGTCCCGCAGTTGGCGCAAAGGAGATTCGCCGCAAACCCCTCCATTCGCGATCAACTTCTCGCGTATTCCCAATCCCGAAGAATAGTACGGTCGCCGCTACGCCCCGCCCTTTTTAAGCTGTTGCTTCCAGCCCAGCACACGCGCTTTTGCACCCTCGGCTTCGGCTTCCGGGATCATGCCCTTCTTCTGATACAGGACCGAGAGACTCGTGTACGCGAGAACATCGTCAGGATCGAGTTCCGCAATTCGCTTTGCGACCTCGATGGCCTCGTCGTAACGCTGCAAATCTTGTAGTGCGCGCGCGAGTCCGTGCATCGCTTCGGTGAAAGTCGGATCCTCGTTTACCGAAGCTCGGTACTCGGCAACAGCCTTCTCCAGGTCGCCGTCAGCCATCAAATCAAGCGCATTGTAATAATGATCTTCAGCTTTCTGACGGTCGTTGGCGTCACTCATGAGGCAGATTTCTCAGGCAGAGCTTGGATTCTATCATTCATCGGAATCTTGATTCTCAGTTGTCATCCTGAGCAAAGCGAAGGACCCATGCATTTTGCCGGCAGCGTCACGACCGCTGTGCGTCCGATGGTTCCCTTGCAGCAAGTGCTGGAGATGTTCCTTCCCCGTAACATTCACATCTCGCAAAACGTAGTAGAGAGAAGCGCTTTGTGGTTATCATCTACCCATGCGCAACAGCGTCCGCTTCCTGTGGAATGCAACCAAGGGACACCGTCTCGCCCCATGGCGAAGCCCCTATCTCCTCTGGCGCATTGAGACATATACCGGCGTGAAAATGAAGCAGATCGGATTCCTGGAATTCTGGGAATTCATGTGGCGAGAGCGTCACAACCTCTGGCGCTTCTTACGATGGACGGGGGAAATCCAGCGCTACGTCCACCCGAAACCGAAGAGTTCGTAGCAACCGTACTAGTAGGAACCGTGGAAGAGCGGCCCTAGGGCCGCGTTATCGTCGATCGAAGAGGGCTTTAGACCCTGTGCGCTACGCGCCCTTACCCGCGGCCGCGCCCTCACCAAGGACGATGTTAACCTCGGCGCCTTTGCCGGCTCCCGTCAATTGAGTCGCAGGCGCGCGGTTCGCGACGATTTCAAGGTACCCCATGCTTCCCAGAATGCCGAATACCTCACCGGCCTTGCCCTCGGCGTAGGCGGTACGAATTTCCGTGATCTCTTTGCTGCCCACGACTATCTTGAACTTTGATTTGCCGGAGAACAGGGTTGGCACATCTTCGGCCGTCACATTGGTGATCAAATTTCCGAAGCGGTCGACCTTCAGCACGACTGCGCGAATCTTGTTCTCACCGTTGGGTTTCGGGCGCGGCGCCGCGAACTTCACGTAGTCTTCGATCTCATCCCCGAACTTATGCGAGTCCACCATCTTCGCCAAGTAAGCCGCGCAAGGCGCGAACACATCGCGTCCATGAAACGTGCTGCTTACTGGCTGGTGGAAATAATGGTCTGAGGTGATGTGCCGGACATGGATGCGCTCTTCCTTCGCATACACCATCGAGAGAACGCCGTTGTCCGGGGCGACGAAGTGATATCCATCGCTCGATGCAATAATCGGCCGCCGAGTCGTTCCGACCCCCGGATCGACAACAACCATATGCACTGTGCCAGTAGGGAAGTACGAATATGTCTGCGAGATCGCGATCGCGCCGTCGAGCACGTCATAGGCCTGAATCGCGTGCGTAATATCGACGATTGCCGCTTCCGGCACGATCTCGAGAATCACGCCCTTTACGGCGCCGACAAAATGATCGTTAGTCCCAAAATCGGTAGTAAGAGTGACGATTGGACGGTGCGGCAACTTGAACCCTCGCTGGAAGACAGAATAATCCCGATACTCGCGAAGTTAATTCGAAGGGAAGCGGGGCGTCAAGGCACGTAGGTAATGACTCATTGACTTGACGGCACAATATACTGCCGCGCATGCGAGGTTTCACCGGCTTTCTCTTCGAGGCCGTACTCCCGGGATTGATCGCGCTGCTATTTGCATACGGTATTTTCGTCGCGATTCGTAAATCCTGGAGCGAGCGATATGAGTGGGCGGAAGGTCCCCCTGCTCGAACCAGGAACGTTCTCAAGGAAATCCTTAGCCTCGCCGCCCTTCTGCTCTTCATCGCGCTAATGCTGGCTGTCGCCTGCTCTCGTTTCCAGCTTCACTACGAGTTATGGGCGTTGCGGTCACAGGACATACAGCGGATTGACATCGGAACGCACCAATTTAGCGACCCAGCCTCAATCCAAATGGTGGTTCAAGATCTCAAATCCAGCGAGTGGTATTCGGTAAACCACGGAGGCTGGGGCGATGAGACTCCAATGGCCCTGACGATGAAATCGGGCGCGCAGTGGTATATGCAGGTCGGATATCACTTCACACAACACGGCGCGGTGATCAGACGTTCAGGCGGACGACAGGGAAGCGGATGGAACTACGGTGAGGTGTTTTCGGCTACTCTGCCCAGGACTCTCGAGAAACTTGGCGTACCGCTATCTCACTGCGACACTGCGCACGGCCACCCGTGCTTGGCCCAGGCAACATTGCTACCGGCAAATGACTCACATTAGCCAAGGCACCATATCGCAGCCCCCGCTGCCTGATCAAGCCGCTTCTGCTAGCCAGCGCGTGTCTGAACGCACAGAATTCCTTCCAGATAATTTGTATCCTCATTCCGCTCAATGGACATCTTCGCTCACGCCCTGTGGACTGCCGCTGTAGGACTCTCCGTCCGCCGCCGGCTTCGTCGTCCAATCCGGCTACGCTGGCTGGTTTTCTGGGGCGTCTTCCCGGATGTTTTCAGTTTTGTGATTCCAGCCGTCGTTCGAATCTGGTGGTACGCCACCGGAGTGACTCACCACCTATTGCCCGACGCCAATAGTCCCCGGCATTTCCAGTGGGTATGGCAGCTTTATTACGGCAGCCACAGCATGGTCATATTCGCCTTCGTGTTTGGCGTGGTCTGGTTGCTGAGCAAGCACCCGATGCTCGAACTATTAGGATGGCTCTTGCACATCCTGATCGATATCCCCACGCACCAGGGGATGTTTGCACTGCATTTCCTCTGGCCGCTATCGTCGTTCAGCGTTTCCGGCTTGCGTTGGGAGAACCGTTGGTTCTTTGCTATGAATTACGGCGCATTGTTGCTCGTCTATCTCATGATTTGGATCAAAAGGCGGCGACCAAGAACTTCACCCCAGGCTGCGCACGAATAGCAAACTCTGATCGTCCGTACGCGCCCCGTGTTTGTCTGCCTGCTCAAATATCGCAACGGCGATCTCGGCAAGCGGTCGCTGGTTTAACCTTCGCAAGGAGGAAGCGATTGCTTCGACGCCCAGTTCTTCTCCGCTCCGGTTCGCCACTTCCATAAGCCCATCGGTCAGAATGGCGAGCACGTCACCTGGGCGAGTGTCGATTGCAGTGCTCTCAAAGACGACGTTAGGGAACAAGCCCACTGGGAGGTTCTGGGAAGAAAGCAGTTCCACTTCGTCGCGGCAGCGCAGTATGGGCGGATGTCCGGCGAGCGAATAACGCAGACCGTGCTCTTCCGACCATGCCAGAAATCCGACAGTCGCGAACATGTTGCTGGTTTTGAGCGAGCACAGCACATCGTTGATGCCCGCCAACAGGTTTTTCGCCTCAGGATCGAAACGCATGCTCATCGCGGCAGCGCTCTTGACCATCGCCATTAATACGCCCGAAGAGACACCATGACCGGCGACGTCGGCCACATAAGCGAGCCAGTGGCCATCTTGTTCGATCACATCGACCAAGTCGCCGCCGACTACTCCGCTTGCCAAAGAGGCTCCGTAGAATTCATAACCTGCGATTTTTCGGTCAATGGTAGCCACCAGCTTTTTGTGAATCTCGCCCGCTAATTGGATTTCCGTATGCGTACGGAAAAACCGGTCGCCTTCGCGGGTGATGAAGGCCATTGTCAGCGCATACGCGGTTGATAACAAAAGAAGCGTCGCGAAGGAGTTCGTTTGAAGCCACGGCTTAATAGCAGCTGGGACGGACGGTCCCGGCGACGAATGCCGCTGGACGAAGGAGAAGAACGGTGAAGCTGATAGGAACTGGACAGGAAACAGCGGAACCATCCAGAGCCAATTCTTTTCAAGTGCTGTCCAGGCGTACGCGATGGCGAAGACTCCCGTGTACAGAGCGCCCGCCCACAACTTGGCCTGAGATGCGGTCTGCGAATCGAGTTGGCCGAGTATGCCAATCGCGCAGAAGAGGCAAAATACCATTGCCAGAAACACGAGCTTCGAGGTTGTCGGCACATTCTCGAAGATCTGTCGTCCCTTGCTGCGGCCAAACAGAAGTTCTCGAAACTTTTCGATTGCGTTCAATCCTTACCCCCGCACCCCTTGTCGAAGGTGAAGGATAGAACATTACCCCAAAACAGATCCGTTGGAAGACGGAAGTGGACAATTGCTAAAGAGGGCGCCGGAGGAATAGGGTTTCCTTACTCGTATCTCAACGCCTCAATCCTCTCTCAGCGCCTGCGTCGGCTGAATCGACGCCGCTTTTCTCGCCGGCAGCAAGGCCGCAACCAGACCGATCCCGGGCAGCACGACTAGCACGGAAACGTAGGTCCAGACATCCAGCGGATGTACGTGATACAAGAAGCTCTGCACCAGCCGCTCTGACGCAAATGCCATC
>Ga0335082_10000198_pt1 | contig 60800 bp, 64 predicted proteins | sample Lox_Sample_41_FD_206718 | JGI IMG/M metagenome (GOLD analysis project Ga0335082, IMG submission 206718) | Soil microbial communities from Loxahatchee National Wildlife Refuge, Florida, United States - Lox_Sample_4.1 | ecosystem: Environmental > Terrestrial > Soil > Wetlands | place: USA... | reverse complement strand
GGCGCGTGGCTGCCGTCGCCCGACTGGCGCCTCGCGCGCGAGGGCGAGACGCCCGCGGAGTTCGGCGCCCGCTGCGCGCTCGCGCTCCAGGCACATCTCGACCGGCACGCCGAGCGCACCGCCGCCGTGATCGTCGAACCTCTGGTGCAATGCGCCGGGGGCATGGCGATGCACCACCCGGAATACCTGCGGCGGGCGCGGGAAATCTGCGACCGCTTCGAGGTGCTCCTCATCGCCGACGAGATCGCTGTCGGCTTCGGGCGCACGGGCACGTTGTTCGCGTGCGAGCAGGCGGGGATCGCGCCGGACCTGCTGTGCCTGTCCAAGGGCATCACCGGGGGCTACCTGCCCCTGTCGGTGGTGATGGCGAGCGAGCGCGTATACCGGGCGTTCTACGACGACGCCCTGGAGCGCGCGTTCCTGCATTCGCATTCCTACAGCGGCAACCCGCTCGCCTGCCGCGCAGCGCTCGCCGTGCTCGATGTCATGGAGGAAGAAGGCGTCCTCGAGCGCAACCGTGGCACCGCGGCCTATCTCAACCAGCGCGCCGTGGCGGTCCGCTCCCATCCCCGGGTCGAGCACTTCCGCAACACCGGGATGATCTGGGCGTTCGACGTGAAAGGCGCCGGGCCGGGATTCGCGAGGGATTTCTCGCGGAAGGCGCTCGACGCCGGGGTACTGCTCCGGCCTCTGGGCTCGACCGTATACTGGATGCCGCCGTACGCCATCGGCACGGCAGAAATCGATTTCCTGCTGGACACCGTGGCCAGGCTCCTCGACTCGACATGATGCTCGCCTTCCCCGACAGCCCGTTCCGGCTCGCCCAGGCCTTCCCGCCGGCGGGCGACCAGCCCGAGGCGATCGAGAAGCTCGTTGAAGGCATCCGCGACGGGCTCTCCTACCAGACGCTGCTCGGCGTCACCGGCTCGGGGAAGACGTTCACGATGGCGAACGTCATCGCGCGCCTCGGACGGCCGGCGCTGGTGCTCGCCCCGAACAAGACGCTGGCGGCGCAGCTCTACGCCGAGATGCGCGAGTTCTTCCCCGAGAACGCGATCGAGTACTTCGTCTCCTACTACGATTATTATCAGCCCGAGGCCTACGTCCCGTCTCGCGACCTCTACATCGAGAAGGACTCGAGCATCAACGAGCACATCGAGCAGATGAGGCTCTCGGCAACCAAGTCCCTGCTGGAGCGCGAGGACGCGGTGATCGTGGCGACGGTGTCGTGCATCTACGGAATCGGCGACCCGGTCGACTACCACGGCATGATCCTCCACGTTCGCGAGAAAGAGGAGCTGTCGCAGCGCGACATCATCGCGCGCCTCGTGGCGATGCAGTACACGAGGAACGAGCTCGAGTTCAAGCGGGGAGCGTTCCGCGTGCGGGGAGACGTCCTCGACGTCTTTCCGGCGGAGAATTCCGAGACGGCGCTGCGCATCTCGCTCGAGGACGACGAGGTGGAGAGCCTGACTCTGTTCGATCCGCTCACCGGTCACGCGAGCCAGAGGGTGCCGCGCTTCACGGTCTATCCGTCGAGCCACTACGTGACGCCGCGCGCGACGACGCTGAGGGCGATCGAGGCCATCAAGGTCGAGCTCGCCGAGCGCATCGACCACTTCCAGAAGGCGGGCAAGCTCCTCGAGGCGCAGAGGTTAGAGCAGCGCACGCGCTTCGACCTGGAGATGCTGAACGAGCTCGGCTTCTGCAAGGGAATAGAGAACTACTCGCGTCACCTCTCGGGCAGGAAGGAAGGCGAGCCCCCGCCGACCCTCATCGACTACCTCCCTCCGAACGCCCTCATGTTCATCGACGAGTCGCACGTCACCATCGGGCAGCTCGGAGGCATGTACCGGGGCGACCGCTCACGCAAGGAGAACCTCGTCGCGTACGGCTTCCGGCTGCCCTCGGCGCTCGACAATCGTCCGCTCAAGTTCGAGGAGTTCGAAAGAGTGATGCGCCAGACCGTGTTCGTTTCGGCCACGCCGGCGGATTACGAGCGCGAACGGTCAGGGCAGATCGTGGAGCAGGTGGTGCGGCCGACAGGGCTTGTCGATCCGGTGCTCGAGGTGCGTCCCGCCTCGACGCAAGTCGACGACCTCCTCGGCGAGATCAACCTGCGTGTCGGGCGCGACGAACGCGTGCTAGTCACCACGCTGACCAAGCGCATGGCCGAGGAGCTTACCGACTACCTCGCCGAGCACGGCGTCAAGGTCCGCTACCTGCATTCGGAGGTCGAGACGGTCGAGCGGGTCGAGATCATCCGGGACCTGCGTTTGGGAAAATTCGACGTGCTCGTCGGCATCAATCTGCTGCGCGAGGGGTTGGATCTCCCGGAGGTGTCGCTGGTCGCCATTCTCGACGCGGACAAGGAAGGGTTCCTGCGCTCGGAGCGCTCGCTCATCCAGACCATAGGCAGGGCGGCGCGCCACCTGAACGGAATGGCCATCCTCTACGCGGATACCGTTACCGACTCGATGGAGCGGGCGATCGGGGAGACGGACCGGCGCCGGGCCAAGCAGATCGAGTTCAACGCGAAGCGCGGCATCACGCCCACCGGCATCTCGAAGCAGGTGCGCGACATGATCGAGGGTGCGCGCGACATTGAGGGCGGAGGGCTGCAGCTGAAAGCCGCGCAGGAACGGGCGCGCTACGAGTCGATGTCGGAGAGGCAGCTCGGGCGGGAGATCAAGCGACTGGAAAGGCAGATGCTCGAGTACGCTCGCAATCTGGAGTTCGAGAAGGCGGCGGAGGCGCGCGACCGCCTGGGCGAGCTCAGGCGCGGCTTCTTCGGCGCCTCGCCCGAGGACGAGGCGCCGGCGAGCACTCCGGGCTAGGCGAGGAGCCGCCCGGGCCCCTCGCCCCCGACGACTACCGGCCCGCCGCTCAGCCAGGGGCCGTCCGCGAGCTGAAGCTGGACGGCGTAGCAGGCGAGGGTGCCGGGGGCCACCGTCCCGCGCGGGCCTATGGCGCTTCCTACGACCGAGAACGGACGGGTCCCTACGCAGGCTTCTAGCGTCCAGAATGCCAAGGCGCCCGGAGGCGGTCCGCCCGATACGCCGGTAGTCCCGGTCGCCCAGTCCGAGGTCCATCGCTGCGCCTGCTTCCACGATGGCGGAGCGTTCGGGGAAAGGCAGCGCGCGACGCGCACCCAGGCCGCCTTGTACGCGATCGACAGCTCGATCGCATAGCGCCCGCCGAGATGGCAGTCGCCTTCGAGGCGCCGCAGCGTCGTTCCCCCGCCGAGGTCCGGTGCGATCCGCTGCAGCACTTCCTCCGCGCCGTCGTGCCGCACCGACCTTTCGATTGCGGCGAGGACTTCGGATGCGCGCACCGCCCCGTGTGGAATCGAGGCGATCGCCCTTCCGGCGATGTCCGCGGCTTTCTGCGCGAGCCTGATCTCGGTATCGTCCGCGGGCTGGCGTATCGACGCGAAGAGCTCGCTCGCGTCTGTCAGGCGCTCTCCGCAGCAAGCGAGCAGGGGCTCGGCCACCGTCCAGGGCAGGGCGTCGAGCTCAATTACCCCGACCGCCGAAGCCGCCGGGAGGTTCTCGACCATGTCGACCGCGGCGCGGCCTAGGGCTGCGACCGACCTGACCTCGCCCACGTGGCTCACGCTGCGGATCCAGTCGTGCATGCGTTTCGAGAACGCCGCGAGCAGCGTGGGTGCGCCCGCCGGCGGCACGACGAGGAGGCCTTCGTTCCAGTAGGGAACGAAGTGCGTGAGCCAGGCGACGGCGCTCGGACGGGCGAAAGAAGTGTAGATCAGGAGCACGCCGAGTCCCGCCTCACGCATTCTTGCCTGGAGGCGCGCGAGGCGGCCGTCGAGCACCGGGGCCGGAACCTCCTCGCGCGACCAGCTGATCAGTCCGCGCCGCACGCGCTCACCCGGGAGAAACGGAAAACAGCCGCCGCGGGGCGCGGGTCAGCACTTCGCACCCGTTTTCGGTGACCCGGACCGAATCGCCGTGAACGAAGTAGCCGACCTCGGGGTGGTAGGTGTTCGGATGCACAACGAGGGTCATGTCGGGCTCGAGAACGAGCCCGACGTCCTCGAGCAGCGCCGGGCGCCCGTCCACGTACAGCCCGAGGCCGTGCCCGCGAACCCGCGTGTACTCCGAAGTCACGTATTCGCCCAGGCCGCGGCGGCGGAACACTTCGTTCTGGGCGCGTGCGATTTCTCCGGCGGTCGCTCCGGGGCGCACGGCGGCGATCCCCGCAGCGAGCGCCTCGTCGTACACGGCGAAGGCGCGCAGCTGGGCCTCGCTCGCCGCGCCGAGCACCAGTGTGCGGCAGATCTGCGCGTAGTAGCCCTGGATGCATGGCGTCAGCTCGGTCGTCACGAGGTCGCCCGGCGCGAGGCGCCTCTCGGTCGGCGGGTGCATGCCGCGAACCTCGCGGCCGCCGGAGCCGAGAATCTGAAAATTCTCCGGGCAGCCGCGCGAGCGAAAGAAGGCCTCGACCTCCGCGACCAGGGCATATTCCGGGCGGCCCGGGCGCGCCGCTTCGCGGAATACGGCGTAGCCGTCGTCGGCGAGGGCCGCGGCGCGGCGGAGCGCGTCGATCTCGAGGGAGGACTTGCGCAGCATGAGCCGATCGAGCAACGCCGTCGCGGACGCAACGCTGGAGCGCAGGGGGCCGGCGGCGAGGCGAAAGGGGATCGCAGCGGCCGGGGCGAGCGCGATCCGCGCGCCAGCCAGCGAACGTATGGCGGCTTCGGCTTCTTCGATCGGCGAAAGCGACCAGGTGACCTGCAGGTCGCGCTGCTCCGCGCGGAAGCGCTCCGCTTCGGCGGGGGAGTCCGCGACCACGCGAACCGCCCGTCCTGCCTCGACGAAAGCGAAGACCTGACCTTCGCCCGGGGCGAGGTCGGCCGCGTAACGCAGGTAGTCGCTGCGCCACGGGTCTCCGGCAACGACGAGGACATCCATGCCCTCCGTCGCCATCGCTGCGGCGAGGCGCGCTCGCCGCTCGGCGCGAAGTCGCTCGGGCAAGGCGCTCACTCCGGCTTGATGCCGCCGCGCTCGACGATGGCCTTGTAGCGCGCCGACTCCGACTTGAGGAAGGCAGCGGTTTCGGCGGGTGCGAGTCCAATCGGGACATGGCCGAGCTCGCCGAGGCGCTTGCGCACCGCGCCGTCGGCGAGCGCCCTGCGGAAATCTGCGGCGAGGCGCTCGATGATGCGCGCAGGGGTGCCGTGGGGCGCGGCCAGGACCCACCAGTTGCCGCCGACCAGCTGCGGGAATCCGGCCTCGATCGTGGTCGGCACATCGGGAAGCTCCGCCATGCGCTCGCGCGCCATCACCGCGAGGACGCGCAGCTTTCCTGCCCTTATCGGTCCGATGATGCCGGTCAAGGTGGGAAAGGCCATCTGGATATCGCCGGCGAGCAGCGCCTGGACCATGGGCGGCGTGCCCTTGTAGGGGACGTAGACCACCGCGTTGCCCGTCTGCTGCGAGAATGCCGCGCCGGTGAGGTGGGCGGGCGACCCCGATCCGGGGGATCCGTAGTTGTACTTTCCGGGGCTCGCTCGCACGTAGCGCGCAAGATCCTCGAGCGACTTTGCAGGGACGTCCGCGCCGACCACGGCGAGCAGCGGCGCATCGGCGAGCAGCGAGATCGGATCGAGCGCGGCGAGCGGGTCGAAACCCAGGCCCGGGAACATGTGCTGGATGACGGCGAACACGGCGGTGGGCCCGAGCAGCAGCGTGTATCCGTCGGGCGCCGCGCGCACGACCTCACCCGCGCCTATTGCTCCGTCGGCCCCGGGCTTGCTCTCGAGGACGAACCGCTGTCCCAGATCGGACTCGACACCGGGCGTCATGGTGCGGAACAGGGCCTCGGAGACGCTTCCCGCGGCGAAAGGGATGACCACGCGTATCGGCCGGGCCGGCCAGTCCTGGGCCACGCCGGCGCCGGGCGAGAGCGCGATGCATCCCGCCGCGGCGATCGCCAGTAGGTGATTGCGGTCCATATGTCCTCAGCGGCTATAGTGTGCGCTTCGAGATTCTATCCAAGGTTGGGTGTGCGATGCGCGCGAGGCCGATAGGCGTTCTGTTCGTCTGTACCGGGAACATCTGCCGCTCGCCGACCGCCGAAGGGATCTTTCGCAAGCTCGTCGCCGACGCGGGAATGTCGGAGGCGATCGTCGCCGATTCCGCCGGGACGCACGACTATCACGTCGGCGAGCCGCCCGACCCGCGCGCCCAGGAGGCGGCCTCGCAGCGCGGCTACGACCTGAGCGGCTTGCGCGCCCGCAGGGTCGAGCGCGCGGACTTCGAGCGCTTCGACGTGGTCATCGCAATGGACCGCGGCCACCTGCGAGCGCTCTCGCGGCTGGCGCAGCCGGTCGCCGCCGGGAAGATGAAGCTCATGATGTCGTACGCGAAGTCGTTCGCGCAGGACGACGTCCCCGATCCCTATTACGGAGGGTCGCAGGATTTCGAGCGGGTGCTCGACATGCTCGAGGACGCGTCGCGCGGCCTGCTCGACTCGCTGACCAGGGCGTCCCGCGAATAAGCGCCCGGATCAGCCCTTCGATTCCGGCGGACGTACCGTCTCGACCTGCACGAGGGGCTCGCTGCTGTCCGGCGGCGGCGGGCGGCGCGTGCGCCTGGCAGGAACGAATTCCGCGTCAGGCGGAAGCTCAATCGGGCCGGATTCGCGGGTCTGGACCATTTCGAGTCCGCTCTCGCGCAGGGCGCGCTCGATCTCGGCGGGATCCGGCTCGCGCGGAGGGGGCGGGGCTTCGCGCCTCGGCGCGGATGCGGGCTGCGCCTCGCGCGCTTCGACGGGCGCCGGCGGCACCTCGGGCGCGCTCTGCGTAGTCGCCTCGAGCGAGGCGAGCTCCGCCGCGGTCGGTCCGGCCGAAGGCGGAGCGTCCGGCCGCGGCTGTCTTTGACGCTGGTCGTCGTTGCGGTTGCCCTGGGCGTCGCGGCGCTCTCCGCGATCTCCGCGGTCGTGACCGCCCCGGCGTCTGCGCCGGCCTCCGTGCTCGCCTTCCCTGCGCTCGTTCCCTTGCTGCGGCGGCCGGTCGGGCTGGGGCGGTTGGTCGTGGGGCCGGTGCTCCTGGCGCTGCTGCTGGTCGCGTTGTTGCTGGTCGCGCTGCTGCCGATCGCGGTGTTGCTGGCGATCTCCCCGGTCCTGACGGCGCGGACGGTCACCGCGACCTTCGCGCCGGTCTTCGCGGCCCTCGCCGCGGCCTTCGCCCCGCTGGCGGAAACGATCGCGGTCGCCGCGATCGCGGCGCGGCTCCTGGCGGTCGGGCCGTCCTTCGCGGCGCGGAGCCTGGGCCGGCGCGGGTTGCGGTTGCGGCGCCGCCTGGGGCGCATTTTCGCCGGCGAGCCAGCTCAAGAACTTGCCTAATAGTCCCTGCTGGGGGGCAGCCGCCGGACGCGCTTCGGCGCGCACTGGCGGAGACTCCGGTCGCGGCGGCCGCGCAGGCGTGCCCACTGGAGCGGGGCGCTCGGGCGTGACGCCCCGGACCGCAGGCTGAAGGCGCTGGGGGATGACCTCTTCCGACGCCTCTTCCTTCACCTCTTCCTCGGCGGGCACGCTGACCAGGTTGTAGCTGGCGGGAAGCGCGTCCGCCTGGTTCAGGTCGTCGTGGCGCAGGCGCTCAACCTTGTAGTTCGGGGTCTCGAGGTGGGTGTTCGGGATCAGCACCACGTTCACCTTAAGCCGCGCCTCGATCGAATGGATGTCGGCGCGCTTCTCGTTCAGCAGGAAGGTCGCGACGTCCACGGGCACCTGCGCGTGCACGGCGGCGCTGTTCTCCTTCATCGCCTCCTCCTGGATGATGCGCAGGATATGAAGCGCCGTGGACTCGGTTCCGCGGATGTGGCCGGTGCCGTTGCAGCGCGGGCAGGTGATGTTGCTGCCCTCGCCGAGCGAAGGCCGCAGCCGCTGGCGCGAGAGCTCCATCAGACCGAAGCGCGATATCTTCCCCATCTGCACGCGGGCGCGGTCGTAGCGCAACGCATCGCGCAGCCGGTTCTCGACCTCGCGCTGGTTGCGCTGATTCTCCATGTCGATGAAGTCGATGACGATCAGCCCCCCGAGGTCGCGCAGGCGGAGCTGCCTGGCGATCTCGTCGGCGGCCTCGAGATTGGTGTTGAACGCGGTCTGCTCGATGTCGTGCCCACGCGTGGCGCGGGCGGAATTGACGTCGATCGAAACGAGTGCTTCGGTATGGTCGATCACGACCGCGCCGCCGGCCGGCAGCGATACCTGGCGCGAATAGGCCGTCTCGATCTGGTGCTCGATCTGGAAGCGCGAAAACAGCGGCACGTCGTCGTGGTAGCGCTTCACCCGCCCGACGTTGTCGGGCATGACGTTGCTCATGAAGGCGAGCGTCTGCTCGTGGATCGCGTCGGTGTCGATCAGGATCTCGCCGATGTCCGGCTGAAAGTAGTCGCGCACGGCGCGGATCACGAGGCTGCCCTCCTGGTAGATCAGGAAGGGGGCAGGGTTGAGCAGCTTCCCGTCGGAATCGCGCGCGGGCTGCGTAGCCTCGACGATCTTGCCCCAGAGCTTGAGCAGGTAGCTGAGGTCCCACTGCAGCTCCTCGTAGGAACGCCCGATCCCAGCGGTGCGCCCGATGAGGCTCATCCCGGCCGGGGTCTCGAGCCTGTCCATGATCTCGCGCAGCTCGTCGCGGTCCTCCCCCTCGACGCGGCGCGAGACGCCCCCGCCGCGTGGGTTGTTGGGCATGAGGACGAGGTAGCGTCCGGCAAGGCTGATGAAGGTGGTGAGGGCGGCGCCCTTGTTGCCGCGCTCGTCCTTTTCCACCTGGACGATCATCTCGTCGCCCTCGGAGATCGCGTCTTGGATGCGGGCGCGGCCGACGTCGATGCCGGGCTTGAAGTACTGGCGAGCGACTTCCTTGAACGGCAGGAAGCCGTGGCGCTCGGTGCCGTAGTCGACGAACGCGGCTTCGAGGCTGGGCTCTACGCGGGTGATAACACCCTTGTAGATGTTGCTCTTCCTCTGCTCCTTCGCGGCCGATTCAATGTCGAGGTCTATGAGCTTCTGACCGTCGACAATCGCGACACGGAGTTCTTCGGCCTGTGTCGCATTGAAAAGCATGCGCTTCATTTTTCTATCTCCCGCGCGCACGGGCAGGACAAACCAAGGCCTGTTGTGAAGGCTAGTCTCGCATCATCGATCGTTGGATCATGAGAACGCGTGGGTGGTTTGTCTTTCGGGCCGCTGAGCACAGGACCCGCTGAATCTGCCGATATGCTGTCGGCGCGCTGTTCTATTACTATCTAGTTAATCTCCACTGGTTGGATAACCAACCGCCTTTGCGGCTTCGGGTCCCTGCGCGGAGCGATGGCGTTGCCATCGGCGGCATCGGAACCGGGGACAGGGTAGCCAGTCTTGTCTGGGGGCGAACCATCCGCACCTTCGCATATACAAGCAGCCGTCCCGCGACGGAAGCAGCGCGCAGATCATAAACAAAATGAAGGATTTAAGCAACGTGGCCTCGATGGAGGTCGATTCCGCGAGTGAGGGGCAGCGGGTCGACAACTTTCTGATGCGCGTTTGCAAGGGGGTGCCGCGCAGCCATATCTACCGTGTCCTGCGCACCGGGGAGGTCAGGGTCAACAGCCGGCGCGTGGACCCGACCTATCGGCTTCGGCCCGGCGACAAGGTCCGTATTCCGCCGCTGCGCATAGCCGGGCGGACCTCCAGGCCCGTACCCCGGACCGCCTCCCTACCCGCGGTCGTTCACGAGGACGAGGCGCTGCTCGTCGTCGACAAGCCCGCCGGACTCGCGGTGCACGGGGGGAGCGGAGTGAGCTTCGGCGTGATCGAGCAGTTCCGCGCGGCGAGGCCGCAGCTCAAGTTTCTCGAGCTCGCTCATCGCCTCGACCGGGACACCTCTGGGCTGCTCATTCTCGCCAAGAAGCGCTCCGCGCTTACCGCGCTCCACGCGGCGCTGCGCGAGGGCAGGGTGCACAAGCGCTACCTTGCCCTGGTACCGGGGAAATGGCGCGAGGAGGAACGCCGCATCGACCTGCCCCTGAAGAAGTACCTGACGAAATCGGGCGAGCGGCGGGTCAGCGTGCACCGCGAGGGGCGCGAGTCGCGGACGGTGTTTCGCCGCGAGCGGTCGCTGCGCGACTTCACGCTGCTTTCGGCGGATCTGCTCACCGGCCGCACCCACCAGATCCGCGTGCATCTGGCGCATCTGGGCTTTCCGGTCGCCGGGGACGAGAAGTACGGCGACTATGAGAACAACCGGGTGCTCGCGAGGCAGGGGCTGGCGCGCCTCTTTCTTCACGCGGCGGAACTGGATTTCGTGCACCCGGCCACCGGCAGGGAAATCAAACTTTCCTCGCCGCTTCCCGAGGCCCTTCGGCGCTTTCTCGATTCACTCCCCCGCTGATGCGCTACGAGCTGCTGGTTTTCGACTGGGACGGTACGCTGATCGATTCGGCAGGCGCCATCGTCTGGTGCATCCAGTCCGCCTGCCGCGATCTCGGGCTGCCCGTGCCCGACGCCGCGCGCGCGAGCCATGTAATCGGGCTGGGACTGCAAGACGCGCTCGCCTACGCGGTGCCGGGGCTTCCCCCGGCCGACTACGGCCGGATGGTCGAGCGCTACCGCAAGCACTTTCTTGCTCGCGATGCGGAGATCCCGCTGTTCCACGGTGTCGCGCAGATGCTCTCCTTGCTTCGCGGCCGCGGCCACACGCTCGCGATCGCCACCGGAAAGAGCCGTGCGGGCCTGCAGCGGGCGCTGGACAACACCGGCTTGCGGCCGCTGTTCGCCTCCTCGCGCTGCGCCGACCAGTGCGCGCCCAAGCCCGCTCCGGACATGCTGCTCGAGCTGATGGGCGAGCTGGGCGCGAACGAAGCGAACACGCTCATGATCGGCGACACAGTGCACGACCTGCAGATGGCGGCGCACGCCGGCGTGCCGGCGGTGGCGGTCAGCTACGGCGCCCATGCGAAGGCCGACCTCGAGGTCCTGGAGCCGGTCGCCAGCGTCGACAGCGTCGATGAGCTCGACGAATGGCTGCAGCGGAACGCCTGATCTGCGCGAGCGCCGATCTCGTCGACGGCGGAAACGGCGTACGTTTCGAGGTCCAGGTCGATGGCCGGCCGGAGCCGGCGTTTGCCGTCCGCTACGGCGGGCGGGTCTACGCCTACCTCAACCGCTGCGCGCACATGCCGATGGAGCTGGACTGGAAGCCCGGCAAGTTCTTTGATGCCTGGGGCTTGCATTTGATATGCTCGACGCACGGCGCGACCTATGCGCCGGACACGGGCCGATGCGTTCGCGGGCCCTGCTTCGAGGAAGGGCTTGTTTCCGTCCCCGTCGAGGAGCGCGACGGCCAAGTCTTCGTGAAAGGCGATTCGTATGGCCGAAGCTGACTGGGAGAGAGGACTGATCGAGAAGCTGGCGGGCGCAGCCCTCCGGGAGCAGCGGCGCGCGCGCCGCTGGGGCATCTTCTTCAAGCTCCTCTTCTTCGCTTACCTCACGGTCCTCATTCTCCTCCTGATCGACTGGCGCAGCCCCGAATCGCTGGGCGCGGGCAGGCACACGGCGCTCGTCGACATGGTCGGCGTGATAGACGCCAAGGGCGACGCGAGCGCGGACCGCGTGACCGAGGCGCTGCAGAACGCCTTCAAGAACAAGAACACTGTCGGGGTGATCTTGCGCATCAACTCGCCCGGCGGCAGCCCGGTACAGGCGGGAATCATCTACGACGAGATCCGCAGGCTCCGCGGGCTCTATCCGAACATTCCCGTGTACGCGGTGGTGGAGGACATCTGCGCGTCGGGCGGCTACTACGTTGCGGCCGCCACCGACAAGATCTACGTCGATAAGGCGAGCATCGTCGGTTCGATCGGCGTGATCATGGACGGCTGGGGCTTCACCGGAACGATGGAGAAGCTGGGCGTGGAGCGGCGCGCGCTGGTATCGGGCGAGAACAAGGCATTCCTCGATCCCTTCTCGCCGGTGGACGAGAAGCAGAAGCGCCATGCACAGTCGATGCTCGACGACATCCACAAGCAGTTCATCGACGTCGTGAAGAAAGGGCGGGGCAAGCGGCTGAAGGAAAGCCCGGAGCTCTTCTCCGGCCTGATGTGGACCGGGGACAGGAGCGTGGAGCTCGGGCTGGCCGACGGGCTGGGGAGCGTCGACTACGTGGCGCGCGAGGTGATCAAGGCTGCGGACATCTTCGACTTCACCAAGCGACAGGACATAACCGAGCGCTTCGCGAGGCGTTTCGGCGCCGCGATGGCCGGCGTGCTGACCAAGCTGGTTTCCCAGGGCCTGCGCTAGTCGATCGACAGCACCAGGAAGACGGCGGGGCGGTCCTTGAGCCGTGGCGGGTTCCTGCGCCATGCGGCGACCCGCCGCGTGTTGACGGTTTCTGACGGCAGGGTCAGATCGGCCGCGATGCACACCAGCGTGTCGTCGCGCAGGTGCCCGAGCATCGCCGCGAGGGTAGCGTCGTTCCGGTAGGGCGTCTCGATGAAGATCTGCGTCTGGCCCAGGCGCCCCGACTGGCGCTCGATTTCCTTCAATGCCGCGGCGAGATCGGACCGCTTCACCGGCAGGTAGCCGTGGAACACGAAGCGCTGGCCTTCAAGGCCCGAGGCTGCAAGCGCGAGGAATATCGACGAAGGACCGCTCAAGGGGATGACTCGCACGCCTTTCTCGTGCGCGGCCCTCACCAGCGCCGCGCCGGGATCGGCGACGGCCGGGAGGCCGGCATCGGACAGTAGCCCAGCATCCGCGCCGGCGAGGACCGGTTCGAGCAGCGCCGTCACGTCGGCCGGCCTGGTATTGTGGTCGAGCCGCACGATGCGGGCGCCCTGCAAAGGCCGCGAATAGCCGATGCGCTTCAGGAAGGCGCGGGCGGATTTCGGATTCTCCGCGATGAAATGGTCGAGAGAGCGCGCGCGATCAAGCGCGGCAGCGGGAATCACCGCTTCGGCCGCCGTGTCGCCCAGGACGTTCGGCAGGAGATAGAGCGATCCCGCTTCACGGGACATCGACGCCCTGCTCGTGCAGCAACTCCACCAGCGCGATCAGCGGTAGCCCGACAAGAGCGGTCGGATCCTCGCTCTCTACTCTCGCGATGAGGGAAATGCCCAGCCCTTCCGACTTGGCGCTGCCGGCGCAGTCGTAGGGTTGCTCTCTCGCGAGATAGCGCGCGATGGCCGCGTCGTCGAGCTCGCGGAAGGTGACGCGGCAGGGCACCAAGCGGGTCCCGGTGCGCCCGCCGCGCGCGCCGTGTACGCACACCGCCGTATGGAACACCGCTTCCCGGCCCGAGAGCAGGCGCAGCTGCCGTACCGCATTGGCGTGCGTTCCGGGCTTGTCCAGGATCTCGCCGTCGCATACCGCGACCTGGTCGCTGCCGATGACGAGGCTCCCGGGGAAGCGGTCGGCGACCGCCCTTGCCTTGGCCTCGGCGAGTCGCTTCGCCATGGCATGCGGCGCTTCGTCGGCGCGCCGCTCCTCGGCGACCGCAGGGTCGGCAACGGAGAACTCCAGTCCCAGACGCTGCAGGAGAGCTCGTCTATACGGGGAAGTCGAAGCGAGAACCAGTCCGGGCTTGGGCGTCATTGCCCTTTGCATCGCTCGGCGACGAGCTTTTCCTGGCGGGCGATCGCGTTGGCCCTGTCGATTTGTACCTTGCCGCTGCCGAGCTCGTTCTGCACCAACCGGTCGAGCAGCTCGCGCTGCTGATCGCATTGCTCCTTGCGTTTTGTCTCCTCGGTTTTCTCGGGCTCCGGGGGTTTGGCGTCCCCCTGGGAAGCCCTGGGCGGGATACCTCCCGGGGTCCCGAGCTTGTCCGGAACCTCGCTTGCCTTTCCACCCTGCGGAGGGCGCTCGCCGTAGTGCGTGACGCCCCGTTCGTCCACCCACTTGAATACTTGGCCGAACGCCGGTGCGACCGCGCCCGCGAGGATCAAAAAGTGCACTAACGCTCTGAACAACTTGGAATTTCTTTTGACACTCCGAGGCAAACATAATATCATGCGGCCCCTATGTCGCAAGCGGAGGTGATCGACGGCCTCCAATTCGCGCGCGCCGCGCAGGAACGCCGCGGCGTGGTGGGCATGGAGCGCTTGCCGCGGCTGGCGCAGCTGCAGTGCTCGACCGAAGGGCTGGAGTACCACCTGCGCGGAGGCCGCGCGGGCAACGGCAAGCCATGCTTGCGGCTTTCCGTGAGGGGATCGGTTAAGCTGCTCTGCCAGCGCTGCCTCGATCCGATCCGGTTTCCCATCGCGGTCGACGTCGAGTTGCAGCTCGCGGAGAACATGCGCGAGATTTCGGAGGCCGACGACGACATCGATCGCGTGCTTGCGTCCCGGAACATGGATGTGGCGTGGCTCGTCGAGGACGAGGTGATCCTCGAGCTGCCGATGGCGACGCGGCATGAGCAGTGTGCACAGTACGGCGATACGAATTGAAGGAGCTTTCACATGGCGGTTCAGCAGAACAAGAAATCCCCCTCCAAGCGCGGGATGCATCGCGCCCATGACTTTCTGACCAACCCGCCGCTCGCGGTCGAGCCGACAACGGGCGAGGTGCACCTGCGCCACCATATCAGCCCGAGCGGCTACTACCGCGGCAAGAAGGTCGTCAAGACGAAGGGCGAGTAAATCCCGACCGGCAGGCGCGCTGCGCCTCCGCGCATGGACACGACCGTAGCCATCGATTGCATGGGCGGCGATCACGGTCCGCACGTAACGGTGCCGGCCGCCCTGAATTTCCTCAAGTCCAACCCGGGAGTAGACATCGTCCTGGTGGGTCTGCACGACGCGATCGAGGCCGAGCTCAAGGCGCGCGGCGCGAAGACCGGTCCTCGGCTTCGCATCCAGCACGCGAGCGAGGTCGTGGCCATGGATGAATCGCCGGCGCTCGCGCTTCGCGGCAAGAAGGATTCCTCCATCCGCGTCGCCGTCGATCTAGTGAAGAACGGCGGGGCGCACGCCTGCGTCAGCGCGGGCAACACCGGCGCCCTCATGGCGATCTCGCGCTTCGTCCTTAAGACGCTGCCGGGCATCGATCGCCCCGCGATCATCTCGGCCCTGCCCACGCTGCGTGGAAGCACGTATGTGCTCGACCTCGGGGCGAACGTGGATTGTGCGCCGGAGCATCTGCTTCAATTCGCGATCATGGGGGCGACGCTGGTGTCGGCTGTCGAGCACAAGGAGCGTCCCAGCGTCGGCCTACTCAACATCGGCGAAGAGGACATCAAGGGCAACGAGGTGGTCAAGAAGGCGGGAGAGCTGTTGCGCGGAAGCGGCCTCAACTTCATCGGCAATATCGAGGGCGACGGCATATACAAAGGCGCAGCGGACGTCGTGGTGTGCGACGGTTTCGTCGGCAACGTCATGCTCAAGGCGTCCGAGGGGATCGCGCAGATGGTGCGCAGCTTCATCCGCCAGGAGTTCATGCGCAGCCCGCTCACCAAGCTTGCTGCCGTGCTGGTACTGCCGGTGTTGTTCGCCTTCCGCAGGCGCCTCGATCCGCGCCACTTCAACGGCGCCACGCTGCTGGGACTGAAGGGCATCGTCGTGAAGAGCCACGGCTCCGCGGATGCTCTGGGCTTCATGCGCGCGATCGAACGCGCCGCCGAGGAGGTCAGGAACGAGGTGCTTCGCAGGCTGGTGGCGCGCTTTGGAGCCGCCGAGACCGCCGAGGCGGTCGGACAATGATCTGGTCGCGCATCGTCGGCACAGGGAGCTTCCTACCCGCCAAAGTCGTGACCAACGAAGAGTTGGCGCGGCGCATGGATACCTCCGACGAGTGGATCCGCACGCGCACGGGAATCCGGCAGCGACACATCGCGGACGCTTCGCAGGCGTCGAGCGATCTCGCCACTGAAGCGAGTCGCGCTGCGCTCGCCGCGGCCGGCGTCCAGGTCGAGGACATCGACCTCATCATCGTCGCTACCGCGACCCCTGACTACATTTTTCCGAGCACGGCCTGCATTATGCAGGCGAAGCTCGGAGCGAAGGGTTGCGCCGCTTTCGACATCCAGGCGGTGTGCAGCGGTTTCGTCTACGCGCTGGCGATCGCGGACAAGATGATCCGCTCGGGGCAGCATCGCTGTGCGCTGGTCGTGGGTAGCGAAGTGTACTCCCGCATTCTCGACTGGAACGACCGTGCCACGGCGGTGCTGTTCGGCGACGGTGCCGGCGCCGTGGTCCTCCGGGCGGACGCCAGCCCGGGAATCCTCGGCAGCGTGCTCCACGCCGACGGGTCGCAAGCGGGCATCCTGTCGGTGCCGGGAAACGTGAGCGGCGGCAAGATCGTGGGCTCGCCATATCTGCAGATGGACGGGCAGGCAGTGTTCAAGTTCGCCGTGAAGGTCCTCGACGAATCGGCGCGCGAAACGCTGGCGCAGTGCGGGCTGAACGTTGCGGACATCGACTGGCTCATTCCGCACCAGGCGAACGTGCGCATTCTGGAGGCGACCGCGAGGAAGCTCGGACTGGACCGTTCCAAGCTCATCGTCACCGTGGACCGCCATGCCAATACCTCCGCGGCCTCGGTCCCGCTTGCGCTCGACTTGGCAATCCGCGACGGGCGCGTCAGGCCCGGTCACAAGGTAATGCTGCAGGGCGTAGGGGGCGGTTTCACCTGGGGCGCGGCGCTGGTGGAGATGTAATGAAGCTCGCCTTGGTTTTTCCCGGGCAGGGATCGCAGTCGGTCGGGATGCTCGCGGGGTACGGCGACGCGCCGGTGGTCCGCGCGACGCTCCAGGAAGCGTCGGACATTCTCAAGCAGGACGTCGGCAAGCTCATGGCCGAGGGTCCGGCCGAGGAGCTCAACCGCACGGTCAACACGCAGCCGGTCATGGTCACAGCGGGGATCTGCGCGTGGCGTCTGTGGCGCGAGCTGGGCGGCGCGGAGCCTTCGCTCGTCGCGGGGCACAGCCTCGGGGAATACACCGCGCTGGTGGCGTCGGGCACGATCTCCTTCGCAGACTGCCTTCCGCTGGTGCGCCTGCGCGCGAGCGCGATGCAGGAGGCGGTGCCTCAAGGCCAGGGCGCGATGGCGGCAATTCTCGGTCTCGATGACCAGAAGGTGCGGGACGCGTGCGCCAAGGCCGCAGGAAGCGAGGTCTGCGAGCCGGTGAACTGGAACGCGCCCGCTCAGGTCGTTATCGCGGGACATGCCGAAGCGGTAAAGCGGGCGATGGAAGTCGCCAAGACTCTGGGCGCGAAGCGAGCGGTTCCGCTTCCGGTCAGTGCGCCGTTCCACTCCTCGCTCATGAAGCCGGCTGCAATTAGGCTGGGCGAGGCCCTGTCGAAGATCGCGATCAATCCTCCGCGCATTCCCGTGATACACAACGTCGACGCGAAGAGCCACAACGATCCGGACGCGATTCGTAAGGCGCTCGTGACGCAGGCGGACCACCCCGTGCTCTGGGTCCAATGCGTGAAGGAGATGGCTGCGCGGGGCGTCACGCACATCTTCGAATGCGGTCCCGGCAAGATCCTCGCGCCGCTCACCAAGCGCATCGCCGACGCGCTCCAGGCTCTGGCGCTCGCCGACCGGGGGGCGATCGAGTCGGGAGTGCAAGCTTTGAGGGAAGGGTGATGGATCTTCAGGGACAGCGCGCATTGGTGACAGGCGCATCGCGCGGGATCGGTAAGGCGGTCGCCTTGATGCTCGGGGAGCGCGGCGCAACCGTGGTGGGCACCGCAACCACGGCCGCCGGCGCGCAATCGATCGGCGACTATCTGCTCGCGGCCAAGGTGCAGGGCAAGGGGGTGCAGCTCGACGTCAGGGTGGACGCGAACGTTGATGCGGTCGTGGCCGACTTCGAGAAGGCGTACGGCGCGGTGTCCATCCTCGTCAACAACGCCGGCATCACGCAGGACAACCTCGCGGTGCGGATGAAGGAGGCGGAATGGGACGCGGTGATCGACACCAACCTGAAGTCGGTGTTTCGCCTCACCAAGGCGGTGCTGCGCGGTATGCTCAAGGCGCGCTCGGGAAGGATCATCAACATCACCTCGATCGTCGGATCGAGCGGAAACGCGGGACAGATCAACTACGCGGCCGCGAAAGCGGGAATCGCGGGGATGACGCGCTCGCTCGCCCGCGAGATCGGGAGCCGCGGCGTCACGGTCAACTGCGTCGCGCCGGGATTCATCGACACCGACATGACCCGCGCGCTGTCGGACGAGCAGCGGACGGCGCTGCTGCAGCAGATTCCGCTGGGACGCCTCGGAAATCCCGAGGACGTCGCGGCGGCCGTGGCTTTCCTCGCCTCGCCCCAGGCGGCATACATCACCGGAACTACGGTGCACGTGAACGGCGGCATGTACATGACTTGAAAGAGCGCAATGCGATTCTGATACAATGCGCACCTTCCGAATTTCGATCTCAGCAGACAAGGGGGAAGAACCCGATGGAAAACGTTGAACAGCGCGTCAAGAAAATCGTCGCGGAACAGCTCGGCGTCAACGAAGCGGAGATCAAGAACGAATCCTCCTTTGTGGACGATCTCGGCGCCGACTCGCTCGACACGGTGGAGCTCGTGATGGCTCTCGAGGAGGAGTTCGAGACCGAGATTCCGGACGAGGAGGCCGAAAAGATCACGACGGTCCAGCAGGCCATCGCGTACGTCTCCGCTCATTCCAAGAAAGCCTGACGTTCTCACACGGCCGGGGTCGATTTGAGCCGCCGTCGTGTCGTTGTCACCGGACTAGGAATCATCTGCCCGATCGGCAACACCGTTGCCGAAGCCTGGTCGAACGCGCTCGCCGGCAAGCCGGGAATCGCGCGCATCTCCCTGTTCGATGCGAGCCCCTTCGCCAGCCAGATCGCGGGTGAAGTGAAGAATTTCGAAGTGTCACAGTATCTCTCGCCGAAGGAAGCGCGTCGCATGGACCGCTTCATCCACTTCGGCATCGCGGCGGCTACGCAGGCGCTGAGGGACTCGGGCCTCGAAGTCACCGAAGCCAATGCCGGGCGCATCGGCGTGAACATCGGCTCGGGGATCGGAGGGCTGCCGATGATCGAGGAAACGCACAACGACATGCTCAAGGGCGGGCCACGCAAGATCTCGCCTTTCTTCATCCCGAGCACCATCATCAACATGATCTCGGGCAATTTCTCGATCATGCACGGACTGAAAGGCCCCAACCTCGCGATGGTCACCGCATGCACCACTTCGGCCCACTGCATCGGCGAGTCGGGCCGCCTGATCGAGTACGGCGACTGCGACGTCATGGTCGCCGGAGGGGCCGAAGCCGCGATTACTCCGCTCGGCGTGGGCGGCTTCTCCTCGGCGCGCGCTCTGTCGACGAGGAACGACGACCCGCTGACCGCGAGCCGGCCCTGGGAGAAGGACAGAGACGGATTCGTCCTTGCCGAAGGAGCGGGCGTCTTGGTGCTGGAAGAGATCGAGCACGCGAAGAAGCGGGGCGCAAGAATCTACGCCGAGCTCGCCGGCTACGGCATGAGCGGCGACGCCTTCCACATGACGGCGCCCCAGGAGAGCGGCGACGGCGCCGCGCGCTGCATGGAGAATGCGCTGCGCAATGCCGGCATGAACCGCGACGATATCGATTACATCAACGCGCACGGAACCTCGACGCCGCTCGGAGACATCGCGGAGACGGTGGCCGTGAAGCGCGCTTTCGGAGATCACGCGAAGAAGCTCGCGGTGAGCTCGACCAAGTCGATGACCGGTCACCTGCTCGGCGCGGCTGGCGGCGTCGAGGCTATCTTCTCGGCGCTGGCGATTCGCGACCAGGTCGCGCCGCCGACCGCCAACCTGGCAAGCCAGGATCCGGCCTGCGACCTCGATTACGTGCCCAACACCGCTCGGCGCATGCCGATCCGGGCCGCGCTGTCCAACTCGTTCGGGTTCGGCGGCACCAACGGGACCCTGATCTTCCGGCGCGCCTGATCCCTCGGGCGTGGCTGCACCCTTTCTGCGCCTGGATCTGCGGCCGTCACGCAGGTTGATCGGGATCCTCGCCGTCGTGCACTGCCTCGCCCTGGCTGCCGCTTCCATCGGCTTGGGTGGCTGGCTGCGCTTTGCGGTCTGGGCGCTCCTTCTCGCGTCCCTGGGAAAGTCGCTTGCTCAGGCGTTCCTTCGCACGGCGAATCAAGCCGTATCGCTGGAGTTGCGCGAGGATGGACGTGCTTCCTGGAAGAATCGGGATGGAAGCTGGCAGGAGGGAACGCTGGGCGAGAGCCACTTCGTCTCGGCGGCGGTGGCTATCGTCGGGCTGAAGGATGCCCACGGCCGAAGCACAAGAGTGGTTCTCATGCCTGATTCAGTGCCTCCCGAGGACTTTCGCAAGCTCCGGGTATGGCTGCGATGGCGTCCGGGCGCGACGCGGAAAGGGCCGGAATAACCTTACGGGATACTGAACTATTGCCCCGCGCCCCGGTCTCTAGCAGCACGGGCGCCGAGGTGATGAAGTCACTACGGTATACTGCCGCCGCCTGTGGACAACTTCGGACAGAAGCGCGGCACCGCTTCAGGGACGGCGGCGGATGGATGAGAGGGAACTCGACCGACAGCTGGTCGAGCGGGCCCAGCGAGGCGACAAGCATGCTTTCGAGCTGCTGGTGTCGAAGTACCAACGTAAACTGGCACGGCTGCTGTCCCGGTTCATACGGGACCCGGTCGAAGTAGAGGACGTGGCACAGGAAGCATTCATCAAGGCCTATCGGGCGCTCCCCTCGTTCCGAGGCGACAGTGCCTTCTACACGTGGCTCTACCGGATCGGCATCAATACCGCGAAGAACTACCTGGTCGCCATGGGCCGGCGCGCGCCGACCACGACCGAGTTCGATACCGAGGACGCGGAGGCGTTCGAGGACGGCGACCAGCTGCGCGACATCAACACGCCCGAGAGCATGATGATGTCGGCGGAGATCGCCCGCACGGTCAACGACACCCTGGAGCAACTGCCCGAAGAGCTGCGCAACGCCATCACGCTGCGCGAGCTTGAGGGGCTCAGCTACGAGGACATTGCGGCGATCATGAATTGCCCGATCGGAACGGTCCGGTCGCGGATATTCCGTGCGCGCGAGGCCATCGCGGAGCGGCTCCGGCCGCTGCTCGATACTCGCAAGGACAAGAGGTGGTGACCATGAAAGAGAAGCTATCTGCGATCATCGACGGCGAACTCGAGGGCGAGATCCAGGCGCATATCACGCGCCTGCGCTCGGACCCCGAGCTGCGCGCCGCCTGGGATACCTATCATCTGATCGGCGACGCGCTCCGCGGCCATCTATGCCGGGAAATCGCGCCGCGGGTCATCTCGCGATTGCGCGAGGAACCCACCGTGCTCGCGCCGCGGCAGCGCGCGGCGAGCGCGGCCAAGCGCTTCGGCTGGTATGGCATGTACGCGACGGCGAGCGCCGCGGCCGTGGCCGTGGTGGCGTGGACGGCCTTTCCCGGCTGGCATGGTGACCCGCAGCTTGCAGCGGGCACCGTCGCGACCACGGCGGACGTTCCGTCCGAGAACGTGGTCGTCGACTGGCCCGCTTCCGACGTGGAGAACTACCTGCTCGCGCACCAGGCCTACTCGCACGTGAGCGCCATGCAGGGCGTGGCCCCCTTCGTTCGGGGCGTGTCCGAGGAACGCGTGGCGGCCAGCAAATGACCGGAGATTTCGCGTGCCGAGTGTGGCACCCGGTCAGGGTGCTGCCCTTCCTCCTGCCGGTATCGGCGGCCATCGCCCAGACCGACCCCTCCGCGCTGCAATGGCTGCAACGGATCTATGCCGCCTCGGAGAAGCTCAGCTATACGGGTACCTTCGTCTATCAGCAAGGCCAGCGCAGCGAGACCTCGAGCATCGTTCACGTCGCCGACTCCACCGGGCCGCGCGAGCGGCTCGAAACCCTCAACGGGATTCCGCGGGAGATTGTGCGCACCGGCGACGAGGTGGTCTGCTATCTGCCGGCGAGCAGCACGATGAAGATCGACAAGCAGCCAGGCCGTCGGCCGTTTCCGGCGATCCTGTCCGAGCAGCTCAAGGACGTTTCGGAGAACTACACGATCAAGAAGGGCGACGTCGAGCGTGTCGTCGGATACAGCTGCCAAGTCCTTACCCTGGCACCCAAGGATCGCATGCGCTACGGCCACCGGCTCTGGGCGGACGTCAACACCGGCATGCTGCTCCAGGCCAAGACCTACAACGAGAAGAACGAGATGCTGGAGCAGTTCTTCTTCACCCAGATCAAGATCGGGCCCGTGGGCCGAGACCAGCTCAGGCCGCGCTACTCCCGCCAGACCAAGGATTGGCGGATCGAGGACTCCGCGGCGACGCGGGCCAACCTCGCCGAATCGGGATGGACGATACGATCGAAGCCGCCGGGGTTCCGTACGGTCGCCGAATTGATGCGTACCGTCGGGGGCACGGGGGGCGTGGGACATATCGTGCTGTCGGACGGTCTGGCGGCGATCTCGGTGTTCATAGAGCCGGCTAACAGCAAGCGGCCGAGCCCGCAGGCCGGCCTCTCGCGCCAAGGGGCGATCAACGTATATACCCGCCCGATCGGCAACTACTGGGTAACGGTGGTCGGCGAGGCGCCCCCAGAGAGCGTAAAATACGTCGCCAACGCGGTGGAGTACCACAAGTAAAAAGAAGCCCGGGGCTTCCGCCCGCGGAACAACCGAGGACTGCGCGATGGCGAGAGTACTGCTTGTCTGGCTCCTTCTGTGGCTGCCGCCCGCGCTTCATGCGCAGGGCCGGGACCTTCCCGATTTCACCGATCTCGCCGAGAAGCAGGGTCCCACCGTCGTCAATATCAGCACCACGCAGACGCGCGAGCGCCGCACCTCGCCCCAGGTCCCGAACCTCGAAGAAGACGACCCGCTGTACGACTTCTTCCGCCGCTTCGCGCCGCGGCCGCCTGGTCCCGGCGGGCAGGCGCCGCGAGACTTCGAGAGCCGTTCGCTTGGCTCAGGTTTCATCATCAGCTCGGACGGGTACGTTCTCACCAACGCGCACGTGGTCGACGCTGCGGACGAGATCACGGTCAGCCTCACCGACAAGCGCGAATTCAAGGCGCGCGTGATCGGCGCGGACAAGCGCACCGACCTCGCGCTGCTGAAGATCGACGCGACTGGGCTACCGGCGGTGCACATGGGGGACCCGAACCGCCTCAAGGTTGGCGAGTGGGTCGTGGCGATCGGCTCGCCCTTCGGCTTCGCGAGCACGGTCACGGCGGGGATCGTGAGCGCGAAGGGCCGCAGCCTGCCCCAGGAGAACTTCGTCCCGTTCATTCAGACCGACGTCGCCATCAATCCAGGCAATTCCGGCGGGCCGCTGTTCAACATGCGCGGCGAAGTCGTCGGTATCAACTCCCAGATCTACAGCCGCACAGGCGGCTTCATGGGGCTGTCGTTTGCCATCCCCATCGACGTCGCGATGGAGGTGCAGGGACAGCTGCGGCAATTTGGCCGCGTTAGCCGGGGCAGGATCGGAGTCGTCATTCAGGAGGTCTCGAAGGAGCTGGCGGAATCGTTCGGCCTCCCCAAGGCGGCTGGCGCCCTGGTCAACGCCGTGGAGAAGGGCGGCCCGGCCGATAAGGCCGGAGTCGAGGCGGGCGACATCATCATGAAATTCGACGGCAAGGCCGTCTCAAGCTCGAACGAGCTGCCGCGCATCGTCGGCGGCACCAAGCCCGGAAGCAGGGCGAGCGTGGAGATATGGCGCAAGGGCACGACGCGGGAGATCACGGTCACGGTGGGCGAGCTGCCCGAGGACCGCGTCGCGAGCCGCAGCGAGCGGAAGGGGAAGCCCCCCGAGGCGGCGGCCAACCGGCTCGGCTTCGTCGTGGTCGACTTGACGGCCGAGCAGAAGCGCGATCTGAAGGTCGGTGGCGGGGTGATGGTCGAGGAGGTCCGGAGCAACCGCCGGGCGGACGTACGCTCGGGCGACGTGATCACCGCGGTCACGAGCAAAGGCCAGACGTCCGACGTGCGCTCCGCCGAGCAGTTCAACAAAGTGCTTGCGCAGCTCAATCCCGGCACTACGCTCACGCTTCACGTGCGGCGGGGGGAAAGCAACCTGTTCGTCACCGTGCGGGGCGAGGCGGCGTCCGGGTAGAGCATATCTCGCCTCGATACGCTAAAATTCAACGTCTTGCGACGGGCAGCGAGGGTGCCGAGCGGCACCCTTTTTCGTAGGCCGGGATGCAACACATCCGCAATTTTTCGATCATCGCGCACATCGACCACGGGAAGTCGACGCTCGCCGACCGCTTCATACAGCGATGCGGAGGGCTGACCGACCGCGAGATGTCCGAGCAGGTTCTGGACACGATGGATCTGGAGCGCGAGCGCGGTATCACCATCAAGGCGCAGACCGCCGCGCTCCAGTACGCGGCCCGCGACGGTCGCATCTACAACCTCAACCTCATCGACACGCCGGGCCACGTCGATTTCTCGTACGAGGTGTCGCGATCGCTGGCGGCGTGCGAGGGCGCGCTGCTCGTGGTGGACGCGAGCCAGGGTGTGGAAGCACAGACGGTCGCGAACTGCTACACGGCGATCGAGCAGGGCGTCGAGGTCGTGCCCGTGCTGAACAAGATCGATCTGCCTTCGGCCAACCCCGAGCGCGCCATACAGGAGATCGAGGACGTCATCGGGATCGCCGCCAAGGATGCGGTGCGGGCGAGCGCCAAGACCGGCGAAGGCGTCGATGACATCCTCGAAGCCGTGATTCACCGGATTCCGGCGCCGAAGGGCGACCCCGAGGCCCCGCTCAAGGCGCTGATCATCGATTCCTGGTTCGACAACTACGTCGGGGTTGTGATGCTGGTGCGTCTGGTCGACGGGACGATGCGGCCCAAGGACAAGCTGCTGCTGATGTCTACCCAGGCCCAGCATCTATGCGAGCAGGTCGGCGTGTTCACACCCAAGGGCCAGGAGCGCGAGCGCCTGTCCGCGGGCGAGGTGGGCTTCGTGATCGCCGGCGTGAAGGAACTCCAGCACGCGCGCGTCGGGGACACCATCACCTCGGCCGACCGCCCGGCCGCGGCGCCCCTGCCGGGCTTCAAGGAGATCAAGCCGCAGGTGTTCGCCGGGCTCTACCCGGTCGAGGCCAACGAGTACGAGGCGTTCCGCGACGCCCTCGAGAAGCTCAAGCTGAACGACTCCTCGCTGCACTACGAGCCGGAGACCTCGCAGGCGCTCGGCTTCGGATTCCGGTGCGGATTTCTCGGACTGCTGCACATGGACATCGTGCAGGAGCGGCTCGAGCGCGAATACGGGATCACGCTGGTCACGACCGCTCCCACAGTGGTCTACGAAGTGAAGCTGCGCGACGGCACGGTCGTGCGGATCGAGAACCCGGCGAAGCTGCCCGACCCGTCGAAGATCGAGGAGATCCGCGAGCCGATCATCGAGACCACCATCTTCGTGCCGCAGGAGTACGTCGGCGCCATCATCACGCTGTGCACCCAGAAGCGCGGTGTGCAGCGGAACATGCAGTACCACGGACGCCAGGTGATGCTCACCTACGAGATGCCCCTTAACGAAGTGGTGATGGATTTCTTCGACAAGCTCAAGTCCGCGAGCCGCGGTTATGCGTCCCTCGACTACGAGTTCAGGGAATTCCGCGCGGCCGACATGGTGAAGCTCGATATCCTCATCAACGGGGAGCGGGTCGACGCGCTGTCCCTCATGGTCCACCGCGAGAACGCCCCCTACCGTGGCCGGGATCTGGTCTCGCGAATGCGCGAGCTGATTCCGCGGCAGATGTTCGACGTTGCAGTGCAGGCGGCGATCGGCTCCCACATCATCGCCCGCGAGACGGTCAAGGCCCTGCGCAAGAATGTGCTGGCGAAATGCTACGGCGGCGACATCACCCGGAAGCGCAAGCTGCTCGAGAAGCAGAAGGCAGGAAAGAAGCGCATGAAGCAGGTCGGCACGGTTGAAATACCTCAGGAGGCTTTCCTTGCGATACTCCAAGTCGAAAACAAGTAGCGAAATCCCGCGATGAATTTTGCCCTGATCCTGTTCGTGCTCCTGGTGGTCACTGGGGCGTTCGCCCTGGCGGACGCGCTCTATTTCCGCAAGCAGCGGCGCAAGGACGACAAGGAGCCGTGGTGGATCGAGTATCCGAAGAGCTTCTTTCCGGTGATCCTGATCGTCTTCCTGCTGCGTTCCTTCCTGGTGGAGCCGTTCAAGATTCCAACCGGCTCCATGGTGCCGACGCTGCTGGTCGGAGATTTCATCCTGGTCAACAAGTTCGCCTACGGCATCCGGCTTCCGCTTCTCAACAAGAAGATCCTCAGCATCGGCGATCCTCACCGCGGAGACGTCATGGTGTTCCGCTATCCGGTGGATCCGTCGGTCGACTACATCAAGCGGGTCGTCGGCCTCCCGGGAGACAAGATCGCATACGAGAACAAGAGACTCACGATCGACGGAGTCCCGCAGCCGCGCAAGCAAGTGGCCGACTATCTCAACCGCGAGCGCGTCCACTATTCGTCGCAATTCGAGGAAACGCTCGGCGGGGTGGAGCACGCCATCCTCCAGGAAAGCGACACGCCGGCCGCGGTACCGTTCACGCAGCCGTTCCCCTTCCGGGAGAATTGCAACTACAATGCCGAGGGCGTGACGTGCACCGTCCCGCCCGGGCACTACTTCGTCATGGGCGACAACCGCGACAATTCGGCCGACAGCCGCGTGTGGGGATTCGTGCCCGACGAGAACATCGTGGGCAAGGCGTTTTTCATCTGGTTCAATTTCAGCGAGCTCAGGCGCATCGGGAAATTCCAGTGAGAGGTGATCCAATGAGGAACCAGCGAGGGTTGACCCTGATGGGGATGATCGTGGCGTGCATCGTGATCGTGTTCGTCGCCATCGGCGGCCTCAAGATCGCGCCCGCCTACATCGAGTATTTCAAGGTCAAGAAGGCGATCAAAGCGGTCGCGGTCGCCAATCCGGCGGCGACCGTGGGCGAAGTGCGATACGCGTTTCAGCTGCGCCAGGCGATAGACGACATCGACGTCATCGGCCCGAAGGACCTCGAAGTGACGAAGGAAGGAAACGAGCTGGTCGTTTCGACCGCATACTCGAAGCGCATTCCGCTATTCGGCAACGTTAACGTCGTCATTGATTTCGCGGCGAGCAGCAACGAATGACTTTGCCGTGAGCCCGGAGCGCCTGCGGCAGCGCGTCGGATACGGCTTCTCGCGGCCCGAGCTGCTCGCGCAGGCGCTCACGCACCGCAGCTTCGGTGCGCCCCACAACGAGCGCCTGGAGTTTCTCGGCGACGGCGTGCTCAACTGCGTCGTGGCGGCGGAGCTGTTCGAGCGGTTTCCGGACCTGCCCGAGGGCGATCTGTCGCGAATGCGCGCGCACCTGGTGCGACAGGAGGCGCTGCACCAGCTGGCCCAGGACCTCGGCCTGGGTGAGTACCTGCGCTTGGGGGAAGGCGAGATGAGGAGCGGCGGGACTTCGCGTCCGTCCATTCTGGCCGACGCGCTGGAGGCTGTGGTGGGCGCAGCGTTCCTGGACGGCGGCTTCGCTGCGGCCCGCGAGACCGTCAGGCGCCTGTACGAGCCCCTGCTCAAGGACCTCGACCCGCGGTCGCTCGGCAAGGATCCGAAGACGCTCCTGCAGGAGCTCCTCCAGGCTCGCAGGATCCCGCTGCCCCAGTACTCGGTGCTCGCCACGCGCGGAGCGGCGCATCAGCAGAACTTCGAGGTCGAGTGCCTCATCCCCCAGTTGTCGGTGCGCACGACCGGCAGCGGCAGCAGCCGCCGCAACGCCGAGCAGGAAGCCGCAATGCGCGCGTTCGAGCAGATCCGCGGCTGAAGGCGGCAGGCGATGGCATCGGCCTCGTTTCGTTGCGGTGCGATCGCCCTGATCGGGCGGCCGAACGTGGGCAAGTCGACGCTGCAGAACGCGCTGCTCGGACAGAAGCTCAGCATCACCTCGCGCAAGCCGCAGACCACGCGGCTCGCCCTGCGCGGCATCCTCACGACGGAGACCGCTCAGTTCATCCTCGTCGACACGCCAGGGTTCCAGAGCCGCTACCGTGGCGGCCTCAACCGGGCCATGAACCGGGCGGTGCGGGCTGAGCTCGACAGCGTCGACGTGGTCGCGCTGGTGGTCGAGGCGGGGCGCTTCAGCGCCGGGGACCGCGCGGTGCTGAGTCTCGTTCCCGCTGACGCGACGCTGTTTCTGGTGGTGAACAAGATCGACGCGCTTGAGCCGGATCAGCTTCCGTCCTTCCTGCAGAAGGTCGCGGGCGAGGCGGAGTTCGACGAGATCGTGCCGGTGAGCGCCAAGCGCCGAAAGGGGCTGGACGAGTTGCTGCGCACGTTCGAGCGCCACCTTCCCGAGCAGCCGGCGATCCACTCGGCGGACGAGCTCACCGACAGGAACGAGCGCTTCCTCGCCGCAGAATTCATACGCGAGAAGCTCTTCCGCCACCTCGGCGAGGAGCTCCCCTACAGCGCCCACGTCGAAATCGACAAGTACGAGGAGCAGCGCGGCGTGCGGCGGATCCACGCGTCGATCGTCGTCGAGAAGGCGGGGCACAAGGCGATCGTCATCGGGGCGGGCGGAAGCAAGCTGAAGACCATTGCCTCCGAGGCGAGGCGGGACATCGAGAAGCTGCTCGGCGGCAAGGTCTACCTCGAGACCTGGGTGCGGGTACGCGGCGGCTGGACCGACGACGAGGCTGCGCTGAGGCGCATGGGCTATGGCTGAGCGCGCCCGCCAGGAGAGCCGCGAGGCTTTCGTCCTGCACAGCTATCCGTACCGCGAGACGAGCCTGCTTCTCGAGGTGTTCGCCCGGGGCTTCGGGCGCTTGTCGATGGTGGCCCGCGCCGCGCGCAGCCCGCGCTCGGCGCTGCGCGGCGTCCTGCTCGGCTTTCAGCCGCTCGCGCTTTCCTGGTTCGGCAAGGGCGAAGTCCGGACGCTCGCGCGCGCGGAGTGGATCGGCGGGGCTCCGCGGCTCCAAGGCGAGGCGCTGATGTGCGGGTTCTACGTGAACGAGCTGCTGGTGCGCCTGCTTCCGCGCGAGGACCCGCACGATGCCCTGTTCGCGCGCTACCGGGCCGCGCTGGAGCAGCTCGCCTCGCACTGGGAGTCCGCCTCGGCGCTGCGCTCCTTCGAGCGGGCGCTGCTCAAGGAGCTCGGCTACGCGATGACGCTGGACCGCGACAGCGCGAGCGGCAGCGCCATCGACCCGGCCAAGACCTACCGCTATGACCCGGAGCGCGGTCCGGTCGAGATCAACGGCGCGGCGGCCACGGCAGTATCCGGCCGCACGCTCCTCGACATGGGGCGGGACGACTACGGCGATCCGCGGACCCAGCAGGAGGCAAAGGCGCTGATGCGCGCTCTTCTCGATCACCGCCTGGAATACCAGCCGCTGAAGAGCCGGCGCATATTCCGCGACCTGCTCTCTCTCTAGGGCCATGGCGGCGACACAGCTCAGCGCCAACATCAACAAGATCGCCCTGCTGCGGAACACGCGCACGATCGGCATTCCCGACGTGGTCCGCGCGGCGCGCATCGCGCTCGACGCCGGCGCGCACGGCATCACCGTTCATCCGCGCCCCGACGGACGGCACGTGCGCGCGAACGACGTGCGCGAACTTTCCTGCGTCGTGAGGGAGAAGCCCGGCGCGGAGTTCAACATCGAGGGCAATCCCTTTCACGGCCTGCTCGAATTTGTGCGGCAGGTCCGGCCGGCGCAGTGTACCCTGGTGCCCGACGAGACCGGCGCGTTCACCTCGGATCATGGCTGGGACCTCGAGCGGGACGGCGGCAAGCTGGAGGCGGTGCTGGCCGAGCTGAAGGCGCTCAAGGTGAGGGCGAGCCTCTTTATGGATCCGGTCCCGGCGGCGATGGACGCGGCGGCAAGGCTGGGCGCGGACCGCGTGGAGCTGTATACGGAGCCCTACGCGCGCGCCTTCGGGACGCCCGGACAACACGCGGCGCTGCGCCGGTACGCAGAGTCGGCCCGCGCCGCGCAGGGGGCGGGCCTCGGGGTCAACGCGGGCCACGACCTCAATCTCGCGAACTTGCCCGTGTTCCTGCGCGCCGTGCCGGGCGTGCTGGAGGTGTCCATCGGGCACGCTCTCGTCGCCGACGCGCTCGAAATGGGCCTGGGCGAGGCGGTGCGCAGATATCTCGAAATCATCCGCCAGAGCGCATGATCCTCGGAATCGGCACCGATCTGTGCGAGGTCGAGCGCATCGAGCAGGCGCTTTCGCGCTTCGGCGAGCGCTTCGCGACGAAGATCCTGGTGGCGTCCGAGCTCGAGGTTTTCCGGCGGCGCAGGAAGCGCGCCGGCTACCTCGCCAAGCGCTTTGCCGCCAAGGAGGCGTTCTCGAAGGCGCTGGGCGTAGGCATCCACTACCCGGTGAGCTGGCACAACGTCTGGGTGGTCAACGAGCGCTCCGGGAAGCCGGCGTTCCAGTTCTCGCAGGCGCTCGCCGCGCTTCTCGAGCGGCGCGGCGTGGAGCGGGTCCACCTTTCGCTCACCGACGAGGTCGGAATGGCGTGCGCCTTCGTGGTCATCGAAGGGGAGGACGCCACGGGACGCCCGCCGGGATGAATGCGGGCGCCGCAATGCTCGACGTCGCGGGCCTTCGACTCGCCCCGGAGGAGAAGGAGCTCCTGCGCCACCCATCGACGGGAGGCGTGATCCTGTTCGCGCGCAATTTCGAATCGCCGGGGCAGCTCGCCGCGCTTACTCGCGACATCAGGACGCAGCGCCCCGAGCTGCTGATCGCGGTGGACCACGAGGGCGGGCGGGTGCAGCGCTTCAGGGAAGGCTTCACCCGCATCCCGCCGATGCGCCTGCTCGGCGAGCGCTGGGAGGTCGATGCCGGCGGCGCGCGGGCCCTGGCCGAGTCGATCGGCTACGTGATCGCGGTCGAGCTGCGCAGGCACGGCGTGGATTTCAGCTTTGCGCCGGTGCTCGACGTCGACTTCGGATCGAGCGGCGTGATCGGCGACCGGGCGTTCTCCGACGAGCCGACGGTGGTCGCGGCGCTCGCGGGCGCGCTCGTCGCGGGACTCGCTGCGGGAGGTGCAGCGTCGGTGGGCAAGCATTTTCCAGGGCACGGCTACGCCGAGGCCGACTCGCACGTTGCCGTCCCCGTCGACGAGCGCGGCTTCGACGACATCGATGCATCCGATCTGCATCCCTACCGCGAGCTCATCGCCCGCGGGCTCGCCGGCGTGATGCCGGCTCACGTGATCTACCCCCGCGTGGACGACCGCCCGGCGGGCTACTCGCGCATCTGGCTCAGGGACATCCTGCGCGGCCACCTCGGGTTCGACGGAATGATCTTCAGCGACGACCTATCCATGGAAGGCGCCCGGATCGCGGGCGGTCCGCCCGAGCGCGCGCTCGCTGCGATCGAGGCCGGGTGCGACATGGTGCTGCTGTGCAACGCGCCGGAAGCGGTCCCGGGCGTGCTCGAAGCGCTGAGGGACCGCTCGCCCGAGCCCAGGCGGCTCGCGTTGATGCGAGGCCGGGATCCGGCCGCCCCGGACGAGCGCTATGCGCGGGCGGTGAGGTCCGTGCAGGAGGCGACGGCCTGAGACTACACTACGCGCCATGGCGCACGAGCACCACGATCACGATCACGGCCATCACGGTCACGAGGGCCACGCGCCGCGCGACTTCGGTCTCGCGTTCGCGTTCGGGATCGGCCTGAACTTTGCGTTCGTGGTCGTCGAGGCGGTGTACGGCGTGCTAGCGCACTCGATGGCGCTGCTCGCCGACGCTGGCCACAACCTCTCGGACGTGCTGGCGCTCGCGCTCGCCTGGGGCGCGGGCCGGCTCTCGCGCCGTGGCCCCTCGGCGAGGTATACCTACGGCCTGCGCAGCACCTCCATCCTTGCTGCGCTGTTCAACGCTGCGCTACTCCTCCTCGTCACCGGCGGGATCATCTGGGAATCGATCCAGCGCCTGGTCGAGCCCGAGCCTGTCGCGAGCCGGACCGTGATGTGGGTCGCGCTCGTCGGGATCGTCATCAACGCCGCGAGCGCGCTGCCTTTCGCGAGGAGCGGCGGCGACCTCAACATCCGCGCCGCCTTCCTGCACCTCGCCGCCGACGCGGCGATCTCGCTCGGCGTCGTCCTTGCCGCGCTGCTGACCCTGTACACGGGATGGCTGTGGATCGACCCGGTGATGGGCATCGCCATCGCGCTCGTCATCATCGTCGGCACCTGGGGCCTACTGCGCGATTCCGTGACCATGGCGCTCAACGCCGTGCCGGCGCACATCGACCCGACCAGGGTGCGCGCCTACCTGTCCAAACTGGCGGGCGTATCCGAAGTCCACGACCTGCACATCTGGGCGATGAGCACGACGGAGACGGCGCTCACCGTGCACCTCGTCATGCCCAAAGGACACCCGGGCGACGCCTTCACCGCGGAAATCTGCAAGGAGCTGCGCGCGCACTACCGCGTGCACCACACGACCGTGCAGATCGAGACCGGCGCGCAGCCGTGCGAACTGGCGCCGGATCACGTGGTGTAGACGCTACGAGCCGACTTTTCCGCCCCCGTACTTGGGGTGCTTCGCCTTGCACGCGGAAACCAGGCTCGGGTCCACCTGGGGCAGCGGCTTCGTCGCGCCCGGGGCGGTACTTTTGCCCTGCATGATCGGGTCGACGCAATCGCGCCAGAGGCCATCCCCTTTCTTCCAGTCGCCCTTGATGAACCCGGCATTGCGGCAGGCGTTGGCGATCTCCTTGCAAGGTCCCGGGGGCTCGTTGGGCGTCTTCTGCGCGAGCGCGCAGGTGGCGAAGGCGATGGAAATCACGCTTGCGAGGTTCAGGCCATGTCGCACGGATCCTCCTTGACGGGACTTGCGCGAGCTCCGGCTCGCGCTCCAGGGCATTGTGCGCTTCATGCCTTGCGGCAGCCTTGCAAGTCGCGCTACCAAGGAATCGGGTTCAGGTTCCGGAAGAATCCGCCGGTCGGTCCGTCGTCGGGCAGCGTGGCGGCCCAGACGATGGTGCGCACGCCTTCCTCGGGCGAGAGGCGCGCGCCGGGCCCGCCCATGTCGGTCTTCACCCAGCCCGGGCACACGGAGTTGACGAGAACGCCGGTGCCCTTCAGCTCCGCGGCGAAGATGCGCGTCAGCGCGTTGAGCGCCGTCTTCGAGACCCGGTACGCCGGATAGCCGCCGCCCATGTCGTTGAGTTGCCCGAGCCCCGAGGACACGTTGACGATCCGCCCGTATCCGCGCTCGCGCATGCCGGGTGCAATCGCCTGGATGACGCGATACGCGCCGAGCGTGTTCGTCTCCAGTGTCTGGCGAATGACGTCAGGCGTGATGTCCATCGCGCTCTGGCTCAGGAGGCCCGCAGCGAGCGGATTCTCGTCGCTCTCGAGCATCACGCCCGCGTTGTTGACGAGCGCATCGATCGCGCCGATCCCGTTCAGTCGCGCGCAGCTCTCGTCGCTCGCGACGTCGAGCTGGAAGGGGAGAGCGTCGAGTCCTTCCTTGCGGACGTGTTGCGCCGCCGCCTCGGCTTTCGCGAGGTCGCGTGCGGCGAGGACTACGCGGTAACCGGATCGCGCCAGCTGGCGCGCAGTCTCGAGGCCCAGCCCGCGGTTTGCCCCGGTGACGAGCGCGGTTCGCGTGACCATCGGGCGCTAGGCGCGCTCAATGTAAGCGCCGTCATCGGTGTTGATCTTGATCTTCTCGCCGGTGCCGATGAAAGGGGGCACCTGCACGACGAGCCCGGTCTCGGTCTTGGCGGGCTTGAACGAGGTCGTCACGGTTGCGTTCTTGATCTCGGGGTCGGTCTCGGTGACGGTGAGCACAACCGAGGGCGGCAGCTCGAGGCCGATCGGCTTGTCGTTGTAGAACGTGACCTTCACGTCGGTGTTCGGCAGCAGGTAGCCGCTTTGCCCCTCGAGCATGTCCTCCGAGAGCGTGAGCTGCTCGTAGTTTTCCTTGTCCATGAACACGAAGCCGGTGCCGTCGTGGTAGAGATACTGCATCTCGCGCGGCTCGACGAACGCTCGCTCGACCTTGTCCTCGGTGCGGATGCGCTGGTTGGTCTTGGTGCCGCTCTCGATGTCCTTCATCTCGACCTGCATGAAGGCGCCGCCGCGCCCGCCGACGTGCACGTGATAGCATTTCAGGACGCGCCAGATCCGCTTTTCCCACTCGAGCAGGTGGCCGACGCGGATTTCGGTTGCAAGGACCTTAGCCATGGCAGTTCGCAGCAAAAGGGCGGCATTTTATAACAAAACGCCTCCCCGGACGACCGCAAAACCGCCTTCAGGCTTCGATCCCGAGTGCCGCGACTGCCCTCGGCTCGCGCGCCACCTCGATCGCGTCAGGAAGGAGCACCCGGACTACCACGCCCGGCCCGTCGCGCCGTTCGGCCCGGCCCGTGCGGCGCTGCTCGTCGTCGGCCTCGCGCCGGGGATGCACGGCGCGAACCGCACCGGTCGGCCGTTCACCGGCGACCATGCCGGCGTCCTCCTCTACAGGACGCTCCACAGTCAGGGATTCGCGAGCCACGAAGGCTCGGCCGATCCGGACGACGGGCTCGAGCTCATCGGCTGCCGGGTGACCAACGCCGTGAAGTGCGTGCCGCCTCAGAACAAGCCGCGGCCGGACGAGGTCCGGCGCTGCAACCGGTATCTTGCGCACGAGATCGCCGCGGTGCGTCCGCGGGCGATACTCGCGCTGGGCGCGGTCGCCCACCGCGCCGTGCTGATGGCCCTCGGTCTCGCCCCCGGAGAACGGCGCTTCGCGCACCACGCCGTTCACGAGCTTCCTCAGGTCCGGCCGGGCGCGCGCCTTTTCGATAGCTACCACTGCAGCCGCTATAATACGCAGACCAAGCGGCTCACCGAGCGCATGTTCCATGCGGTGGTCCGCGACATCGCGATATTTCTCCGCGGCCCTAGATGATTCTCCGACGCACGGCGCTTCCTCCCCAGGGGCGCGCAGGCGCTCCGTCCGTCGCGCCCTTCGACCCCAAGCCGCTGCTCGCGTCGCTCCCGGGGCTGCCGGGCGTCTACCGAATGATGGGCGGGCACGGAGAGGCGCTCTACGTGGGGAAGGCGGGAGACCTGAGGAAGCGGGTGTCTTCTTACTTCCAGAAAACCGATCACGGCCCGCGCATCGACATGATGCTGAGCCAGGTCGCATCGGTCGAGATCACCGTTACGCGATCCGAGGCCGAGGCGCTGATCCTCGAGAACAACCTGATCAAGTCGCTCAGCCCGCGATACAACATCCTCTTCCGCGACGACAAGTCGTACCCGTACCTGATGGTGAGCGGCGAGGAGTTTCCGCGCCTGGGCTTCCATCGCGGTCCGATGGACAAGGCGCACCGCTACTTCGGCCCGTTCCCGCACGCCGGCGCCGTGCGCGAGAGCATCCAGCTGCTGCAGCGGGTGTTCCGCCTCCGCACCTGCGAGAACTCGGTGTTCCAGAACCGCTCGCGCCCGTGCCTGCTCTACCAGATTAGGCGCTGCACCGCACCCTGCGTCGGCCTCATCAGCCCTTCCGCGTACGCGGAAGACGTCAAGGGCGCGCAGCTCTACCTGGAGGGAGGCAGCGACACCGCGCTCAAGCGACTGGAGGAGAGGATGCAGAGCGCCTCGGATGCGAGGCGCTACGAGGAGGCGGCGATCTACCGCGACCAGATCCAGTCGCTCGCCAAGGTGAGCCAGCGCCAGTACGCGGACACGGGCGACGGCGTCGACGTCGACATCGTTGCCGCGGTCATCGACGAGGGCGTCGCCTGCGTGAACCTGATGATGGTTCGCGGCGGCCTGCAGCTCGGGGACCGCAGCCTGTTTCCGCAGAACGCGCAGGAGGGCGATGCGAAGGAAGTGCTCCTGGCGTTCATCGCGCAGCACTACCTCGAGCGCCCGGTCCCGCCGCTCATCGTCGCAGGCGAGGACCTCGATTCCGCGGAGCTCGAGGCGACGCTATCCGAGCACGCGAAGAAAGCGGTTCGCGTCGTCACGCGGCCGACCGCCGAGCGGCGGGCGTGGCTCGAGATGGCGCGCGAGAACGCGCTCCAGGCGCTGAAGGCCAGGCTCTCCGAGCAGAGCACGCGGGGGGCGCGGCTTGCCGCGCTGCGCGATGCGCTCGGGCTGCCCGACACGGCGCAGCGCATCGAATGCTTCGACATCAGCCATACCATGGGCGAAGCGACGGTCGCGTCGTGCGTGGTGTACGATCGGATGGACATGCGCCGGGGCGAATACCGCCGCTACAACATCGAGGGCCTCGTTCCCGGAGACGACTACGCGGCGCTGAACCAGGCACTCGCGCGCCGGTACGGGCGAATCGCGGGCGGGGAGGGGATCGCGCCCGACGCGATCTTCATCGACGGCGGCAAGGGACAGGTGGGAGCGGCGAAGGCGGCCCTCGCCGAGGTCGGGCTCTCCGACATCGCGCTCGTCGGGATCGCGAAGGGGCCGGAGCGCAAGCCCGGGCTCGAGGAGCTGTGGATAGGCGACCGCGCCGTGAGGCTCGCGCCCGACCATCCGGGGCTTCACCTGATCCAGCACATACGCGACGAAGCGCACCGCTTCGCGATCGCAGGGCACCGTGCGCGGCGCTCCCGGCGCCGCACCACGTCGACCCTCGAGGGCATCGCCGGCGTGGGCGCGAAGCGCCGCCGGCACCTGCTGACGAGATTCGGAGGACTGAAGGGAGTGATGGGCGCGAGCGTGGAGGACCTGACTCAGGTCGAGGGCATCAGCCGCAAGCTCGCGGAGAAGATCTACCGGGAACTCCATGCCGCTTAACCTTCCCAATCTACTGACGTGGCTGCGCATCATCATGATCCCGCTGGTGATCGGGGTGTTCTACGTTCCGCCGGCATGGCTTTCGAGCTGGCAGCAGAACCTGATTGCGACGATCCTTTTCATCGCCGCCGCGATCACCGACCTGCTCGACGGCTACCTGGCGCGGCGCCTGAACCAGATATCGGCTTTCGGCGCCTTCCTCGACCCGGTGGCGGACAAGCTGATGATCGCAGCGGCGCTCATCGTGCTCGTTCAGCTTCAACGCGCCGACGCCATTATCGCCGTCGTCATCATCGGCCGTGAGATCGCGATTTCGGCGATGCGCGAGTGGATGGCGAAGATCGGGAAGTCGAAGAGTGTCGCGGTCAATTTCCTCGGCAAGGTCAAGACCATATCGCAGATGATCGCGGTGCCGATGCTGCTCTATCACGATACGATCGGCCCGTTCGACGTGCAGCGCATCGGCACCTGGCTGATCTACATCGCGGCGATCCTGACATTGGTTTCGATGTTCAACTACCTGCAGCGCGCTCTCGCGCCGCGGGCGCCGGGAGACCGGCGTCGTATTGACCGCAGGGGGGGCGGCCCGTAAGATTCGCTTTAAGTAACGCGGGAATAGCTCAGTTGGTAGAGCGCAACCTTGCCAAGGTTGAGGTCGCGAGTTCGAGACTCGTTTCCCGCTCCAGGTTTCCAGGAACAGCGCGCCAAGCGCGCTGCTCTGGTTCAAGGCACACGGCGGGATGGCAGAGTGGTCATGCAGCGGCCTGCAAAGCCGTGGACGCCGGTTCGATTCCGACTCCCGCCTCCAGATGTCTCGACCCCGGCCCGGGTGGTGAAACTGGTAGACACAAGGGACTTAAAATCCCTAGGCCGCGAGGCCATGCAGGTTCGACCCCTGCCCCGGGCACTCGATCGCGGATGTGCTAGATTACCGTCCCCTTCCGCTCGACTGGGCGTAGAGTGCTGAGACGATGGAAAACCTCCCCGATTTCATATTGAACGTTGCCGCGGGAGCCTTCGCGCTGTTCTGCCTGTTCGACGGGACGCGGCGGCTGGGTGCGTACGGCGTGCACCGCAGAGCGGTGCTCCTCATCGTCCTGTCGGGGAGCGCTTGCGCGCTCTACGGCTACTTCGCGTACCAGAGGTACGCAGACCTTAAGGTGACGGTGGCCGAGAGCCAGCACAAGGCCGGTCCGGCGCAGGCGGCCCGCTGGAGCAAGGTCGCTTCTCCCGAGAAGAAGGAGCTTCTCAGCCAGGCGCTGGCGCGCCAGAACTTCAAGGCCTCGGGCGCGCTCGGACCTTACATCGATCGCAACGGCGAGACCCGAACCTTCGCTCCGAACCAGGAGGATCTCGACGCGCGCGAGCGCGTCGTCGCCTACTACTCGCGCAGCGAATACGCGGCGCGCGCGAGCTTCGCCGAAGCGCTCCTGTGGCTGATCGCGGGGATCGTCGCGGTCGTCCTCGGCCTGGCGATGTCGCTTGACAAGCCTCCCGCCCCTGGGCCAGAAGGGGAGACCGTTCCTTCCGAAGTGCCGCTCCACCGCTGAGGCGGGACACTGACGACGTGATCGTTTTCGAGCTCATCTGCGCGCATCGCCACCGCTTCGAGGGCTGGTTCGCCTCGGCGGAGGATTTCGAGGGCCAGAAGGCGCGCGGACTGCTCTCGTGCCCGGCATGCGGCGGCTCCCGGATCGAAAAGCTCCTGACCGCGAAAATTGGAAGACCCGATGCCGAAGCGCCGGCTCCTGCGCCGCAGCCCGCCACCGCGCCGAATCCGCGCAGCGTGCAGGAGGTGGTCGACTACATTCTTCTCAACACCGAGAACGTCGGAAAGGATTTTCCGTCGGAGGCGCGGCGCATCCACCGCAAGGAAGCGCGCGAGCGCAGCATTCGCGGCGTCGCGACGGGCGAGGAGACGCGCGACCTTCTCGAGGAGGGGATCGCCGTGATGCCGCTCCCCATCCCGCCCCGCGAGGACTGGCACTAGGCTAAACGAGCTGTCGCAGCCTGCGCAGCTCCGGCATGCAACGCCGGATCCACTGCGCGGTCATCTTTTCCTGCAGCGAGTTCTGCTTGAGGCGCTCCGAGAGAGCGCCGAAATCGACCCGGTCGAGCTCCTGGTCCTGGTTGAAGCACGAGAACACGTAGCTTCTCTTGCCCGTATGCGGGTCGACGTGCGGCTGCAGGCATTGCGCGCAGATCTCCTTGAGCATGCACTGCATGGGCGAGTTGATCGATCCGATCGCGACGTGCTGCGCTTTCAGATGGTCCTTCAGCACGTCGTGGCGCGCGCGCGCGACCGCCGCCATCATCCTGTCCGAGCCGATCGCGATCAGCCGGTCGGCATCGTGCATGCGGATGGGCTGAGAGCCGAGGAGTCCCTGGGCGTACGCGTCCATCGCCTGGACGATATTCCCGACGAAGCTGCGATCCTGGAGGCGCGTCGGGCTGAAGCCCGGCTCCTCGTCACAGCACCACACCACCGCGTCCGCGGCGGCCTCGATCTCCGCGACCTTGTAGCGGTCGAGGACCTTCTTGTACCCCGCGAAGTAGAGCACCTTCGAGCCCTGTTCGCGGAACGCCGCGCCGATCGAGAAGAGCACCGCGTTGCCCAGGCCGCCGCCCGCGAGGATCACGGTCTCGCCCGCAGCGATATGCGTCGGACTCCCGGTCGGCCCCATGAGGATCACCGGCTCCCCGGGCCTGAGCATCGCGCACAGGTCCGATGACCCGCCCATCTCCAGAACGATGGTCGAAACGAGGCCGCGATCCCGGTCCACCCAGGCGCCGGTCATGGCGAGGCCCTCCATCTGGAGCCGGGTCGAGGCGCCGGCCGTCTCAACGACGGGCGATAGCGTCTCGAAATTCTGCAGGCGGTAGAACTGCCCGGGCCGGAACCGGCGCGCCGCGAGCGGCGCCCGCACCACAACCTCGACGATGTTCGGCGTGAGCCGCTCCACCTTGTGGACAGTGGCGACCAGCTGGTCCGCAAGCGCGGCGAAGAACTCCGCGGGCGCGCGCGGCGACTGCGCGGGCCTTCGCGAGAGCGCGCGCGACACGACCGGGTAGCCTTGGCGCGCCGAGCCGAGCGCTTTCACCACGTTGCCGAAATACGAGGGGTGGAGGTCGCCGAAGAAGCTGACGAATCGGCCGTCGGCGGTGCGCGACAGGAGCACGTCGGCGCGCCCTGGCTTCGAGATCGAGCGCTCCGGCTTGACCGGCTGCCCGTCCTCGTCGCAGGCCTGGAAATACTTGCCGTCGAGCGCGAATCCCGCGTGCTCGCGCGACAGCACGGTGTTGGGCTGGGTTCCCGCTGCGACGAACACCGTGTGCGCCGGCAGCAGGTGCTCCGCGGATTCCAGCCCGCTCGGGCGCGTGAAGCGGATACCGCGAACGGCGCCGTAATTGTCGACGTCGACTGCGACCGGCGCCAGTCCCTCGGCGAAGCTGACGCCCTCCTCGAGCGCCTTCTCGACTTCCTCGTGGTTGAGCGTGTACGAGGGGCTGTCGACCAGGCGCCGGCGATAGGCGACGGTCACGCCGCCCCAGTGGCGGAGCAGCTCCACGACGCGCGGCTCGCGGCCTTCGCGCTCCGCCGTGGCGCGCTCCTTCCTGACCGCGCGCGCGTGGGCCAGGAATTCCTCGGCGATCTCGCGCTCCTGGTCGTCCCATTTCGCCCGAACTGCGTCCTCGCCGCTCTCGGCGGCGAGGGCCTCGAAGCGCGTCAGGAACTTCTCGATCTGCACGAGGTAGTAGGCGAGCGATTCGGTGGCGGTATCGATCGCGGTCAGTCCGCCGCCGACCACGACGACCGGCAGGCGCAGCTGCATGTTGGCGATCGAGTCGGCCTTGGCTGCGCCGGTGAGCTGCAGCGCCATGAGGAAATCCGAGGCGGCGCGCACGCCGCGCGCGAGCCCGTTGGGAATGTCCAGGACCGTGGGCTTGCCCGCCCCCATGCACAGCGCGACGTGATCGAAGCCCAGGTCGAGGGCGTCCTCGAGGCTCACCGTGCCGCCGAAGCGGACGCCGCCGTGCATCGCGAATTCCGCCCGCCGCTCGAGCAGGAGCCGCACCAGCTTGAGGAAGTTCTTGTCCCAGCGCACCGTGATTCCGTACTCGGCGACGCCGCCGAACCCGGCCATGACGCGGTCGTCGAGGGACTCGTACAGCGCGCTCACGTCGCGCATCGGCTCGAAAGGAACGCGCGAGCCGTCGTGTGCGACTCCGGAGATGGCGGCGGGAAGCGGCTCGATCTTCAGCCCGTCGATGCCGACGACCGCGTGTCCGTCGTTCATGAGGTGATGCGCGAGAGTGAAGCCGGCCGGGCCCATGCCGGCGACGAGCACCTTGTAGCCTGTCGGAGGCAGGGGCAGGGGCCTGCGGACGTTGAGCGGGTTCCAGCGCGTGAGCAGGGAGTAGATCTCGAAGCCCCAGGGCAGATCGAGCACGTCCTTGAGCGTCCGGGTCTCGATCTGCGGGATGTTCACCGGCTCCTGCTTCTGGTAGATGCAGGCCTTCATGCAGTCGTTGCAGATGCGATGCCCGGTCGCCGCGACCGTCGGGTTGTCGATCGCGATCACCGCGAGCGCCGAAATCGCCTGTCCTTGCGCCTTGAGCGTGTGGAACTCGGAGATCTTCTCCTCGAGGGGACACCCGGCCAGCGTGACGCCGAAGGGGCTCTTCTTGAACGTCACTTTTCCCGGAGCGTCCGGTGACGGCTTCTCCTTCAGCCCCTTGGAGCACGAATCCTTGCCCTGGGTGTGGCACCAGATACAGTAGTTGGCCTGGTCGAGCGCTCCGACGAGATCGGTCCCGCGATCGGTGAGCGCGAATCCCCGGCGCCGGCGGATGTGCTCGGGCCGGATGGTGTACGTGACGACGCCTTCGTGCTCGACCCTCTGCGCATGAACGAGCAGATTCTGCGGATCGACCCTGGCCGGTACCTTGAAGAGGACTCCGCCCGCGACGTGATCGCGCCCGGCCGGAGTATGCACCGCCCAGGCGGCGTATTTCATCGCGGCGTCGAGCTCGGCCGCGTGCGCCGCGTCGTCGGCCAGCCATTCACTCACCTTCTTCGCGTAGCCGAGCTCGTCGAAGGTCCCTCCGAGAAGGCGCTTCAGCTGAGCCTCGAGCGCAGGGCCGTCGAGCTTCGCCGCGTCCTCGGGACTGACCTTGTTGGCCGCGCGCCGCTGCACGAACTGGCGCTTTACCGCGTGGATTGGAGCGAGCTCGTGGTGGCGCGCGGCGAGCGCGCCGAACTCGGCCTGGATGCCGAACAGTTCGGCGAGAAAGTCGTCCAGGTGCGGAGCAACCTCGAGGATCAGCGCCGATTCGGCCTTGCTCTCCAGGCCTGACGGGCCGGCGCGAGCGGCGTCGAGGCGCGAGCGCAGCGACGCATCGGCCGCCGCGAGATGGTCGAGGAAGGCGGCGTCTAGCCGAGCGAGTCCGTCGCGGCGGTAGAGCTCGGCGAAGGAAAGACCGAGGGCAAGCTTTAGCATCCGGTTCGGAGCATCAGCGCTCCAGAAACTTCAGCTTGTCCTTCACGTCCTTCCATTGATCGGCGTCGGCCGGGCCGGGCTTGGCGTCGGTGATGACTGGCCAGACCTTGGCGAGCTCGGCATTGAGGGGGGTGAATTTCTTCTGGTCCTCCGGCACGTCTTCCTCGGGCATGATCGCGTTGACCGGACACTCCGGGATGCACACCGCGCAGTCGATGCACTCGTCGGGGTCGATCACCAGCATGTTGGGCCCTTCGTGGAAGCAGTCGACCGGGCACACATCGACACAGTCGGTGTACTTGCACTTGATGCAGCTTTCGGTCACCACATGGGTCATTGCGATCCTTCGCCTCAAAATCGAGGGCAAAATTATAAGGCCATCGTGCAGGGGTTGAAAGCGCAAATCCTTGAATAAGCTAATGCACTTTGGTTCATCCGGCGGCGCGATTAGGCTAGAATCCGGTTCCGCCGCTGCAGTTCCGCCGCAGCAGACAAGGAACTTCCGCGGCGGACCGCGGGTCTGTAGGGCACCGCCGATTGGAGAGCCAGCGTGATCAAGGTGGAGAATCTCAGCAGGACTTTCGGTCCCAAGCGGGCGGTCGACGGCGTGTCCTTCGAAGTAGACCGGGGGGAAGTGCTGGGTTTCCTCGGGCCGAACGGGGCCGGCAAGTCCACCACCATGCGCATGATCACGGGCTTCATGCCCCCCAGCGCGGGCAGGGTTTCCGTGTGCGGGCTCGACGTGCAGGAAAGTCCCATCGAGGTGAAGCGGCGCATTGGCTATCTGCCCGAGGCGGCGCCCTCGTATACCGACATGTCCGTGATGTCGTTCCTGAGGTTCGCGGCGGAGATGCGCGGCCTCGAGGGCGACGCGCGCCGCAGCGCCATCCGCCGCGTCGTCGATCTGTGCCATCTCGAATCGGTTCTCGGGCAGACCATCGACACGCTGTCGAAGGGGTTCCGCCACCGCACCTGCCTCGCGCAGGCCCTGATCCACGACCCCGAGGTGCTCATTCTGGACGAGCCCACCGACGGCCTCGACCCCAACCAGAAGCACGAAGTCCGCACCCTCATCCGCCAGATGGGCGAGAACAAGGCGATCATCTTCTCGACTCACATCCTCGAGGAAGTCGAGGCCGCGTGCACGCGCGCGATCATCATCGACCGCGGCCGGATCGTCGCCGACGGCGCGCCGCAGGAGCTCGCCGCGCGCTCCTCGACACGCAAGCTCGACGACTTCTTCCGCTCGATCACCCGCTCCGACGTGCACGCGGAGGCGGCGTGAAGGGGCATTGGGCGGCGATCCGCACGATTGCGAAGCGAGAGCTGGCCGCGTATTTCGAATCGCCGGTCGCCTACGTCTTCCTCGTCATCTTCCTGCTGCTCGCCGGATTCTTCACTTTCACCTTCGGGGGCTTCTTCGAGCGGGGCGAGGCCTCGCTGGCGGCTTTCTTCAACTGGCTGCCCTGGCTGTTCCTGTTCCTGGTCCCGGCGGCGGGCATGCGCCTGTGGTCGGAGGAGCGCCGCCTCGGGACGATAGAGTTGCTGCTCACCCTGCCCGTGGCCACATGGCAGGCCATCGTCGGCAAGTTCCTCGCGTCCTGGCTGTTTCTCATCGTCGCGCTGGCGCTGACTTTCCCGATGATCGTGACGGTCAACTGGCTCGGCGACCCCGACAACGGCGTGATCCTCTCCGGCTACGTCGGCGCCGCGCTCCTCGCCGGCGCCTACCTCGCGATCAGCTGCATGACCTCCGCGCTCACGCGCAACCAGGTGATCGCGTTCATCCTCGCGGTGGTCGCCTGCCTGCTCCTTATCCTGGTCGGGTTCGCCCCGCTCACCGATCTGCTGGCGCGCTGGGCGAGTCCCTGGCTGGTCGAGTCGGTCGCGAGGTTCTCGGTTCTCACGTACTACGACGGCTTCCAGAAAGGCGTGCTCGACTCGCGCGGACTGCTCTACTTCGGATCGATCATCGCGTATACCCTGTTCGTGACCGGGGTCGTGATCCGCAACCATCGGGCAGGCTGAAGCGGAATGGACAAGAGAACGGAGCATTTCCTCTACTCGGGCGGCGGGCTCATTGCCGCCTTCGTCATCCTCGTGCTGCTCAACATCGTGCTCGGCGCGCCGCGCGCTCGCCTCGACCTCACCCAGGGCAAGCTGTATACGCTCTCCGATGGCACGCGCGCGGTCCTCGGCAAGCTCGAGGGCCCGGTCAAGATGCGGCTGTATTTCAGCCAGGGCGCAGAGGTGCCACTGCCGATCAAGGCCTACGGGCGGCGCGTCGAGGACATGCTCGCGGAATTCAGGCAGGCCGGCCGGGGCAAGGTCGAGATCGAGAAGCTCGACCCGGAGCCGGATTCCGAGGCGGAGGATTCCGCAACGCTCGAGGGCGTCGAGCCACAGACCTCGGGCACCGGGGACAAATTCTACCTGGGCGTCTCGATCAGCTACGCCGGCCAGAAGATCGCGCTTCCGGCGCTCGCGCTCGACCGCGAGCCCCTCCTCGAGTACGACCTGACACGCGCGATCGCGCGCGCGACGACGACGGTGAAGCCCGTGGTCGGCGTCATGAGCGCGCTTCCGGTGTTCGGCATGCCGCCCAGCCCCATGACCGGCGGCCAGCCGATGGAACCGCAGGTATTCATCAGCGAGTTGCGCCGCGACTACACCGTCAAGCGCGTGAGCCTCGACGCTGACCGGATCGACGACGACGTCAAGGTGCTCGTCGTGATTCACCCTCGCGGGATCAGCGACAAGGCGCAGTACGCGCTCGACCAGTTCGTGCTGCGCGGCGGCAAGCTGATCGCCTTCCTCGACCCCAACGCCTATTTCGATCAGATGGGCTCGATGGGCATGGGAGGCGGAGGCACGCCTTCATCGCTGGACAAGCTGCTGAAAGCCTGGGGGCTCGGGTTCGACACCGGAAAGGTCGTGCTCGACATGCGCTATCTCACCGGCGCCGGCGCACGCACACTGCCGACCCTGCTCTCGCTCAACGACAGCGCGTTCGCGCCGAACGACATCGCGACTGCTCGCCTCGGTTCGCTTCTCATGCCCTTCGCGGGCGTGTTCACCGGCAAGCCCACCCCGGGGCTGAGCGAGGCGGTCCTGATCAAGACTTCGACGTATTCGCAGCTCGTCGATTCCTTCGCGGCGACCGCGCAAGGCGAGGCGGCGGTCAGGAGCTTCCAGCCGTCGAACATCGAATACCCGCTCGCCGTGCGCCTGACCGGCAGGTTCAAGACCGCGTTTCCCGACGGCAGGCCCAAGTCCGACGACAAAGCCGGCAAGCCGGCGGCAGCGAAGGCCGTGGAGAAGCCGGAGCCGGCACAGCTCAGGGAATCGGCCGCCGACAACGCCGTGGTCCTCGTCGGAGACAGCGATTTCATCAACGACGGCGCCGCGGTGCAGATCCAGGAGATCTTCGGTCAGAGGATCGTGATCCCGCGCAACGGCAACATCGCCTTCGCGCAGGCGCTGGTCGACCAGTTTGCGGGCGATCCCGACCTCATTGGGCTGAGGGGCCGCGCCAGTGCGGCGCGCCCCTTCGTCAGGATACGGGACATGGAAGCCAGGGCGCAGCAGGCCTACCTGGGCAAGATCAAGGAGCTCGAGACCAGCCTGGGCCAGACTCAGGAGAAGCTCGCCTCTCTGCAAAAGGGCAGGGGTACGGGTGCCGGCGCGATCCTCACGTCCGAGCAGCAGACAGAGCTCGAGAACTTCCGGCGCAAGGCCGCGGAGACGCGGCTCGCGCTGAAGGACGTTCGCCGCGAGCTCCGCGCCGAGAGTGAGGCGCTGCAGTTCTGGACCAAGGTCGTGAACATCGCGCTCATGCCGATTCTCGTCGCTATTGCCGGCATTGCGTTCGCGGTGCTGCGCCGCCGCCGGACATACGCTCTATGAGCCGCAAGCAGTTCCTGGTCGTCCTCGCCGTGCTCGCGGTCCTGGCCGTAGCCGCGGCCGGCGTGAGCCTCTCCGACCGCTCCGCCTGGACGAGCGCAGGATCTCGAGCCGGCCAGAACGCGCTCGCCGGCTTGAGGATCAGCGACGTGGCCGAGATCGCGATCCGGGATTCGTCGGGCGGGCTGCACCTTCAGCGCGGTCCGACCGGCTGGAGCGTGCGCGAGCGCGCGGACTTCCCCGCCGACACCGATCGAGTCGCCGGTCTGCTCGTGAAGCTGGCGGAGATGAAGGTAGTGCAGAGCGAGGCGCTGATCGACAGCCAGCGCGCCCGCCTCGACCTGGCCGAGCCCGGCGACAAGGCGACGGGAGCGGGAACGTCGCTCGAGCTGAAGGACGCGAAGGGCGGGGTGCTCGGCAGGCTGCTCCTCGGCAAGACGATCGTGAAGGCCTCGGCGACGGCGTCGATGGGCCGCCCGGAGGCGGAGGCGACGGGACGCTACTTGGTCGCGAACGACCAGCCCGGAAACGTGCTCGCGGTCGGCGACCCGCTGCTCCAGGTGGTAGCGAAACCCCAGGAGTGGCTGCTCAAGGATCTGCTGCGCGTCGAAGGCTCGAAGACGATCTCCTCGTCGAGGGGGTGGACAGTGACGCGGGACACGGAGTCGGCCGACTGGAGATTCGTCGGATCCGGCCAGCGCCCCGACCTGCAGAAGGCCACCGATCTCGCGAGCTCGCTAGGCTGGGTGAACCTTGTCGACGTCGTGGCCGATCCGGCCAAGGCCGATACCGGTCTCGACCATCCGGTCAAGATCCAGTCGCGGACCTTCGACGGTCTGACGTATACGCTCGATATCGGGAAGCGGGTCGACGCGAACTACTACGTCCGCTTCGCGGTCTCCGGGGAGCCTCCCAAGGCACGCGCGCCGGCGAAGGGCGAGAAGGCCGAGGACAAGGCCAAGAACGACAAGGAATTCGAGGAGCGCCGGAAGAAACTGCTGGACAAGCTTGCGGGCGAGCAAAGACTCGAGGCCTGGACCTACATGGTGTCGAAGACGACGCTTGACCCGCTGCTTCGCGACCGGCAGCAGCTGATGCCGGAGAAGAAACCCGCCAAGAAGACCTAGGGAGGTCCCATGCAGATCAAGGGCAGCACTTTCATCGTGACCGGCGGCGCGTCCGGGCTGGGCGAGGGCACCGTGCGCATGCTGGTCGGAGGAGGTGCGAATGTCGTCGTCGCCGACCTTCAGACGGACAAGGGGGAGGCGATCGCGAAGGAGCTCGGCGCCAAGGTGCGCTGCGTGAAGTGCGACGTGACGAGCGAATCCGACGGCCAGGCCGCGGTCGACGCGGCGCTGAAGAACTTCGGCGGACTTCAGGGTCTCGTCAACTGCGCCGGTATCGCCATCGCCGAGCGCACCGTGAAGAAGGAAGGGCCGCACGCGCTCGCCTCGTTTGCGCGCGTGATCAACATCAACCTCATCGGCACTTTCAACATGATCCGGCTCGCCGCGGTGGCGATGGCGAAAGGTCAGCCGAACCCGGTCGGCGAGCGTGGCGTCATCGTCAACACCGCTTCCGTTGCGGCCTACGACGGCCAGATCGGGCAGGCAGCGTACTCGGCGTCGAAAGGCGGCGTGGTGGGAATGACGCTTCCCGTCGCGCGCGATCTGTCGCGCGACGCCATCCGAGTGTGCACCATCGCACCGGGGATCTTCGAGACGCCGATGCTCCTCGGGATGCCCAAGGACGTGCAGGACGCGCTCGCGAAGCAGGTGCCGTTTCCGCCGCGCCTGGGGAAGCCCTCGGACTACGCGCAGCTCGTGAGGAGCATCGTCGAGAACGAGATGCTGAACGGCGAGGTGATCCGGCTGGACGGCGCGATTAGGATGGCGCCGAAGTAGGGCTCGAGGGCCGCTGTCTACGGCGACTGCGGCTTGAACTTCTGGCGATAGAGCTTCGCGCGCTGCACATAGTGATCGGCGTTTCCTAGAAGTCCCGCCTTTTCCTCTGGCTTCAGCTCGCGGACAACTTTCGCAGGCGTGCCGAGCACGAGGACACCGTCGGGGAACGCTTTGCCCTCGGGAATGAGCGCGCCCGCACCGACCAGCGTACCGCTGCCGATCACCGCGTGGTTGAGGATGATAGCGCCTATTCCTACGAGCGAGCCTTCGCCGATGGTGCAGCCGTGCAGCATCGCTTTGTGGCCCACGGACACGTTCTTGGCGAGGGTCAGCGGGATGCCCGGGTCCGCGTGAAGGACCGCGGAATCCTGGATGTTGGTGCGCTCGCCCAGCGTAATGATGTCGCTGTCGCCGCGGACGACCGCGCCGAACCACACGCTCGCTTCGTTGTGAACGATTACGCTGCCGATGACAGAAGCGTCCGGAGCAATGAACCAGTCCTCGCCGCGGAATGTGACTTTGCGTTCGCCAAGAGAGTAGATCGCCATGAGGGGATCATAGCAGAGCGGCCTGATATCATCGGGTACGTGAAGCCGAGCGAGTCGCTGTTCCTTTCGGTGCGCGGGCTGCGCTACCACTGCCGCGTATGGGGCAGGGCGGGCGCGCCGGCGCTGTTCATGCTGCACGGCTGGATGGACGTGTCGGCGTCGTTCCAGTTCCTGGTCGACGCGATGCGAGGCGACTGGAGGGTGATCGCGCCCGACTGGCGCGGATTCGGCCTGACCGAATGGACCAAGGGCGGGAGCTACTGGTTTCCCGATTACTTCGCCGACCTCGACGCGCTGCTCGATCATCTCAGCCGGGATACTCCGGCGACGCTCGTCGGCCACAGCATGGGAGGCAACGTCGCCGGTATGTACGCGGGCATCCGTCCGGAGCGCGTGGCGAAACTCGTGAGCCTCGAGGGCTTCGGCCTCGCGGGGCCCGACCCGGGAATGGCCCCCGAGCGCTACGCACGCTGGCTGAAGGAACTGGCGGAAGATCCGCCGGGTTTCCGCGACTACGATTCCTTCGAGGCGCTCGCCGAGCGCCTGCGGGGCAACAACGCCCGCCTGACGCCGGAGCGGGCGCTGTTCCTCGCGCGTCACTGGGGACTCAAGAGACCCGAAGGGCGCGTTGCCCTCGCGAGCGACCCGGCGCACAAGCTCGTCAATCCCGTGCTCTACCGCGTCGACGAAGCCGCGGCCTGCTGGAAGAAGGTCGCGGCGCCCGTGCTCTGGGTCAGCGGATCGGAAACCGAGGTACCGCGCAGGCTGAAGCTTTCCGACGCCGATATCGAGGCGCGCAAGCGCAGCTTCCGGAGCCTCACCGAGCACGTGATCCAGGAAGCGGGCCACATGCTCCATCACGACCAGCCGGAGCGCCTCGCCGAAGTGATCGAGGCTTTTCTCCGCTAGGATGCGTCGTTGAACGTCGATCTGCACTGCCATTCCACCGCATCGGACGGACTCCTCGGGCCCAGGGAGCTGGTGGCGCGGGCCGCGGCGAACGGCGTCGATGTGCTCTCGCTGACGGACCACGACGATACCTCGGGGCTTGCGGAAGCGCGCGCCGAGGCGCAGTCGCGCGGGCTGCGCTTCATCGACGGTGTGGAAGTCTCGGTGACTTGGCGCGGGACCACCGTCCATGTCGTCGGCCTGCGGATCGACGCGGAGTCGCAGATCCTGCGAGGCGGCCTGGAGGCGATCAGGCGGGGACGAGCGACCCGCGCCGAGCGGATCGCCGAAAGCCTCGCGGCAGCCGGCGTTCCCGCGAGCCTTGCCGGGGCGCGGCGCTATGCCGAGAACCCCGAGCTGATCAGCCGCGCGCATTTCGCGCGCTACCTCGTCGAGGCCGGGCGCGCCGAGGAAGTGAAGACCGTTTTCCAGCGCTATCTCGTGAAGGACAGGCCCGGCCACGTTGCGCACCAGTGGGCGTCCCTGGCCGACGCGGTGAGCTGGATCAGCGCGAGCGGCGGCCTCGCCGTGGTCGCGCACCCGGGCCGCTACAAGCTCGCCAAGGCGGAGATGCGCGAGCTCCTCGGCGAGTTCAGGGACCACGGCGGCGCCGGCATCGAAGTCGTAACCGGGAGCCACACGCCCGAGCAGTACTTCGAGTTTGCGCGCAGCGCCCGCGAATTCGGCCTGCTCGCGTCCCGCGGCTCGGACTACCACGGCAAGGGCGAGAGCCGAGCCGATCTCGGCAGGTTGCCGTCGCTGCCGGACGATCTGAAGCCGGTGTGGCACGACTGGTAGGCGATGCCGCTCTGATAAAATGGCCGCAGGCCAATGGAATTCAACCTCGCCCAGACCATCGCCATCTACGCCCTGCCGGTGATCTTTGCGATCACCTTGCACGAAGCCGCCCACGGGTATGTTGCGCGCCATTTCGGCGACAAGACGGCGTTCATGCTCGGGCGAATCAGCCTCAACCCCGTGCGCCACATCGACTGGGTGGGTACGATCGCAGTTCCGCTCGTCATACTCGTGGCGAGCAAGCTCTTCGGAGGCCCGGCGGTCCTGTTCGGCTGGGCAAAGCCCGTTCCGGTCAATTTCCATGCGCTGCGGCATCCGAAGAAGGACATGCTCTGGGTCGCGGCCGCGGGGCCCGCGGCGAATCTTGTCATGGCGCTGGGCTGGGCGCTCCTCGCCAAGGTGTCGCTGCTCCTTCCCCTGGGACCGTATTCGCTTCCGCTCGGGCTGATGGCCGAAGCGGGGATCACCGTCAACATGGTGCTCATGGTGCTCAATCTCCTGCCGATCCTGCCGCTGGACGGCGGCCGTATCGCGGTGAGCCTGTTGCCTGACCGGGTCGCCCTCCGGTACGCGCGGCTGGAACCCTTCGGCTTCCCGATCCTGCTCGTGCTGATCTTTCTGCCGCCGCACGTGCTGGGATCGGTCATGATGCCCATGGTGCAAGCTTCGATCGGCATGATCGAGACGCTCTTCCGCCTCTGACCATGTACGAGGACCGCGTGGTCTCCGGCATGCGCCCGACCGGCGCGCTGCACCTGGGCCACTACCATGGAGCGCTCAAGAATTGGGTGAAGCTGCAGAGCGAACACCCCAGCCTGTATTTCGTGGCCGACTGGCACGCGCTCACGACCCACTACGAGACACCGGACGTGATCGAGGAAAGCGTCTGGGAGATGGTCATCGACTGGCTCGCGGCCGGCATCGACCCCGCCCAGGCGACGCTCTTCATCCAGTCGCGCGTGCCCGAGCACGCCGAGCTGCACACGCTGCTGTCGATGATCACCCCGCTCGCGTGGCTCGAGCGTGTCCCATCGTACAAGGACCAGCAGGAGAAGCTGGCCGACCGCGACCTCGCGACCTACGGATTTCTGGGCTACCCGCTGCTGCAATCGGCCGATGTGCTGATCTACCGCGCGAAGTACGTGCCGGTCGGTGAAGACCAGGTGCCCCACGTCGAGATGATGCGCGAGGTCGCGCGGCGCTTCAATCACGTCTACGGGCGCGAGGCCGGGTTCGAGGACAAGGCCAAGGCGGCTGCGAAGAAGCTCGGCAGCCGCAAGGCGAAGGTATTCATGGATCTGCGCACCAGGTACCAGGAGCACGGCGATGCCGAGGCGCTCGCGGGGGGGCGCGCGCTGCTCGACCAGCAGGGCAATCTATCGGTGTCGGACCGCGAGCGGCTGTTCGGGTTTCTCGAAGGGGCGGGCCGCATGATTCTGGTCGAGCCCGAGGCGCTGCTGACCGAGTCCTCCAAGCTGCCGGGCACCGACGGGCAGAAGATGTCGAAGTCCTACAACAATACCATCTCGCTCCGGGAAGACGCCGAGTCGGTGAGGAAGAAGATCCGCACCATGCCCACGGACCCCGCGCGGGTCAAGCGAACCGACAAGGGCGATCCCGAGAAGTGCCCAGTATGGCAGTACCACCTCGTCTACAGCGACGACAAGACGCGGCAATGGGCGAACATCGGCTGCCGCACCGCGGGCATCGGGTGCCTGGAATGCAAGCAGCCGGTGATCGACGCGGTGCTGGCAGAGCAGGCGCCAATGCGCGAGCGGGCGCAGAAATACCTGGACGACCCGACCCTGGTCCGCAATATCGTCGCCGACGGATGCGAGAAGGCGCGCAAGCTCGCGCGCGAGACCATGCGGGACGTGCGCGAAGCGATGGGACTGTCCTACACATGAGCGACGCGACGCAGACCGCGCCGCTGCCCTTGGCGAAGGTGCGCGGCGAGCCGCTGACCGAGCTGCCGCACGACCTCTACATCCCGCCCGACGCGCTCGAGGTCTACTTCGAGGCGTTCGAGGGCCCGCTCGACCTGCTGCTCTACCTCATCCGGAGGGCGAACATCGACGTGCTCGACATCCCGATGGCGCGCCTCACCGAGCAGTACATGGAATACGTCGAGGTGATGCGCACTCGCAACCTCGAGCTTGCCGCGGAGTACCTCGTCATGGCGGCGATGCTCATGGAGATCAAGTCGCGCATGCTGCTGCCCCGTCCGGCCGAAGCGAGCGAGGAGGCCGATCCGCGCGCCGAGCTGGTGAAGCGATTGCTCGAGTACGAGAAAATGAAGCTCGCCGGCCAGAAGCTCGACGCCCTGCCCCAGCTCGGGCGCGACTTCCTCCCGGTCGAAGTGTGGGTGGAGCAGACACTGGCGCAGCGCCTGCCCGCGGTGAACGTGGTCGACCTGCGGGAGGCGTGGCGCGCCCTGCTGGTGCGTGCGAAAATGACGCAGCATCATCGCGTCACCAGAGAGGAGCTGTCGGTGCGCGAGCACATGAGCCTCATCCTGCGCAGGCTGCGCGGGCGCGGTTTCGCGGAATTCGGCGAGCTGTTCGACCCGGCGCGGGGCGTGGCGGTGCTGATCGTAAATTTTCTCGCGGTGCTGGAGCTGACAAGAGAAGGGCTGCTCGAAGTGACCCAGGTCGAGTCTTTCGCGCCCATCTACGTGAAGCTGGCCCATGCTGACCCCGAGTGAGATAAAAATCGTGATGGAGGCGGCGCTGCTCGCCGCGCAGGAGCCGCTGCCGGTCTCCGAGCTCAGGAAGATGTTCGACGACGAGATCGACGCCGACACTGTGCGGCTGCTTCTCGAGGAGCTGCGCCAGGCGTGGACGGACCGGGGCGTCGAGCTCGTTTCCACGGCGAGCGGCTGGCGCTTCCAGACGAAGGCCTCGCTCCAGAGATACCTCGAGCGCATACACTCGGAGCGGGCTCCACGCTACTCGAGAGCGGTGCTGGAGACGCTCGCGATCATCGCTTACCGGCAGCCGGCGACGCGCGGGGATATCGAGAACATCCGGGGCGTGTCCGTCTCAACCGAGGTGATCCGGCGCCTCGAGGAGCGCGGCTGGGTCGAGGTGATCGGCCACAAGGAGGTGCCCGGGCGGCCGGCGCTGTATGCAACGACCAAGGCCTTCCTCGACGACCTGGGGCTGCGCTCCCTCGAGGAACTGCCGCCCCTGGAAGAGATCGCCAAGTCGCTTGAGCTCACGCAAATCCCCTTACCCGCCCCGCAGCCGGCACCCGAAGCGGCCGGGGAGACCCGCGCAGAGACCCCCGCAGAGACGGTTCAGACCGGCGCCCTCTAGGGCGGGTCCGGCCGAGAAGCTGCACAAGGTCTTGGCGCGCTCGGGCCTCGGCTCGCGCCGCGAAATGGAGGTGGCGATCGCCGCGGGCCGGGTTGCGGTGAACGGCACGCGCGCCGCGCTGGGGCAGAGAGTCACGCCGGCAGACCGCATTGCGTTCGACGGGCGGACCGTGCGATGGCACTCCGGGGACAGGGCGCCGCGGGTGCTCATCTATCACAAGCCAGCAGGCGAGCTGGTGACAGCGCACGACCCGGCGGGCAGGCCGACGGTATTTCGCCGGCTGCCCCCTCTGCGCGCAGGGCAGTGGATCGCCGTGGGCCGGCTGGACTTCAATACGGGGGGGCTGCTGCTTTTCACCGATTCGGGCGAGCTCGCGAATCGCCTCATGCACCCGCGCGGCGAGATCGAGCGCGAGTACGCGGTGCGGGTGCGGGGCGAGCTTTCCCGGGATCAGCTCGGCCGGCTCGTGCGCGGCGTCACTCTGGAGGACGGACCGGCGAAGTTCGACCGCATTTCCCCCGGCGGGGGAACCGGGTCGAACCGCTGGTACCAGGTGGTGCTGCGCGAAGGGCGCAATCGCGAGGTAAGGCGCATCTTCGAATCGCTCGGCATCACGGTGAGCCGGCTGATCCGGGTCCGCTTCGGGCCGTTCATGCTCCCGTCATACCTTCGCCGGGGACAATGGAAGAACCTCGATCCCGAGGAGACTGCCGCGCTGCTCGCGCTGCTCTAGAGCGCTTTTTCCGTTGTTCCGGCCGGGGATTCTTGATATACTTTCGCGGTTCTTGCGATGGGCTTTCGAGCCCATTTTTTATTTATGCCCAAGGGTTTCGTATGGCCGTGAGCGTGCTCGAGCCCTTGGTAGAACGCACTGTCCGCGGGTTGGGATACCACCTCGCAGACTTTGAATTTATCAACAATGGTAGGATGTTACGGGTGTTCATTGAGAAATTACGTGAGCTAGGGCCCGGCGTGGGGCAAGCCGGCGTGACGGTCGCCGACTGCGAGTCGGTGAGTCGGCAGCTGCAGCGCGTCCTCGAGGTCGAAGGCGTCGCCTACGACCGGCTGGAAGTGTCCTCGCCGGGACTGGACCGCAGGCTGAAGAAGGCGGCGGACTTCGCGCGCTTCACCGGACACGAGGCCCAGGTGCGCTTGCGACGACCAGTGAACGGACGGCGCAACTTCACGGGAATCTTGCGCGGCGTGACGGGCGAGCGCGTGGAATTCGAGTTCGAAGGCGACCGGATGGCATTCGACCTGGCCGAGCTGGACCGCGCGCGACTGGTGCCGAAGCTATGATGCCGGAGGGATACATGAGCCGGGAACTTCTGCTGCAGGCCGACGCGCTTGCCCGGGAGAAGAACGTCCACAAGGACGTGGTGTTCGGCGCACTGGAGATGGCGATTGCTTCGGCGACCAAGAAGCGCTTCAGCGAAGACGTCGACGTGCGCGTCGCGATTGACCGCAATACGGGTGAATTCGAGTCGTTTAGGCGTTGGCAGGTGGTCGCCGACGGAACCGTGGAGAACCCGGCGCAACAGGTCGCGCTCGCCGACGCCCGGAAGCAGGACCCCGATCTCCAGCTGGGGGACTTCATCGAGGAAGGGCTCGAGCCCATCGATTTCGGCCGCATCGGAGCACAGACCGCGAAGCAGGTGATCCTGCAGCGCATCCGCGACGCGGAGCGCGAGCAATTGCTCAACGACTTCCTCGCGCGCGGCGAGAAGCTCATCAATGGCGCGATCAAGCGCGTGGAGCGCGGCAACGCCATCATCGAGGTCGGACGCGTCGAGGCGGTATTGCCGCGCGACCAGATGATCCCCAAGGAAAACCTGCGCGTCGGAGACCGCGTGCGCGCCCTCGTCATGCGCATCGACCGCAACGTGCGCGGGCCGCAGCTCGTGCTGTCGCGCACAGCGCCCGAGTTCATCATTGAGCTGTTCCGTCTTGAAGTTCCTGAGATCGAAGAGGGGCTGCTCGAGATCAAGTCCGCGGCGCGCGACCCTGGCATCCGGGCCAAGATCGCCGTGCATTCGCGCGACAAGCGCATCGATCCCATCGGCACCTGCGTAGGGATGCGCGGAGCGCGGGTCCAGGCCGTCACTCAGGAGCTCGCCGGCGAGCGCGTCGATATCGTGCTCTGGTCGGAGGATCCGGCGCAGCTGGTGATCGGCGCCCTTTCGCCCGCCGAGGTGTCCTCGATCCTAGTCGACGAGGACAAGCACGCCATGGACGTGGTGGTCGACGAGGAGAACCTCGCCATCGCGATCGGTCGAAGCGGGCAGAACGTGCGCCTCGCCTCCGAGCTCACCGGCTGGGCGATCAACCTGATGACCGAGGCGGAGTCGCAGAAGAAGAACGAGGAGGAGTCGTCCGTGGCGAGGAAGCTCTTCATGGAGCGCCTGGACGTGGACGAGGAGGTGGCCAACGCGCTCATCCAGGAAGGCTTCTCGACCCTCGAAGAGGTCGCGTACGTGCCGATCAACGAGATGATGGAGATCGAGGGATTCGACGAGGCCACGGTGAACGAGCTGCGTAACCGCGCCCGCGACGCGCTCCTGGTGCAGGCGATCGCGAGCGAGGAGCAGGCCGAGAACCTCGACCCGGAGCTCCTCGGGCTGGAGGGGATGGACAAGGACCTCGCGGCCAAGCTCGCCACCTCCGGGGTAAAGACCCGGGACGACCTCGCCGATCTCGCACTCGATGACCTGGTGGAGCTAACGGCGATCGACGCGGAGCGCGCCAAGGCCCTGATCATGAAGGCGCGCGAGCACTGGTTCACGCAGGGATAGCACCGACCCATGGCACAGACGAGCGTTGCGCAATTCGCCGGCGAGCTGAAAGTTCCGCCCGCACAGCTGCTCGAGCAGCTGCGGGCGGCCGGCGTGCACAAGCGCGTCGCCGAGGACGTGCTCTCGGAGCAGGACAAGACCAAGCTCCTCGACTATCTGCGCCGCTCGCACGGCTCGGCCGAGCCGAAGAACAAGATCACGCTCACGCGCAAGCAGACGTCCGAAATCATCAAGAAGTCCGACGCAAGCGGAAAAGCGCGCACCATCCAGGTCGAGGTCAAGAAGAAACGCATCTTCGTCAAGCGTGAGTCCGAGCCCGGGTCGACTGAGGCTCCGGTTGCCCCGGTCGCGGCGGTCGATCCGCGCCAGACCGAGCTGCGCGAGCAGGAGCGCCGCCAGCAGGAGGAGTTGGCCGCCCGCCAGGCAGCCGAGCTCGCCGAGAAGCAGGAGCGCGAGCGCAAGGCTGCCGAGCAGAAGCCCGTCGAAGCCAAGACCCAGGCTCCCGCTGCCCCGGACAAGACTCTGCACAAACCGAAGGTCGCTCCGGGAGTCGAAAAGAAGGGCGTCAAGAAGGCGAAGGAGATCAAGGTCTGGCAGGACGAGGGCGTCAAGCGGCGCACGATCAAGACGCGCGGGGACGTCCAGGGTGCCTCTGGCTGGCACACTCCCAAGGGCGCGCGACACAAGACCGGGGGAACCGCGACGGAGAGCGCTCCGCAGTTCACCGCGCCTACCGAGCCGGTCGTGCGCGAGATCATGGTGCCCGAGACCATTACCGTGGCCGACCTCGCGCACAAGATGTCGATCAAGGCTGCCGAAGTCATCAAGACCCTGATGAAGATGGGCAGCATGGTGACCATCAATCAGGTGCTCGATCAGGAAACGGCGATGATCGTCGTGACCGAGATGGGGCACAGCGCGAAGGCGGCCAAGCTCGACGATCCAGAATCCCTGCTGGCCGAGACGCCCGTTGAGCACCACGAGGCGGAGCAGAAGCCGCGGGCTCCGGTCGTGACGGTGATGGGGCACGTCGACCACGGCAAGACCTCGCTCCTTGACTATATCCGCACCACGAAGGTGGCCGCGGGCGAGGCGGGCGGCATCACGCAGCACATCGGTGCCTATCACGTGCAGACGCCGCGCGGGGTGATCACCTTCCTCGACACGCCCGGCCACGAGGCCTTTACCGCGATGCGCGCCCGCGGAGCGAAGGTCACCGATATCGTCATTCTGGTCGTCGCCGCCGACGACGGCGTGATGCCCCAGACGATCGAGGCGATCCACCACGCCAAGGCGGCCGAGGTTCCGATCGTCGTGGCGATCAACAAGATCGACAAGCACGAAGCCAACCCGGACAAGGTCAAGCAGGAGCTGGTGGCGCAGTCCGTCGTGCCCGAGGAATACGGCGGCGACTCCCCGTTCGTCCCCGTGTCGGCGAAGACCGGCAAGGGGATAGACGAGCTGCTCGAGCAGGTGCTGCTCCAGGCCGACGTTCTCGAGCTCAAGGCGCCGGTCGACGCGCCCGCCAAGGGCATCGTCATCGAGGCGCGCCTCGACAAGGGCCGCGGCCCGGTGGCGACCGTGCTGGTGCAGTCGGGAACGCTCAGGCGCGGCGACGTGCTCCTCGCGGGCAGCTCCTTCGGCCGCGTGCGCGCCATGCTGGACGAGAACGGAGGCGCCGTTCCCGAGGCCGGTCCCTCCATACCGGTCGAGATCCAGGGGCTGTCGGATGTCCCCGGAGCCGGCGAGGACGTCATGGTGCTCGGCGACGAGCGCAAGGCGCGCGAGATCGCGCTGTTCCGCCAGGGCAAGTTTCGCGACGTGAAGCTCGCCAGGAAGCAGGCCGCCAAGCTCGAGAACCTGTTCGAGCAGATGGGCGAGGGCGAAGCGCGCGTGCTGCCCCTGCTCATCAAGGCGGACGTGCAGGGCTCGCAGGAGGCCCTCGTCCACGCGCTCTCCGGCCTGTCGACTGCGGAGGTGAGGGTGAACGTGGTGCACGCCGCGGTCGGAGCCATAACCGAGTCCGACGTGAACCTCGCGCTCGCATCCAAGGCGGTGATCATCGGCTTCAACACCCGCGCCGACGCTGCGGCGCGCAAGGCCGCCGAGGCCTCCGGGATCGACGTGCGCTACTACAACATCATCTACGAGGCCGTGGACGAGGTGAAGGCCGCTTTGTCGGGGATGCTCACGCCCGAGAAGAAGGAGAATGTCCTCGGGCTGGTCGACGTGCGTCAGGTGTTCAAAATCTCCAAGGTCGGCGCGGTCGCGGGCTGCTATGTGCTGGAGGGCCTGGTGCGGCGCAACGCCTTGGTGCGCGTGCTGCGCGACAACGTGGTCATCCACACCGGCGAGATCGACTCGCTCAAGCGCTTCAAGGACGACGTTCGCGAGGTGAAGAGCGGTTTCGAGTGCGGCATGTCGCTGAAGAATTTCAACGACCTTAAGGTCGGCGACCAGTTCGAGATCTACGAAGTCCAGGAAGTCGCCCGGACGCTCTAGCACGAAGCGCGGAGTCCCGGATGGCCGGATCGCAAAGGCTGCGCCGCGTCGCCGACCAGATCCAGCGGGAGCTGTCGGCGTTGCTGCATACCGAGCTCAAGGACCCCCGCGTGGGTATGATTACGCTCACCGACGTAGAGGTGTCTCCCGATCTCGCCCATGCGAAGGTGTTCTTCACCACGCTCGGAGACGCCGAGGCGCTCGCGCGCACCGAAGCGGGTCTGGCGCGCGCCGCCGGCTTCCTGCGCTCGGAGCTGGGTCGCCGCCTGAAGCTCCGCGTCACTCCCGAAGTGCGCTTCGTGCACGACCCTTCGGTCGAGCGCGGCGCGCGGCTCTCCAGGCTCATCGACGAGGCCCTGGCGGGGAAGAAGGACGAGTAGACCCCGTGGGTGACGCGCTCGACGGCGTGCTGCTGCTCGACAAGCCTTCCGGGCCCAGCTCGAACGCGGTGCTGCAGCGGACAAGACGGCTGCTCGGCGCCGCGCGGGCGGGCCACACGGGGACGCTCGACCCGCTTGCGAGCGGCCTGCTCGTCGTTGCGCTCGGCGAGGCGACCAAGTTCTCGGGGGGGCTGCTCGAGGCGGACAAGGCCTACCGCGCGCGAATCGCCCTGGGCGCCCGCACGGACACGGGTGACGCCGAGGGGACCGTGCTGTCCCGCTCGGACATGGCGGTTTCGGAGAGCGGCCTCAGAGCGGCGCTCGAGCGCTTTCGCGGCGAGATAGATCAGGTGCCGCCCATGCACGCGGCCATCAAGCACGAGGGCCGCCCGCTGTACGCGTACGCACGGCGCGGCGAAAGCGTCGATCGTGCGGCCAGACGCATCACCATCCGCCGGCTGGACCTCGAGAGCTTCGAAGGGGGTGCCGCGACTGTCTACGTCGAGTGCAGCAAGGGCACTTACATCCGCTCGCTCGCCGAGGACATCGGCGAGGCCCTGGGCTGCGGCGCGCACGTAGCGGCGCTCCAGCGCCTCGCCGTCGGACCCTTCACGGTGGAGCAGTCGGTCGGCGTGGCGGATCTCGAGGGGCTCTCGATGGACGAGAGGCGGGCACGCCTGCTGCCGCCGCAGGTCCTGCTCGACGCCTGGCCGCGCCTGCGGCTCGGGTCCGCGCTCGCGGCGAGGTTCCGCCTGGGACAGGCGGTCCCGGCCGGCGCACGCGAGGGCCGCGTCGCAGTGTTCGGCGAGGATGAGACCTTCCTCGGCGCCGGCGAAGTCTCCGGCGGATCGCTCAAGCCGAGGCGGCTGGTGGCACGCTCCTGAAGGCGCGAAAAGCTTGTGAAAGGCGCTGATTCCAAGGTAAAATGCCCGCCTTTCGCGAAGAGACAAATCAGAGCAGAGCATGTCGGTGAGCGTTACGCAGAAGGCGCAGATCGTCCAGCAATACCAGCGCGCCGCGGGTGACACGGGTTCTCCGGAAGTCCAGATCGCCTTGCTCACGGCCCGCATCAACGGGCTGACCGATCACTTCAAGATGCACGTCAAGGACCACCATTCGCGCCGCGGGCTGCTGAAGCTCGTCAGCCAGCGTCGCAAGATGCTCGACTACCTCAAGCGAAAGGACAACGGGAAGTATCACCAGCTGATCGAGCAACTTGGCCTGCGCAAGTGACCTTCCTCGGCGCCCATGGATCCTGACGGGCGCCCCGAGCTCCTCCCAAGGCACGGCGTTTCTCGCCGGTGCCACCCCTCACCAAGAATCGCCCCGGGCCGTCGCCCGGGCTCACTGAACGGATCGATACCATCATGGCGCTAGCCCCAATCAAGAAGACTTTCACCTATGGAGCGCACCAGGTCACGCTCGAAACGGGCGAGATCGCGCGCCAGGCGCATGGCGCCGT
>Ga0335082_10000196_pt1 | contig 61073 bp, 55 predicted proteins | sample Lox_Sample_41_FD_206718 | JGI IMG/M metagenome (GOLD analysis project Ga0335082, IMG submission 206718) | Soil microbial communities from Loxahatchee National Wildlife Refuge, Florida, United States - Lox_Sample_4.1 | ecosystem: Environmental > Terrestrial > Soil > Wetlands | place: USA... | reverse complement strand
GATGCCCCCGAAGTACCTGCTCGAAAAAGTTTCGGTCCAGGCGCAGCAGATTGCCGACAGCGCCATCGACAAGAGTCCCTTCACCGATCCGCTGCGCAAGTTTCCCGATTCGATCGCCGAGGCGGACTGGAAGCGGCTGAGCGAAGGCATCGAGGGCGCGGTAAAGAACGAAGTCGCACCCGCGTACGCGAAATTCGCGAAGTTTGTTCGGGATGACTATGCCCCGCACGGGCGCCTCGATCCTGGTGAGTGGGCGTTGCCCGACGGAGAAGCTCGCTACCGCTTTGCCGTTCGCCAGCAGACAACCACCAATGCGACCGCCGACGAGATCCATCAACTCGGACTGAAGAGCGTGGCGGAGATCGAAGCCGAGATGCTGAAGATCGCGCGAGCGCAGGGCTTCAACGATCTGGAGTCGTTCAACGCGCATATCCGTCAGGACCCGGCGCTGCACGCGAAATCGGGCCAGCAGTTGCTAGATCTATACACACACTATCGCGACCAGATGTACGAGAAGCTTCCGCAGCTGTTCGGGCGGTTGCCGAAAAACAAACTGGCGGTGGTGCCGATGGAGTCGTACCGCAGCGCCGACGGCGTTCCCGCCGATTACTCCATCGGCGCCGGAGACGGCTCGCGGCCCGGACGAATCAACGTCAACGAATATGCGCCGGAGAAACGCCTGCTGCTCAATGTCGAAGCCATCGCCTACCACGAAGGCGTTCCCGGACATCACCTGCAGTTTTCGATTGCGCAGGAACTGACCGATCTGCCTCCCTTTCGCAAGTACGACCTCGATTTCAACGCCTACAGCGAAGGCTGGGCATTTTATTCCGAGCGACTGGGCAAAGAAGTCGGCTTCTACCAGGATCCGTACAGCGACTATGGACGTCTGCAGAACGAAATGTGGCGGGCGGTGCGCTGGGTCGTGGACACCGGCGTCCACGCGAAGCACTGGTCGCGACAACAAATGGTCGATTTCTTCCACGAGCACACGGCGATGGACGATCAGAACATCGAGACCGAAGTGGATCGCTACATCGCGTGGCCGGCCCAGGCGCTTTCCTACAAGATGGGCCAACGCAAGATTCTGGAATTACGCGCCAAAGCACAGAAGGAGTTGGGACCAAAGTTCGACCTCCGCGCATTCCACGACGCGGTACTCGATCAAGGTCCGCTGCCGCTGGATGTGCTCGAAACCAAGATCAACGAGTGGATCGAGAAGAGCAAGGGACAGGTCAGAGGTCACAGCTCACCGGTCGCAGGTGTTCGTCGTCAGGCAGGTTCTCAGGGGCCAACGAAAGAACGGCCGCACTAGAAAAGGGAGCCTTTCGGCTCCCGTTCTCTCGCAAGCCAACACCGTTTGCAGTGACTACGCAGCAGGGATCTTCAGTTCCATCCCGGCTTTGATCTTGTCGGGATCAGCCAAGTTGTTGGCCTTGACGATCGTCATGAATTTGTTGGCGTCGCCGTAGAAGTGTTTGCTGATCTTGGAGAGATTGTCGCCGGGCTGCACGGTGTAGGTGCGGTCGCCAGCCTGGACAACAATCTCGTGGGCAAGGTCGGAGAACGTTGGGTCCACGGACTTGATTGCGTCCCAGATGCGGTTCTTGCTCGCTTCCGAGTCAGCAACGGCGCGAAGGTGGAGTTTGTCCCCCTGAAGGTCAAGTGCCTCGACACGCGCACCTTCTTTCTGGATGGTATCGAGAACAGGCTGGTATTTCTGGCGAAGTTGATTGAGGTCTGCCATTTGCAACCTCCTTCTGGTTTGGCTGAGATATTCGCGAACGAAGTGAAAGGACGCAGCTTGACTTTGAGGCTTTCTCGCAATCTAGCACATGAGTCTGTGAACGAACAACACACCCTGCGCTTTCCTCCAGCGATCCTGCATCTACATCAGACAGCGAGGAGCAATCTCATGAAGGGACATCAACTCATTCCGGCAGTCGTGTTGTTCTACGCGGCGAGCCTGCTCGGCCAGGGCCAGCCCGCAAAACCAGATGCCCATCCGGCAGTCTCGCCCGCGACAGGGCAGAACCAGAATGCTGCGACCTCGAATACCGAGGACGCCGCCCAGTTGCGCGCCGACCTCCAGCGCCTGAAAGTGCTCTTGAACCAGATGAGGAACAACCTTGCTTTTGTCCAGAGCTCACAAACGCCCCTGAAGCACCAGTTCGAACTGGAGGCGGATGCCTGGCAGCTGGTCGTTGACCAGATGGACCGGCGGCTGAGACGCATGGAAGATAGCGGCAGCCGCCGCTGAATCCAGAAGCCAGCGGCTCCTCCGGACAGCTCGGCAACAGGGCCATCTCCTACCCGGGACCGGACAGGAGTGTCCGCCCCACATTGCGTTGACGCTGCTCGGCTTCCGCACTTACCATTCCTGCAAATCCTTGGCCCCCATGATTCCCAGGAACCTGTCGCACTATCGCGTGCTGGAGAAAATTGGCAGCGGCGGGATGGGTGTCGTCTACCGCGCTCACGACGAAACCCTCGATCGCGATGTCGCGCTGAAAGTCCTGCCCACAGGGACTCTGTCGGACGAGCACGCGCGCAAGCGCTTCCGGCGCGAAGCCTTGTCGCTGGCGAGACTCAACCACCCAAACATCGGTGGAGTGTATGAATTCGGCAGCGAAGCGGGCGTGGACTTCCTGGTCATGGAACTGGTTTCCGGCGTAACGCTCGACACGCGATTGGCCGCCGGGCCACTGGAAGGTCAAGACGTGCTTCGTTACGGCGCCCAATTGGCGGATGGCCTGGAAGCCGCGCACCAGCAAGGGATTCTGCATCGCGACCTGAAGCCGGGGAACCTTCGCATCAGTAAAGAGGGGCGCCTCAAGATTCTCGATTTCGGATTGGCGGAGTGGACTCACGCCGAGGGCGACTCCGACCCCACGGCCACCAACACAAAAGTCAGCGGCACGGTGGCATACATGGCCCCCGAGCAGCTGCGCGGAAAGAATGCCGACGTACGAAGCGACATCTACGCCGCTGGCGCGGTCCTATATGAGATGGCGACGGGCAAGCATCCCTATGCGGAGACATCCGGACCGCAGCTGATCGCGCAGATTCTCGATCGTCCTCCTTCTCGCCCGACATCGCGGAACCGGAGAATATCGCCGGCGCTGGAATCGATCATTCTCAAGACGCTGGACCGGGATCCAGACCGGCGCTATCAATCGGCCCGCGAGTTGCGCATCGATCTGGAGCGGTTGAGCAGCGGGTCAACCGCCGTCGCGGCGTACCGGCGTCCTCTATGGCCGTGGGTCGTTGCAGTGGCAGCTATGGTGGCGGCCGTCATGATCTGGAATCCAGGGGACATTCGCGGAAGGATCATGGGACGCCCTGCGGTCTCTCTTCCCCATGCCCGGCGGTCGGTGGCAGTGATTGGATTTCGTAATCTCGCGGGAAAGCCGGAGCAGGCGTGGCTCTCGACCGCGCTGGCGGAAATGCTCAGCACGGAATTGTCGAGTGGCGGACAGTTGCGCACGCTGCCCGGCGAGAATATTGCGCGCATGAAGCTGGATCTGGCGCTGCCCGATGCGGAAAGTTATGCGCAAGATACGCTGCACCGGATTCGCAAGCACTCCGGCGCGGACCTGGTCGTGCTCGGCTCATACATGGCGATGGGGGAGGAAGGTGGCAACCGGCTGCGGATCGACTTCCATCTGCAGGATGCGATGACGGGAGAGACCCTGGCATCGATTTCCGAAACTGGAAACGAACCGGAACTGCTCGATCTCGTGGCGCGTACGGGAGGCCGGTTGCGGAGCACGCTCGGAGTGCAGCCTGCCGGAGTTGGAACGATCACGGCGCATGCATCGCTGCCGTCGAACAATGAGGCGGCGCGGCTCTATGCGGAAGGCTTGTCGAAGCTGCGCTTGTCTGAGGCGCGCGAGGCGCGCAGCCTGTTGGAAAAGGCGGTTGAGCTTGATCCCAAGTACGCTTTGAGCCATGCCGCGCTGTCCGAAGCGCTGGCCAATCTCGGCTACGACGCGCTGGCCCGCGACGAAGGCGAGAAAGCATTTGATCTCTCGGCCGATCTCTCGCGCGACGAGCGATTGCGGATCGAAGGGCGGCTGCGCGAAGCCACTCGCGAGTGGCCGAAGGCAATCGAGATTTATCGCACGCTCTGGCGGTTCTTTCCTGATAATCCGGAGTACGGTCTGCGATTGGCTGCCGTACAAATCAGCGGTGGACAGGCAAAAGACGCGCTGGCAACGGTAGCGGAGATGCGCCAGGCAAGCACCACGGCCGGCGCCGATCCGCGCATCGATCTGGCCGAGTCGCGAGCCTACAACACCCTCGGCAACTTTGAGCAGTGCCTGTCGGCTGCACAAAAGGCCGACAAGATCGGACAAGCCGACGGCGCGCGCCTGATCGTCGCTCAAGCCCGCCTGGGGGAAGGCTGGTGCTGGGAACGACTGGGCGATTTGGCAAAATCCGAGACCACGTTTGGCGAGGCGCGGGACTTGTTTTCGGCGGCAGGCGATAAGCGCGGCGCTGCCATGGCGATCTCCAGAACAGGAGACATTTACTACGACCAGGGAGACCTGGCGCGCGCGGCCAGCACTTTCGAGGAAGCTCTGCAGACATTTCGCGAAATCGGCGACCAGGCAAATTCCGCGCGAACGCTCAACAGCCTGGGCAATGTCGCCAACGATGCCGGAGACTTCACCAAAGCTATGGCCTACTACCAGCAGGCCCTGACCATCGATAAGGAGATCGGAGCGAAGGCTGGAGTGGCCGGCGCTCTCGGCAATATGGCGAACGTGTATGACAGCATGAGCGACCTGCCCAACGCTCGAAAGAAAAACGAAGAGGGACTGGCGATGTTCCGGGAAGTCGGCGATCAGCGCGGGACGGCCAGCACGTTGGCGAATTTGGGGAACGTGCTGGTCGAGATGGGTGAACTGTCAGCGGCGCGGCAGCGTTATGACGAGGGGCTGAAGATTCAGCAGGAGATTGGCTACCGGCGCGGACAGGCCTATGCGCTGAACAATATCGCGGACCTGTTGACCATCACGGGAGATTTCGACGAAGCGCGCAGACTGGCCGGGCAATCGCTTAACCTGCGGAAGGAACTGGGAGAGAACACGAATATTGCCATCTCGCAGATGCAGATGGGATGGATTGCGCTCAATGAAAATCGGCTGAGCGAGGCAGAAGGTTATCTTCGCACGGCCGCAGCAACGTTCCAGAAAGCGGACTTGCGCGACCTGCTGATCTCCTGCAATGCGCTGCTGGCACGGGTTCTGCTGGCGGAAGGAAAGACCGCGGAGGCGGGCCCGTTGGCGTCAGAAACGCTGCAGAAGGCGAAGGCCCGGCCATCGCGGCCGCAGCAGTTCGATGCGGCGCTGGCCGTAGCGGCGGTGCAGGCCGCCACGGGAAGGTCTGGTGATGCGGAGAAGACGACCCAGGAAGTACTGAGCGTGGCGACGCGATACGGTTATGTCGGCTATCAACTGGAGGCACGACTGACGATGGCACAGGTGCTGGCAAAATCAGCCAGGAGTTCGCAAGCCCGCTCCCAGCCTGCCGGTCTGGAGAAAGACGCTCGCGCCAAGGGGTATGGGCGAATTCAGCGCGAGGCTGGGAAACTCTCCCTTCAGCCCACCACCGTATCCAACTGAGCGGTTGGCCCCATGCAAAAAAGGACGCCAGGCACGTAGCCTGGCGTGCCTTCTTGTCGCTTAGAGTTCCAGCCTCTTCCGTAGGAAAGCAGGCACGTCGAGATCTTCCGGCGGATACGCGGGCGCACGCATGGCATCGAGCGAAACGACCTCGGCAGAAGGCATTGTCATCGCCGGAGCCGATTCCGCGTGCTCCTGCATGATCATGGTCGGCTTGGGATCGGGCTCGAAACGCGGCTCGGGCTCGGGTTCCGCCACCGGCTCGGGATCGGGCATAGGGAAGCGATCACGATGGCGCGGTACGATCACCGGCTCGAAGGACTCCTGTCGCCGCGGGCGCATGGAATCCTGGAATCCGGTGGCGATGACCGTGATCTTGACCGCGTCTTTCATTTTCTCGTCAAGCACGGCGCCGAAGATGATGTTGGCGTCTTCGTGGGCGGCGCCCTGAATGATCGTGCAAGCCTGCTGCACTTCGGCCAACTTCAGCGAACTTGACCCGGTGATGTTGATGAGAATGCCGCGAGCGCCGTCGATCGCGCCCGCTTCGAGCAGCGGTGACGCGATGGCGCGCTGAGCCGCTTCCATCGTGCGGCGGTCGCCCGCGGCCGTCGCAGTGCCCATGACCGCATAGCCCATGCCCGCCATGATCGCCTTCACGTCGGCAAAGTCGCGGTTGATGATCCCGGGGATGGTAATGATGTCGGAAATTCCCTGCACACCCTGGCGGAGAATGTCGTCGGCAATACGGAAGGACTCGAAGAAGCCGGCGTTTTCGGCGACGGCGAGCAACTTCTCGTTGGGGATGACAATCGTCGTATCGATCGACTCCATCAGTTCCGAGACACCACGCTCCGCCTGCTGCATGCGGCGCTTGCCTTCAAAGGCAAAAGGCTTGGTCACGACGGCAACCGTGAGCGCGCCCATTTCGCTGGCGAGCGACGCGATGATCGGCGCCGCGCCCGTACCGGTGCCGCCGCCGAGTCCGGCGGTGACGAAGACCATGTCCGCGCCTTCGAGCGCTTCGATGATCTTGTCGGAATCTTCGAGCGCAGCCTTGCGCCCGATTTCCGGATTCGCGCCCGCGCCCAGGCCGTTGGTCAGCTTCACGCCAAGTTGAATTTTGGTGGCGGCACGCGACATGCGCAGCGCCTGCAAGTCGGTGTTTGCGACGATGAATTCGATGTGTTCCATGCCGGCGTCAATCATGCGGTTGACCGCATTGTTGCCGCCGCCGCCGACCCCGATCACTTTGATGCGGGCATCGTTGCGGGCTTCTTCGTTAAAGCTGATGCGGAGTCCGTTGTCGTCGGTCATTTCTTCACCTCATGAATACTGATTGCTTCGAGCAGCCAACGAGCCATCGAAGACCAACAATGTGAGTCACCCTTATGCGCCCCTCTTCGCGAACATCGCTTTCATGCGCGAACTCCAGCCGCCATCCTGCAGGCCGCGGGCCACACGGGACCGTTGTCCGTAGTACACCATTCCCAGCGCCGTCGCGAATTCCGGTTCGGCCAGGAGCGCGGGCATTTTCGCCATCGGCGTCGGCCAGGCCAGTCGCGATGCCTTTCGCAATACAGACTCGGCGATGTCAGACAGTCCGGGCAGCCTCGCGGCGCCGCCGCTGAACACAAGTCCGGCGATGCAGTGATCGAAAACGCCTGCCTGGCGCAGGTTGTCGCGAAGCAATTCGAAGAGTTCCCGCGCCCGCGGCTCCAGGATCTCGCCCACCATCCGCTGCGACATCAAACGCGACGGACGGTCCCCGACCGAGGGCACTTCCACCTCGTTGCCTTCCGGGATCAAGGTCGCGGCGGCATTGCCAAAGTTTTTCTTCAGGCTTTCCGCGTCGGCCAGCGCGGTGCACATGCCGACAGAAAGATCGCTGGTGAAATGATCGCCGCCGACCGGGATCACCGCAGTATGCGCGACCGCGCCCTGCTGAAAGACGATGAGATCGCACGAGCCCGCGCCAAGATCGATGAGGCAGATGCCGAGTTCGCGTTCATCGGCGCGGAGCACGGAGTCGGCACACGCCAGCGGCTCGAACACTGTGTCATCGACATGCACTCCGGCCTTGTTCACGGCGGTGACGACGTTCTGCGTCGCGCTCGAAGCAGCGGTCACAATGTGCACGCGCACCTCAAGCCGCGTTGCCATCATGCCGGTCGGATCCTGCACGCCGGGCTGGCCGTCGAGAATGAACTCCTGCGGCAGAAGGTGAAGAATCTCGCGATCGGCAGGAAGCGGCATGGTGCGCGCTTTGTCGACAGCCTGCCGGATATCGTCGCGGCCAATTTCCCGCGGCCGCGCGCCAAAGGTAAACCCGCCGTGGCTGTTCAATCCGCGGATGTGAGCTCCAGCCACGCCCACCAGTGCGTGCTCTACCGGAACGCCTGCCGAGTCTTCCGCCTTTTCGACAGCCTTCTGGATGCAGTGGACCGCTTTGTCAAGCTCCGTGATCACGCCCTTGCGCAGTCCGCGCGATTCGCTGATGCCGTGCCCGCGATAGCGCAGTCCGTTCTCGCCGGCCTCGGCGACCAGCACGCAGGTCTTGGCGCTGCCAACGTCAATCGCGGTAATAAAATTGGGCGGCTGGCTGGGCATGATTATCTCGGGTTCTGCGATGTCTCCTTGGGAATGCCGGCGCTCGGCTTCTTCTGGGTTGTGGCCGTGGTGGTGGGCTGCATAGTTACGGCTGCCGGCTTCGACGCCTGCGTTGGCGGCGGCGCAACCGTCGTGGCTGCCTTCGAAGCCGAAACCGGCGGCGGTGGAGGTCCGATGAACTTTGGCGTCTTGCTGGCCGCCGGAACAACCGCCGCGGACACCGCTGGAGCCGGCTTTTTTGCCGCCGCCCGCGGCGCTCTCTTGCTTTTCTGCTTCACAGCTACCCGATGAACAACCGGGTTCGACTGAGCCTTGGCTGCCGGCTTCACCTGCTTTTTCGCGGGTGCAAGCGCTGCCGGCGGGTGGGCTACGTACTTTTCGTAATTCACGATCGCCGCCGGTTTCGCTCCCGCGGCCATGGCTGCTTTTGCGGCCGCCGGCGTCAGTACCGGCTGCTTGCGAATGCCTTCCAGGTCGGGGTTCACGATGATCTGGCCGTCGTAGCGCAGATCTACCGATTCGAGCTTGTCGAACTGCTGCCGCCAACGCTGCACGTGCGTGACGTACGTCTTATAACGCTGCAAGTAATTCCCCGAGCCGAGGTGGACGAGCACCTCGCCGTTCGCATCGGAGGCGACAACTTTCACATCGTCCGGATCGCTGAGGTCGACTTCGCTCAGCTCCTTCGAGTAGCTGGCGCCGTCCGAGTCAAGCTGGCGCACGAGATCGTTGTAGTTCTTCATCCGGGCCGCACGCATGGAGAGCGGTTCGCCCGCGTTCATTCCGGCAATCACCGGAAATGAATACTTGAACTTGCTGCCCGGCGCGAGTTCCATCAAAGTGCCACCCGCATCGATGAGCGACACTCGGGAACCGATCCGCGCGAAGGCCACCGGCGTCCGTTCGTGGATTTCCACGCCCAGCCGGTTGGGCACGAAGCGCATCACGCTCACCGACTCCACCCAGGGAATCTGTTCCAGTTGGTGCTTACGCTCGGCCAGAGGGACAAAGAAAATGTTGCGGCCGATGTCGCCGCCCATCACTTCCATGATCTGCGCCTTGGTGACGTGTTGCGCCCCGGTGATCTCGATCTGATCGCTCGAGTCGATGCGGAAGCGCCAGGAATGCTTGCCGTAGCTGTAGAGGGTGGCTCCCAGGCCGGTAAGGATTCCGAGTGCGAAGATCGCCAGGGCAATCCATTTCAGGCGATAGGCTGCTTGCTTCGGGAGGGAACCGCGGCGGACCGAGACGCGCTTCTGTCCACGCAGGAACGGAGATTCCTGGTCCGCTTCAAGGTCGATCAGACGCGAGTCGTCGAAAGACTCGCGCTCGGGAGTCTCCTCGGGAAGCGGATACAACTCTTCCTGAACGGCAGAGGAACTGGCTTTCCGCGCCACGCGTTCGGGTCAGTTGTCGACAGAAAACCGCTGAGCAAATTCACTATAACTTTTTTTCGCGGATTGAGACAGTGCAAAGTTGGGAGCAGTGCAGATTTTGTAATTTCGCAATCGAGTAATTTTGTAATTTGAAACCCGCAGGACCACGGCGCCAGGATAAGATCGCTGTAAATTACCCAATTACCCGATTACCCAATTACCCAATCTACTGAACGTCGTCTGGATCCGGCTGGTCGGAAGCATCCACGTCGGCGTCGACCGAGATCCTCGCTCCGGTCTCAGGGCACACGACAATCGTGCGACGGTTGTTGGCGGTCTTGAACTGGAAGCGGAAATTGTCGAGCTTCTGAAGCTTCTCCATCTGGACGCGGTCCATCACGATGTGCACCCGATCGAGCCGCTGCTGTACCCGGTCCAGTTCGGCTTGGCGCAACGCCATCGCACGGTTCAGTTCAGCCTGGTGCAGAGCCAGGGCGCGGTCGATCTCCGCCTGCTTGCTGGCAATAAACTCGTCCGTCGAAACTTCCGTGGCGGGTGGGCTGATGACCAGCCGGGCCATGGCCAGCGATTGCTCGGCGCGGGCGGCGACCTGGCAATAGACGGCTTCGGCGCGGCCCGCAACCCGGTGGGCCAGCGGCAGGCCGCCGTTCTGGTACTCACTGTTCAGGGCGAGAGCGAAGGCTCCGAGGGCGATCCAGTAGAGGGCTTTAGTCGTCATGGTCTTTTCCCCAACTGCGACTTGGACGGGCGGGGTAAAGAAAGGTCAACAGAACAGAGCGGAGCAGTCGCTGGTTCTCGCAAACATGCAGCGACCCGCGATCAGCCAACAGCGACTCTCTCACCGACCGGTGACAAGTGTCTTCTTTTCAAGCTTTTCCAGAATTACCGGTCCGAGCTGGGAGACGCTCCCCGCGCCCAGCGTCAGAATCATGTCGCCGGGCTCGGCTACGGTGGCGACCGCGGACACGGCCTCGGAAAATGACGGCTCGTAGACGGCTTTCAGCCCGCCCTTGGCAGAGATCTGGCGGGCCAGGGCTTCGGCGGTCACACCTTCAATCGGCTTCTCGCTCGCGGCGTAGATATCAAGCAGGAACAACGAGTCGGCATCAGCGAAGGCGGTCGCGAACTCGTCCATCAGGTCGCGGGTGCGGGTGTAGCGATGGGGCTGGAATACGACGTGGACGCGGCGGTATCCGCACTGCCGGGCCGCGGCCAGCGTGGCGCGGATCTCGGTGGGATGGTGACCGTAGTCGTCGATCACGCTGACGCCGGCGACCTGACCTTTCAGCTGGAAACGGCGGTCGACACCGCGGAAATTTTCCAGCGCGCCACGGATCTGGTCCGCCGGGACATCAAGCGCCGTACCCACGGCGATGGCGGCGGTGGCATTGAGCACGTTGTGCGCGCCGGGAACTTGCAGCGTGAACTCGCCCAGGTCTTTGCTCTTGTAGGCAACGAAAAAATGGCTCGCGGGGCGATGGTCGGCCGAGGCAGCTTTCCGGCTCGTGGGGCGGATAAGAAAATCCGAACCCAGGGCGGTGCCATAGGTCGCCACCCGGCGATGAACCCGAGGCAACAATCGCTCCAGGATCGGATCGTCGTTGCAACCGACAACCAGCCCATAGAACGGCACGCGCTCCATAAATTCGAGAAACGTTCGTCGGACGTCGCGCATGTCGCGGTAACAGTCCATGTGCTCGCGATCAATGTTGGTCACGACCGAGAGAATCGGCGAGAGCTTGAGGAATGACCGGTCGCTCTCGTCGGCCTCGGCGACCAGGTACTGCGACTTGCCCAGACGAGCGTTCGACCCCATGGCATCAACGCGCCCGCCGACGACGACGGTGGGGTCCAGCCCGCCAGCGGCGAGGACGGCTGCAACCATGGAGGTCGTCGTCGTCTTGCCGTGCATGCCGGCGATCGCGATCCCATACTTCAGGCGCATCAGTTCGGCGAGCATCTCGGCGCGCGGAATGACCGGGATGTGCAGGCGGCGAGCTTCGATAACCTCGGGATTCTCCGACGAAACAGCCGAACTGGTCACGACGACATCCGAGTCGGTGACGTTGGAGGCGGCGTGGCCTTCATGGATCGCCGCTCCCAGCGAGGCCAAGCGTTGCGTCACCGCCGACGGCTTCAAGTCCGAACCGGAAATCTTGTAGCCGAGATTCAGCAGCACCTCGGCAATGCCGCTCATGCCGATGCCGCCAATACCTACGAAATGGATGCGCTGAATCTTGGCAAACATGACTTCGTTCCCGCGGATGCACGCGGATCAACGCTGATGATAGAACATTTCAGCGCCGGGAAGCCGAGACCCGCAAGCACTGCATGGCCGTGGTTATCCACGAAGGTTCTCATTGGCAAGGCCAATGGGTGTTGTCGACAATGATTCAACGCTTTTCGGAAAAAGCGCCTTTGGGCAATTTAGGTGGGTTGATCTGCGTGTTTGAATACTTCACAACGCGATAGTCGCCACCACCCTTGTCGATTTTCTGCTGCACGGCAATTCCATTTCCGTCGATCCAAAGGAAAATAGACGGAAAGAGGTTCCGCGCATCAGGATCTAATGGGACTAACTCCAGCTGATAGACGAGGGTTCCGCCCACTTGCTCCGTTCCAATATAGCGCGGATGAAAGCTTGTCTGAAGATCGCGCCCTGATGCGCCGAAACCTAGTAAGACGAGCGAGTCGGCAACTGCTTTGCGCTTCTTGACATCGTATTCCGTTACGCCGCCCTTAAGAAAGACGCGCACCGTCTCATCCTTGTAGAGAACGTATTTTGGTGAATCTGGCCCTTGCTGTACATCTGCCGCGAATTGGATTTTGCCGTTCTCGCGGACGAGGTAGAGAACTCCTCGATTGACATCGTGCTGGTTGACCACCCGCTCGTAGTCGTCCCACTCGAAGTCCGTCTGAACGCTGTGTACCTTCACCGAAGCCTCGTCCATCAGCTTCAGCGCGGCTTTCAAGTCCGTACCCGTTTTCGGTGGAGTATCTGACGGTGCGCGGCCCCAAACATCGTTGAAGGCCGCCCCGATCAAACAGAAAAACAGCAGGAATCTCTTCACGCCCAAACCCGTCGCTTTACCGTACTTGTACTCCAGCACAGTATCCTCGAACACGATGAATGTCGAAGTCAGCCTTGCACTCATTTGACCTCGACGCTTGGCACTCTGCTGCGGGAGATGGGATCCGCTATGGATCCGCCCAAACTCCCGGCCGCGTCTTTCCCCTGATCTCTTTGGCGGAGATCTTGTCAGGGATCGTCATTGCTGAGCCGCGAAAGAAAAGTTGCTCGCGAGATGCCTGACCATCTCGGCAATTTCTTCCACCGCCTTCGGATGCGCCAACGACTTCGCCGCCGCCGACATCACTTGCAGCCGTCGCGAATCGCTGATCAGGGCGGCAATAGTGTCGACCAGGTACGCCGCCCCCAGATTCGACTCTTCGACCACCACTGCAGCTCCGGCCCGTTCCAGCGCGCGGGCGTTGACATTCTGATGATCATCGGCAGCCCGGGGAAACGGCACAAAGATCGCCGCCTTGCCCGCCGCCGTAATCTCCGCCACCGTGCTCGCGCCCGAGCGACAGACGAGCAGATCGGCACGGGCAAACGTTCCGGGCATGTCGTCAATGAACTTATGGATTTCGCTCGAGATGACCGAATTCGCATAGGCCGCCTGAACGTGATCGAAATCCCGCTGCCCGGTCTGGTGAATGATGTGGATTCCCGGCACCCGCTCGCGCAGCCCCGGCAGCGACTCGATCATCGCCTGATTGATCGCGCGCGCTCCCTGGCTCCCGCCGAAGACGAGCAGCGTTGGCGTGCCCCCGGCTTTCGCCGGGATACTGAAGAACGCCTCGCGAACGGGAACGCCCGTTACTTTGCAGTTGGGAAAGTACTCGCAGGTCTCCTGAAAATGCACCGCCGCCGCAGAAACCCAGCGGGCGACGAGGCGATTCGCAAATCCAGGCACAACGTTGGGCTCGAAAGCCAGCGTCGGAATCCGCCGCCGGATAGCCGCGAACATGGCCGGACCGGATGCGTATCCGCCGACGCCGATGACGACGTCAGGATCAAAGTCATTCAACATTCGGCCTGACGCCCAGAGAGCGCGCGGCAGGTCAAACATCGTCTTCGCACGCGTCATCAGGCTGACGTTCTTCAGCCCGCCGACCTTAATCAGCTCCAGTGGAAATCCAGCCTGTGGGACCAGCCGCGTCTCAATCCCGCGCGCCGTACCAATGAACAGGATCTCGGCGCCGAACTGCTTCGTCAGTTGCTGGGCAATGGCAAGTGCAGGAATGACGTGTCCGCCAGTCCCGCCGCCCGCAATGACGATGCGCATGCTCAACAGAAAAATCTACCACGGAGGCGCCGAGTCGCCGAGAACGACAGGATTTCAAAAGATGTTCTCCCCGTGGAAACGGGCGCTGGCGGCGGTAGCCCGGGCGGAAATCGAGTTCGTGGGTCAGGATTTGCGGCGGATGCACGCGAGGAAGGAAGCCGTACCGCCAACCCCAAGAGCTATCACCGGAGCGAGTGCGAGATGAGTAAATCCAGAGTCGAGTGTATTGGCCAGTCCAAACGCGCGTGCATCGGTCCATCCACTTCTTTTGAATTCCGCCCAGATTGCAACGTACCCGGGATCGGGCGGGACAATGAGCAACTCAATCGCGAAGCCCGCGGTGACCGCGATCAGCATGCACACAACTGCGCTGGAGACGGCCGCCAAGGTCCCCGCCTGGATTGATCTAAGTGAGCGTGCCACGCGGAATCCCGCAGCTCCCCACGACCCGAAGATCACGACCATGAACATCATCGCCAGAGCCGGAGTATGGATTCCCACTGGAAGGCCGTTCTCTATTGCGATGTTGAGAATTTCCAGTGTTCCACCCACAGATCCATAAAGAGCAGCGGCGCCAAGGATGACGTCGCCACCCCCACCCCAATCCCTCCTTCGGCCCCAGGCACAGGCAAGCGTGTAAGCCGCGAGGACAAATGCCAACCGGAGGACGATCGCAAGCGCGCCGGGCTGGGAGAAAAGTGCCGGGTACCGGGCTATGCCGATTGCTCCGAGCGCGATAATCGCGGCTACCAGCGCCAGCAGTATCCCTGCGACAATGCCAGGTCGCACAGGCACGAGAGATAACAAATAGCGTTCTCCGGGCGCTACTCCGCCTGTTTCGTGATATTCAACAGTACGCCCACGCAGGCAAGCGTCACGAATAGCGACGAGCCGCCATACGAGACGAACGGTAGCGGGATGCCCTTGGTCGGCATCAGGCCCAGCACGACGCTGATGTTGATGAACGCCTGCAGCACGATCATCGAGGTGATACCGACCGCGAGGAAGCGCCCGAAGTTGTCTTGCGTGCGCAGCGATACACGCACTCCACGCCAGAGAAAGATCGCGAACAGGATCACCACCGTCAGCGCGCCCAAAAGGCCCAGTTCTTCGGCCGTCACGGCAAAGATGAAATCGGTATGCGGTTCAGGCAGATAGAACAGCTTCTGCTTCCCTTCCATCAGGCCCAACCCGGTCACGCCGCCAGTGGAAACCGCGATCAGAGACTGGATCATGTGGAAACCGCGCCCCTGCGGATCGGAATACGGATTTAGAAAGGCCAGAATGCGGTCTTTGCGGTAAGCCACGTGGAAGATCAGGAGATAGAGCGGCAGCAGCGATGCAGCAAAGGCGTATCCGAAGTAGCGCAGCCGGATTCCCGCTACGAACAGCACGCACGCCGTAATTCCGGCGCACGCCAGCGCTGTACCAAGATCGGGCTGAAACACGATCAGTCCGAGGAAGACCACGGTGGGAGCGGCGGCGGGCAGCAGCGTGTTGCGCCAGTCGTCCATGGCTTTGGTTTTGTTTTCCAGAAACCAGGCGAGAAACAGAATGAGCGCGGGCTTGGCGAGTTCCGACGGTTGGAACGAAATCGGACCCAGGTGGAACCAGCGGTGCGTGCCGTGTGTGCGGTCGAGAAAGAAAACAGAAATCAGCAGCAGGGTCGTCCCGCCGAGCAGCAGAAAAACGACTGCCGGATGCTTCAGGCGCTTGTAGTCGACCTTCATGGCAACGAGCATCGCGAGCAGGCCGGCGACGGCCCAGATTAGCTGCTTGATGAGGAACTCATACGCCGATCCGTAGCGCTCCTTGGCCATCACCGCCGAGGCGCTGAAGACCATGACAAGGCCAATGAAGACGAGGATCGCCGTAACCGTGAACATCCAGCGATCGACACTGACGCGCTTGGCCATGACAGCTTATTTCACCACGGAGGGAAGAGGCACGGAGGAGTTTGGGTTGTAGATTTCGATTTGGGGAGTGACTGATCTGGTTCCGCGCTGTTCGGTTGCCCGAAGCTCGTAGCCCGAAGTTCGCGGCTACTTCGCCAACGACTGCACGACTTCCTTGAACACCCGGCCTCGATGCTCGTAGTTCTGGAACTGGTCGAAGCTGGCGCAGGCGGGAGCCAGCAGAACGATGTCTCCGGGCTGAGCCAGCTCGCTGGCTCGGCGGACAGCGTTTTCGAGGGTTTGTGACGCTGCGATCTCGGCTGCTCCGGAGATTTGCGATTCGATCTTGGCGGCTGCGGCGCCGATGGTGTACACACGCTTCACCCGTTGGCGAAGCAAGTCGTTGAGGACAGTGTAGTCGCTGCCTTTGTCTTTGCCGCCGAGAATCAGGTGGATGTTGGCGGGGAAAGATTCGAGGGCTTTCATCGTAGCGTCGACATTGGTGGCCTTGGAGTCGTTGTAGTAATCGACTCCGGCGACTTTGAGGACGAATTCCAGGCGGTGCTCGACGGCTCTGAAATTGTGGACCGCGTCGCGGATCTGATCGGGCTGGCAGCCGACGAGCGCGCCAATCGAAACTCCGGCGAGCACGTTTTCCAGATTGTGCGCGCCTTTGAGGGGAATTTCTGAGACCTTCATGATCTCTCGCTGGCCGTTGCCGTCGCGGAAGTAGATGCTGCCGCTGTGTACGTATGCACCCCGGTCCACTTCCTTCTTTCGGCTGAACCAGAACAAGTGGTCATGCGTGCGACCAGCCAGCGCAGCCGTGGTGGGATCGTCGGCGTTGAGGATGGTGAAATCGTCGGCTTTCTGATTTTCGAAAATCCGCGCTTTCGCGTTCACGTAGTTGTCGAAGGTCTTGTGGCGGTCGAGGTGGTCGGGAGTGATGTTGAGAATGACGGAGATCCGCGGGCGAAACGTAACGATGGTTTCGAGCTGGAAACTTGAAACCTCGAGGACGATCCACGTTTCCGGCCGCGCTTGCTCCACGAATGTGATTGCCGGTGTGCCGATATTGCCGCCGACAAGTGCGGGGAACTTTCCTGCCGCGATGATCTCGCCCGCCAGCGTGGTCGTGGTGGTCTTGCCGTTCGCGCCGGTAATGGCCGCGATCGGACCGGGCAGAAACTGCGCCGCCAGTTCGATTTCGCCGATCACCGGTTCGCCGAGCGTGCGCGCTTGTTCCAGTTGCGGCGCGTCAAACGGTACCCCGGGACTGACGACGATCAAGTCCTGCCCGCGAAAGGTACGGTCGCCGTGGCCTCCGCTTTCAACCGTGATGCCCTGCTCCAGCAGCGGGAGGATGTCGTTGCGTAACTCGGCTTCGGGCTTGGAGTCGGAGACAGTGACCCGGGCCCCGCGCGACTTCAGAAAAAGGGCCGAAGCAACGCCTGATTTGCCCAGGCCGACGACGAGAACGCGTTTGTCTTTCAGATCCATGGACCAATTTGGTAATTGGGTAATTTTGTAATTTTACAAACTAATCCCTCGCTGTTGATTTCAAATTACACAATTACCCGATTACCAAATTACCAAATTCTTTTCTGTGTCCCCGCGGTGAAAGAATCACCGCAGCTTCAGCGTTGTCAGCGCAAACAAAGCAAACACCAGCGACGCGATCCAGAAGCGCACGATCACCTTCGATTCCGACCAGCCGAGCAGCTCGAAGTGATGATGGATTGGCGCCATCTTGAAAATACGCTTCTTGCGCAACTTGTAGGAGCCGACCTGGAGGATCACCGACAGGGCCTCGATGACAAAGATTCCGCCGATGAACGGAAGCAGCAACTCCTGCTTGATCATGACGGCGACGGTTCCGATGGCACCGCCCAGCGCCAGAGAACCCACGTCCCCCATGAAGACTTCCGCAGGATGCGCGTTGTACCAGAGGAATCCGATGGCCGCGCCAACCATGGCTCCGCAGAAGATGGTCAGTTCTCCGACTTGCGGCATGCGTTGCAGGTCGAGATAGGTGGCGAAGGCCGCATGGCCGCTGACGTAGGTGAGCACGGCGAGAGCGCCCGCGGCAATGACCGTGCAGCCGATGGCCAAGCCGTCGAGGCCGTCGGTGAGGTTCACGGCGTTGCTCGATCCGACGATGACCAGCACCACGAAAAGCACAAAGGGCAGGAATGCAAACGGCCACAGATGAGGATTTCGCGCCCAGTGCTCGACGACGAGATCTGGACGGAACTGCTTGAAGAATGGCACCAGGAGCTTGGTAGAATACTGTCCGCGATACTGAAGAGCGATCAAGGCGATGGCGATCAGGACACTAGTAGCGATCTGCAGGCCGAGTTTGGCACGCCCGGTCAGGCCAAGATTGCGGCGATGAACGACCTTCAAATAGTCGTCGGCAAAACCGATGGCCGCGAAGGCCATGGTGGAAAGGACAGCGATCCAGACGAAGGGGTTGCTCAAGTCCGCCCACAGCAGAGTTGGAACCAGGATGCTGATCGCGATGAGCAGTCCGCCCATGGTTGGAGTGCCGGCTTTTTTCTGGTGGGCTTGCGGACCTTCTTCGCGGATGTATTGGCCGATCTGGAACTGGCGCAGGCGTTCGATGACGAGCGGCCCGACAATCAGTCCGGTAAAGAGAGCGGTGAGGCTGGCGAAGGCGGTGCGAAACGTCAGGTAACGGAAAATGCGGAATGGCGGGAAATAGTGGAACAGCTTCAGATATAAGAGCCAGTAGAGCAAACTACCTCCGGTTGCGTCGCTGGTCGTTCGTCGTTGGTCGTTCGTGATTCGTCGTTCGCTGTTCGCTATTCGTAGTTGCAGACGTTGGCACCTTGCCGCGCCAGGTCTCTAACGCTCGCTCCAACTTCACTCCGCGCGAGGCTTTCAGCAGTACTGCATCGCCGTCTCGCGTATTGCTGGCCAGCCACTCGCCTGCTTCTTCGGGCGTGCCCACGAATTCCGCTTTCATTCCTGCTTCGCGCGCGGCTTCGACCATCGGCTGCGCCAGTCCGCGAACGCCGAGCAGGACGTCGAGTTTCCTGCCAGCAATGTATCGTCCACAGTCGCGATGCAACTGCTCTGCCGTCGCACCGAGTTCGAGCATTTCGCCGGCCACGACAATGTGGCGGCGAGCCGACATGGCGGCGAGAGTGTCAACCGCGGCCATGAGCGCTCTCGGACTGGAATTGTAGCAATCGTTGAGCACGCTGATGTTACCCAGTTGGACGACCTGCCCGCGCTTGTCGGCGGGTTCGAGCGACGGAAGCGCAGCGGCAATCTCGGAGGGCGTGATGCCATGCTCGAGAGCAACGGCCGTCGCGGCAAGCACGTTATAAACGTTGTGCGTTCCCAGCAAGGGGCTGCGGACCGGCTGACGCAAGCCGTCTGTCAGAAGGTCAAAGCGGGCTCCTTCGGCGCCTAGAACGTCGATGTTCTCGGCGCGGACGTCGGCCATAGGCTTCAGGCCGAAGAGGACGACTTTCCCTTTGAAGTCGCGCCCGAATTGCGAAACGTACTCATCATCGGCATTCAAAATTGCCGTGCCGCCCGGCGGGAGGGCTTCGATGAGCTCGTACTTGGCGCGCGCGATGCCGGCGATGGAATCGAAAAATTCTAGATGTACGGGACCGACTGTGGTTACGACGCCTTCGTTGGGAAGCGCGATTTTCGCCAGCGCGGCGATCTCGCCCGCGTGCGACATGCCCATCTCAACGACGGCGAGGTCGTATTCCGGTTCCAAAGTCAGCAGACCGAGGGGCAAGCCGAAATGGTTGTTGAAGTTCCCCTTGGAGCGATGCACGCGGTGCCGCACCGAGAGCAGATGGGCGATCGCTTCCTTGGTTGTGGTCTTGCCCATGGAGCCGGTGATGCCGATCGCAGTCTTGCCCCACAACTTGCGCACGGCGGTGGCCAGAGTTTGCAGGGCGACGAGCGTGTCGTCGACGGCGAGCAGGCCGGGAGCTTCGAAGTAGCGGGGAAGTTGCGCCTTACTGACCACAGCTCCGATTGCGCCTTTTTCCAGCGCCTTTTCGACGTAGTCATGGCCGTCCAGGCTCTCTCCTCTCACTGCAAAGAAAAGTTCGCCGGGCTGGATGGTGCGGGAATCGATGGAGTATCCCTGGACGACCGCACCGGGATCATATTCCGTACCTGTGGCGGCGATGAACTCGACGATTCGGGCGAGTGACAGTTTCACCGCGTCTTCTCCGTGGCTTGAGCTTCTGCGCAATCGTAGCCGAAACGCTTCAGCACATCGCGCGCTACGTCGACGTCGTTGAAGGGCGCGCTGCCTTCTCTTGTCACCTGCACTTTTTCGTGGCCTTTACCGGCGAGCAGAACGATGTCGCCCGGCGCGGCTTGCTGTAGTGCGATGGCGATGGCTTTGCGGCGGTCTGGTTCGGTGGTGTATTTAGCGCCGGACTTCTGCAGTCCGACAAGCGCGTCGTTGATGATCGGCAGCGGCTCCTCCGAGCGAGGATTGTCCGAAGTCAAGACAACGAAGTCGCTGCCCTTGCCGGCGGCTTCGCCCATCAGAGGACGCTTGGCGCGGTCGCGATCGCCGCCGCAGCCGAACAGAGTGATAACTTTCCCTTGGAGCCCGGCCCGATTCACGAAATCGCGAGCTAGCGCTGTCAGATTGCGCAGCGCGTCGTCGGTGTGGGCGTAGTCGACGGCGACGGTGAAGGGCTGGCCGCAGTCGACGCGCTCGAAGCGTCCGGGGACGCGAGCGAGATCGAAAATTCCCTTCGCGATCACTTCGTGAGAACAGTTGCGCGCCGAGGTCGCAGCGGCCGCCGCCAGTATGTTGTAGACGTTCACCATGCCGATCATGGGCGACCAGATCGCGATTTTGCCGGACGGAGTGATCATCTGGAAGCGGGTGCCGCGGGCGGTGATTTCGATTGCATCGGCGTGAAAATCGCCCGATCTAAGACCGTACGACGAAACTACAGAACATTTCTTCTTGCTCAGAGTGAGCAACTGGCGGCCGTATGGGTCGTCAGTGTTGAGGATAGCGGCCCAGGGCGGCTCGGTTCCGCAGCCCTCAAACAGGACTTGCTTGGCGCGGAAATAGGCGTCCATGGTGCCGTGGTAGTCGAGGTGGTCGCGGGTCAAATTGGTGAAGACAGCAACGTCGAATGGGATGCCGAAGATTCGCTGCTGTGCGAGGGCGTGCGAAGAGACTTCCATGACCGATTCTGTCACGCCCTGCCCGAGAGCCTCGGCGAGGAGGCGATTCAGGTCAAGCGGCTCGGGTGTGGTGTGGGGCGCGGGAAGAACTTTTTCAGCAATGTGATATTCAATCGTTCCCACCAGCGCGGTCTTTCGGTGGGCCGCACGCAGGATCGACTCGATTAGAAACGCGGTCGTGCTCTTGCCGTTGGTGCCGGTGATTCCGGTGTTGGCGATGCGCTCGGCGGGGCGCTTATAGAAATTGGCGCTGATCCGGGCGAGGGCGCGGCGTCCGTGAGGAACCTGCGCCCAGGCGACGTTGGGGCGTGGCGTTTCGGTGGCGGAGTCGGTAACGATGGCGACCGCGCCAGCTTTGATCGCAGCGTCAATGAAACGATTGCCGTCGCTGGTCTCGCCCTTCATGGCGACAAAGACGTAGCCGGTCTGCACCCGGCGCGAGTCGTACTCCACGCCTTTGATCGCCGGATTGCCGGACGAGCTTCCGCTCTGGGAGAGCACTTCCGCGCCCTCGAGGAGTTGTTGGAAGGTCATTGGTAGCGATTATAAATAGTCGCTATTCGGCGGGAGGAAATACTCACCACGGAGACACGGAGGCACCGAGAAAAGCTCGGCATTTCGACATTCTCAACTCTTAAGGAATTGTCATCCGAGCCGTTCGCAGGCGAGCCAAGGACGAGCGAGGGATCTGCTTCTGGCCGAGGAACTGCAGATCCCGCGCGTGCGCTCGAGATGACAAGTCGTGAGGGATTGTCAGCTCACGACGGGCCAAGTAGCATCGACGCGATAGAATCCCGCGATGCCACCGCGGTCCGGCCAATGTATCTGCGATTTGTCACAACTCGAATCGATCAAGATTCGCACAAACCCCAGGGAATCTTTGCAGCGTCATATCTTCTCCTTGACTCCGGAGACCTGACGAGAAGCGAATGGAGGCATCTGCGTGAAATGCTCAACTGGTTTAATGCAAATTTGCCAACCCCGCCGAAGCATTTCAGTGCGGGACGGGCAATCTTTTGGTTTAAGTCGAACGCGGAGGAAACCGTTCGCAATATTTGGGAATTGGTCTACCTTTTGCGGCAGCACGGACACTTTGCGGAAGTCCACAAATGCCGACGATTAGGCAACATTTGTTGGGAAGATAGGTTTCAGGTCGCCGCGTATCCCTCAAAGCTCGATGGCAAGATAACGGTCCAGTAATCCCGCAGTCATCTTCCGAATCGCACCACTACCCTCGCCCCTGCCGCCACTTTCGTGCCCGCCTCCGGCGATTGCTCTTTGGCGATGCCGCTGCCGATGGCGTCGAGGTCGAGACCGGCGTCCTGCGCGGCTTCTACGGCGGCGCGGATGCTCTTGCCCAAGAACGACGGGACGGCGATGCCGCCTTCTTCGACATCGAGAACGACCGTACCACTGGCGGGTGGAGTTGAAAGCGAAGTCCTACCCGTTGCAGGTGTGGACTGCGGTGGAATGCTCCCACTCAAGCCAACACCGGGCTTGAGTGGGGCACCCTCGGTAACGTTGGACGGGGCACCCGATGTCGGCGAAGAATCGCGCTGCGTTAGTGCTGCCGGAACCACCTGTTGGGAAATCGTTGCGGACTTTGATGTCGCTGGATCGGACGGCGTGGCGCCGGCATCAGCGATCTCAAGAGCAGAGCCGAGGTGATCGGGCGAGCTTTCGTCCAGGTCTTTGTCTCCGGCATTGCGGCGGGCGAGCAGGATCTGGCGGCTGGGCGGCAGCTCGACGTCGTGCGGGACGTGCATGTAGGCGAGCACCTGCTGGGCGATGCGCTGAAAAACAGGCGCCGACACTTGGCCACCCTGATGGAGGCCGACGGGAGAATCGAGAATGACGGCAATCGAAACTTTCGGATCATTGACGGGGGAGAATCCGGCGAATGACGCAACGTACTTCGTCTTGGAATAGGCACCGGTTGCAGGATCGACCTTCTGGCCCGTCCCGGTCTTTCCGGCGGAGCTGTAGCCTTCGAGGATTGCCTTGCGGCCCGTGCCGTGCAGCACTACTCCCTGCAGCATCTGGCGCATCTGGGCGGCGGTCAGCGACGAGATCACGCGGCGGCTCTCGGCGGGCTGAAAAGAGATGGTCTGCGGGGTGCTCTGAGGTTCCACCGTTCCGGCCACAATTCGCGGGGCGATCCACACTCCATCGTTGGCGATGGTGGAGATCAGGGCAATGAGCTGCAGCGGCGAGATGCCGATTTCCTGGCCCATCGAAATCGCGCCGATGGAAACCTTCGACCAGCGATTCACCGGCTTGGTCATGCCGCGCGTTTCGCCGGGGAGTTCGATGCCGGTTTGCTGGCCGAATCCGAAGGCGCGAATGTACTTGTAGAAGCGATCTTCGCCCAGGCGCAACGCTACTTTGATCGCGCCCACGTCGCTCGATTCGGCGATGATGTCGGATACGGAGAGCACGCCGTGCGGCTTGCTGTCGCGGATGCGCATGCCGTTGATGACGATCGATCCCATCTGGCAGTCGAACAGTTCGTCAGGCCGCGTGACTTTCTCTTCGAGTCCGGCCGAGATGGTGACGATCTTGAAGGTCGAGCCCGGCTCGTAGATATCGCTGACGGCGCGGTCTTTCAGAGCGTCGACAGTAATTTCCTTGCGCAGGTTCGGATTGAACGTGGGCCGGTTGGCCAGCGCCAGGATCTCGCCGGTGTGCGGATTCTGCACGACGACGGTTCCGGCGAGGGCGCGGGTGTCGGCCATCGCGGTATCGAGCTCGCGTTCAGCGATGTACTGGATGTTCTGGTCAACGGTGAGGACCAGATTATTCCCGGACTCGGGCTGCTTCTCGACACTGGAGAACCAGCGCTTGCGAGCGTCGACGGAGATCATCAACTGGCCGGGTTTGCCGCGGAGCTGATCGTTGAACTGGCGCTCCAGGCCGCTCAGGCCCTGATCGTCGGTGCCCACATAGCCGAGGACCTGGGCGGCAAGCTCGCGCTTCGGATAGAAGCGCTTTGGTTCTTTCTGGAAATGAATGCCCTGCAGGTTAAGGGCGCGAATGCGGTCGACGACGTCGGCGTCGGCTTTGCGGGCGACCCAGCAGAAGGTCTTGCGGGCGCGGCAATCGGCGAGCAGGACGCGGGGATCGTCTTTCGTGATGCGCGCGATCAGGCCGATGGTGTTGGGGAGGTCGGGGATCTCCGAGGGAGTCGCGAAGACCGAATCAACCTGGATCGACATCGCCAGTTCGCGGCCGGCGCGATCGAAGATGATGCCGCGCTTCGGAGAGAGGTCGAAGCTGCGCTGCTGCTGGTGCTGGGCGCGCTGCTCGAAGTCGCCGTAGCGGAAGATCTGGAGATAGACGAGGCGGAAGCAGATGGCAACCAGCCACAGGCAGAGGAATGCGGCGAGGGCGCAGATCCTGAAATTGCGGCCGGAGAGAGACGTGTCTGCTGTCACACTAGTTCTCAGTTCTCGGTTCTCAGCTCTCCGTTAGAGTTCGTGCCGTTCACTGAGAACTGACAACTGGGAACTGAGAACTAGTCCACTACTGCGCGGAAATCACGGATACCGGCGCCGCGCTGGCCATGACTGGCGTGCTGGTGTCGGTGCTTACATCCAGATGCATGACCTGCCCAGGCTGCGGAGACTGCAAGCCCAGTTTGCGGGCCATGACGTCGATCCGCTCCGGATCGCGCAGAGAAGCTTCTTCCAGGCGCAAGGCGCGGTTCATTTCCGACAAGCCGTCACGTTGCGTGCGAAGGGATTCGATCTGGTAGCCGTACTCGATGGCGCGGAAATGCTGAAGCGCGTACAGCATGACCAGCACGAACAGGCAGCAGAGCGCGATTCCGAAATGTTTCATCTCTCGCGCGCGGCGCGGGTCGTCGACTTTGACCAGGCGAGAGTTGTCGATCGATTTCCGGAAATAGATCTCCGGAGTACCCAGCCAGCACGATTTGCCACGGCTCGATACCGGTGCCCGGTTGGTTGCCGCTGCTGCGCTCATGGTTATGCCACTCCCGTCAGTTCGGATTCGCGGACGGCGTTCTCGGCCGCCGCGATCCAAGGTTCAATCTCGGACATTTCCTGTGCTTCCGCCTCGACGCATTGTTGGACGCGGTCAACGGTTGCGATCAAATCCTCAATAAGGGTGCCGGTAAACATTTCTCTCTGTCTTCCTGATCTTTTCCGGACGCGGCCTTATGTTTTTTCTTCTTGGCCGCTCCGAAACAACTCCACCACAGAAACTTTGACCCGGCACGCCGTACGATCACCGCACCGGGGTCCGGCAGTTTTTCCGGACAAACTTTCTACAGTCGTTCCGCGGCGCGCATTTTCGCGCTGCGGGCGCGCGGGTTACTGGCGATCTCTTCTTCTGATGCGGTTACCGGCTTTTTTGTCAGCAAACGAAAGTACTTGTCTTTGCCGGTGCGCAACGCATCCTTTACGATCCGATCCTCGAGCGAGTGAAAGCTGATCACGACCAGCCTTCCGCCCGGCTTCAGCACTCGGGGCGCTGCCTCCAGGAGTGCTTTCAGATCGTCCAGTTCACGGTTTACGAAGATTCGGAGAGCCTGAAAGGTTCTGGTCGCCGGATGAATTCGCCGTTCTGCTGCATTCATTGGCCGGGCCGCGGCTGATATGACGTCTGCAAGTTGCTTCGTCGTCTGTATCGGCCGCGACCGGACAATGGCTCTGGCGATTCTCCGCGACCTCCTTTCCTCACCGAATTCGTAAATCACATCGGCCAGCTCGCGCTCGCTGATGCGGTTTACCACTTGTTCGGCGGTGGAGCCTGACATCGGATTCATCCGCATGTCCAAGGGCCCATCCGCCTGAAAACTGAATCCCCGCGCGGCGTCTTCGAGTTGCAGGCTGCTGACGCCGAGGTCGGCCAAAATGCCGTCGTACGTCGTTCGCTGCTCGCTGTTCGCCAAGTCTGCAAAGGAACCCTGAATCAACGTTACCGTTGGCCAGTCCCGCTGATCGTCGTTCGCTGATCGCTGTTCGCTCGGAACTTCGCGATCAGCGAACGACGAATAGCGAACAGCGAGCTTCTTCGCAGCGATCTGCAACGCCTTCGGATCCTTATCGAAGCCAATCAAATGTCCCGGTGCGCCGAGGCGTTTTGCGATTTCCAAACTGTGCCCGCCCAGGCCCACCGTGGCATCCAGATAAGTGCCGCCACGCTGTACGGCCAGAAAATCGATCGCTTCTTTTAAAAGAACCGGAACGTGTCCAACCTGCCCACGCCCACCCCGCTCGGGGATGTCTTGTCCAAAATCCGTTTCCACTAGATGCCCAGGTCGTCGAGCGTCTTTGTGTCTTCATCCGTGAATGGCTGCTCTTTGATTTCCCGATCGAGCGCTTCCATGTTCCGGACTTCCAGGTAGGTCAGATTGCCGAGCACTGCCACTTCACCGCGGATCTGCGCCGACTCGCGCAGCAACTGCGGGATCAGCAGGCGCCCCTGCCCGTCCATCTCTACGACCTGCCCGTAATAGTTCACGCGGTTCAGAAACTTCTTCTTCGTGGGATTGAAAGTGGAGAGTTGAGCCAGCTTCTGCTCGATCCGCTCCCATTCCTCGAAGGGATATATCTGGGCAACTCGCCCGTCCAAACTTGTGATGTAGAATCGCTGCGCATATTTCTCGTCGATCACCCGCTTGAACTCGGCCGGGACCTTTAAGCGTCCCTTTTCGTCGACGCGAGTTGGGTGGTTTCCGCGAAACATGCTTTCGGCTCGGTTTTGGGCTCCGTTTGTTTACGGCTGCTACCACAGCAACGAGGGAGGCAAAAGCGGTCACAACAGCAGTGGGTTCGGGTTCGTTGGGCCTGATTTGTGGGGTGTCAGTCATCAAAACCACTGGCGCCTCTGTCAGTTAGCGTTCTTGCCCACGACCTCTATCTGTAACTCCACTTTGTACCACTTTTGACCACATCCTACGCCTAACTGGTTTATTGTCAATAGGAAAGTTTCAGGTTGAGACACCACTTGGTCGTGGCTTGGGCAAAGCGCGATTGCTTGTAGTTAACCAATTCGATGACCACTAGGGATTGCGTTTAGAAGCTTGGTTCGGCGGGCACTCGAGGGCTGATAGAAACACTTGACTCTGTTTGTTCTGTGGAAAACCTTCCGCCGAAAATAGATCTGCATCGTGCTGCACGAGCGTTTCATCGAAGTTATTGCTGTGATGAAACTGTTTTACTGATTGGACAGGACGGTCGCTGCTCTCATAGACTTTTCGAAGCAATGTTGAATGGTCAGCTCAGCTCGACGATGTGCTGTTGTTGTTGCGCCAACGTGTGCTCTGGCGCAGGGGAGTTGCTGACCTAATCTTCTAGATTCAGATATCGGCATACATCAACCCATCGCCAGAAATGGCGATGGGTTTTTCGTTTTTGGGGAAGAAATGGCGACGAAAGAGACCAAAGCACAACGGGTGGAGAGGCTGAAGCGGGAGAAGAATCCGTGGGAAGCGCTCGCGGAGATTCGCGGTTACGCGAAGCAGGGCTTCCCGGCGATTCCATCGGAGTGGCTGGGCACGTATCTGCGCTGGTGGGGCGTGTACACGCAGGGCGACGGCGCAGGAGTGGTCGGCGGACAGAACGGCGAGGGCAAGGCGCTTCCCTATTTCATGGTGCGAATCCGGATCGCGAACGGAATTCTGCGGGCAGCGCAGCTGCGGGCGATTGCTGAACTGTCGCGGCGATTCGGGCGCGGCGTGGCGGACATCACGGTACGACAGAACATTCAGTTGCACTGGGTGACGGCGGAGTCGCTGCCCGAAGTTCTGGAGACCCTGGACCAGCACGGGCTGACGTCGCTGGGTGCTTGCGGGGATGTGGTGCGTAACATTACGGGCTGCCCGGTGGCTGGTTTGGAGGCCGAGGAGATTTGCGATCCATCACCGCTCGCCCTTGAAGCTTCGCGGCTGCTCGCAGGGAATGCCGAGTTCTACAACCTGCCGCGCAAGTTCAAAGTTTCGCTGACGGGATGCCGGGGGTGGTGCTCGTATCCCGAGATCAATGACATTGGGTTGACGGCGATCACGCGCCAGTTTCGCGGGGAGTCCGAAACTGGATTTTCGCTTCGCGTCGGCGGTGGACTCTCGACCGACCCGCATCTTGGGATTCGCCTGAATGCCTTCATACGATGGAATCAGGCCGTCGATGTGATTCGCGCCGTGGCGGAATTGTTCCGAAGCGCCGACGCGCTACGCCAACACCGCGAGCGGGCCCGGTTGAAGTTCCTCTTTCTCCGTGAAGGATGGGACGCGGAGACCTTCCAGCGCGAAGTGGAGCGGCGTCTGGGATATCAATTCGATCCTGGCGATCCTGAAATCGCGCCGCACGATATCTATCGCGATCACGTTGGCATTCATTCGCAGAAGCAGGAAGGGCTGGCATTTGTGGGCGCTTCCGTCCTGCGTGGACGCGTAAGTTGGGAACAGCTGCAGGCGGCGGCAGAACTGTCGGAGCGATTTGGCTCCGGCGACCTGCGGACGACGGTGATGCAGAACCTGCTGATCGTGAACGTACCACACCAGAAGACAGACGCGCTGGCGAAGGAACTGACGGCGATCGGGTTTCCCGTGCAGGCTTCTCCGTTTGCGCGTGGTGCTATCGCGTGCAGTGGGACCGAATTCTGCAAACTCGCGATCACCGAGACGAAGAGCTTTTCCCGCTGGCTAACAGAAGAACTCGACGACCGGCTGCCCGGTTTCGACCAGGAATTCAAACTGCACGTCACGGGGTGCCCCAATAGCTGCGGACAGCACTGGATCGCCGACATCGGCCTCGAAGGCAAAAAGATCAAAATCAACGGCGCACTGGTGGACGCCTACTACTTCTGCGTTGGCGGCGCAGTGGGTGCGGCGCAGGCGATCGCGCGGCCAGTCGGATATCGGTGCACGGCCCAGGAAGTTCCGGACGCGATCGAGCGCCTGCTGCGGCGGTATCGCGCTACGCGCGAGCCCGGCGAAAATCTGCGCCGCTATTTCGCGCGGCATACCAACGATGAGCTCAGACAGTTTCTCGCCGGGCACGAACTGGAACCCGTCGAACGTGATCTTCCGTCCGCTCCTGTACCGCACGCTTTGGAGGGCTGATGGGGGTGCACGCCGCATCGTTGTTCCCGATGTTCCTGAAGCTGGAGGGACGCCACTGCCTGGTCCTGGGAGCGGGCAGTGTTGGGGAACCCAAAATTCGCAGCCTCGTCGATTGCGGGGCGCGGGTGCGCGTGGTCGCCCCGTCGGCCTCCGAGGCTGTGCAGGCGTGGGCGAGCGGGGGAGAATTGATGTGGCTGGCGCGGACTTTTGAGCCTGCCGATCTCGACGGCGTCTTTCTGGTGGTCGCAGCCACGTCCTCGCCGGAAGTCAATCACGCCATCTATCGCGAAGCGCAGGCGCGCGGGATCCTCTGCAACGTCGTTGATGATCCGCCGCATTGCGATTTCTACTATCCGGCGATCGTTCGGCGCGGGCAGCTGCAGATTGCGATTTCGACGGCGGGGCTGAGTCCAGCGCTGGCGCAGCGGATTCGCAAACAGTTGGAGGAGCAGTTTCCGCCTGCCTACGGCACTTGGCTCGAGGATCTGGGGCGCCAGCGTGAGTCGCTGTTTCGCGAAGGTGGCGATCCGGCGGAGCGCCGCCGGTTCCTCCACCAGATCGCAAGTCCAGAAGCATTCGTGGAATTTCAGAGCAGCAATCAGTCCGAATCAGGAAAGGAACTCTTGTGAACGGCAAAGTCTATCTCGTTGGGGCGGGGCCAGGTGATCCGGAGTTGCTCACGCTGAAAGCGCTGCGGCTGCTGCGCTCGGCCGATGCGGTGTTGCACGACGACCTGGTTTCGCCGCAGATTCTTACTCTCGTGCGGCGCAGTGCGCAGCTTCACGACGTGGGAAAACGCGCGGGGCAGAAGAGCACTCGCCAGGAAGCGATTCATTTCCTGATGATCGAACTCGCGCGGCAGGGCCTGAACGTGTTGCGGCTGAAGGGCGGCGATCCGCTCGTCTTCGGACGAGCCGGTGAAGAAATGCAGGCGCTGCGCGCGGCCGGTGTGGAATTTGAAATTGTGCCGGGTGTGACCGCGGCCTTCACAGCGGCGGCAGCGGCCGAGATTCCACTTACGCTGCGGCAGACCGCGTCGTCGCTGCTGATCATGACGGGGCAGTTTGCCGATGAGCGTCCCCTGCCCGATCTGCGGTCGATGGTGAAATCCGGGACCACGATCGCGCTGTACATGCCCGGTCCCGACGCGACGGAAACCGTTCGCAAGTTCGTTGCGGCCGGCGTTTCACGATTTACGCCGTGCGCGATCGTCTCGCGGGCCAGCACTCCCCTGCAAACGATGACCGTGACCACGCTGGAGAAACTTCCGTCGGTGAGGGGTTATGAGAAGCCGGCAATCCTGATTCTGGGCGACGTGGTGCGGCGGTCGAAGTTGGACCAGATTAACCTGCGCGTGCTGGAGGACGAGTTGCTGCGCGAGCAGGGTGTAGTCGTAGCACCCGGACACGAGGAGGCTTCGCTTGCCTGAGATGAATTGGCTCTACGCAACGCAGGCCTTTGCCGAGTCCTGGGGCGCTGATGAGGTATTGGACTGGGCTCTGCATCGCTTCGATGGGCAGATCGCCATGGCTTCAGGCTTTGGGCCTGAGGGGATGGCGCTCATCGACATGGCGGCGCGGCTCCGTCCGGACATCAAAGTCTTCACGCTCGATACCGGACTACTCTTTCCCGAAACCTACAAGCTGATGAAGGACGTGGAGCACCGCTACGGGATTGAGATCGAGCGAGTGCAACCGGCGCTCAGCGTGGAAGAGCAGGAGCGCGAACACGGCGCGGCGCTCTGGCTGCGCACGCCGGATCGCTGCTGCTACATGCGTAAGGTCGAGCCGTTGCGCGCAAAGTTGTCTACGCTCGGAGCGTGGATTTCCGCTATCCGCCGCGACCAGACTCCGGACCGCGCCCATGCACAGAAGGTCGAATGGGACACGCGATTCGGCCTCTTCAAGATCAATCCGCTGTGCGATTGGACGAGCGACATGGTGTGGGACTACATCCGGGAGAATGAAGTTCCCTACAATCGGTTGCACGACTATGGCTATCCGAGTATTGGCTGTGAACCCTGCACGCGGCCGGTTGCGGCGGGGGCCGATCCTCGCTCCGGGCGGTGGGCTGGATTCGCCAAGACGGAGTGCGGACTGCACCAGCGGGTTCCCCTGCTGGGAACGCTTCCTGTCCTCCGGGATTGAAGAAACGGAGTAGTGGGCAGGGGGCCCTACTCCGTATCCTTCAGGAAGACGCGACGCGGAAGACGGCCGATAATGGCTCCTACCAGTAACGCGGCCAGAAGCGTGTACGAACCTTCAATCCGGAGCAAGTCACGAGGGATGGCGGAACGAGTCGCAAACAGGATGACAGCAGCCATCACCAGCCACAGCGACACGGCGACTCTGACACCCAGGAGCAAGCTGCGGGAACCGAGCCAGTTGATCACCCAAGCCACACCGTAAGCGAACAGCAGGCAGGCACCCACGGTCAGCAGGTGCGGGCTCCACAACGCGACGAGATCGCGAGTCTGGCGGTCCGTCAGGCTCAGGGCGGCCATCCATCTGGGACGGAACAGGTACTCAGAGTGCCACGCCAACCCCAGCACCCAGGCGACAGCGGTGGCGATCAGTACGGGCAGATGGGGGAACGTCTTTCCCGGTGCTGTCGCCTCAACTTCTGCCGCTGGCGCGCTCCGGGCCGCATCCGGGATACACTCCTGCCCGCAGTCCGCGCGCTCCGGCCAGCGGGAACAGTCCACCAAACGGAGCCTGGGAGAACCGCTGAGACCGGTGATGGCGGCTCGTAGAGCGTTGAATCGGACCGAGACCGGCGCGTGCGTCTCAGGACAGTTCACGGTTCGCGCACCGCGATAGGTGTTGTAGAGTTGCTTGCCCCACAGAGCCGGCATCAGCAGGATGAGACAGGCGCCAACGAGGAAGAGAAGAACCCAGAGCAGAACCAACATGACGCACCTCCTTGGAGATGAGTCGGACGGCTACGGCCTCGACAATACATGAAGAGGAGACGGAGCCAAGCTCAGGCTAGACGCCATTGCACGGCAACGCTGTGAGTGGGATCACGGGCGATGGTGACGTGGGAACCAGGTTGCAGCGAACAAGTTGCATTGACAGGCGGGAGTACACTTGTCGCGTCCAACCCATTACAACAGGAGGCGCAATGAAGCTGAATACAGCTCGCGTGTGGATTGGGGGCATTGCCGGGGGAGTGGTGTGGTCGATCTGGAGTTTTCTCATGGGTATGAAGACGGCGCCGTTGTTGACGGCGGCGCAGAACGCGGGATTCTTCCTGAAGGTGCCGCGTTATCCGTTCTTCGTTGGTCAGTGGATTCTGTTGCTTTTCGTAATGTCCATTCTGGTCGCATATCTGTATGCTGCCAGCCGGAACACGCTGGGCGCGGGCCCGCGGACGGCACTCAAAGTAGGGATGGTGGTCGGGTTCTGCGCCGGCTTCCCGGGCAACTTCGCCCAAGCCACATGGTCGCCGCTTCCGCGTGAGCTGCCTCTCGGATGGATGCTGGACCTTTGGGGCGGAGCCATCCTGGCTGCGCTGGTTGCAGGTTTCCTGTATAAGGACAAGGCGTAGGAGCGTGGCAATCCAGAAGTGCTATCGGGCCGGTTCCACCACAACCGCGGTCCCGTAGGCGAGCACTTCGGTGACGCCCTGCATCACTTCGGTCGCGTCATAACGGGCGCCGACAACCGCGTTGGCGCCGATCTCTGCCGCGTGCTGCAGCATCAGGTCGAAGGCCTCGGCGCGTGTCTTCTCGCAGAGATTCGTGAGCAGGGTGATATTGCCGCCGACCAGCGTCTGCAGTCCGGCGCCGATGGTGCCGAAGATGGAGCGTGAGCGCACCGTAATGCCGCGCACGACGCCTAACGTGCGCGTGACGCGGTAGCCATCGATTTCGAACTGCGTGGTCACCATATTGTGCTGAACCATGCGGCCTGCCGGCGCTGAGTAGGTTGCCATTGTCCCTCCGCGGAGATTGCCTTCTGCAGGCACATTCTAATTCAGGGGAGATGGGCATAATGGGTATTCTTGCTCTCGATATAATGAGTGCGCTTTTCGCCCAGGAGGCCTCATTGCTCTCGCGCCGCCGCTTTCTGCAGTCCGGCTGTCTTGCCACTGCTGTCAGTGCAGCTCTGCCTGATATCGCGCACGCCGCGGACAAGCTGCCATCGCCGATTGCCGCCCTGCGATCGCTGCGTGGCGACGCTACACCCATCTCCGTCAGCGAACGCAGAGAACGATATGAAAAAGCGCGGGGGCTGATGCGTGAGCACGGCCTGTCGGCCATTCTTCTGACCGAGGGCACTTCGTTGAACTATTTCACCGGCATTCGGTGGTGGGGTGGGGAGCGGTTGTTTGCCATGATTCTGCCGCTCAAGGGCGAGTCGTTCTATGTGTGTCCCGCGTTTGAAGAGGGGCGAGCACGAGAGCAGATCTCGAAATCACCCGACGGTGACACGCCGGATGTCCGCGTCTGGCAGGAGGATGAAAACCCTTATGATCGCGTCGCCCAGGGGTTGGGCGATCGCGGAATTGCCAGCGGGACGGTGGGAGTCGAGGAGACAGTGAAGTTCGTCTTCAGCGATAGCCTGCGCAAGGCAGCTGCTAGCGCCTCATTTGTGAGTGCCACTCCCGTGACTTCCGGCTGCCGCATGAGCAAATCGCAGCACGAACTTGACCTGATGCGGCTGGCGTCAAAAGCCACGCTGATGGCTTATGAGGCGACGTATCGTGCGCTCAAGCCAGGAATGACGCAGCAGGATGCGGAAGATCTGGTGGAGGCGGCGCATCGTCAGCTCGGATTCGAAGGTGGGGCGGACGTGCAGGTCGGCGAATTTTCTGCGTTTCCGCACGGCTCGGTAACACCGCAGGTGATTCGCGAGGGCACAATCGTGCTGATGGACGGAGGCTGCAAGGTCGAGGGGTACGCTTCGGACATCACGCGGACATTCGTGTTTGGCAAGCCGAGCGACAAGATGAAAACGGTCTTTGACATTGTGCATCGCGCACAGAGCGCGGCACTGGCGGCGGCCAAGCCGGGAGTGGTGTGTGGAGCGGTCGATACCGCCGCGCGCAAAGTGATCGTCGATGCCGGTTACGGGCCGGATTACAAGTACTTCACCCATCGCCTCGGCCATGGGATGGGCATGGATGGCCACGAATGGCCCTACCTGGTGCGCGGGAACACGAAGAAACTCGAGCCAAACATGACCACCAGCGACGAGCCAGGAATTTACATTCGCGGGGAGTTCGGCATTCGGCTGGAAGACGACTTGCACGTGACGGAAAATGGCGCCGAGCTATTCACGCCGCAGAGTGACTCGCTGGAGGAGCCGTTTGCACGACGGTGAAACCAGCCTTTCGATCGCGAGCCCGCCCCCATCGGTCACTTTGAAATCCGCGCGGCCAGGTTGTTCAGTCCGAGATTAATCGTTTGCGTGGCGTTGACCATCCCGCCGCCGCACAAGGTGAACGTATTAGTTCCGGAATGGAGTGCGGTGGCAGGTGACCCGTCGCCAGGCATGACCACCCACTCTAATGATCGGGACTGGACGCGCAGGGGTTCCGGACCCGTCGCTGTCAGGACGAGAGCGTGAGGCCCATAGAACTGGCATGGTCCACCGTTGATCATGAGCCCGACGAAAAATCCGAGGCCTGCCGAATAGTCGGTGCTCCAGCTTACAATCACCGGCATCGGCGTTGCTGGTTCTGTTATTTTGACGGTCTCGCCCCAACTGAAACAGCAACCTCCAGTGAAGGTTTGCGGGGACGTTTGCACGAATACCTGGTTGGGAGGGATGCCATAACTTGAGTTTGCGCCGCCCGCAACAAGGCAAGCCAGAATTGCCAGGCCAAGCACATTCCATTTCATCGGTTTTGACAGAATCTTCATGATCGCTCCTTGACGTATCTGACGGTTCCTTTCCTTCCTCGATCTTGCTCTTATTTGGAGAGGCGTACTTCCAGGACATTGAAATGCATCAGCAGAGTTGCGGAACTGGAAAAGGTCGCACCGCCGCATAAGGTGAACGCATTCGTTCCCGGCGTGAGTCCTTCTTCAGGAGCAATGATGAACTGCAAAGTCCGGGAATCCTCCTCAACGGTAGCTCCGCTTTCCAACAGAGAGCCTGCTCCGAAGAAGGTGCACGGCCCACCATTGACATTGAGTCCGACGAGAAAATCTCCGCCAATCTTCGTGTCGCTGCTCCAGGTGACAACGGCGGGAACCGGTTTGGCCGGCTCTTTCGCCGATACCGTCTCGTTAAAGGAGAAACAACACAGGCCGGAAAAGGTCTGGCTGCCAAAGCTTCGCAGCACCTGTGGCGCTGGAACCGCGTGGGCTGCGGTCGTAAGCGCGAGCGCGACGAACATGCCGAGCGCTGCGAGCAGTTTGAGCCTCATGAATCCTGACTGAACTTTCATTTCTTCTCTCCTCGATTCCTCGACATTCATGCTGGTTAAAAGGCGGATATTCCAGAGGCGGGAACGACGTCGCCACTCATTGTGAAATGCGCACTGCCAGGCTGTTGAATCCCAGCGTGATCGAACCATCGGGATGGTTGACTGCGCCGCCGCACAAAGTAAATGTATTGGTTCCCTTGTGCGTTCCCGAAGCGCCGGGCGGGACAATCCATTCGAAAGACCGCTCCGTAAAATGGTTCAGCACGATGACAACGTCCGACAGGGTGACGGGCCCGTAGGCAAGGCAGGGGCCTCCGTTGACACTCAACCCAACGACAAAGTCATCGAGGGCCGGTGGGTTAACTAGAAAATCCGTCGTAAAGGTGACGACCACGGGCACCGGCGTTTTGGGTTCACCCACCGAGACGGTCTCGGCCCATGAGAAGCAACACTGGCCGACAAAGGTCTGATTGTGCGTGACTTTCAACACCTGTTTGGCCGGAACCGCGAAGGCCTGGGTTGCCGCAGCCAGCAAGGTGAGAATCGCCAAGCTCGTTAAAATGGCCCTCCGTAATGAGAATGCTCGACTCATCGATAGCTCCTCTGGCGAACCTCTGATTCAAACGAACTGTTGCTCTAAGTGATCGACCCGGACGCCGCAGCTCCCAAGTCATTTCGACATACGCGCGGCGAGCGTGTTGAAGCCGATGGTGATGCTGCCGCCACTGGCCGAACCGCCGCACAGCGTGATGTTGTTCGTCCCCTTGATGAGCCCATCGCTGGGCGAAATCAACCACTGAAAAGTGGAGGAAGTGGCGGTTCCGTCGGGGGATACAAATTCATTCAGTGTCCCCCTGTTCAGACAAGGATGTCCGTTAACGCTGACCCCGACCTCGAAGACCACGTTGCCCGCCGTCGTTAGATAATCCGTACTCCAAGTCACGACGACAGGAACGACCACGCGCGGTTCTATAACTGTGACCGTCTCTCCCCAAGGGAAACAGCACGTGCCGGTGAACGTCTGGTTGCCTTGCACTCGCACGACCTCGCTGGGAGGCACGGCAAAGGCCGCAGTCGCGATCCCTACAAGCAGGCACATGATCGCGATTCGGATCCCGAGTTTGTTCATGGTTTCTAATCCTGTCTTCATGTTGTCACCCCTTTAATTCGACAAGCGCGCGGCGAGCGTGATCTGCTGGATATCGATGAACCCCGTATTGAAAAATACTGAACCGCCGCAAACCGTGAATGTGTTCGTTCCGGCTCGCAGTCCGTCGGCAGGAAAGACTATCCACTGAAACGCTTTCGGGTTGTTATCGGCAACGCGTGGAATAAAACCGGAGCCGTACAACGTGCACGGCCCTCCGTTCACCATGAGACCGACGATGAAGGAACTGCCTTCAAAAAAACTGACCTCATAGGTCAGCACCACCGGAACCGGCTTGGCCGGCTCGATCACCGAAACAGTCTCGTTGAATGAAAAACAGCACTGGCCGCCACTGATATCGTGAAAGGCCGGATCGTACAGCACCTCGCCCGGAGGAACCGCGAAGGCAGTCGTCGAGACTCCGATCGCGAAACACAGGATGGCCAGGCACACTGCGCATTGTCGAACCAGGTTTGACATTTCTCACCTCATTCCTCTTGCTTGTCACTTCGTGGTACGCACCGCCATGGTGTTGAATCCCAGGAGAATGACTGCACTCGGTGAGATTGTTCCTCCGCCACACAGAGTGAACGTATTCTTCCCCTTAACTAAGCCATCGCTGGGAAGGACGAACCACTGGAACAGGTGGGAATCGAAGTCCCCGCTGCCATCGCCTTTCCCAAATGGCTGGATTGAAGCCGATCCGAAGAACTTGCACGGGCCACCATTCACGCTGATCCCGGCAAGAAAGGGGCCGGTCGCCTGGTAATCGGCACTCCACGTCACCATCACGGGGACAAGCGTGGAAGGTTCGGTTACTGTAACGTGCTCCAGCCAACTGAAGCAGCACGCTCCCTGGAATGCCTGATTCTGCTCAACCCGCAGCAGTTCACCATTGCTGACTGCGAACGCAGCAGGCGCCATCGCAGCCAAGCTGACCACAATCATTGCCAGCAGGGTCGTTAGAGTTCTCATTGTGTTCCTCCGTCGTACCGGGTAGGCCACCACTTGCCCTCTACGACCTACATCGAAAACAAGCGGGAAAAGACGACAAGGAGAAACAAAAGAATTTCGAAGAGGTATTTCCGCGTTCCTGTGAAACGCTACTTCACGGGCACGCTGTAGTGGGAAGCGATGACCTGCCACTTGCTGCCGAATTTCATCCAGACATCGGTTAGGCGGTCATGGTATTCGTAGGGCTTGCCGTTGGACGTTCCTTTCTCATGGTAGGAACCGGTGACGATCGCGACATTTCCGTGCATGCGGACTTTCAGATCCTTGATTTCGGCGATCTCGACATCCACAGACGAATCTGCGGTGTGGGTGATATAACCGGATTTGCTGTAGGTATTGCCATCCTCGACGGTGATGACGAAGTCGTCCGCCAGCAGAGAGGACAGGATGTCGATCTGCCGCTTCTTATAGGATTCGGTCCACTTCTCTTCGAGCTGGCGGATGGTGTTCGCGTCGGACTTGTCCTGGGCCGCCAGACGGTCCATCGCGCACAGAAGCATACAAAGGGTGAGAGTGAGAGTCGTGCAGAAACGCATGATGTCCATGTCACATCAATGGCGGAGTTGGGGTAAGTTCCTTGTGTGGTGCCTTGGGTGCGTGGTCATCGCGGCGGCGCGGCAAGGTTGGGCCCTTCGACTCCACGCTGCTCCGCTTCGCGGCCAGGCACTCCGCTCAGGGTGAGACGTGACGACGCGGTATTCAGTCGAAGACGTGCTGATCGACGGGACGATCGTATCCGGGATGCAGCTTCCTCCACTGGTTTCTGATCGCTACCGCCAGGCGACGAATGCCCTCCCGGATCTGTTCCGGCTGGGCATTCGAAAAATTCAGCCGGAAGTGACGGCGGCCTTCTTCGGCAAATCCGTTGGCGGCGTAGAACGAATCGCCGGCGACGAACGCGACGTTTTCTTTAATCGCCGCCTCGAAGAGTTGATGGCAGTCCATCCCTTCGGGCAGAGTGACCCAGAGGAACAAGCCGCCCTGCGGACGAGTCCAAGTGACCTCAGGTGGAAAGTACTCGCTCAGCGCTTCCAGCATGACATCGCGGCGCTCGCCGTACACTTTCCGAATCAGCTTGATGTGCTCGTCGAGGAAGTTGTCTCGTGCCACTTCGTAGGCCACCATTTGCACAAATGTGGAGGTGTGCAGGTCGGCGCCCTGTTTGAGTTGGACTAACTTGGCTATGACCTCGGCGGGTGCGACGATCCATCCCAGGCGGAGGCCGGGCGCGAGCGTCTTCGAGAACGTGCTGAGATAAATCACATTGCCGATGGAGTAGCCATCATCGCGGCGCAGGTTCGCGCGGTCCAGCACGATCAACGGTGGCAGGTGTTCGCCTTCGTAGCGCAGTTGTCCGTAGGGATCGTCTTCAATGATGGGGATGCCGTAACGGTCAGCCAGGAGCACCAACTCGTGGCGGCGACATTCGGCCAGCGTGGTGCCGCCCGGATTCTGGAAATTCGGCAGCACATACATGAACTTCGGCCCCAGCCGTAGCGACGACTCGAGTTGATCGGTGCGCAGACCTTCGTGGTCGCTGGGCACACTGATGTATTCCGCGCCGTACACGTTGAACGCCTGAAGGGCGCCCAGGTAGGTCGGCGCTTCGACGAGCACGCGATCGCCAGGGTTGATGAACAGCTTGCCGATCAGGTCGAGCGCCTGTTGCGATCCGGACGTGAGCACGACGTTCTCCGGCTTGGCCTTCACGCCATAGCGGGCGGTGTGGCGGGCGATCATCTCGCGCAACGGTTCGTATCCTTCGGTGGCGCCGTACTGCAGGGCGAGGCGGGACTGCTTCTCGAGGACCTTGTTGCAGGCTTCACGGAAGCGGTCGGTGGGAAAAACGTCAGGCGCCGGCAGCCCTCCCGCAAAAGAAATGATCTCGGGTTTTTGCGTGATTTTTAGAAGTTCGCGAATGGCCGAGCTTTTGATGTTTTTGGCGCGCAGGGCATAGCGGGAAGTCCAGGCTGTGGACATTCAGTACCCTCCCGTTAATTGAGTCTACCTCCAGACGGGCGCTTGCGCGGTGACGTTGGCCCATGGCCAAGTGACCAGGATCACATCGGGGAAGTGACTTTAGGAGGCGAAGGGCACGCAGAATGGAGAAGCCAGAAGGCAAAGTGAAGACCCGTTGTCGTGAATACACGATGTTCCGCGACTCAGTCGACGACCCATTCCTTCACTTTGCGCAGGAGCGAATCGGGAGCATCCGCCTCCACTTCGACGAGGCCGTCGCGGTATTGGCGGGAGTAGATGCGGGCGCGCGCCTGCAACATGGCCAGTGCCTTGCCTTCCTTTTGCGGAATGCGGAGACGAACCCGGCTGGGCCGATCCTCTTCGAGCACCGCGTCGACGCGATCGAGCAACGTGGTCAGACCGATTCCTCTGGCGGCGGAGACATGCACGGTTTGCTCGTCATCGCGAAGGGATTCGCGCTGCTTGGCGGGAAGAAGATCCAGTTTGTTCATCACCCGCAGCCGTGGTTTCTTGTCGGCGTCGAGTTCTTTGAGCACACTCTCGACTTGAGCATCCTGCTCGGAGGAGACTGGACTGCTGGCATCCGAGACCTGCAGGATCAACGATGCGCGCTGTACTTCCTCGAGCGTGGCGCGAAATGCCGAGACCAGTGTGTGCGGAAGATGGCGGATGAAGCCGACTGTATCGGAGAGCAACACCCTGCGCTTGCTGGGCAAATTCACGGCTCGAATCGTCGGATCGAGCGTCGCGAACATGCGGGGTGAGGCGACGACGTCAGCCTTGGTGAGCGCATTGAACAGTGTGGACTTGCCGGCATTGGTGTAGCCGACCAGAGCGACGGTTGCTACGGGCACAGCTTCGCGGCGCTGGCGCTGTTGCGCCCGAATGCGGCGAACGTCTTCGAGTTGTTGCTTGACGTGCCGGATACGCCGGTAAATTTTGCGGCGATCAGTCTCGAGCTGGGTCTCGCCCGGTCCGCGGGTGCCGATTCCGCCGCCCAGTTGCGACATCTCAACGCCGCGTCCGGCCAGGCGCGGAAGCATGTATTCCAACTGCGCCAGTTCGACCTGCAATTGCCCTTCACGGGTGCGGGCATGACGGGCAAAGATATCGAGAATGAGTTGCGTTCGATCGATCACCCGCGTGTTAACCACGCGTTCGATGTTGCGCTGCTGCGATGGGGAAAGATCGTGGTCGAACAAGATTACGTCTGCCGAAACCGAGGCGGCCGCCCCGGCGATCTCTTCCAGCTTCCCCTTGCCGATCAGGGTTGCCGGCTCAGGACGGTCCCGCTGCTGCGAGAATTCCCCGCTAATCTCGGCGCCCGCGCTGGTGGCGAGGCTGCGCAGTTCGTCCAGCGATTCTTCCCAGCTGAAATCCGGTGAATCGGCCGGCAGGACGGCCGCGGTGCTGGTGGCATGATCGCGTGCTGCCTGGACTCCGGCGGTGACCGCCCCCGAGTTCTTTCCCGCGCCGCGACGAAGCGAGCGGAACTCGACTCCGACCAGGAACGCACGTTCCTGGCGTTGGGAAGCATTCACAACCGGTTTCAACGTATGTCGCGGGCTGCCTCGCCCGGTCAATGTGGACTCATTTCGGCGCACGCCCGTCTCAGCTCATCCTTCAGTCCCGGAAGCGGCGTTCGACACCGCATCCGTGTGGGAGGCCGCCACCGCGGGCTTCGATTCCGCATGAGCGTGCGACTGCCGCGCCATGACCACGGTTGAGATGGCATGTTTGAAAATCAGCTGTTCCTGGTTCCCGGTCTCGAGAATCACAGAGTATTTGTCAAAGGACCGAATGCGGCCGGTTAATTTCACACCGCTGACCAGGTAAATCGTTATGTTGTGCCGCTCTTTACGGGCGGTATTGAGGAAGGAATCTTGAATGTTCTGCAGTGCCGGCTTAGTTTCCATCTGCCGATCTCCTTCTACGAATTAGATGCTGTGCCACTGTCACGGGGAGGGCAATTGGCGGCAGCCTCTTAGTGCTGAGTCCTACAATACGGCGTTGGACGCCGCTTTTCAACTTATCACAGCCAGTTTTTGGTCCGTGATTCCTTTTTCCCCGGACTGCAGCCCGCTCCCGGGTGGGTGAGGTAGTGACTCCCGCGCTGATTCCAAATAGTATCTTGTCCGTAGAGAGGAGCGCTTCGTGACCCAGATCAGCTTGCCTACGGACTTCAACACCAACCTGCTGATGCTGCTTCGCTGGCTGCACTTTATCGCGGGTATCACCTGGATCGGACTGCTGTACTTCTTCAATCTCGTCAATGTGCCGTTCATGAAAGAGTTGGACGCTCCGACAAAAGGGAAAGTGGTGCCGGCACTGATGTCGCGTGCCCTGTGGTGGTTCCGCTGGAGTTCGGTGGTTACCGTGTTGATGGGGTTTGGCTACTGGCAAAGCATCGTCGGGTCGGACGCTCGCAACGCCGGTGCGTCGACGAGCACCGCGATGGCCAGTTTCTTCCTGATCTGGACGGTCACCTGGGCCGTCATGTACGCGTGCGTCATTCCCGGCAAGGGCGTATTCGACAGGGGGCCGGTGCTGGCGCTGATCTATACCGTAATCGTGGTCATCGCGGCATGTCTTTTTCTGCGCTTCAACGATCATGGGTGGGAGAGCAATCGGCTACTGGCGATCGGCATTGGCGGCGGAATCGGCTGGATGATGATGTTGAACGTGTGGGGCGTGATCTGGCGCACACAGAAGAAGATGATTCATTGGACGCGAGAGAATGCGGCGAACGGCACACCGATTCCAGACCAGGCCAAATACCTGGCGCGACAGGGCTTCCTGATGTCTCGCGCGAACTTCGTCCTGTCGTTTCCACTGCTGTTCCTGATGGGAGCAGCGAGTCATTATCCGATGTTCGGCAGGTAGCTGCCGTTTAGCCCCTGGCTGGCAGGCAAGTCAACGAATTGTTGAGCGATTCCCACGACTTGCATGCCGGGAGAGGCGGCATATTGCGGGTGACCTGTGATCGGAATGCCGCTGGCGTCATGCCGGTTACTCTGCGGAACGCACGGGTGAAATGACTCTGGTCAGCGAATCCAGTCGCGAGACTGACTTCGGCCAGGGGAATGTCCGGCTCCAGCATCTGCTCGCACGCGGCGCGAATGCGCAGGCGATGGACGCGTTCTCCGATACCCTCTCCGGCAAACTTGCGGAACACTCGCGAGAGATGCACAGGATGAACGCCCGCTTCCCGGCCCAGATCCTCGAGAGTGAACAGCTCCGAATAATCTTCCGCCAGTTTCTCGGTGATTCGCCCGAGCCAGGCCGGCCGTTGTTGCACGCGGTTTCTTGGCATTCGCGCAACGGCAGCCAGCAACTCCGTCAGCAGGCAATCCACGGAAAGGTTGTCGACTGAGCCCGTAACGTGGATTTCACGAAACAGTCTCATCCCTAGCCATAGAAGTTGACCTCCATGGCAGTCGTCGCGCGCCACGTCGAGGGCAGCCGAGCAATCCTGCAGGCGCCTGGTCCAGTTCGGCCGGAGTTCAACTTCAAAAAACCGGACGCCGCCAGGTCCAATCTCGTCTTGATGGGGAACGCCGGCCGGACGAAAGTGAAGGGTGAACGGGCGGAACTGCCTGTCCTGCCGCTGATACCGCTCGGCGTACAGGCCGTCGAGGAGGACGGCAAAGAAGGCCAACTCGTGCGCGTGCGAGGGCAGCTTGCGGGGAGAGGTGTGACATAGGTCCGTAAAGATCGCTCCGCACTGTTCGCGCCGTCGCTGCACTGCGCCGTAGAAAGAACCGGCTGCTAATGCCGGCGGACCACTCGTTTCTGCCATGACTTCCCAATCCTGTCTCAGAGGTTGCTTTTGTTCTAGACGCCAGGTGTATGTCTTGGTTAGCGTATCAGTCATTCGATGTGGGTCCGTCCACGGGGGTTACGACGATGCGTTTCTGGGTTCCGCTCTGCTTGATAACCGTTCTCCTTGCCGTTGCCGGCTGGCAAAGTCCGAGCAACGCGCAAGGTTCCGCGAACGCGTCCACCGCTCCTGTCTATACGGCGGATGGCAAGTTGGTGTTCCCGGCAAGATATCGCGAGTGGATCTATCTGACGACGGGCCTGGATATGGATTACAGCCCCAACGTCAACTTTGCCGACCATAACATGTTCGACAACGTGTTCGTCAATCCTGAAGCATACAAGGCTTTTCAGGCGACGGGGACCTGGCCCGACAAGACCATCTTCGTGCTCGAGGGACGCATGGCGGCGAGCAAGGGCTCGATCAACAAAAGCGGACACTATCAAACCACCGATATCATGACGCGCTCCATCCACATCAAGGATGCGTCGCGGTTCGCGGAAACAGGCGGCTGGGCTTTCTTCGGCGTTGGCGACAGCGGCACTGCGAGCCAGATTCCGAAAGAGGCAGTCTGCTACTCCTGTCACGCAGATCATGGAGCGGTGGACACGACGTTCGTGCAGTTCTATCCGACGCTTCTGGAAATCGCCCGCCAGAAAGGCACTTTCAGCCAGGGATATTTGAAAGACGAGGCGGCGGCCAAGGACGCGAAGAAGTAGGACTGCAAAGGGCTGGCACTTTCGCAGGTGTCATCCCGCTGGAAGGCGCTACCCTGTCAAGTTCCAAGCCTTGCCGTCGAAATGCGAGGGCGGTGCCAGTCCGAACAGCGTCAGAATGGTGGGCGCCACATCGGCGATGTGGGGTTTCTCCGTCGCGAACTTGTGACTGGAGAAGAGGATTCCGGGCACCAGCCGCGGATCAATGCAATGATCGCCGCTCCAGGCCTTCAGGTTGTCCTCAAAAACCTGCCCCGTAACTTTGCCCAGGACCGAATCCCACGACGCGCGATAACCAGCACCGTACCCCACAATCAGGTCGGGGGCGTTCTCCGTGTACGGTCCGCGATACACGTTGCCGGTAATGAACACTCCAGTGATTCCGGCTTCACCCGAAGCGGGGTCCTTCAAGCCGTTCAGCTTCTGTTGCAGTTCGATCTTCAGCGCCTCGGCCTCCGCGGGATCGACGATTCCCTGCATCTCTCGTCCCTTGACGTTGAGGTAGAGCCCGTTCAGGCCCATGGTGTAGGCGCGCGTGCGAGACCAGTCCACATCATCGAACCAGTCCCCACTCTCGGTCTTGCCGTCTTTCAGGGCGAGGTAGCCGTTCTGGTGCAGCCAGGCATTCAGGTTCACGCAACGCGCGAACGACTTGAAACCGTGGTCGGAGATCACGAGCAGCAGCGTGTCGTCGTCAATCTGCTCCATCACGCGGCCGATGAGCCGATCCATCTTCTGGTACAACTCCGGAATCACGTTCGGACGCTGGTCGCGCGGAACCTCGCGCGCCGCCGGATGATCTTCGTCCAGGTAGCGCCAGAACATGTGCTGGACGCGATCCGTGGTATCGAAAACACAGGTGCAGAGGCCCTGCTTCGTTTTTTCGAGCGCGTCGAACAGCATGCGCTCACGATCTTCGTGATTGGAATAACACTGGGCGAGGAAGGCTTCATCGTCGAGCACGTGCTCGTTGAGAGCCCAGGTGTCTTCAGCGAGTCCGAGCGTGGCGAACGGGCCGTACAGTTTCGCTAGATAGATGGAATACGTGACCGGGTGGGAGATCGGCAGGTCGGGATGCCCCGGGTCGATGTTGACCGGGGAGACGTAGACTTCGACTTCCGGCGAGACCTCCTTCAAATAGAAGCGGCAGATTCCATGCGCTGTGAAACCGAGACCTGCCTTGAATTCCACCGAAATCCACTCGGAATATTCTCCAACTTTCAGTGTCAACTTCTCGGAGGCGACGACGATGCGAACCTGTTTCGCGGTCGGGTCGGGCTTAACTTCGAACGCAACGCGCATCTCATTACCGGCCGTCCCGGCCAGCGGGCTATCAGGACCTGGAATGTACGAGTAACAGGTGCCGTTGCGCCGTTCGATCGGGACGCGCACACCGCCTTCGCGGAACTTGTCGCTCGAACCTCGTGTCGTGCATAGGCAGAACGTCCCCTGGCTCCCCTTCAGGTCGGGCACGCACATGCCGGATAGCAGCACACCGGAAAACTTCTCGGGCGGGAAGGTCACCGGCACGCGAATTACGGAACTGAAAATCCCCGCCTTGCCGAGCCAGTGCCAGAAGGGTGTTCCCTTGCGCATGGCTTTGATTTCGGTTTTGCCGAACGGAATAGAATATTTGCCGATCTTGATGTGTCGCTTCGGACCTTTAATTTCCGCCGACGAGAGAAACGGCAGATAGTTACTGGTGTCGCGCGCGAGGAAATCGTAGATGTTGTGCTTGCCGGGGTTCACTCCGGTCATGAACGTGGACCACGCCACGGGAGAGATTGCCGGAAACGTCGTACGCAGCTTGGTAAAGGTTCCCTTCTCTCGTAGCTTCGCCAGGTTCGGCAATTTGCCTTCGTTCATGAAGCGCTCGGAGAGTTCTGGATCCATGCCGTCGAAGCCGAGAATCACCGCGCGATTGAACTTCGCTTTGCCGTAGGCATTGCGGCGCCGGAGGAAGCGAAAGAGTTGCCGGATCGGCCAGGTCATCAGCGCATAGAACGAATACAGAAACGCGACAAAGATCGCCCAGAACGACGACAGCACAGCAAAGCCCGCGCCGGGACCTGCATAAGCGTGAGCCAGACAAGGCAGAAACAGGATCGCCAGGATGAGCAGTGTCCGCGTGGGACGGGCATTTCTGCCCGCCTGTTGCACTTTCCCCGTCGGATGGGGACAGAGAGGCCTGCCCTGAGCGCAGTCGAAGGGAACGTCCGCTCCACACAATTTCGTCATACCTGAATCCCCAGAAGCTCTTTAAAGATGAAGCCGGCGATCATGGAAAAGATGAAGAACAACCAGATCCAGTTCAGTTCGTAGCCGGCAAGGCGAATGGTGCGCTCCGGGTAGTTAATCGCAATCGATTCGATCGGACTGTTGTCGGGTATCGCAGATTCTGATGACCGGAACATGCGTTCCCAGAAGCGACCGCGGAAGCGTACAGGCGAAAGGCGCGACAACTCCGACGACACCTTCACTCTCTTCGTGACCCTGTCGCCGCCGGTGGCTACCCCGATATCGTACGTTCCTTCTCTGCTTGCCGCCAGGCGCCAGACAACCTCGTGGTCGGCGGGAACATGGACGGCGGGGGCGGTGGTCAAAATTCCGGTCGGCAGGTCGAGGCTTGCGCCGCTTAACGCGTCGGCGCTGCTTGCCTGCACGGTCAATAAAAACGGAGCATTCGGCTGCACCGGAGCCACGCCCAAATACCGGTCCAATTGCACGATAAGAAGCGTAATCGGAATGATGACGTACAGCAGGGGCATGAAGGCCAGGCGCAGATATCGCCCAGTGCCGCGCAGGATTCGTCCATACGAGCCCACTACGACGTGCAACTGCTCCTGAAAGAGCCGAACCGCAAGCAGGTGCGCCTTGAGCTGGTCTTTCGCGATCTTGATGGCTTTCTGATTCGATGTGTAGCCGAACAGCACAACCATCAGCAGCCCAATCACAATCGAGAGTACGACTACGATCGCCAGTGGGTTGCGGAACAGCAACACGCTCAACGCCATCGAGGAGCGTTCATGGCTCGACAACATGTGTTGTGGCAGTGAAGACAAGTTACTCGATGTACCCCAGTCCGCGCAGCCTCTTCTGGACGTCTTCCTTCGAGGTGTTGCTCTCTTCCGGCGGCATGATTTTCTTGATCTCTTTTTCGAGCATGTGGATCACGAATTCGTCGACCGACTCGTATCCGGCGGCGTCGGAGCACTGTTTCACTTTCTCCAGAAGTTCGCCTTCGATCTTTACCTTGTGTGAACCGAACATGTACGCTCCTGCGACTTCATTGTGCTCTTGTATCTCTTCAGCGTCCCTGAAACACCGATTGCCCCATCATATCTTTGGTCTTCGAGATTCCGAACTCGGCCAGGATGGTCGGCGTAATGTCGGTAAGCGCCGGGGCCTGCATCTCGATCTTGCGATTGCTCAAGAGCACGCCGGGCACCAGCGTGTAATCCATGCAGTGATCGCCGCTCCAGGCATTCGTGTTGTCTTCGAGGAGATCCGGAGGAAACGCACCAAGAATCGTCTTCCACCCCGCGCGATATCCGCGGTTGTAGCCGATCAGGGCATCAGGGCCTGTGCGCGCGTAAGGCCCCTGATAGACCTCGCTCGCCAGATCGATTCGTGTAATCACCTGCGAACTATCTTTTGGATCGCGAATCTCGAGCAGCTTCTGGCGAATCTCGCGCAACAGCGCGTCAGCCTGAGAAGGATCAACAATGCCTTCACGCTCGCGGCCACGGATGTTGACATACAGGCCGTTCAACCCGAGTCCATAGGCGCGCGTGTGACTCCAGTCGACTTCGGCAAAGGGCTCGTTCGCATCGGGCTGGCTGCCCGGCTGGAGAGTGATGTATCCGTTTTGCAGCAGCCAGGTATTCAGGTTAAACGACCGCCGGTAGGGCGCGAAGCCGTGGTCCGAGAGCACCAGGAGCGTGGTGTTGTCGTCGACCGTGGGCAGCACTTCGCCGAGCACCTGGTCGATCTGCTGATAGAACTGCTCGAGAGCATTCCCGTATTGCGCGGCAAGCGTCGCGTCATAGGCAGGATGGGTGGGATCGGTCAACCGCCACATCATGTGTCCGTTCAGATCAAGGCTGGAAAAGTAGAAGAAGAACAGGCCCTCGCGGAACTTGGGGAACTCGGCATCAAACGCCCGCCGGTGCTCGGCCAGTACGGTGTGGGACTGTTCGAGAAACTCCTTGTCGTCGAGCACGCCGTCGGAGAGCGCCTTGGTGTCTTCGGCAATGCCCTGCGTGTGGTACTCGCCAATTTCCCTGGCCAGATCCCGCGAGTAGCTGGAGGGAGTGGAGATCGGAAGCGCCGGATTTTCCGGGTCAATATTAATGGGCGAGACGTAGAGCTGAAATCGCGGATGCGCCTGCTTAAGAAAAAACCGGCAGATGCCGCGCACGTTGCCGATGATCGGCACGAACTGGAATTCCACGGGCACCCATCCGCTCCATTCGCCCTCGTTCAGGACAAATTGCTGGTTCTGAAAACTCACGCGGGCGACCGGTTCCAGCGGGTCGAGGTCGACGGTGAACGGCTCGGTGGCAGGCGGCGAATTCTTTCGAAATGTGTTCGCCGGCCCGATCAGGTTGCTCGACACGCGATGGTTCTGCACCTCGACCTGCACGATTTCTCCGCCCTCCACTGCACCTGCCGCGGCAGCCAGATCGTCGGTGTAGAACGTAAACGTGCCGTAGGTGCCGCGCAGGTCCGGCGTACCCATTCCGGACAGAGTCTTTCCCTTGGCGGAAATCGGCGGAAAGTTCGCGGGAATCCGGTACACGGAATTCGGTATTCCGTGGTCGTCGAGAAATTCCCAGAAGGCTTTGCCGTGCCGCAACTGCTCGGCACTGCCCGAGCCCAGAGGAATCACCCAACTCCCTAAGTTCAGGCTGTGTTTAGGACCCTCGACTCGAGATGTCGAGAAATAGAGCTGGAACGTCTTCGGATCGCGATGGATGAAATCGAAGATGCCGTGCCCGCCCGCGTTCATTCCGGTAATCAGGTTCGACCACGCTACCGGACTCTGCGGGGGAATGCTGGTGGTCAGACGGCGGAAAGAGCCTTCGGCAGCCAACCGTGCGAAGTTCGGCATCTTGCCTTCGGCCATGAACTGGTTCAAGAGATCCGGGTCCATGCCGTCGACTCCAAGAATGATGACTTTCTTTCCGTGCAAGGATCCGCCGCGGGCGCCCTCACACGATAGAAACAACACGGGCGTCAGCGCGCAGAGCAGAAGCGCGCACACTCTTCCCCAGCCCACGTGTCGATGTAAATTCACGCCTAAATGGCCCGCTTTTCGCCGGAAGGCCGTCCGTTCTGGCATTGGACGCAGCCCAGGAGACCCAGTGTATTGAGGCTTGAAAGCCAGATCAGCAGGTAGCTAAATTGTATCGCGCAGGGCAGGAACGTCAAGCCCGAGGCGGGCCGGGTTTCGCGCGGCGCGATGGCAGATTTACACTCAGCTTATGTATCGAAGACTGCTGGGCCGGAAAACCTGGCTTGCCGTGGGCCTGCTGCTTTGCGGTTCTTTTGCTTCTGCCGCATCCAAACCGAACCTCGTATTGGTCACTCTCGAGTCGACCCGTGCTGACCGCATGGGTTTCCTCGGAGCCAAGGGCGGCCTCACGCCGAACCTTGATCGCATGGCGGCGGAAAGCCTGGTCTTCGAGCATGCGTACGCGCAGGCGCCGGATACGGTCGTATCGCATGCGACGATTCTCTCTGGATCGTATCCGCAGACGACTGGAGTCAACGAGATCGGCGGCACGCTGGCTGCGTCGCTTCCCTATCTTCCGGCTTTGCTGAAGGCGCAGGGCTATCGAACGGCGGCTTTTGTCGGATCGATGGACCTGGATCCGCGCAACGGAATGGCACAAGGATTCGACCGAGGCTTCCAGACTTACGATGCCGGGTTCCGGCCGCCAGGTGGGGGGACAAGCGCCTCGCCTGCCCAGGTAGCGCGGCCGGCCGGCCAGGTTGTGAGCCGCGCCACAGCATGGGTTGCGCACAACTCCCAAGGCCCGTTTTTCCTGTGGATTCATCTGAACGATCCTGACGCTTCCAGTGCGTCGTACAATGCCGCGATCACGGCCGTCGACGGCGCAGTCGGGAAACTGCTCGCCGCGATGAAACAGCAGAAGGCCTATACGAAGGCGGCGATTCTCGTTGTCGCCGATCATGGCGAGAGTCTGGGCGCGCATGGCGAAGACACCCACGGCATCTTTCTCTACGACGAAACCATTCATGTGCCGCTATTGCTGAAGCTGCCCGAGGCGCAAACGGCCGCAAAACATGTTGTGTCCAGGGTTCGCCTGGTCGACGTGGCGCCAACGTTGCTGGAAGTCGCCGCTGTGCCGGTTCCATCGCAGATGCAGGGCCAGTCGCTATTGCGGATTGCCAAGGGTAGCGGCGGAGCGGACCAGCCCGTTTACTCGCGCAGCGAACTTGCGCAGCGCGGATTCGGCTGGAGCGTGCTGGAGTCCTGGCGCGCCGGCAAGTATCTCTACGTGCGCGCGCCGAAGCCGGAGTTGTATGACTTGACCGCCGATCCCGGCGCGACTCGGAACCTGGCCCAATCGTCTAAAGCAACGCTCGACACCCTGGCCGCACAACTCGAGAGCTTCAGCCACCGAATCAGCGGCGAAGGGAACAAATCGTCGAGTGGACAGCTTAGTTCCTCAGAGATGCAGAAGCTGGCGTCACTCGGATATGTCGGATTGCAGAAGACGGCGGGAGCGGCATCGGCTGCTACGGGCACTGATCCCAAAGACAAGATCGCCATCGCGGACAAGGTTCTGGACGCGGCACGCGCACTCGAGCAGGGCAAAGCGGACCGCGCGCTCGCGACGCTCCCGTCCGTTGTTTCCGCAGAACCGGGGCTCTATCTGACCGAGTACACGCTGGGACGGGCGCTGGCGGAGAAGGGCCAGCACGGCGAGGCCGTCAAACACCTGCATAAGGCAATCGAACTTCAACCCGACTCGGCCTGGGCCCACTACTATATGGGTGCCAGCCTGCTGAAAACCGGGGACTACAAGACAGCTGCGGTGCACCTGGAAATTGCGGCGGGACGGTTGCCGGAGTTCGCGCCGGCACAAGCGGCGTTGTCGGAAGCAAAGCGTTTGCCGACAAAGGGGAGGTAGCGGGGCAGGGAATACGCAGAGTGACGCAATGATGCAATAAAGAAGGCCGGCCTCGCGGCCGGCCTTGTAGAGTGACTTCTTCGTTCTGAGTTAGAAGGTGAATTTTCCGCCCAGGATCATACGACGGCGCCCGAGTCCGTTGAGCGTAACGTTGGTGGAGTCACCACCGCTCGGGTTGAACAGGGTATTGGCAAACGATCCACCAAACCCGCAAACATCGGGTCCCCGATCCGCGAAGCTGCAGTCATCAATAAACGGATCTGGAACGCCGCGGAACTGGTGGTTAAACAGGTTATAGACTTGGGCTTCCAAGCGGAACGTGACCCGCTCGTTGATTTTCGTGGTCTTAAACATGCTGAAGTTGATGGTATTGACGTTCTGGCCACGAGTCCCAGGGTTGCGACGGACTGGACTATAGGGCGTACCGAAAAACTGTGCCGCAGCATCTTCGTTATAGATCCAGTGAACGTCGTTCTTTGACACCGGAGAGAGGATACCATCCTCAAAAAGCAAGTCCCAATTCACCAGACCGCAGTCGGGCGCGGACGGATCCGTGCATCCACCTACGGTGTCAAGCGGAGCGGCAGGATTCCCGAGGAAGGGACGGCAAGTAGACCAGCCATAGAAGGAAGCGTCAAAGCTACTTTGACACGACGAACTGACACCCGCCAGCGTTATCGGAGTGTAGTTCTGCCCACTCGTGTACCGCCAAGTGGCATTGGCCTGATAGCCGCCCAGAAGTTTACCGAGAAAACCGTGCTGACCCTTGTAGAACGGGAAGTCGTAGATGATGTAGAGCGAAGCGTTCTTGGGAAAATCAAGTCCGCTTACCGACTTCTCGCCCGCGCTGGTGTCAAACGGGTTCTGGGCGCCTGCAGTGCTGTTACCGCCGCTACCGGTGGAGAAGATCTCACTGGTATTGTCCATGGTCTTGCTCCACGTGAACGAGGCAGCTCCGCTAATGCCATGCCACTCGGCAATGCGGAATGTACTCTGCAGGCCATCGTATCGGGAGAAAGACGTGTTGGCGCGGTTGCGGATATTGCGGTTGGAGCACAGTGCCCGTCCTCCCGAGAAGCCAGGCTGGGAACTGTCGGAGCAAGGTGTGATCCCATCGGGAATGAAGCTGCTAAACCCATTGGCGATCAGACCATTGAGCGCGGGGTTGGCATTGAGCGTTTGGAAATTACCGACCGAGTGATTCCCTACATATCGAACCTCGAGAACTGCGCCCCTGGTGACTTCGCGCTGAATACCAAGTGACCAGTTCTCTGTATACGGCTCGTGGAAGTTGGGAGCCACCTGGGTGTAATTCCGCGTTCCCGGATTACCTCCACGGGGGATGCTCGGAAGCTGAAGAGCGCGCACGTCGTTACCCGTAAAACCGGATGACGGAAGGCACGGCGCCCCGCCGCATAGTCCCGCTACAGGCGTGATCGTTCCAGCGTTCACGTTTGGCGCCGCAGTAGCGACGTTCAGGAACATGTTGTAGAAGGCGGGATCATACGTAATGCGGAAGCCGCCACGAATGACGTTCTTGTCCCCGCCGCCAAGGAAACCAGGCTTCCACGCGAAACCTACGTTGGGGCCGAAGTAATTGAGTGGAGTGCCAATTTTTGGAACCGTTGTAACCGAGTCGGGCAGCGAGGTATCCCAGAAAGGATCGGACCCGTGCTGGGTCGCGCTCGAAAGGTCGTGGAGCAGGTTGATCGCCTGACTCGCGTACTCCCACCGCAGGCCGAGGTTCAGTGTCAGGTTGTCCTTGATGCGCCAATCATCCCCGAAATAGAACGCCAGGTCATGTTCCTTGAAGTTGAGCTTCGTCGGACCGTCGGTGAGATTCAGGCGTACCGGATTGTCCTGCAGGAAGTCGTCGAAGGTGTTGAAAAGGTACCCTCCGTTAATACTTGGCAGAAACACGTTTGGCGAACGTTGTTTCAGAAACTCTCCGCCAAACTTGAGCGTGTGGCGGCCCATTGCCCAGGAGGCGTTGTCCTGAATCTGCGTCGTGTCGATGGTGCGCCCCTGCGGCAGGTTGGTCGCCATTCCAAATGTCTGAAGTCCGTTCGCGAAAGCGATGTTGGTCGGGCAATCGGTGATGGTGTTGCGTGTGCAGTTTGGAAACGATCCTCCCTCAAAGGGAACAGACGCCCGCGAAAAGCTGTAGCGCGCCTGGTTGACCATTTGGCTGCTCACGGTGCGAGTCCAGTCGATGGCGATTTGCTGGTCGCGCGCCGGAATATCAACCCAATACCCGGCAGCGAACGCAGCCGTGTTAGCTGCGGTTGCGACCGTAAAAATATTCTGCTGGAAAATATAGCGGGCGCCCAGGCGATCTTTGCTGGAGACGTTCACGTCAACCCTGCCCGAGAATTCCCGATCGTTGTAAAACGAAGGAGGATTACGCGCAATTTGGGCAAAGTCGATCGTCGCCGAAGTATCACCGTCGCTGACTAGTGTCGGAACCACATCGCCAATCGGCCGTGGATTGCCAGTTGTCACTGAGTAAGGGCCAATCGCCTGCAGCGCGGCCACGGCAGGATTTCCAGGAAAGGCCTCGGCCAGTTGGGTGAGTCCATCCGGCGTCGGCGTTAAGGCGCCACCCGAATTGTAAGTGATGCCCGCCGAGCGGACCCGATCCCAGAAACCGGAGCCGAAAAACCACGCCTTGTCCTTTACGATCGGTCCGCCGCCGGTAAAGCCGAAGCGGTTCTCGACGTACCTGGAAATCGGCGCGACAGGTTCGCAGCCATCGCCCGGGTCTTCTCCCGAAGCACAAAAGCCGAAGACTGTGCTCTTTTCTTCATTGGTATGTGAGTCAGCCCACGAGCCGGTCCAGTACTCGAACGCGCTGCCATGGAACTGATTGGTGCCCGACTTGGTCACGTAGTTGACTACTGTGCCCGAAGCACGTCCGTACTCTACGCTGAAATCGTTGGTGATAATCGATACTTCGCCGAGAAGATCCTGGTTACCCAAAAAGATCGACGGGCCTGCAACCGAGTTGTCGTTGTTGTTCTGGCCATCGATTTGGAAATTGTTCGACCGGCCACGCAGACCATTGGAAGAGAATCCAGCACCGTTGGTGTTGCTGAAATTGTTGGAACCGGTGTCAGCGACTCCTGGCAAATACAGGGCCAAGCTGTCGAATCCGCCGCCGGTAGGCAGGTCCGCAGTCGCCTTCGTATCGAAGGTATTGGTGACTTGAGCGGTGTTGGTTTCAAGAATGGGCGCTGCTTCAATCACCTCGACCGTCTCGCCGGTCGTGGACAGATCCATCTTGACCGAGCCGAGTGAGGAGTCTCGCGCCACTTGCACAGTCACTTGAGACATCTGAACCTTACGGAAGCCCTTCGCTTCAACCGTAACTTTGTACGTCCCAGGTGGCACTGATCGGAAGGTGAAATAGCCAGCGTCGTTTGTCTGCCCGGTGAGCGCCAAGCCGGTCTCGACATTCTGGGCACTCACAGTCGCAAGACTCACGACCGCGCCTGTCGGGTCGACTACCGTTCCTGAAATCGACCCAGTCGCGATGCCCTGCCCCAGGGCAAACGCCGCCGCGAACAGCAGCGTCAAAAGTGCCAGCACTTGTAGTTTGCTAAATCGGAATTCTGCTTCCATGCGATTTTCTCCTGAACTCACGAAGCAAATAGTTGAATCGTTGAACGCTTGAGCCAGCCCCTTGGGTTGTCAGCTTGGCCCTTTGATTTGGGAGTAAGCGAACTCATCCTCGAAAGCAACCGGAATTCCAAAAGGATCAGCACATAACTTCTTATTTTTGTTTACCTTGCATCTAACAAGACAGAATGAATACAGCTTTACGGAGGGTTCTGTCAAGCTAAAATATGGGAAACTGTAGCAAGTGAGCAAAACGTTTCGGTGTTTTGTTGGATCGAAGACCCGGAAACCGAGCTACCGCCGGACCCTCAACAGTGCCTGAGTCTGGGGCGGCACCTCCCTCCAGAGGGAGCCTGTTAGAATCGGCCCCAATGGAGTCCAGACCTCAGATCGCGGTATCGGCGCCGACCCATGTTCCTCTGCTCGACCTGCGGCGCCAGTACCAAGGCATTCGCGAGGAAGTGCTGGCGGCCATCGCGCGGGTTTGCGATTCGCAAGCTTTTGTCCTGGGACCTGAAGTTGAGGCTCTGGAACGTGAAATCTCATCCCTGACTGGAGCGGTCGCAGCCGTAGGTTGCTCGTCCGGGACCGAGGCTCTCTGGCTGGCTCTGGTGGCCGCGGGCGTGAAGCCGGGGGATGCGGTCATCACGACGCCTTTCAGCTTCTTCGCCTCCGCCAGTTCGATCGCGCGAGCCGGAGCCACACCAGTGTTTGTGGATATCGATCCTGGCACGCTCAACCTCGATCCCGAACGGGTCGAGCAGCGCTTGCGTAGTCGAGCGGAAAAGGTTCGGGCAATTCTACCCGTCCATCTTTACGGCCAGTGCGCCGACATGGATCGTATCGGCGCCATCGCTCGGGAATTTCAGATACCGGTTGTAGAAGATGCGGCCCAAGCCATCGGCGCGGAATGGAGCGGTCAGCCGGCTGGATCCATGGGCATCGCCGCCGCATTCAGTTTCTATCCAACGAAAAATCTCAGCGCTTACGGAGATGCGGGCATCGTCACCACGACTCGTCCCGACCTGGCGGAGCGCATGCGCCGCTTGCGCAATCACGGCAGCCCGCAACGCTACTATCACGAGGAATTCGGATGGAACGGACGCATGGATGCCATCCAGGCGGCGGTGCTTCGCGTCAAACTCGGTCACCTGGCTGACTGGAATGAACAACGGCGACGGAACGCGGCTACCTACGACCGGCTTTTCTCCGAGGCCGGCTTGACCGCGACCTCAGGCCCTGCGCCAGTAGCCCTGGTGGCGCGGAGTCCGCAGGCGAAGCACGTCTTCCATCAGTATGTGATCCGCTCTCGCCGCCGCGACGAACTGCGAAAATTCCTCGCCGATCGAAAGATCGGGACCGAAGTCTACTACCCGCTGCCACTGCATCTGCAGCCGGCATTTTCTTACTTAGGCCTGAAAGCAGGGGACCTGCCGCTGGCTGAGCAGGCCGCCCAAGAGGTGCTGGCGCTGCCCATGTTCCCGGAACTCACCGAGGCCGAGATTCGCTGCGTGGTGGAGAGCGTCGCGGATTTCTATTCGTAGGTGGAGCGTCGTTGGTCGTTCGCTGTGCTCTTCGTCGTGCGCCACACGTCTTGCTGGGTTGAGAAAATTCACTCACTGCGAATACGACTAGTGCGACACCTGGCGGTGCTTTTTCCCCACCTCTTCCCCTGGCGCCAGCACTCGCCGCACGATGGGCGTGTTGAGTTTGTACTTGCGCTCGGTTACCGTGCCGCCCTCGTCCTGCACGCGAACGGTAAAGGTAGGCAGGGTCCCTTCTTTTTCGAAATTCTCCTGGCCCACGATAACGGGCAGGACCCCCTGTAGGCGCTCGCGATATGCCGTCTCGTAGCGATGCCGCTTCACGTTCCAGGTGAAGACCCGGACCTGGTTGAAGTCGAAAGGAAGGCCGTCCTTGGGCTCGGTCAGCAGGGTTAGATATTGCGGAACTTTCTTGTCGCCATCGCGTACTTCGTCGAGCACAAAGTGCGCTACGATCCGCTGGCCCTCCGCGTACTGTGCGATTTCCAGGGGCAGGTCGAGGTCAACCATGCGGGCCAGGATCCAGCCGACGTGTCCCTGATCGTCGCGCGCGAGCCACCAATCTTCCATCATCGGCTTTACTTCTTTCTTCTCGTCGGACTGGGCTGCAGGACGGGCAGGAGGGGGCGTCACTCCGGGCTTCTCTGCGACCGCGCGTTTCAAGAGCTGGACCTTTGCGCCCGTGGGAACCTGATAAAGGTGGTCGGCGTCGCGGCCCGGTTCCACATGCAGGTTCGTGTCGTTGCGAGTTGTGGCCTGTGCCTGCACCGGACTGGTCTGGTTCGTCTGCGCCAGATTCTGCGCTTTGTTGTAGACGTCTTGACCGACCAGGTTCCGTTGTTCGATCCAGCCTTCGGCGCCCGATGCCGTGCGTACCTTGGCAAACCGGCGGTCTCGATCGAGGATCTCGACCCGCTCCCCGTTCTTGACCAGTCCTACCTTGGTATAGACGGCAGCGATGCGATCTCTCAGGTTCGCCTGGGTGGCGGAGACATAAGCGGTTTCGCGGATGGTCCTGCGCCGGCCACAGCCGGTAACGAACACAGTGATGCCAAGAAGGCAGATAAGGCCGAAGCGCGTCAGCCTGAATGGGTGGGAAGTGGTCACCGGATCAACTTCTCACTATAACGCGGGATTCGCGCCGGAGGATTGACACCAAAGGGTACCCATGCCCGCGACCCCGCGTTCACCGTGAGTGTGAATTCAGTAACCTTCGGAGTGGCGCCCGCCCGGTCCCCTCAGTCCCCAAAGCTGATCCCGATGGCCCGCGCTGCGCGCACCATTTCGCCCGCGGGATCCACCGTTTTCATCCGTCCGGCCGCGTCGGCGATGCTTACTGCCTTGATGCATTCCTGCTGCAGGCAAACCATCTTGCCGAACCCGCCCGCGGCAATCAGATCGACGGCGGCCACGCCAAAGCGCGTGCCCAGAATGCGGTCGTAGGGAGAGGGCGATCCGCCGCGCTGGATGTGCCCAAGCACGCTGACGCGGACCTCCTTGTGCGCCACCAGCGAGATGGCATCGCCGATCATGTTGCCCACCGCCATGGTGCGCGAGAGATGCTTCATCTCCGACGGAAGCCGGATGCCCTCGGCGACGACGACGATCGTGAAGCGCTTGCCATAGCGATCGCGCAGCGCCAGGTGTTCGCAAATTCTCTCGAGGGTGAAAGGAATCTCCGGAATCAGGATGATGTGCGCCCCGCCCGCGATGCCTGCCTCCAGAGCGATCCAGCCGGCGTCGCGGCCCATGACCTCGACCACCATCACGCGATGGTGCGATTCGGCTGTGGTGTGGATCTTGTCGACTGCGTCGGTCGCCGTGTGCAGGGCTGTGTCAAAACCGAAGGTGACCTCCGTAGCCGAGAGATCGTTGTCAATGGTTTTGGGCACACCCACAATCTTCATACCCTTGCGGAAGAGTTCGTTGGCGATCTTCATGGAACCATCGCCGCCGATGGAAATGATGGCATCGATGCCCAGCTTCTTCTGATTCGCCATTACCTGGTCGGAGATGTCGCGCACAACTTCCTGTCCGTTCTCGCAGGTCTTGTATTTGAAAGGATTGCCACGGTTGGTGGTGCCGAGAATCGTTCCGCCGCGGGGCAGGATTCCGCTGACGTCTTTGAGCATAAGCTCGTGCGAACGCTCGGGCCAGATGAGGCCGTCAAAGCCATCGGGAATGCCCATGACCTTCCATTGGTATTTGAGGATTGCGGCTTTGACGGCCGCGCGAATAACAGCATTGAGTCCGGGAGCGTCTCCGCCGCCGGTGCAGATTCCTATGCAGTTGATGTCGGGCATGGCAACCCATAATCATAGTTCCGGGTCGCCACAAGTGACACCCCCGAATGGACGTGCCCTATTTGAGAATTTCTACTGCGTGACGTTCACAGTGACCGTGTCGGAGAAGTTCGTGGATCCAACGCTATACTTGGCAGTCACCGTGACCTGCTCGGAAGCCGTTCCAGAATTCACCGTAAACAGGGCCGGGTTCTCGCCATTGGTGATGTCGGTATTCGTCGTATCGCTGGTAGACCACGTCACCTGAGCAGTAACGTCAATCGGGTTAGCCTGTCCTGTAACCGTTGCAGTGCACGTAAAGTCCTGTGAACCACCTTGCTGCACGTTTACGGGACCTGCAGGGGAGATCGTTATAGCCGTCACGCCGGTCAAGACAACATTGACTGTGGCTGTGTTACTGATTGTGTCTAAACTCGCGCTAATCGTTGTAGATCCCGGCGCACTGACGCCTGTGACCAGCCCGCTCTTGTTGATTGACGCCACAGTAGAATCGCTGCTCGACCACAACACAGAACCCGTAATGTTCTTCGTGCTGCCGTCGTCATAAGTTCCACGAGCCGACATCTGGAGCGTGTCATTCACTTCGAGGTTCTGGTCGTTGGGCCCGACAGAGATACTGGTCAGTACCGGGTCCACGAAAAACCCATTGCAGCTGGCGCCGAATGCCAGACCGATCAGCACGACAAAAGCAAGCGTAAGCGGCAGTTTGCGCCCGGTAAACATATGCAGTCGCCTCGGATAGCGTGATTTTAACAGAATGCCCGGGCCTTGCCCGGTCTCCGCTAGTGCATGCCTGGAGTCGTTCCCAACGACCGACACTTCTGCCTCCCGCGTTGATGGAGGAACGAAGGCAGAAAACGTTCTTGCAAAGAATTTGAGACATATCCCTGCACCACGCACTCCGCTCGCGGCACGATTGTGCTGGCAAAGGCGGGCAAGCCCCGTCGCTGCACTACCGATGTGGATCAGGAAACGCGACTGGAGGAATCGCTACTTCGTGCGTTTTTTCCCGGCGTTGGCGATCCGTTCGTCGATGGGTTTGCGCCCCGCGAAACCGTCCGCCATCCCGTGATAGAAGCCGATCTTGGGCTCGCCCAGCTTCCAGCAGAGCAGAACGATCTCGTCGGCCACCTTGCACGGGAAATCCAGGAGACCAACGTCGAGGTCTTTTACTTGAACACCGGTGGCGTCGATCTCGGCGACTGCGTCCTTAATGCGCTGGATGGCTCGTTCGCGCTCGGCCTTGCGCCGGGCGACGTGCACGACATTGACCAGCGTGCCGCCGTTCAGAAAGATACGCTGCGCCCTTTCCTGCGTTTCCACGTCCACTTCCTCGATCAGCTTCTTGCCGTTGATGGCCTCCTTGAGCAGCGACTCCAGGATGGGCAGCAGCATCTGGGCTTCGTCGAGAGTGAAAGTGCGGGAGGACATCTAAAACCATTCTATCTGAAGAATGTCGTGCCTCAGGTGTCATGCATCCATGCACCCGTGCCAGCATGGCGAATGTGGCCTTGAAACCGCAACAAACTGACCTTTCACCGCGGACATCGGGTGGCATGTTATTTTTCCCAACGTGCCTGATGCCGCCTCCAATCAGACCGCATCAACGCCACGCAACGTCTACGCTTTCGGTCTGACGTCGTTTCTCAACGACACCGCCAGCGAGATGGCGTACTGGGTGCTTCCCGCTTTCATCGCTTCCCTCGGGGCGGGCCCGGCGCAGCTCGGCATCATCGAGGGCGTGGCCGAGAGCGTCGCTTCCATCGCCAAGCTTTTCTCCGGCTATCTGGCGGATCATGTATCCCGTCGCAAGCCCCTAGTGGTGGGCGGGTACGTGGTCGCCAACGCGGTCAAGCCTCTGCTGGCGCTGGTCACCTCGTGGTGGCAGATTCTCGGGATTCGCTTTGCGGACCGTTTCGCGAAGGGCATTCGCGGCACCGCGCGTGACGTCATGGTCGCGGAGTCCGTGGATTCGTCGCGGATTGGCTCCGCCTACGGGCTGATTCAGGCGATGGACTCCGCCGGAGCGATCGTGGGACCTCTGGCCGCCCTCGCTCTGATCGGTCACTTTGGCATGCGTGGCGTGTTCTGGTTCGCAGCCGTGCCGGGCGCACTGGCGATCATGGTCGCGTGGATCGGGATTCGCGACACGCAGCGCAATGCTGTCGCTGCCAGGGGGAGCAGTCCGGCAGCTACCGCAGACGAA
>Ga0335082_10000194_pt1 | contig 61637 bp, 57 predicted proteins | sample Lox_Sample_41_FD_206718 | JGI IMG/M metagenome (GOLD analysis project Ga0335082, IMG submission 206718) | Soil microbial communities from Loxahatchee National Wildlife Refuge, Florida, United States - Lox_Sample_4.1 | ecosystem: Environmental > Terrestrial > Soil > Wetlands | place: USA... | reverse complement strand
GACCACGAAGTCCCCCGCCGCGCAGCCGAGCGCAGCACGCGCCGCGGCGCGCTCCGTGGCGCTCGGCGGCCGGAAGTGCGCCGTGTCGACGCCGTTGTAGATGGTGACCACGCGCTCGCCCGGCAGGTGATCGCGCGCCACCACCGCGGCGCGCACCCCGTCGGCGGCCATGATGAAGGCATTGAACAAGCCGCGCAGCCGGCGGTTGAGGAAGACGTGCAGCGGCTTGCGCAGCTCGCCGGTGTCGCGCTTGCTCGAGATCAGCACCGGCACACCGGCGGCGCGCGCCACGAGTGCCCCGTAGGTATCAGACTTCTGGTGGTAGCACTGCACGATGTCGCTGCGCGCACGCCGCAGCAGCCGCGCCAGGCGCACGGCCTGCAGCCAGGCGTGCGGCACGTACTCGCGTCCCACCGGCAGATGCAGCACCTCGACCCCGCGTGCCCGCAGCTGCTCGAGCAGCGGGTTGTCGCCCATGTCGAACACCACCACGCGGGCGCGGAAGCGCTCGGCCGGCAGTCCGGCGATGAGCTGGACGAGATGCTTTTCCGTGCCGCCGGTGCGGTGAAAGTAGTCGATGAGGAAAAGAATCTCTATCCTGTCGGGCGCCATGGCACTCTTGCAGTCAACTCGCTCGCCGCGCAGCGCGCACTGAAGTATAGCGTTGACTTCGCCTGTCTCCCGGCGCCTGAAGGGACTCTAGGGCCTCCCGCATGGTCGACTACCTGAGCACACCCCACCGCCGCTACCTCACCTGGGCGCAGGCCACCGTGGGCCTCAGCGGCCGGGACGTGCTCGAAGTCGGCGGCTGCACGCCGGTGGCCGAGGTGCGCCGCATGGCCCCGCGCAGCTGGGTTTGCTTCAATCTGGATGAAGGTGCGGTCGCCGACTTCAACCGCGACGCGCAGGCACTGCAGTGCCCCGGCTACCGCGCACTGGCCCAGGACGCGGCCAGCATCGAGCTCGAGGCCCGTTTCGAGGTGGCCTACTCGATCAACTCCTTCGAGCACATCCGCGACCTCGCGACGACGCTGGCGCGTATCCGCAGCGCCCTGGTGCCCGGCGGCGCGCTGTTTACGGTGTTCGGGCCGATCTGGAGCGCCGACGTCGGCCACCACCTGAGCATCCCGACCGAGCGCGGCCCGATCAACATGTTCGACGGCGTGCTCGAGCCCTGGGAGCACCTGAGCTCCTCACCCGGGGACATCTACGCGCGTCTTGAACCGCGGCTGGGGGCTGCCATCGCCCAGCGTGTGATCGAGTACGTCTTCAGCTACCCAGACCTCAATCGCCTGAGCGAGGCCGATTATCTGCGGCTGTTCGCCGCGAGTGGACTCACGCGCGTGCTGCTGCTGCGGCGGCGCTCACCGCTGCGCACGCCGCGCGGGGGCGGCACGCGCACGCGCGAGTTGCTGTGGCTGGCCCGTAAGGGTAAGCCGAGTGTCCTCGCACGTGCGCGCGCCGCACTCGGCTTCGCGCACGGTTATGTCAACGCGCGGCGCGCCGGCTACTAGACCCTACCGCCCGCGGGCGCCTCGCCAGGGCGCTCGCAGATTAACGTGACTTAATCCGCAGCTTGCCCTGCAGGTTCTTGTACCGCTCAGGGTGATGTGGGAGTCTGGATGACGACGGCGCCGCAGCAAGGCTCGGCGCGTACTGCCGCAAGAGCCAATGAGCAGCTCGGATCCGCTACTGCAGGCGCGCCTCCTGCGCGAGGCCGAATTCCACGATACCAAGTACGGCGGCGGGGATCTTTACCCCCGCCACTACGCCGCCTGGCCCATGCAGCACGTTTACAGCGAGCTGCGCGCGGCACTCGGTGACCTCAGCGGCAAGCGCGTACTCGAGTACGGCTGCGGCGAGGGCTGGATCACCCGCGACCTCGCGCGCCTCGGCGGCGAGGTGTGGGCCTTCGACATCTCCCTGCAGGCGGTGGAGAACACCCGCCGGATCCTCGGCGATGCACAGCTTCAGGAGCGTTGCACGGTCGGGGTCATGCCCGCCGAGAACCTCGCCTACGAGTCCGAGTCCTTCGACGTGGCGCTCGGCTTTGCGATCCTGCATCACCTGGACCTGGCGAAGTCCCTCGCCGAACTGCATCGCGTGCTCAAGCCCGGGGGCATCGCCTACTTCGCCGAGCCGCTGGCGGGCAACCCGCTGATCCGGCTATACCGGCATCTGACCCCGCAGTTCCGTACCGCCGACGAGCAGCCGCTGGACCTGAAGCGCCTGCCGCGGCTGCTCGGCGCCTTCAGCCGCCATGAACACCGCGAGTACTACCTCACCGCGCTCGGGGCCGTCGCGCTCACCTACCTGCCCGGTGGCGCGCGCGTGTTCCCTGCGGTGAGCGGACCGCTGCATCGGCTCGACCGGACGCTGCTGAACGCGCTGCCCGCTCTCGGAGGCTGGGCGTGGTACACGGTACTCAAGGTCGTGAAGTAGCCACGATCCGTCCGTGCTGTCGGGCGCTGGCGACGCGCCGATTGGCTGTATTAACAAGCACATGGCGGCGATTGCGGCACAGGCCGCGCGCGCCCTGTCGGCAAGCCCCGACGATTGTAAGCGCCGCGTACGATGCCCAGGCCGCCTGGCCTTGCGTATACAGGCACTTACGATCCGGGAACGCCCCGGCACGCTTCTTGTATGTCAAGTGGACCGCGGCGACCCGGGCTCATCCGGGCCGCCCTCATTTTCCGGCTCGAACGGAACTGGCAAGCAAAGGTATCGAAGCAATGCACATTGATGTGACCGGGCGTGCGCGCAACAGCCGCCGCAGCAGCAGTTTCATGGCATGGGTGGTGGCCGTGGGCGCGGTCGCGCCGGTGCTCGCGGCCCCGACAGTGCAGCAGGTCAGCGGCCCGCTCGATCACAACAGCTCCATCACCATCACCGGCAGCGGTTTCGGCAGCAAGCCCACGGCGGCCCCGGTGGTGTGGGACAACGCCACCGGCAATTCGCTGTCGGCGAAGTGGGACGGCGCCATGCCGAATGCCGCGCCCGGCTACAACACGCAGTACCACGCGCCGATGCGCGGCATCGACCCGCCGCACAGCCACGTCACGCGCTATATCGCCGGGGCGCACGCCACCAACAAGGGGGCGGACTCCGGCTACGACGTGCTGGTCTACAAGAACGTGACGCTGCCGGCCGCCGGCGCGCCGCCGTACATCTACATGAGCTGGTACCAGCGCGCGGACAACGGCTGGAGCTTCGCCGCGCACGCGGCCAATACCGTCGATGACGACAACAACTTCAAGAACTTCGTGTACTCGGTGTGCTGCGGCGCCTACGAGCAGCCCTACTGGTACACCATGTACGGGCCGCCGCACCCGGCCAGCAGCACCGACACCGACGTGCAGTGGGCCATCAATGGCCAGCAGCTCGACAACCCGGACGTGAACGGCCACAACGCCTGGTGGAACAGGGCGGTCAATCCGATGGCCGGCAAGTGGTCGAAGGTGCAGGTCCTCATCAGGGTGAGCGCCGACAAGGACGGCTACGTCAAGCTCTGGGAGAACGGCCGCCTGGTCATCGACTACGCCGGACGCACCGACAACTTCCCCGGCAATCGCCGCACGCTCGCCATCGGCGGCTATGCGCGCATGCAGGGCCACACCAACAACTGGCGCTACTTCGATGACCTGTACGTCGACACCTCGCAGGCCCGCGTGGTGCTCGCCGACAAGCCGGTGCTGAGCCAGGCGAGCATCATCGAGAACCAGATCCCGAGCAGCTGGAGCGACGGCTCGATCACCGCGACGGTGAACCTCGGCCAGTTCACCCAGGGGCAGACGGCGTACCTGTTCGTCGTCGACGCGAACGGCAACGCCAGCGCGACGGGCACGTCCGTGACGGCCGGCGGCATGGTCGCCGTGCCGAGTCCTCCGCCCTCGGTCTCGGTGCGCTAGGCGGGGGCCGCGGCCGCCGCCGGCAGCCGGCGCCCGAGCTCGCGCGCCTCAGCGTCCCAGCGGGCGGCGAGCTCCGCGCGGCGCGACTTCGCGGCCGCGGCGAGCTGCGGGGCCTGCTCGCGCAAGCGCCCGAGAGCGCGGCGGATATCGGCGGCACTGTTGTCGGTGAAGACAGCGGCGGCGCCGAACAGCTCCCGCGAGGCCGCATTCCCCGACAGCAGCATCGGCTTGCCGAGCGCGAGCGCCTCGTAGGCGCCGCATACCAGGCAATCCTCCATCAGCGTCAGGTCGATGACCGCATCGCTCGAGCGCAGCAGCGCCCAGTAGTCCGCCTCCGGCAGATAGCCGGTGAAGTGCGCGTTGGCGGGCGCGGCGGCGCGCGCCGCGGCGCTCGCGCGACCGGTCACGTAAAGCTCGAGGTCCATGCCCTGCACCGCCTCGAAGATGGCGGCGATGGGTTCATCGGGCGCGAAGGTGGCGATCAGCACGAGGCGGAACAGGCCTGCCTGCGCCGCCGCCGACTCGGCGGCGGGGGGCACCGGAATGCGGTCGGGGAGCACGAACGGCACCCCGCCGTGCGCCTCGACCTGCCGCGCCAGCTGCCGGTTGGTGACGATGGTCAGGTCGGCGCGACGGAGCACCCAGCGTGCGAGCCGCAGCACCGCGCGCTGGCGGTGGATGAAGGGCGTGACGGCCTCGTTGTGCGCATCCACGATCAGGCGGTAGCCCCACAATGGCCGTAGCAGCAACGCCAGCGCCGCCAGCACCAGCGATGGATTCTGCACCAAGAGCAGCTGCGGGCGGCGCCCGGCGAGCACGGCGCAGGTGCGCGCGGCGAGCTCGAGGTAACGCAGCGCCCCGCGGCGGGTGGTGCTGATGACGAGCAGTGGCACATTGAGCGCGGCGCACAGCTCGCGCGTCCGACGATGATCGGTCCAGGTGAGCGCGAGCGAGCTCACGCGGCGACGGTCTTGAGCGCGCGCCGCGCCGCGGCGCGCACGCGCCCCTGGCGCTCGTGCCACAGCTGGAACATGAGCAGCGAGAACAGCAGCTTGCTGTGCTTGCGCACGCCGCTGAGGTGCTCGTGCTTCAGGCGCTCCAGCTCGCGCGGCTCGAAGATGCCGGCGGCGGCGATCACGGTGGGCGCGAGCGTCTCCTGCAGCAGCGACTGCAGTGGGCCGCGCAGCCAGCGTCCCATGGGTGCCTCAAAGCCCTGCTTGCGGTGCTCGATGACCGGCGCGGGCAGCCAGCGCGCGGCCACCTCCTTCAGCAGGTGCTTCTGACGCAGGCCGCGGATCTTCAGAGCCGCCGGTACCGCCATCGCCTCCGCGATGAAGTGGTGATCGAGGTACGGCACCCGCAGCTCGAGCGAGTGCCACATGCTCAGGCGGTCGGTGAGCGTCAGGATGTCATCGGGCAGGTACCACCTGAGATCGGTCTTCAGCGCCCGCTCGACGCTGCCGCCGTGGCGGAAGCCCTCGAAGGTCGCGGTGAGGATCGCGGCGGTCGCGGCGGGATCCAGCTGCGCGGCCGCCTCCCGGCTGTAGAGGCGCAGACGCTCGGCTGCCGGCAGCGTCGCCATCGAGTCCTGGTAACGCGCGGCCGCCGAGCCGGAGGAACTGCGCGCGAAGCGCTTGAGGTGATCGACCAGGTCGCTGCCGCTGCCCGGCTCAGGCAGGCGGCGCACCAGCGGCTCGACCACACCGGAGCGGAGCCAGCGCGGCACCCGTGCATAGCCGTCCCCGAGTTTGACGCCGAGGTGGCGCCGGTAGCCGCCGAACAGCTCATCGCCGCCGAGTCCGGTGAGCGCGACCTTCACGTGCGCGGCGGCGACCTGGCTCACGTAGTAGCTCGGGATCACCGAGTCGTCCGCGAACGGCTCATCGAAAGCCTCGACGATCTCGCCGATGATCCCCGCGACGCGCGGCTCGACGTTGAGCTCGTGGTAGCTCAGGCGGTAGCGCTCGGCGATCATGCGCGCGTAGCGGCGCTCATCGATGAACGCCGAGCCACTGTCACCGAAGCCGACCGTGAAGGTCTCGACCGGGCGCTCGCTCTCGCGGGCCATCATGGCGACCATCAGGCCGCTGTCGACACCGCCGGAGAGGAATGCGCCCACCGGCACGTCGCTCACCAGGTGCGAACGTACCGCACGCTGCAGCCCGGCCTCGATGCGCTCCACCCAGGCCCCGGTGCTCGCCGGCTCGGGCAGCGGATCGGGGATCTGCCAGTACACCTGGCTCGCGAACTCCCCGCCGGGGCCAATGCTGACCACCGTCGCCGGCGGCACCTTGGTAATGGCCCGGTAGATGGTGCGTGGGGCGGGCACGAAGGTGTAGGTGAGGAACGCATCGAGCGCCTGCCAGTCCATCTCCGTCCCCACCAGCCCGGTGGCGAGCAGCGCCTTCATCTCCGAGCCGAACAGCACCCCGTGCGGCGTGCGCGCGAGGAAAAGCGGCTTGATGCCGAGGCGGTCGCGCGCGAGCAGCAGGGTCTGCTTGCGCATGTCCCAGAGCGCGAAGGCGAACATGCCCTCGAGCTCCTGCACCAGCTCGGCACCGCGCTCCTCGTACAGGTGCACGATCACCTCGGTGTCGGAGTTGGTGCGCAGCTGGTGGCCACGCGCGCGCAGGCCCTGCTGCAGAGCGCGGTAGTTGTAGATCTCGCCGTTGAACACCAGCGCGACCGAGCGGTCCTCGTTGAAGATCGGCTGCGCGCCGCCGTCGACGTCGATGATCGCCAGGCGGCGCATCGCCAGTCCCACGGCGCCCTCGTGCAGGAAACCCTCCCCGTCCGGGCCGCGCCGCGCGATGGCGTCATTCATTGCCTGCAGCAGCGCCTCCGGCCAGCCGGCAAAGGACACGAAACCACAGATGCCGCACATGGCGCCTACCTCGCGCTCAGGCCCGGGGCGCGGCGCCGGGGCGGCGGCCGGCGACGCAAGCGCGACCAGCGCGTGGTGCGCGTGGTGAGCGGCGGACTCGCCGCCGCGGCCGGCGCCAGTTTGACGGCCAGCTGTCCGGTGACCACGGACAGGCCGCCGACGAAATACCAGTAGGGCTCGGAGAGCCCGAAAGACGCGAAGCTGAAGAACAGGTCGACCGCCACCACGACCAGCAGCGTGCCCGCCACGTTGTGCAGGAAGCGCAGCCGCTCGTCGGTCGTGGGCGTGGCGCTGACCACCCGCTGCGCCTCGAGGCAGGCGCGCAGGAAGCTCCAGATGAGGGCGAGCAGCAGGCCGAGTCCGATGTAGCCGAGTTCCTCGGCGGCCTCGGTGTAGAGGTCATGCGAGGGCAGGTCCTCGCCGCGGAAATTGGCGTTGGCCTCGCGCGAGGTGCCGAGGCCGTGCCCGAACAGCGGCCGCCGCAGCGAGACGTGGAAGTCGCCGATCACGCCGTTGATGCGGTCCTCGGCGGTCGCCCCGCCCTTGGCGGTGTGCGAGAAGATCGAGACGTAGCGCTCTTTCTGCAGATCCGTCATGAGCGACATGGCGATCGCCGCGCCCACCACCGCCACCACCAGCAGCGGCCCGCGGTGCTGGCTGCGCCAGATGACGAACAGGCACAGGAACACGAAGGCGAGGAAGCCGGAGCGCGAGGCGCTCAGCACCAGCGCGTAGCACATGGCGAGCGCGACCGCACCCCAGGCGACGCGGCGCGCCGGCGAATTGGGAGGGATGAGGAAGTGCAGCATCGGCAGCGTCATGACGATCACGAAGCCGAGGCCGTTCGGGTTGATGATGTCGGCGGGTGCGCCGGCGAGACGGTCCATGTACTCCCAGTTGCCAAGGGAGGTGAAGGAGCCCCAGTAGCCGGAGCTGAAATGCAGGTACAGCGGCTCGAGCACGCGCCACACCTGCGTGGCGACGTAGACCGCGAGCAGGATCCTGAGCTTGCGGGTCGTATCCACCGTCGCCACGACGAAGAAGAAGAAGCACAGCGACTTGGCGTAACCCTCGAGGTTATGGATGACGCTGCCCGGCCACTCGACGAAGGGGATGGTGAGCACGATGTAGGCGAGCAGGATCCACAGGCGCTGCGCCACCGGGTGCAGCTTCTGCGGCGGCGCCTTGCCGCGGGCGGGGCCGGCAAAGAAGACCGCCAGCGCCGTGATGACCGCCAGCAGCAGGTCAAAATGCATCGCCGCCAGCACCCCATTGCGCGCCGTGAGGTGCGTGAAGTAGCTGATGATGAAGGCACAGAACAGGTAGAACGCGAGGTCGCGCGAGCCCTTCTCGGGCGGCAGCGCGGCCGCAGTGGCCTTCGCTCGGGTGCGCGTCCTTGTCATGGATTTCATTATGTCACGCCGGTCCTGCTGCGCCGGCGCCTGAAGCTGCTGCGAGTCTGCCTGTCGGTTGCCGGAAACACGAGTGCAGGTTCAGAGAATCGCGGCGTAGGTCTCTAGGTAGCGCTCGGCCATCTGGCGGCTGCTCCAGGGCGGCGGCGCCGCGCTCGCGCGCAGCTCCTGCGCCCCGAGCGCGCGCGCGAGCGCTGCCTCATCGCCGGCGGCCACCAGCGTGCCGAGCGCGCCCTGCTGCAGCAGCTCCGGGATGGCGCCGACGGCCGTGGCGATCAGCGGCCGCCGCCACTGCAGCGCTTCGAGCAGCACGAGCGGCATGCCCTCGGTATGCGAGCTCATGACGAAGCCCGCCGCGTGCTCGAGCAGCCGCTCCGCCCCCTCGAGGAAACCGGCGAGGCGCGCCTGCTCGCCGAGGCCGAGGTCCACGATCAACTGCGTGAGCCGCGCGCGCTCCGGGCCCTCGCCGACGATCAGGAGCTGCCGGGCGGGCGGGCCGGCGCGCAGCGCGCGCGCAAACGCCCGCAGCAGCAGGTCAAAGCCCTTCTCCGGTGCTAGCCGCCCGATCGCGACCCAGGTGGGCGCACGGGCCATGAATTCCGCGAGCGCCGCCGGCGGCGGCGCTACCCCGAGCTGCGCGAGCTCGGCGAGACGCTCCTCGCGCGGCGGGATGCCGTTCTCGATCACGTGGCGCCGCTGCGGCGCCACGCCCCGCAGCGGCGGCAGGCTCAACATGCCGCGCGCCACCACCACCACCGCCTCGAGGTGGCGCAGTGCGCGCGCATCGAGCCACTCGTAGAGGCGCAGGCGGCTCAGGCCCGGCGCGGCCGTCCAGCCGTGCAGCGTCGCGAGCATCGGCCCGCGCCGCGCACGATCGAGGAAGCCGAGGAGGATGTTGGCCTTGTAGCCGTGCGAGTGCAGCACCTGCGGCCGCGCGCCGGCGGTGGCGGCGAGCAGCCGGCGCACGACCGCGGGCGTCGGGCGCGGCGCGATGCGCAGCGGCAGCACTGGCAGGCCGAGGGCGGCCGCGCGCGCCTCGAGCGCGCCGGCCGGCGCCCCGGGGTCGGCGATACTGCCGATCACCGGCGCGTGTCCGAGGCGCTGCTGCTCGCGCGCGAGATACAATAGAATGCGTTCCGCCCCGTACAGCCCCTCGCTGTGGATGAGATGAAGGATCCGCATTGGGTCAGGACCTGAAAGCGTTGCGCGCATGAGCTGGGGGCGTTGCCGGGGCCTGATCGCCTCGGACCTGTGGCGCTACAGCGGCCGCCTCGGAGCGGGCGTCTTCTGGCGGCACTTCTTCGCGACCCCGGGCTTTCGCTACAGCGTGCTGCTGCGTCTGTACGCCTATCTGCGCGCCAGCCGCTGCGGCGGGTTCGGGCCGCGGCAGCTGCTGGTGCTGGCGCTGCACCACTACTCGATCCGCTATGGCATCGACATCTCGCGCGACGTGCGCATCGGCAGCGGCTTCTACATCGGGCACTTCGGCGGCATCGTCGTCAACCCCGAGGTCGTGATCGGGGACAACTGCAATCTCTCGCACGGTGTGACGCTCGGGCGCAGCAACCGCGGCGAACGGGCCGGCTGCCCGCGCATCGGTCGCAACGTCTACATCGGCCCCGGCGCCAAGGTGATCGGTCGCGTCGAGGTCGGTGATGACGCCGCGATCGGCGCCAACGCCGTGGTGCTCGAGGACGTGCCGGCCGGCAGTGCCGTCGGCGGCGTGCCGGCGCGCGTCATCTCGCCGGCCGGCTCCCAGGGCTACGTGAACCGCACTGACTACCCGCCGGTGCCGCTCGGCTGAGCCGCGGCGCGGCCGCGCCCGCATCACGGCGCCCTCGTCGTGACCAGCGAGCGGGCGAGCGAGCGCCAGGCCGGCCAGTACCAGGGGATGAAGCGCAGTGCGCGCAGGTAGTCGGCGAGCGCCGCGCCGCGATCGCCCTCCTGCCACAGCGTGGTGTCGCCGCGCCCGGCATAGGTATGCGCCCACGCGTAGCGCGCCGTGGTGGCGTTGACGATGCCGGGGTTCGCGTCGAGGAACTGCTGCATGATGCGGATCGCCGACTGGTAGCGCTTGCGGTAGTTCTTGGACATCTGCCCGGCCCAGATGCGGTAGCGCACGGTCGCCTCGGGGACGAAGTCGAACTGGTAGCGCGCCGAGAGGCGCAGCCACAAGTCATAGTCGATGCCCATGCCGAGGGTCTCATCGAAGCGCCCGTCGCGCTCGAGGCACTCGCGGCGCACGACGCCGGCGGAGTAGCACACGAAGTTCTCCACCAGCAGCGCCCCGCTCACCCAGCCGCGCCGCATGGGTGTCACGCCCTTCGCCAGCAGCTGGCCGCCGGCGTCCATGCACTGGTAATCCGAATACACCACGCCCAACTCGGGGCGGCCGGCAAACAGCGGCATCTGCCGCGCCAGCTTGCCGGGCAACCACACGTCGTCGGCGTCCAGGAAAGCGACGAAGCGCCCGCGGCTGAGCTCGACCCCCTTGTTCTTGGCGCGCGCCTGGCCGGCGTTGGCCTGGGTGAAGACGCGCACCCGCGGATCGTCGCGCCAGCGCTGCACGCGCTGCGCGGTGTCGTCGCTCGAGCCGTCGTCGACGATCTGCACCTCGACATGGGGATAGGACTGCGCCAGCACCGATTCGACCGCCTCGGTGAGGTAGTGGCCCATGTTGTAGCTGGCGATCACGACCGAGACCAGATCATCCGTGCTGCCCGCAGCCATGCGCTGTCCTAGACCCGGCAGATGGCGAAGCGGTACTTGCCCGAGCGCTCCTGCGGGATGCGCTCGAGGTACTCGATGCGGGGCTCGATGCCCGGTCCGAGCACGCCGCGCAGCTCCGCGAGCAGCGCCGTCTCGCTCGCGGGGGTGTAGTCGCGGGCCCGCACCAGGTTGACGAGCAGCTGCTCGCGGCTCGGCTGCACGAGCTGTAACTGCTCGATGCCGGGGATGGCGGTCAGCGTGCGCTCGACCAGCGACACGCCGGCGACCAGCGAGCCGTCGCGGCGCTTGAGATAGTCCGCGACCCGGCCGGTCACACGCTCGAGCAGCGGCAGACCGCGACCGCAGGGACAGCGCCGCGCGCTCGGCACGCCGACGTCCTCGATGCGGTAACGGATGAAGGGCATGCCGCGGTTGAGCAGGTCGGTGATGATGATGGCGCCCTCCTCGCCCGGCTGCGCCTCGCTGCCGTCCTCGCGCAGGAACTCGACCCACAGGTGCTCGATGTTCAGGTGCAGCCCCTGATGGCGCTCGCACTCGCAGGCGATCAGTCCGACCTCCTCGCAGCCGTAGCGGTCGGTGACCGGGCAGGCGAACGCCGCCTCGATCACCTGCCGCTCCGGGGCGAGCAGCATCATGGAGGTGGACACGATTCCCTGGGGGCGCAGATCCTCGATGTGATGCTCCAGCAGGTAGCGGCCCAGCATGTAGAGCGAGTGCGAATGGCCGAACAGCACCTGCGGCTGCTCGCGCCGCCAGGCAGCGACGAAGGCCCCGATGGAGGCGTCGTTGAGGTTGATCGTGTCCAGGTACAGGAAGCGATCGATGAGGGCGCGGCGCAGGCGCTCCTTCCAGGTGCGCGCCTGCGGGGGGTTGCCCCACAGCGCCGCGATCTTCATGCCGTGGTAGCAGCCGGCCCACTGGTCCGAGCGCAGCGCATCGGCGGTGCGCACCTCGAGCCAGCGGCGGTCGAAGTAAGTCGTGAGCGCGACCCCGGTCGAGCCGCCGGTCTTGTGCACGCCGAGCTCGGCACGGCGGAACTCGTCCGACAGGATCGCCTCGGTCTGCTCGCGGATGATGCTCTTGGTGAGCAGCGGCAGGCGGCGGAAGGCCCCGGCCTCAAAGTGCGCAGGATCGAACCGCGCCTGCGCGAACAGGCCCCGGTAGTAGCGCGAGTGCGCCGCGGCGTAGCGCAGCATGGCCTCGAGGCGCTCCTGCTGGCGCGCGCGCAGTGAGGCCTCCGGCAGCCACTGACTGCGCTCGAGCTCGTGCAGCACGCGCAGCCGGCTGCTGCCGTCCTTCACATCCCACAGCGGATGGAAGACGTAGCGCGACAGGCTGCTCATGAGGGGCATCGGGGGCCTAGCCGGTGCGCGGTTGCCACAGGACCTGCTTCTGCCCGCGCACGAAGCGCGCCAACGCCACGGCCGAGGCGGCATTCAGCAGCAGGAAATAGTAGCTGTAGCGCGCCAGCGCGAAGCGCCGCAGCGGCCCGGGTCCGGCGCGCGCGGCCAGCGCCAGCAGGACCAGCGCCACCTGGCCGGCGGCGAGCCACCGGTAGAGCGGACCCTGCGACAGCAGAGTCCAGTTCAGGAGCGCGGCGGCGGCGAGCGGCAGGAAGCTCAGGTAGCGCAGCAGCTTGTGCGACAGGAGCTGCCAGGAGAAGAGCGGGAAGCGCAGCGGGTTGAGCAGCCGGCGCTTGTCGCGCAACGCCCAGAGCGCCCGCAGCGCGACGCGCACCCGCATGCGGTACTCGGCACCCGCGGTGGCGAGCGTCTCCTCCTCGAGCACCGCCGCCGGAGCGAAGACCACGCGGCAACCCTGTTCGACCACCGCGAGCGGCAGCACGAAGTCCGGCAGCTGATCCGGCCGCATCGGCCGGTAGAGGGCGCGGCGCACCGCGTCCACCCCCCCGTCGACCCCGACGACCGAGCCGAGATCGCTCTCGAGCGATCGCAGGCGGTTTTCGTAGCGCATGTAGGCGCTGCAGCCATCGCCCACCAGGGAACCGTGCGCATCCACGTAGAGCATCCGGCCGGTAACGTAGCCGACGGCCGGATCGGCGAACGGGGCGAGCAGCTCGCGCAGCGTCTGCGGGCGGTACATGGAATTGGCATCGGCGAAGACGATGATCTCGCCGTCGGCACGCTCGATGAGGCGGTTGAGGGCTGCGGTCTTGCCGCTGCGCGGCTCCTGGCGCAGGAAACCGACGCGCGCATCCTCGCGCGTCAGGGACTCGAGCAGCGCGTCCGTGGCGTCGGTGGACGCATCCGAGGCGACGAGCACTTGCAGCAGCTGCGGCGGATAGTCCTGCGCGAGCTTGTTGCGCACGGTCGCCACGATGCTGTGCGCCTCGTTGTAGGCGGCGATCACCACGGTGACCCGGGGCGTGAAGGCGCCGCCTTGCACCGGGCGCGCGCGCACCGAGCGCAGCAGCCACAGGCACAGCGGGTAGCCGACGTAGGGGTACAGGCCTGCGACCAGGCAGACCCAGAACAGCAGCTCAGCAGTGCCCGGCACGGCGGCAGCCCCGGCACGGTCCGCGTGCTACAGGCGCGGCTGCATCGCCGGCGAGGTCGGCCGCATCGCCGGCAACCCCAGGTCGGGCGCCTGGGCCGCCTGGCTGAGCGCGTAGGAGGCGGTCACGCCGATCTGGTTCTCCTGTGCGTCGCTCGAGGAGAGCGAGGAGTGCGCGGCGATGAAGCGCAGCGCGACACGCGGCCCGAGCTGCCAGCGCAGGCTCGCCAGCACGTTGATGGTGTGCACCGCGCCGCCGACGGCGTACTCGTCGTGCTCGTAGTTGACCCCGAGGTCCAGACTCATGACGAGGCTCATCTTGCGGCTGACGAAGGCGCTGATGTAGCGCGCGTCGCGGTTGAGGTCCGGTGACTCCTCGTAGTGTTCGGTGAAGGCCCCCAGATTAATCTCGAGACTCGTGCGCTGGCCCTGCAGGCGGTAGTTGGCGCCGTACTCCTCGTGGGAAAAGGGCTGACCGGTGACGATCTGGTTCGGCTGGTTGCCCGGCACCGGCTGATCGAGGTTGATGCGGAACAGGTTGGCGGCGTCGGTGAACTGCTTGAGCGTGCGCAGCGTAATGCGCTGCATGGGTGAGATCAGCCGCGACAGACTCACCTCCCAGTTCACGCCGCTGGCGCGTTCACTGCCGACGTCCAGGTCCGTGTAGCCGCCGGAGGCATCCAGATAAGTGCGGCTGTCGCCGAAATGGAAGCCGCCCACATAGGTCCAGCCGTCGAAGTCGGTGTTATTCACCTTGTCCTTGAACTTCACGTCGCTGTAGCTCGCCCCGACATAGGCGCTCAGCGTGTTCGAGAAGGCACGCTCGATCTTGCCCGAGCCACCGCTGCGGCGATTGTCGATGTTGATGTAATCGATGGACTTGGAGTTCGTGTCGACCCAGGAGACGGTGCCCTCGATGATGATCGTGGTGCGCAGTGTCGGCCTCAGGGTCAGGCGCGGGCCGGTCGTGAAGTAGTTGATGTTCTCGAGGTTGTCCGGGGTGGCCGGCAGGAACGGGTCGAGGGTGGCCTGGTTGAAGGAGTCGCGCGCCACCCACGAGAGGTAGCCCGGGACGATCTTGAACTCCCCGGCGGCATCCAGATAACCGTAGGGCAGCGTCTCGTACTCGTTCTTGAAATACTTCACCATGGCGATATCGGCATCGAGGTGGTAATCGAAGCGCGGCGCGTCCTGGCGCGAGGTGTCCCCGACCAGGCCGATCATCGCCAGGGTGTCGCTGCGGCCATCGGGCGTCAGCGAGACGTTGTCGGTGTAGATCAGGCCGGCCTGGGCCTCGAGGTAGTTGCCCTGGTGCGAGTTCGTGGCCTGGTTGAAGAACAGGCTTTGGGTAGTGATCGGTCCGGTCTGGGCCGCGAGCGGCAGTGCGCTGCACACGAGCACGGCCGCCAGTGCCAGCCGGGCCTGCCAGCCCGCCATCCAACGCTCATTCATGTGCACGCCCCTTCAGCGTGGCTCAAGAGCTGCCGTCTTTTTCGCCCGACGCACTGGTCGCGTAGCGGTAGTAGTACCCGGCGTGGGGCTGCTTGGTGCTCTGGTTGAGCACCAGCGAGACGGATTTGCTTTCGGCCAGCTGCTCGACGGCCTCCAGCACCGCGTGCTGCGGCGTCTGGTCGGCACGCACCACGAGCAGAATCTGCCCGGCGATCTGGGTGAGCGCCTGCGATTCGGTGGTGAGCAGCAGCGGCGCCGAGTCGAACAGCACCAGGCGCGAGGGATCCTGGGTGGCCAGCTGCGAGACCACCTCGAGCATGCGCGCGCTCGCGAGCAGCTCAGTCGCGTTCGGATCCTGGTGACCGGCGGGCAGGAACGACAGTCCCGGCACGTCGGTGGGCAGGATGGCCCCGGAGAGTGACAGCGTCGGGTCCTTGATGACGTCGAGCAGGCCACGCACGTCGTCGGCGCCGAGGATCTGGCTCAGGCGCGGGTTGACGACGTCGCCGTCGACCAGCAGCACCGTGACGTCCTCCTCGAGACGCACGCTGAGCGCGAGATTGAGCGAGGTGAAGGTCTTGCCCTCGCCTGGCACCGCGCTCGCCACCATGACGAGGTTGCCCTCCGGCAGCGCCTCGACGCCGCGACCGAGCGCGTTGTTGATCAGCGGCCGCTTGATCTGACGGAACTGCTGCGCGAGCTCGCGCTCCTGGTGAGCCGGCGGCAGCAGTCCCGCGGCGCGCAGCACGTCCAGATCGATCGGGATGACGCGCGTGCCGGCGCTCGGCGCGCCGGCCGGCTCGAGGCGGCGCGCGGCCGCACCGCGCTCGCGCACCGGCGCGGTGGTGGTGCGCGAGGCCTGCAGGCGCTTGATGGCGTTCTCGATGACGCTCATGCGGTCAATCCGTGGAGGAAGCGCGAGGTCGGCCCCTGGATCGCGAGCACGATCAGGGTCGCGAGAACCAGCGCCGCGGCCACGCTCGAATAGGCCCACACCGCGCGACGCGCCTCGGCCTTGTGACGCTCGAGCCAGGTCATGCTGACCGAGCCGAGCACCGGCAGCTGCGTGAGCTCGTGCAGCTGGCGGGTCGAGGTGAACACCGGGCGCAGCTGGTGCATGAAGTAAGCCACCCCGAGCCCCGCGGCCAAGCCGCCGATCAGCACGGTGAGAATGAGGCGCACGCGATCAGGGGCGACCGGGTGGTCGCCGCCGGTTGGCGGGTCCACCACCTCGAAACGCACGATGCCGGTGGCATCGGCCTGGTCGGAGAGCTTGGCGCGGTTGAGCCGCTCGACCAGCGCCTGGTACTGGCCGCGCGTCACGTCGTAGTCGCGGCTCAGGCGCGCAAATTCCGCCTCGACCTCCGGGGCGGTATTGATCATCTTGCGCAGCTCGCCGATGCGCGCCTCGCGGTCGCTCACCTGGCGCTGCGCGGCGGCCACCTCGACGTCCGCCTGGCTCAGCTGCAGGCGGATCCCCTGATAGACCGGATTGGCGGCCAGTCCCGTGGCGGCGATCGCCGCCTGGTCGCCGCGCCGCACCGCCTGGATCTCGGCGGCCTGGCGCTTGCGCAGGTCATCCAGAGCCTGACGCGCGGCGATCACGTCCGGGTGCTTGTCGGTGTAGCGCAGCAGCAGCTCGTCCAGGCGCCCCTGGGCCTCGCGGATGGCGCCGGCCGTGTCGGTCGCCCCGCCGGCGCCGGAGCCGGTGAGCCCGAGCATCGGCTGCTCGCTCGAGAGCTGGCGGCGCAGCTCATCGCGCTTCTGCTCCGCGACGGTGAGCGAGAGGCGGTCCTTGTTGAGTTCCTCGGACTCGGCCTGCAGGCGCGAGAAGTAGTCCGAACCGGACGCCCCCGGCACGAGGCCCGCGTTCTGGCGCTTGAAGTCGGCGATCTTCGCCTCGGCGGCCTGCAGCTTCTTGTCGTAGTCGGCGATCTGCGTGCTGAGGAACTGCTGCGCCTGCTCGGAGCTCTGCTGGCTGCCGCCGACCGCGTTGGTCATGAACAGCCGCAGCAGCGCGTCCACCACGCGGCGGGTGTTCTGCGAGTCGTGGTCGGTGTAGGAGATGACGTACAGGTCCGCGGGCTGGTTGCGCTCGCCGTTCGCCTCGACACTCAGGCGGGAGCGCAGGCCGTCGATGATGGCGGCCTTGTGCGCGTCGGTGTAGCGGGTGTAGTCCGGTATGGCCTCGCGTGCCACGCGATCGAGCATCGGGCCACCGAGCAGCGCCTCGCGCACCGCTTCGACCTGGGCGGCGAGGTTGGACTCGACTGCGATGCCGGCGGTCACCTGCTGCAGCCGGGTGCGGCTGTCCACGTACACCCGCGCCCAGGCGCTGTAGGTGTCGGGCAGCATCAGCACCACGATCCAGCCGATCAGGCACACCACCCATGCCACCAGCATGGCGGTCCAGCGGAAGCGCCAGGCACCGCGGACCTGCTCGAGTATGAAATCCAGGGCTGCGTGCATGGATTAGAACATCGACTGCGGGACGACCAGAACGTCGCCGGGCCTCAGCGGAATGTTCTCGTGCACGTCGCCGCTGTTTACCAGGTCAGCCAGCTTCACCTTGATCACCGTCTCCTTGCCGTCGACCATGCGCACGATCTTGGATCGGTTGCCGGACGCGAACTGCCCGAGGCCGCCGACCTCGAGGACGGCATCGAGCACCGTCATGCCCTCGCGATAGGGAAGCGCCTGCGGGTGCGCCACCTGCCCGACCACCTTCACCAGGCTGAAGGCACTCGCAGCGGTGGTCACGATGATGTTGACCTTGGGCGAGCGCACGTACTCGGACAAGACCTGTTCCAAATCGCGCGCCAGCTGCGGCGCAGTCTTACCGACGGCCACCATGTTCTCTACCAGCGGGGTGGAGATCTTGCCGTCAGGCCTGACTGGCACGCTCACCGACAGCTCGGGATTGCGCCACACGAACACCTGCAGCGTATCGCCCGGGCCGATGATGTAGTCATTGCTGGGGGCCTTCGCGGCGGCCTGAGTCGACGCGGGCGTCGGTGCTGGGGCCGGCGCCGGCGGCGGGCTGGAAGCGCAACTGAGGATTAGTGGACTTATAGCCAGCCATCCGGCCAGCGTCAGTACGCTCGGGCGTCGCATCACCGTTCCTGGTGCCAAAAGTTGAGCCTATCAGAAAGCAGGGAAGCGAAGCCCACTCAGTTGGACGGACTGCCGCTCCCCTTTATGACAATCCGATCAGTGGTTTGGATGTTATTCCGATGCGTCATTCTAGCGCGCACCGTCTCCCCAAGGCGACGCAGCTTAACGGGACCGACGCCAGGCCCGGTGTGAGCGGCGTCACACGTCCCGGGCGACGGAATAAGTGCAATCCGCAAGGCGCAACAGCCGTTCCCAACAGCAGCCGGCTCAGAACTGGAAGTAGAGGAAGGGCGAGGCGCGCGAGCCGGCGATGATGGCGAGCGTCATACCGAACACGAATCCGAGCAGCGGGACGCGCACCAGCGGCCGGGCGGGCGCGTGGAACTCGAAGGCGTTCGGGCCGAACACCGACCACAGCGTCGCCAGCACCGCGAGGGCCAGGAACAGCTCCCAGTCGGCCGGCAGCACGCCGCTACTCGGCACGAACATGCGCGCAAACACCCCGCCGGCCATGTGCAGGTCGGTGGCACGGAACAGCACCCAGCCGCACAGCGCCAACACGAACATGAGCACGCCGCGCGCCGGGAAGGCGTCCCAGTAGCGACCGAGCAGGTGGTAGAGCGCGAGCAGCGTGCCCCAGTAGAGGCCCCAGACGATGAAGGTGAAGTTCGCGCCGTGCCACAGGCCACCGAGAAACATCGAGATCATGATGTTGCGCACCGTCAGCCACTTGGAACCGCGACTGCCGCCGAGCGGGATGAAGAGGTAGTCGCGGATGCAGGTCGACAGCGAGATGTGCCAGCGGCGCCAGAAGTCGGATGGATCGCGGGCGCGGTACGGGGAGTTGAAGTTCTGCGGGATGCGCAGCCCAAACATGAGCCCGAGCCCGACCGCCATGGAACTGTAGCCGGAGAAGTCGAAGTACAGCTGCATGCTGTAGCCGAGCATGGCCAGCCAGGTCGCCGCGCTCGACAGATGCGTGTAGTCGGCGAGCCAGGGGTTGACGAAGCGGGCCAGGCTGTCGGCGACCAGCACCTTCTCGACCAGGCCGTAGACGAAGAAGGAGCTGCCGGCGTACAGCCCGGCGCGGCGGTCGGCGCTGGCGAGATTCTCCAGGTCTGACTCGATCTGGCGGAAGCGCACGATCGGACCGGCCACCAGCTGCGAGAACAGCGAGACGTAGGCGGAGAACTCGAACAGGCTGCGGGTCGGGCGCACCACGCCGCGGTAGCAGTCGACGATGTAGCTGATCGTGTGGAACGTATAGAAGGAGATGCCGACCGGCAGCACCACGTGCAGCACCGGCAGCAGCGGCCCGAGGTGCGCCGCGCGCGCCACCGCGTTCACGGTCTCGGCGAAGAAGCCGGCGTACTTGAAGAAGCCGAGCAGTGCCAGGTCGCAGCTCACCGGCACCCACAGGATCCAGCGGCGCGGTCCATAGCGCAGGAAGGCACGCCCGGCCGCGTAGCTGACGAGCGTCGAGAACGCCATCAGCAGGCAGAAGCGTACGTCCCAGTAGGCATAGAAGACGTAGCCGGTGATGGTGAGCCACACGTGCCGCTGCGGCGTGCTGCGCAGCGCCCAGAACACCAGGTAGGTGACCGGCAGGAACAGGAAGATGAAGACCAGGCTGTTAAAGAGCATCAGCGCCCTGCCCCGCCGTGCGCCGCGGCGCGCAGCACCGGCTCGATCACGGCCGCCGCCCGCGCCGAGCCGAGCTCGCTGAAGTGCACCAGGTCCCCGAAGCACTCCTCGCAGCCGGTAAGTACGGCTGCCAGGTCGATTACCGGCACCGCCTGCGCGCGCGCCACTTCCTGCAGGCGCAGGTTGGCGGCGGTGTTGAACTCGCTCAGGATGCGGCCGCTGGCGCGCGGGTTGTAGACGCGCTCCTCGACCACGTCGAAGCGCTCCTCCAGGTCCGGCTCGCCGCCGCGGTAGCGCAGCGCGTGGGTCACGAGCAGCACGCGCGCGCCGCTGTCCTTGATCTCCTGCACCAGCTGCGTCAGATCGCGCTGGTAGTCATCGAGGCGCTCGGGCGGCACCGCGGTGAACATGCCGCCCGGGGCGCGCGCGAGGTCGGCCGCGATGGTGCGCTCATCCAGGCGGCAGCGGATGAAGTGCGGCATGTGCAGCACCCCGCGCAGCCGATCGAGGAAGCGCGAGCGAAACGGCGGGGATGCGGGAGCGCCAGCACCAGTGCCGGCCGCGCGCTTCGGCGCGGGCTCATCGGCGAGATAGAACAGCGGTGTCGGGTAGATGAGCACCACCGCGGGGCGCAGGCTCGCGAGCAGCCGCTGCCAGTAGATGTTCATTGAGCCCAGCCCCATGCCGACCACGGCGGTGTTGATGACCTCGAGGTCGGGGTTCGCCGAGCGCAGCACGGCCACGAACTCGCGCCCGGGCGGCTCGTGCAGACCGAAGGTCTCGGAAGCCCCCATCACGAGTACGCGCGGCACGCCCGGCATCGGAGCGCGCGCCACGTCCGGGCCGCGGAAGCCGAGGTTGTCCAGCTGCCATTTCTGGAAGCGCGCGTACGGCCGCCCGTGGCGCCCGTACTCGTCGCGGGTGACCAGGTCATCCGAGCTCGGGTTGGCGCTGAAGGGAATGCCCTCGAACAACAGGTCATCGAGGCGGGCGCCGCACTCGGCGCCGGCGAGAACGGCGCAGGTGAGCAGGCCGAGCCAGCCGAGAGCGCGCAGCGCGCTGCGCGGCCGGCTGCGCCTCATGGCGTGCCGCGCAGCGATGCCCGCCTGAGGAGGGTCGAGGGCCACTTCAGTCGAGGCGCGCGTCCGCGAGGAAGGAGCGCAGCAGCAGCCGCGCATCGGCGCAGTCGCCCCGGCACTCGGCCCGCAGCGCCAGCACCTTGGAGGGCGGGTTCCACACCGTGGCGTTGAGCCCGTACCACAGCTGCGCGGCGAGCGGCACGACGAAGACCCTGCCGGCGATCTCGTAGCGCCACCAGATGAGCGAGCGCGCATCGGTCGGGTCGCCTGCCTCGGTCTCGCGGAAGCTGCCGCGCGGGCTGGCGATAAGCTGTTCGCCCCGGTAGCGCAGGTGCGAGCCGAGCAGCGAGCTCGACTCGCCGACGAGCTCGGCACCTTGGTGCTGCTCGCGGTAGCGCGCGCGGAACAGCTCGATCGTCCCGCCGGCGTCATTGGTGGCGGCGACGCCGGTGGTCTGGTCCGCCCCGGCGTAGGCGGGCATCCACAGCGACACCGGATCAGGCGGCACGAACCTCCACGGCGGCTGCGCGCTCGCCACCGGGGTGGCATCGAGCGGGGCGGGCGGGTGCGCGCGGCGCGCGAGCGCGCTCAGCCCCGGCGGCAGCGCCAGCAGCAGCGCCACGGCCGCGAACCCGGCGCGCCGGGTACGAGCGTCGGCATCCTGGCGCGGCCAGCGCGCCTCGCGCTCAGCGGCCGGCGGAGCCGTCGGCAGCCAGGTCGACAGCCAGAAGAAGGCGACCAGGGCGAGCGCGAACACGCCCCAGCCGAACCAGTAGTGGCTGACACGGACCAGGTAGTGGTGCATGTCGGTCAGGTAGCCGGCCTCGATGACCACGTACACGCGCACCCAGTTCGCGAGCAGCGCCAGCGCCCCCATCAGAGTGAGCTGCGCGAGGCGCGTGCGCCAGCCATCGCCGCGCAGCTCCCCGTGCAGCGCGGCCACGGCGAGCCCGACGATCATGAAGTGCAGCCCGCTGCAGCCTTCCTCGATGACGAAGCTGCCGTTGGGAATGTGGATGACGTCCCCGGAGATCACCGCGTGCGGTCCGGTCAAACCGAGGAAGCCCTGCATGGCGATGATCGTGAGATCCTGCAGTGGATTGGCGAGCTGCGCCCAGGAAGGTACGGCGAAGTAGAAGAAGGCGACGGGGAAGATCAGCCGCGCGGCCAGATTCCAGCCGAACGTCGCGGCCACGGCCAGCCAGAACAGACCGGGAAAGATCGTGATGTGCAGGTCTTGGATGCTGGCCCGATAGCATACGAGCCAGGCGCAGCCGGCGAGTGTCAGCGCGAGCATGGCGAGTGGCCAGGGAGCGGCGGGCAGCGTCTCGAGCGCGCGTCGCTGGCGCACCACGAGCGCCACACACACGGCGAGGATCAGCCAGCCGTGCGTGAAGGTGAGGTTGGTGAAGTCCGACCACTGCTCGATGAGCACGGCGGTGCTCGGCCAATAGAGGACGGCCACCAGCACCGCCAGCAGCAACATGGCCCACAGACGCGCGGCCGGGATACGCATCCGCCGAATCTTACCGGCAAGCGCGCGCCCGCCGTGTGGCGTGCCGGTCTAAGGTGCGAATGCGGTCACGATCGCGCGCCCGCTGGCCGGGCCCGGCGCGCGCGCCGCGCTCAGCTGATGGTCTTGCTGACGACGTCCGACAGCGAGCTCTCGGCGCCGGCGCTGGTCACGGCCCGGACCGCGAAATACCAGGTGCCCTGCCCGAGGTTGTCGATCACATAGGTCTCGAGGCCCACCGTCGCGATCTGCACCGTGGCGGACAGATCATCGGCGCTCAGGCCGTAATAGATGCGGTAGCCGGCAAGATCCGTGAGTGCCGCCCCGGTCGTGGTGGTGGTCGGTGCCTCCCAGGAAAGGGTCGCGGTGCCTGTGCCCTGCGGCAGATTGCTGGGCAGACTGGTCGTGGTGTCCGCCGCTGCGGAGTCTTCGTGTGAATGACAGCCCGCGAGCGCGAGCACCCCAAGAACGACCACGCAGGTCAGCTTCGACATTTTCAAGGCGCAATCCCCCACCCTGCCCGCCTCGAGCGGGCAACACAGTTCGATCCGGAAGCTGCAGTCGGCGGGGCAAGCGAAAGCCAGCCAGCTGCAGTCGCGAGGGACTAGTGCAAGAGACGTGCCGCTGCGGAAATCGCCTGTGCTTTCACTGTCTTACACGCGCGGTCGCGGCTCGCAGCCGACGTCGGGAACCCATTGCGTCGCACCATGCCGACGGCTCTGGCTTTGCTGCGTGTCACATACGATTTAACTAATTGTTTTTCAAGTAAATACTGATCGTCGCAGCCGGCCGACAGTGAGTAGCGCAGCGACCAGCGCACGTCACCTTGTGATGGGGCGCACATTCCGTGGCGGCATATGTCGTATCGTGCCCCTGTGCGCCGGAGGCCTTTGCTACTCTGTTTGTCAGGTTCCACTGACTGGCTTGCAGCCTGCAGTGTCGGCAGAATAAGGGCGACGGATCAAACAAGACTGATGACCGGCGCGACCGCGGCAGCGCGGCGCGCACAACCAGGGACCAGGTCATTGGAGGGTGCAGCGATGAAGAGAATCACGATGTTGGCCGGACTAGCGAGTGTCGCCACTGTGGCGGCCGTGGTGTGGAGTGCGCCGGCCGCCGCGGTAACGTGCGGATCGAGCGCGTGCGCCGAAGTGCACAACCGCTGGCCGGGACGTCCGGTGGTGAACACGCAGGCCCCGCCGACTCGCAACCAGTCGACCCCCTCGGGAGTGCCCGAGCCGGGCGTGCTGCCGCTCTTGGCGCTGGGTCTGGGCGGAGTGGGCTTGGTGGCCCTGCGCCGCCGCGCCGCGATCACGATCTGAGACTGCACTCTTCGGGTTGAGCGCCGAACGGCTCCTGCGGGAGCCGTTCGCATTTGTGCCGCGGGCAATTCACGCCGCAGAGCACTTCGCTATAGTCCCTCACCGATGGCCGAGCCCAGCCACTCCCCCACACCGCTGAACGCTTTCACGATCGACGTGGAGGATTACTTCCACGTGGCCGCCCTGAGCCCGGCAATCCCGCGCGGCAGCTGGGAGGCGCGGGAGCTGCGGGTCGAAGCCAACACCGAGCGCCTGCTGGGGCTGCTCGCCGAGCGTGGCGTGCGCGGCACGTTCTTCGTGCTCGGCTGGGTCGCCGAGCGCGCACCGCAGCTGGTGCGGCGCATCGCGCAGGCGGGCCACGAGGTCGCCTGCCACGGCTACTCGCACCGCCTGATCTACCAGCAGAGCCCGGGCGAGTTCCGCGACGAGACCCGCCGCGCCAAGGCGCTGCTCGAGGACGCGCTCGGTGAGGCGGTGCTCGGTTACCGCGCGGCGAGCTTCTCGGTGACCCGCGCATCGCTGTGGGCGCTCGATGAGCTCATCGACCAGGGGTTCCTGTACGACTCCTCGATCTTCCCGATCCGCCACGACCTCTACGGGCTGCCGGGCGCAAACCCGGCTCCGCATCGCGTGCGCGCGCCCTCCGGGCGCACGCTGGCCGAATTCCCCATGAGCGCCGCGCGCTTCTTCGGGCTGCAGGTGCCGGTTTCGGGCGGCGGCTACTTCCGCATCCTGCCGTACGCGCTGACGCGCGCCGGGCTGCGGCAGATCAACATCCGCCACCGGCGCCCGTTCGCCTTCTACCTGCATCCCTGGGAGATCGACCCCGAGCAGCCACGGGTGCGCGTCGGCGCGTTCTCGCGCTTCCGCCACTACACCAACCTGTCGCGCTGCGAGTCACGGCTGCGCGACGTGCTCGGGGAATTCCGTTTCGGCACGATGCTCGAGGCGCTGCGCGAGCAGGGGTTGATCGGCGGGGAACGCGCCGCCGCTACGCGGGCGGCGCTTGCAGCGGCGGCCGGCGTGCCGCAGCATCAGCCGGCAGGGTGACCTTCACCAGCAGTCCGCCGCCTGGGACGTTGGCCGCGCCGATGGTGCCGCCGTGCAGCGCGATCGCCCGTGCGGCGATCGCCAGCCCGAGCCCCTCGCCGGCATCGCGGCGGTGCTCGCGTGCCGCGTCCACCCGGTAGAACGGCTCGAAGATCAGGCCGAGCTCCTTTTCCGGCACTCCCGGCCCCTGATCGCTCACGATGGCATCGATCGTCGCCGCCGTGCCCTCGGCCGGCACGCGTGCGCTGACGCTCACGAGTGCGCCGGCCGGGCTGTAACGCACCGCGTTGCGCACGATGTTCTCGAACGCGCTGCGCAGCAGCTCCGCATCCCCGCTGACGATGAGGTCACCGAGGGTGTGCACGCTCACGCGGCAGCCGCGCGCCTCGGCCTCGATCGCGACGTCCCCGGCGATGGTGTGCAGCAGCGCGCCCACATCGACGCACGCGTGCTCCAGCTCGTGCAGCGGGCGCTCGAGGCGCACGAGCTTCAGGGTGCGCGCCAGCAGCTGCTCGAGGCGCTCAGCCTCGAGCGCGACGCGCTCCAGGTGCCGCTCGCTCCCGGAGGCATCGCGCCGCGCCAGTGACAGCGCCAGCTGCAGCCGCGCGAGCGGCGAGCGCAGCTCATGGGACACGTCGCGCAGCAGCTGCTGCTTGCCCTCGAGCAGCTGACGCAGCCGTTCGGCCATGCTGTCGAGATCGGCCGCCAGGAGACCGAGATCGTCATGGCGGCGCTTCAGGGCCGGAAGCACGCGCACGTTGAGCTCACCGTTGGCGAGCTGGCGGGTCGCCAGGCGCAGCCGGTCGACCGGGGCGGCGAGGTAGCGGGCGAGGAACAGGCACACCGCGGCGCTCGCCGCGAGCGCAATCAGCAGCAGCTCGAGCGGCACGCCCGGCAGCTCGAGCTCGCCGAACAGCCGTGGTGTATCGCGCACCGGCCCGACCACGACGTGGTAGGTGCCGCCCTGCGCAGTTACCAGGACCAGCGCGCCGCCGATCGGCGCGATGGCCCCGACGAGGGTGCCGCGATCGGACCCCGGCGGCGGCGCATTGCCCGGGCCGTAGATCGAGGCCGGCAGCGCGCGGTCGAGCATCTCCGTACCGTCGGGGGCGACGACGTAGGTGCGGCTGAGTATCTCCGGCTCGAGCTGGCCGAGCCATTCGCGCAGCGCCCCCGCCCCGCCCGACTCGAAGGCGCGCGCGGCCTGGTTGTAGAGCTGCCCGCGCTGCACCCAGGGGCGCTCGCTGCGATGGGCGGTGGCGTTGACGGCGACCGTCACGGTACCGACGAGAATCAGCGCCAGCGCCACCCAGAACGCGAGAAAGATGCGCCAGTAGAGCGAGTGCACCCGGTCAGCTTCCCTCGGCCTCGGGGGTGGTGCTCAGGGCGCGCGGCGCGCTCAGCGTGAGGGCATAGCCGGAGCCGCGGACGCTCTGCACGCTTACGCGCTCGGTGAAGCGCTGCAGCTTGCGGCGCAGATTCGAGACGTGCGTGTCGAGACTGCGATCGGTAGGCAGCAGGCGCCGTCCGAGCGCCTGCAGCATGAGCTCATCGCGGGTCACGGTGCGCGTGTCGGCGCGCACCAGCAGCTCGAGGATCCGCAGCTCCGCGGAAGTGAGCTCGAGGTCGTGCTCGGCCACCTCGGCGCGGCGCGCCCGCAGGTCGAGACGCAGCGGTCCCCACTGAATCGAGTTGTCCGCGGCCGCGGCATCCCCGGGCGTGCGGCGCAGGACGGCGCGGATGCGTGCCACGAGCTCGCGCGGGCTGAAGGGCTTGGCGAGGTAATCGTCCGCACCCATCTCCAGGCCCACGACCCGATCGACCTCCTCGCCCCGGGCGGTGAGCATGATGACCGGCACGCGGCTCAGGGTGCGGATGCGGCGCAGCACCTCGAAACCGGAGAGCTCCGGCAGCATCACGTCGAGGATCACCAGATCGACGGAAGCGCGCGCCAGCTGCTCGAGGCCCGCGGGCCCGGAGGCAGCGGTGATGGCGTTGAAACCCTCGAGCGTGAGGTACTCGACCAGCATGGCGCACAGGCTCTGGTCGTCGTCGACGACCAGGAGCGTCGGTCGCGGTTCGCTGCCACCCACACGTGAGTCCATCGGCGCAGAAGATACACGCTCTCGGGAACCGCGACCGGAGGAGCCCTGCGCAGACTTCTTTACATTTCTTTGCGCGCTCACCATCCCCGCTGGGCCGTAGCTGTGCGAGGTTCGGGCGTCTCCTCCTCGGGGCGGCACGGCGGTCCATGTCGCCCCACTTTTTTCTCTAAATCCCGTCAAGACCGGCCCCCTGGGGTATGCCCGCCTTCGCGCGATTGTCTAAAGACTGATTCGAAAGGTAAGAAATGTCCACCGAGTCGGCGGCGCGCAGGAGTCCGGTGCCCCTGGGCCCGCTGGCGTGGGCTAGGCGGCACCGGGCACCGCCTTGGGAGACTCAGGCCGGGTTCTCGAGACTGAAGGCCTGGCGGTTGTCGTCGTAAGCGAAGACCTCGGCGTAGCGTCCCCAGCTGATGATGGTGCGCAGGGTCTGCTCGGCGGCGTCCTCGGCCATGTAATCCTCGAGCTCATCGAAGAAGCGGCTCTTGGGGGCGCTGTGGCTCGCGCGCTCGTCGAGGACGCGGCGGATGTGCGCGGCGAGGGGCACGTAGGTGCACAGGTGACGCGCGAACAGCCGCTTGCGCTCGTCCTGGTCGCCGCGTGCGAACTGCAGCCCGGCCTCGGTGAGACGCATGTCGCCGCCCTCGACCTCGGCGAAGCGCAGCAGCTGCAGCGCCTCGGCCGCGGGAAACAGGTCATCGACCTCCAGGTGCTGCTCCTCGGCGATCGCCGGCAGGTCCGCCTTGCCGTTGTACGGCGGCCCGTTCACGGTCTCGATCAGGCCCGAGAGCACGGTGGAGGAGACGTGCGTGAGCACGGTGCCGATGCCGGTTCCGGGAAAACGCTCGGCCTTGGTGCCCCCGCGCTGCTCGCCGCGCGGACGCGCCGTCATCTCCACGTAGACGCGGTCGATGAGCGCGCGGAAGCGCGGGTCCTGGGTATGCCGCGGCTGCGGCAGGTCGATCGGGATCTCGCTCACGACCCGCCCCGGGTGGGTGGAGAAGATGAGCAGGCGATTGCACATCTGCACCGCCTCCTCGATGTTATGAGTCACGAGCAGCACCGCCTTGATCGGCAGCTGCCCCTCGCCCCACAGCTCGAGGAAGTCCGTGCGCAGCGTCTCGGCCGTGAGGATGTCGAGGGCCGAGAACGGTTCATCCATCAGGAGGATGTTCGGCTGTACCACCAGGGCGCGGGCGAAGCCGACGCGCTGGCGCATGCCGCCGGAGAGCTCGCGCGGGTACGCGGACTCGAAACCGTCGAGGCCGATCAGATCGATGGCCTTCAGCGCCCGCGCCCGCATGGCTGCCTCCGGTACCCCCTGGGCCTCGAGACCCACCTGCACGTTCTCGAGTACGGTGAGCCATGGGAAGAGTGCGAAGCTCTGGAACACCATGGCGATACCCGCCGCCGGTGAGCGCACCGGCTGCCCGAGGTAACTCACCACCCCGGCGGTGGGCGGATCGAGCCCGGCGATCGAGCGCAGCAGCGTGGACTTGCCCGAACCCGAGCGCCCGAGGAGTCCGACGATCTCCCCCGGGCGCAGAGTGAGATTCACGTTTTCCAGCACCACTAGCTCATCGCCGTCGGGCTTGCGGAAGGACTTATTGACCCCCTGCACGTCCAGAAGCGGGGCGAGGTTGAGGGGGGCCACGGCGTTCATGCTGCGTCTCCTTGGGCGCTCAGCTCATGCGGAACTTGCGCTCAGCGCGCGCGTACAGCGGCCGCCAGAACAGCCGGTTCAGCGTCACGACGAACAGGCTCAGCACCACGGTGCCGAGCACCACGCGCTGGAAATCGGCCGCATCGGTCGCCGCATGAATGTACGCGCCGAGCCCGTGGGCCGTCACCGTCTCACGGCCCCAGGAGACCACTTCCGAGACGATGCTTGCGTTCCAGGAGCCCCCCGCGGCGGTGATGGCTCCGGTCACGTAGAAGGGGAAGATTCCGGGCAGCGCCAGGCGCTTCCACCACAGCCAGCCCCTGAGTCCTATGTTCTGGGCGGCATAACGCAGCTCCGGGGAAACCGCCGAGGCCCCGACGATGACGTTGAAGAGGATGTACCACTGGGTGCCGAGGATCATGAGCGGGCTCAGCCAGATGTCCGGGTTCAGCCGCAGCATCACGATCGCCGATACCACGATCCCGAAGAACAGGTTCGCCGGGAATGCCGCCAGGAATTGCGCGATCGGCTGCACGATGCTCGCGACCCGCGGGCGCATGCCGATCCACACCCCCACCGGCACCCAGACGAGGCTGGCGAGCGCGATCAGTACCGCCACGCGCACCAGGGTGATGAACCCGAGCAGCACGACGCGGCCGATCTCTGCGACCGACACGTCCCCGTGCACGAAGGTCACGGTCTTCCACAGCGCCGTGAGCCCTACCAGTATCAGCAGCGCGTACCAGAAGATGTCGGCCAGGCGCGAGTCGAAGCGGGCCATCACCGGGTGCGGTGGCGCCACCGGGCGCGGCGGCTTCATGCCGGCACGCAGCATGGCGGCGAAGGCGTGCCCGATCAGCCCCAGGAAACGTGAGCGGCGCATCATGCGCAGCGCCCAGGAGGGGTTGGCGGTCTGCCCGACCTCCTGCTCGAGGCGAAACCAGTCGGCACTCGCAATCAGCGGGCGAAACAGCACCTGGTCGAAGATCAGGATGACCACGAACATGGCAAGGATCGCCCAGCCGATGGCCGCGTAGTTGCGCTGCTCGTTGGCGAGGGCGATGTAGGAGCCGACCCCGGGGAGCGTCACGGTGGTGCTGCCGATGCTGATCGCCTCCGAGGCCACCACGAAGAACCAGCCGCCCGACATCGACAGCATCATGTTCCAGATGAGCGGCGGCATCGCGAACGGCACTTCCAGGCGCCAGAAGCGCATCCAGGGACTGAACTGCAGGTTGCGGGCCGCCTCGACCATCTCGTGCGGGATGCTGCGCAGCGAGTGGTAGAAGCTGAAGGCCATGTTCCAGGCCTGGCTGGTGAAGATGAGGAAGATCGCGGCCATCTCAGCGCCGGCGACGCGCCCCGGGGTCAGCTGCAGGAAGAAGACGATGAAGATGGAGAAGCTCAGGATCGGCACCGACTGCAGGAAGTCGAGCAGCGGCACCAGCAGCACCTCCGCGCGGCGGCTCTTGGCCGCGAGCGTCGCGTAGGTGAACGTGAAGAGGAGCGAGGCGAGGAGCGCGATCAGCATGCGCAGCCCGGTACGCGCCGAGTAGCCGATGAGCGCCGAGGGCTTAAGCGAGATCGGCGTCGCCTGGAGGCGCGCCAGCGAGCCGGTGAGTCCGTGTGCGGCCTGCGCGAGGTAGATGAAGAACGCCACGACCAGCACGAAGGCGAGCACGTCCCAGCCGCCCGGCACATAGCGGTGGCGCAGTACCGAGACCGGCAGGCGCTCGAAACGCATCCGGCGGAGTTTGCCCGAATGAGATGATGTTTGGCAGCGCTCGCCGTGACGCATCAAACGGCCGCGTGCGCGCCGCGGCGCTGCCGTGCAAACACTCAACGAGTGTCGTACGATGCTTTGTCATGAAGCGTACTTTGGTTCACGTACTCGGCGGCAGCCTGCTGGCGCTGTCATTCGCTGGTGCCGCGCTCGCGCAGAGCACCGAGAGCAGCAGCGCGAGCGGCCTCAAGGCCGACGCCCGGAGCGCGGGTCACTCGATGGCAGATGCGGCGCGCGATTTCGGTCACAGCGTCGCCGAGGCCTCACGCAAAATCGGGCATACCGTCGCCGATGACTCCCGCAAGGTCGGTCACACGGTCGCGGACGACTCGCGCCAGGCTAGCCACACCATCGCGGACGATTCCAAGAAGCTCGGTCACTCGGTCGCGGATACCTCGCGCAAGGTCGGCACCGACGTCAAGGAAGGCGCGCAGAAGGCCAAGACCTCCGTCGCCGGCGGCGGCTCGAAGGCCAAGGATCAGTAGCGGCTCCGCAGGCAAGAACGCACCGTGGGGCTACAGCTGGCGTATGTGTCGCGGGCCGAGTGCCAGGCTCGCTGCAATGACGATGTGCTCGGCATCGCCACCTTCAACGGCACCCCGCCCCCACCGGCGGGCGCGGTCGGTATTCCCGTCGCGCGGGTGAACGTCACGGTGCTGCCGCACGAGCAGCAGCCCCTGTACGAGGTATGGAGCGCCGGCCGGCCGGGCACGTCCGGCCAGCACGGGCGGGTGCGCTTCCGTCGCACCGAGGAGATGCTGTTCGGCTGCATCGCCGTCGCCGAGCGCGACATCGAGCACTGCGACCCCGGGGCAACCGAGACCTCGGCGCTGCACGAGGCCACGGCCCAGGTCTACGGTGAGGTGTGCGCGACCCTGAGCGCGCAGGGCTACCCACACCTGCTGCGGGTGTGGAACTACGTGCCGGACATCAACCGCGACAGCGGTGGCACCGAGCGCTACCGGCAGTTCAACACCGCGCGTCAGCGCGCCCTGCACGCCAGTGGCCGGGCGCTCAGCGGACCGGTGCCGGCGGCTTCGGCGCTGGGCGCGGTGAGCGACAGCCCGCTGGTGGTCTACTTCCTCGCCGGGCGCCTCGAGCCGACGTTCATCGAGAACCCCCGCCAGGTGAGCGCCTACCACTACCCGCGCCAGTACGGCGCGCACCGGCCCGTGTTCTCGCGCGCCGCGCTGCTGCGCCAGAGCGGCAGCGTGACGCTGTTCGTCTCCGGAACCGCCAGCATCGTCGGCCACCGCTCGCTGCACGTCGGGGACACGGTGGCGCAGACCCGCGAGACCCTCACCAACATCCAGGCGCTGCTCGAGGAGGCGAACCGGCGCGCGCACGGCGCCCGCTTCGGCCTGGAGACGCTCGCCTACAAGGTCTACGTGCGGCGCCCGGCGGACCTGCCGCTGATCCAGTCGCAGCTGCGCGCCGCGCTCGGCAGCGCGGCGCAGATCATCTACCTGCAGGCGGACATCTGCCGCCAGGACCTCCTGGTCGAGATCGAAGCGACCGGAATATGCGCGCTTGCGGCGGCAGCGTGAGCGGGGGCTGAGGGCGCTCGCGGCAGTGGCGCTCGCCGGCGCCGCGACGGCCCACGCTGAACCGAGCCCGCGCTGGGAACTCGGGCTCGGCATCGGGACCTTCATCTTCAACGACTACCGCGGCGCGGACACCACCCACGCCTACCCGATCCCGGTGCCGTACTTCATCTACCGCGGGCCGTTCCTGAAATCCGACCAGGAGGGGGTGCGCGGTGACTTCGTGGCACAACCGCGCTTCGCGGTCACCCTCAGCGTCAACGGCACGACGCCGGTGCGCAACGACTCCGCGCGCGCCGGCATGCCGGATCTGCGCTCCACGCTCGAAGTGGGAGCCTCGCTGAACGTACACCTGTGGCGCAGCGACACGCAGCGCTTCAAGCTCGATCTGCGTCTGCCGGTGCGCGCCGCATTCACCATCGAGGTTTCGCCGCGCTACGTCGGGGTCTTCGGCGCCCCGCAGCTCAACCTCGACGTCGCGCAGCCGCGCGGTGCGCGCGGCTGGAAGCTCGGGGTGCTCGCCGGTCCGCTGTTCGCAGACCAGCGCTACCACGAGTATTTCTACGGGGTCGACCCGCAGTACGCGACGCCGCAGCGCCCCGCCTACGACGCCAAGGGCGGCTACTCGGGCACCCAGGTGCTGGTCTCCCTCACGCGGCGCTACCCGCGCTACTGGATCGGTGCCTACCTGCGGCACGACTTTCTGCAGGGTGCGGCCTTCGCCGACAGTCCGGTGGTCAGGAGCGAGAGCTACTGGGCCGGCGGCTTCGGCATCGCCTGGCTCATCGGCCAGTCCGCCACCATGGTCGAGGCAAACGAATGACCCCCTCGGCGACGCACCTGGTGCTGATCCCCAGCTACAACCCCGGGGCGCGGGGCCTGGAGACGGTGCGCGCGGCACGCGCGCAGTGGGCACCGGTCTGGGTAGTCGTGGACGGGAGCAGTGACGGCAGCCCGGCGGCGCTCGCGCAGTTGGCGGCCGCCGATCCACAGGTTCGCGTGCTGGTGAGGCCGGTCAATGGCGGCAAGGGCGCGGCGATTTTCGACGGCCTGGTAGCGGCCGCGCGCGCCGGCTTTACCCATGCGCTCACCATGGACGCGGATGGCCAGCACCCGCCACAGTGCATCGGCGAGTTCATGGCCGCCTCGCAAGCGGCGCCGGCGGCGATGGTACTGGGCGTGCCACAGTTCGATGCCAGCGCGCCGGCGCTGCGGGTGCGCGGACGCCGCGTCTCCAACTGGGCCGCCGGGGTGGTGACCGTCTCGGGCGGCATCGCGGACTCGCTGTTCGGGTTTCGCGTCTACCCGATCGCGCCGCTCCTCGTCGTCATGCGCGCCACGCGCTGGATGCGCCGCTTCGACTTCGACGCCGAGGCGGTCGTGCGCCTGAGCTGGCGCGGCGTGCCCGCGCTCAACCTGCCCTGCCCGGTGAAGTACTTCACGGCCGCTGAAGGCGGCGTCTCGCACTTCAACTACTGGCGCGACAACGTGCTCCTCACCTCGATGTACCTGCGTCTGGGTGTCGGGGCCCTCGCGCGCCTGCCGCTGCTGCTGATGCGGCGCTGGCGCAAGCGCACTCCGCGCCCCGGCGCGCCGCCGCCGCCTTAGGCCGCCGCGGCCGACCCGAGCGCGCTGACCAGCTCCGCGACGTCCGCGAGCGAGCTTTCCCCGTGGGTGATACAGATGCGCAGCACTTCGCGCCCCTCGGTCTTGGCGAGGGCCACCCAGGCGCGCCCCGAGGCCAGCACCCGCTTGACGATGTCGCGGATGGGCGCGGCGCCCGGGGGCGGCCGCACGCACAGGACAGCGAGCTGCGAGTCGTTGGCCACTTCCCAGCCGCGCTCGAGCAGGTCTGAGCGGATGCGCGCGGCCACCTCGCAGGCGCGCTCCACGTGCTGGCCGTAGCCCTCCCAGCCCGCCGCCGCGAGCGACAGGAACAGGCGCAGCCCGAGGAAGCGTCGTGACCACTGCACCGAATTCAGGTATGGGTCGAGCTGCGTCACGCTCGAGGGCATGAACTCGGCGGCAACCGTGAACGCCTCGCTCAGCACCTCGGGCGCGCGCGTGATGAACATGCCGCAGCCCATGGTGGTGGCGAACCACTTGTGCGCATCGATGGTCAGCGAGTCCGCACGCTCGATGCCCGCGAGCAGCGGTCGCAGGCGCGCGGAGGCGAGCGCGGCACCGCCCCAGGCGGCATCCACGTGACACCACAGTCCCTGCTGCTGGGCGAGCTCGGCACAGGCGCCGAGCGGATCGATGGCGCCGGCGCCGGTCGTGCCCGCCGTCGGTGAGATGAGTACCGGCACCCTGCCCTGCGCACGATCGGCGGCGAGGGCGCGCCGCAAGGCCTCCGGGTCGAGGCGTCCGTGCCCGTCGGTCGCCACGAGGTGCAGCGCGTCGCGGCCGATGCCGGCCTGGTGCACGATCTTGAACCACGCCGGCTGGCATTCGCGCGAGGTGTACATGGACACCGGACCGGCAAAGGCGCGCGCTCCCTCGGTGGCGAAGCGCGGCTCGGCGCGCGTGAGCGCGCACAGCAGCGCGGTGTAGTTGGCCTCCGAGCCGCTGGTGGTGAAGTGGCCGGCGCTGCCGGCGGGCAGCCCCGCGCGAGCGGCCACGGCGCGGATCACGTGCGCCTCGATCTCCACCGGTGCGGGCGAGGAACCGGAGCTCGCCAGCTGCGGGTTGAAGCTGCCGGCGATACGATCGGCGCACTGCGCGGGAAAATTGGCCGGCGGATTGAACAGCCCGAAGTAGCGGGGGTGGTTCATGTGCACCACGCCGTGCTCGAGCCGTCCGATGGTCCAGGCAATGAGCTCCTCGAGCGCGCGCGGTCGCGCGAAGTCGAAGCCGGCGAGCTCCTGCCGCAGTGCGGTGCGATCGAGCGTCGGCATGACGCCGCCGTGTGCCACGCGCTCGCTGGCCGCCAGCAGCTCGCGCGTCAACGCGTCCTCGATGCGCAGGCGCACGCCGGCATCGGGAAACAGTGCCGCCGGCGGCGGCGGCAGTTGCTCGGCGCTCATGGGCCGCGCGTGGCCGCCGCGAGCGCCTGATCGAGGTCAGCGAGGATGTCGTCGATGTGCTCGATGCCGATGCTCAGGCGGATGGTCTCCGGCCCGACGCCCGCCTGGCGCTGCTCGGCCGCTGACATCTGCCGGTGGGTGGTGGACGCGGGGTGGCAGGCGAGGGACTTGGCGTCGCCGAGATTCACCAGGCGCTTGAACAGCCGCAGCGCGTCGTAGAAGCGCGTACCGGCATCGACGCCACCGCGGATCGCGAAGGTCATGAGCGAGCAGGCGCGGCCGCCGAGATATTTCTGCGCGAGCGGATAGTAGGGGTTGTCGGGGAAGCCGGCGTAGCTCACCGAGGCGACGCGGGAGTCGGCGCGCAGGTACTCGGCGACGCGCGCCGCGTTCTGCACGTGCCGCTCGACGCGCAGCGCCACGGTCTCGATGCCCTGCAGCAGCAGGAAGGCGTTGAACGGGGAGAGCACGGCGCCCATGGTGCGCTGGAAGACACTGCGCACGCGCCCGAGAAATGCCTTGTCGCCGTAGTGATCGGTGTACACCAGGCCGTGGTAGGACTCGTCGGGTTCGCTGAAGGCGGGGTAGCGCGCGCGCTCGGCGCGCCAGGGGAAGCGCCCGCTGTCGACGATGGCGCCACCGAGCGTCGTGCCGTGGCCGCCCAGGAACTTGGTGAGCGAGTGCACCACGAGGTCGGCACCGTGCTCGAACGGCCGCACCAGGATCGGGGTCGGCACGGTGTTGTCCACGATCAGCGGGATGCGCGCGCGGCGCGCCACCGCCGCCAGCGCCTCGAGGTCGCAGATGTTGCCGGCCGGATTGCCGACCATCTCGCAGAACAGTCCGCGCGTGTCGGCATCGATGAGCCGCTCGAGGTCCGCGGCCCGGTCGGAGGCGCCAAAGCGCACCGTGATGCCGAATTTCGGCAGCAGGTGGGCGAACAGGGTATGGGTCGTGCCGTAGAGCTGCGGCACGGAGATGAGATTCTGGCCGCGCTCGGCGAGATTCAGCGCGGTGTAATAGAGCGCGGTCTGCCCGGAGCTGACTGCGAGCGCGTCGATCCCGCCCTCGAGCTCCGCGACGCGCCGCTCGAGCACGCTGAGCGTCGGGTTGCCGATGCGCGTGTAGCGATAGCCCTCGACCTCGAGGTCAAACAGCGCCGCCCCATGCGCCGCACTGTCGAAGGCGTAGGCCACCGTCTGGTAGATGGGCACCGCCACCGCTTTGGTGGCCGGGTCGCAATCGTAGCCCGCGTGCAGGGCGATGGTTTCGGGTTTCATCCGTGGCGTCTCAGAGCCGCGGCGGGCACCGGCCGCGCCGGGCCGCCACGAGTGTGATGCAGGTCATGATCTGCCGGGTCATCTGCGGTGCACTCGGCGTTGGGGTCTCGTAAGCTGCGCACGATGGCAGCCGGCGGCGACGAAAACAAGCGAATGGCTCTCAGGGCCTGGGTGCGCGCGCTCGAGCGCACCGCCCCCATCGAGCGCCAGCCCGAGCGCACTCTGCCGGTGGTGATCGCCGAACTCGCGGCGCGCCATGGCGACGCTGCGGCGCTCACCTCTCCCGGTGAAACCCTCAGCTATCGCGGCCTGCACGAATCCGCCAACGGCTATGCGCACTGGGCGCTCGAGCGTGGCCTGGGTACCGGCGATGTCGTGTGCCTGCTGATGGAGAACTGTCCGCGCTACCTCGCGATCTGGCTCGGGCTCACGCGCATCGGCGTCACCGCGGCGCTCATCAACACCAACCTCGGCGGCGAGCTGCTCGCCCATTCCATCAACACCGTCGCGCCCCGTTATGTCATCAGCAGCGCGCGCTTCGCGGCGGTCGTGGCGGCGATTGGCGCACTGCTGCCACCCGAGTGCGAGTGCTGGGCGGCCGGCCCCGGCGAGCACTCGCTGCCGCGCGTCGATCTCGCCGCCGCGCACGCGGCACGGCCGCTCGAAACGGGGAGCTTTCGCGCCCCGACGCTCGCCACGCGCGCGCTGTGCATCTACACCTCCGGAACCACGGGGCTCCCCAAGGCGGCGAATGTCAGTCACCACCGCCTCATGCAGTGGAGTCACTGGTTCGCCGGGATGATGGACGTGACCAGCGCCGACCGCATGTATGACTGCCTGCCGCTGTATCACAGCGTCGGTGGCGTGGTGGCGACCGGGGCCACGCTGGTCGGCGGCGGCACGGTGGTTCTGCGCGAGCGCTTCTCGGCGAGCAGTTTCTGGGAGGACGTGAGTGCCGAGCGCTGCACGCTGTTTCAGTACATCGGCGAGCTGTGCCGCTATCTGCTCGGCAGCGCGCCCCAGGCGGCCGAGGCGCGCCACGCGCTGCGCCTTGCCTGCGGCAACGGACTGCGTGCGGAGGTGTGGGAGCCCTTCCAGACACGCTTCCGCGTGCCGCACATTCTGGAGTACTACGCCGCGACCGAGGGCAACTTCTCGCTCTACAACTGCGAGGGCCGGCCCGGGGCCATCGGACGCATTCCACCATTCCTCGCGCACCGTCAGCCGGTGGCGCTGGTGCAGTTCGATCCCGAGACCGCGCAGCCGCGGCGCGACGCGGCGGGCCGTTGCCTGCGCTGTGCGCCGGGTGAGGCCGGCGAGGCGCTGGGGCAGATCCTGCCCGAGCATGGCAGCTCGAACTTCGAGGGCTACACCGACGCCACCGCCTCGCAGGGCAAGGTGCTGCGCGACGTGTTCGTCGAGGGCGATGCCTGGTATCGCACCGGCGACCTGCTGCGCCAGGACGCACAGGGTTTCTTCTTCTTCGTCGACCGGCTCGGTGACACCTTCCGCTGGAAAGGCGAGAACGTCTCGACCACCGAGGTGGCCGCGGTCATCGGCGGTTGTGCAGGGGTCGAGGACGTGGCGGTGTACGGCGTGAGGCTGCCGCACAGCGACGGCCGTGCCGGCATGGCAGCGATCGTCACCGGGCCGCGATTCGAGCCGGCGGCGCTGCGCAAACACCTCGCCGCGCACCTGCCCGCCTACGCGCGACCGCTGTTTCTGCGTCTGCTGCCGGCACTCGAGCTCACCGGAACCTTCAAGCTGCGCAAGCAGCAGCTGATCGAGGCCGGCTACGACCCGGAACGCGGCGCGGGTCCGGTGTACGTGGATGATCCCGCGCTGCAGGCCTACGTGCCGCTCGATGCGCAGCGCTGCGCGCAGCTCGAGGCCGGGACGCTGAGGGTATAGCGAGCGCGCCGCCCTCAGGCGGTGTTGCCGGCGTCCACGGTGAGGGTGGTGCCGGTGATGTTCTTGGCCTTCTCGCTCAGCAGGAACTCCACCAGCGCCGCGACGTCCTCGGCGCCTGCGAGGCGTTTGAGCGCGCTGCGCCGCGCGATCTGCTCGCGCTGTGCCGCAGCCAGCTCCTGCGTCATTTCCGTCTCGATGAAGCCGGGCGCGATCGCGTTGACGGTGATGCCGAGGGGTCCGACTTCGCGAGCCAGCGAGCGCGTGAAACCAATCAACGACGCCTTGGTGGCCGAGTACGCGGCCAGTCCGTGATAGCCCGTGGAGGCCACGATCGATGCCATGTTGATGATGCGGCCGCGCTTCTCGAGCATCATGGAGCGCACCGCGTACTTGGCGAGCAGGATCGGCGCGATGGTGTTGAGGCGCACCAGCTGCTCCACCTGCACGTCGCGCATCATGGTGAGCATGCCGGAGGTGCCGATTCCGGCATTGTTGACGAGCCCGTACAGCGGGCCGAACTCCTTGCGCACCGCGCCGACCAGCGCGGCCAGCTGCTCGGTGGCCGTGAGGTCGCAGGCGCGGAAGTGGATCGCCCCGCGCGCCCCCGCCTGGGCGCGCGCGCTCGCCGCGGGCAGCAGCTCGCCCGCCTGCCGCGCCACCGCGATCACCTGGTAGCCGGCGGTGGCCAGCGTCTCGGCGATCGCGAGCCCGAGGCCCCGGCTCGCCCCGGTGACGATGACGTTACTCACCGGGACGCACCAGCTTGCCGGCCGCCGAGACCTCGAGCGCCGTCACGATACGGAACTTCGCCGGCACCTTGTGGGCCGCCAGCGCGCCGCGGCAACGCTCGCCGAGTTCGCGCGCCACGACTTCCGGGGCCGGCGCACCCGCGCTGTCCTTGAGCACGACGTCGGCAGTCACCACCGCCCCGGTGATCGGGCTGCGGCGCGCCTTGACCAGGGACATGCGCACCCAGGGATGCGCGTTGATGACCGCCTCGACTTCTTCCGGATGCACCTTGAGCCCTCCGACATTGATCACGCCGCCACGGCGGCCGAGGAAATAGTAGCGTCCGTCACGCTCCTCCACCCGATCGCCCGTGTCGACGAACCCATCACTCCCGCGCAGCGGCTCGACGCTCTCGCCGAGATAACGCAGCGCGGTGCCCGGGGAGCGGATCTGCAGGGTCTCCTGCGCCACGCGCAACTCGGTGCGCCCGCCCGCTGCCTGCAGCAACGCGGCCGGGAACCCCGCGCGCCCGTCACGCACCTCGAAAGCCACGCCGGCCTCGGTGGAGGCGAAGGCGTGCGCCACGCTCGCCTGCGGGTAGGCCGCGGCCAGCCCGTCGAGCACGCCCTGGTCGGCGATCTCTCCCGAGAGACGTACGTAGCGTGGCGACAGCCTCCCGGACTGGCCGCTCATGAGCACCTTGCGCCAGTGCGAGGGGGTACCGGAGATGTGGGTCACGCCGGCAGCGGCGGCGCGGGCGAGGAAATCCCCGAGCGGCTCGGCCGGATCGGACAGCACCAGTGAGCCGGCATGCAAGCCGCGCAGAAAAATCTGCAGACCGCCATAACGGCGGATGTCGTAGAACGTGCTCCAGGTGATCGGTTGCGGCGGGGGCGGTGCGGCGGCGAGGGCACTGGTGAGGCTGGCGAGCGTGTGCAGCACCAGCTTCGGCGTCCCGGTCGTGCCGGAGGTGAGCAGCACCCACTCCGTGGGCTCGCTGGCACGGCGCGGGGCCGGGAGCGGTGCGAGCGTCGCGCTCGCGGCTATCCCGGGCAGCGCGCTGCGCGCCTGCTCGGGGCTCGCGGCGTCGTACACGGCGAGCTCGGCGCCAGCCGTGGCGATCACGTGCGGCAGGTGGGCGGCCGCCAGGTCCGGTGGACACAGGACCATGCGCCGCGCCACGCCGTCGAGCTCGATCAGGGCGAGAGCGGCGGTCAGCTGTTCCGCAGTGACGAGCAGCACGCTGCGACCGCGCAGCGCCTCCAGCTGTCCCCCGAGACCTGTGCTGCCGGCCAGCTGTGCCAGGGGCACGCCGGCCGTGCGACCCGCGAGGCGGCCGCCGCGAGGACCGTGCGCCTGCATCGACTCCCACAGTGAGGGGGGATCACTTCGCAAAGTTCTGGTACAGCCTTACGAAGTCGCCGAAGGTTGCCGGGAACTGCACGGCTGCTTCGAAGGGATCGATGCCGAGGGAGTCCTCGAGGCGCGCGACGATCAGGGCGAAACTGAGCGAATCGAGCCCGCAGTGCAACAGTGGCAGATCATCGGCGAGCGGGGACAGCATGCGCTCCTGCTCACGCGCGACCTGCTGAAACGTCGAGGTGATAGTCGAATGCATTGACATCGGGGCGCCCGCAGCGGGAACAGCCGAAACGCGATTCTAGCGTGAGTGCTGTCCTACTGCCCTTGGCGCGCCACGCCTGCGGTCCCCAGCTGACGGCTGGTCTTTACTTAGACCAGTTCCGGGGCCCAGGTGGCGCCCGGCGCCCGAAACGGTGGCAGAGCGCACGCCGCGCACCCCGACGTCGCCTTGTATAATGAGAACCTTAAGTCAACCGCAGGCAAAACTGGGATCGAATGTCAGACAGCGTCTCGCCCCTGAAGCAACCGGCCACCGCGGACGGCGGTACGGCCCTCACCGCCGAGGTCGCCGCCCTGATCGTCGGCGCCCTGAATCTCGACGTCGCAGCCGCGGACATCGACCCTGAGCAGCCGCTGTACGGTGAAGGACTCGGCCTGGATTCGATCGACATCCTGGAGATCGCGCTGGTGGTCTCGAAGCAGTACGGCGTGCACCTGCGCGCCGACAGCGAGGAGAACGAGCGCATCTTCGCTTCGCTCCGCCAGCTGGTTGACTACATCACCGCTCACAGGACCAAGTAGCACTCTGGCCAGCCTGCCGCTGCTCGCGCACTCTTGCCCCGACGCGGTCGTCGCCTACCGTGCCGGCAGGCCCCTCAGCGTGCGCCAGTTCCTCGCGGATGTGCGCCAGCTCGCCGCGGCTCTGCCGCCCTGCCGCCATATCCTCAACGCCTGCAACGACCGCTACCGCTTTACGGTGGGATTTGCCGCCGGACTGATCAGCGGACGCGTCAGCCTGCTGCCCTCGACCCACACTCCCGAGGTGATACGCCAGCTGCAGGCCTTCGCCCCGGACGCCGTGTGCCTGAGCGACAGCCCGGACTGCGACATCGACCTGCCGCAGGTCGGCTATCCCGCGGCAGCCGCTGCCGCCGGGCGCAGCGGGCAGGCGTGTCCGCAGATCGACGCCGGCACGCTCGCCACCTACACGTTCACCTCCGGCTCGACCGGCACGCCGCTGCCGTACCGCAAGAGCTGGGGTCCGCTGGTGCAGTGTGTGCGTGAGGAGGCCCTGCGGCTCGAGCTCGGCGGGGAGGCGCCCTGGTCGATCGTCGCCACCGTGCCTCCCCAGCATCAGTACGGGTTCGAGTCGAGCGTACTCATGCCACTCGCCGCCGGGCACGCGCTGGCGGCCGAGCGTCCCTTCTACCCGGCCGACATCGCCGCAACCCTCGCGGCAGTGCCGCGCCCGCGGGCGCTGATCTCGACGCCGGTACATCTGCGCGCGCTCACCGCCAGCAGCATCGAGCTGCCGCCGACGGACCTCACCGTCTCGGCGACCGCGCCCCTCGCGCAGCAGCTGGCGGCGGAGGTCGAACAGCGTTTCGGCACGCGCCTGATGGAGATCTACGGCTCCACCGAGACCGGGCAGATTGCCGCGCGGCGCCCGACGGAGGGGCCGGAGTGGCGTTTGTGGCCACAGGTACAGATCAGCGTCCGCGACGGGGAGACCTGGGCCGAGGGCGGCCACATCGAGCAGCCGACGCGCATGTGCGACGTGCTCGAGCTCAGCGGTCCCGGGCGTCTGCTGCTGCATGGCCGGGTCGCGGACCTGGTCAACATCGCCGGCAAGCGCAGCTCGCTGGCCTATCTCAACCACCAGCTCAACTCCATCGCCGGAGTACTCGACGGTGCGTACTTCCACTTCGAGGACGCGCGCTCCGAGCACACGCAGGTAAGCCGTGTGGCGGCGTGCGTCGTGGCGCCGGGGCTCGATCCGGCATGTCTGCTGGCCGCGTTGCGCGAACGTGTCGACCCGGTGTTCCTGCCGCGGCCGTTGCTGTTTGTCGCCCGCCTGCCGCGCAATGGCACCGGCAAGTTGCCGCAGGAAGCGCTGCGCGAGCTGGCGGCGACGCATCTGAAGACCGCGACGGCGTAGTGAGCCGGGTCATGGCCTCACCGATCACGGTCACGATCAGCGCGGAGCACCCCGCTCTCGCCGGCCACTTTCCCGGCGTGCCGATCCTGCCGGGCGTGGTGCTGCTGGATGAGACACTGCGCGCGCTGGAGACGGACGCAGCTCTCGGCGCCCGCCGCTGGCGCATCGGACGCGCCAAATTCCTCAAGCCCGTGCATCCGGGCGAGACGCTCGAGGTCGCGCACGAGCAGCTGCCGAACGGCTCGGTGCGCTTCTGCATCTCGAGCTCGGGGCAGGCGGTGGCCGAAGGCATGCTGCTGCCGGCAGGCAGTGAGCCGGGCGATGGCCACGCAGCCGGCTGAGCCGCCCGTCGAGGCGCGCGCGGACTCGGCGCAATGGACCGAGCGGCCCGAACGCGGCAGCGCCAGCGTGCTGATCGGCGGCATCTTCGTGGCGCTGGCCATCGGGCGGCCGCTGGCCAGACTGTGCCTGCACGTGGTCGCCGCGTACTACTTCGTGTTCGCGCCGGTCGCGCGGCGCTGGTCGCGCGATTACCTGCGGCGCGTACTCGGGCGTGAGCCCTCGGCGCGCGACCGCTACCGCCACCTCTACGACTTCTCGACCACGATCCTCGACCGGCTCTACCTGCTCAAGGGCCGCCACCGCCTGTACTCGATCACCTGCGAGGGCGAGGAGCTGATGCTCGCAATCCACGCGCGCGGTACCGGGGCATTCCTGCTGGGCGCGCACCTCGGCAGCTTCGCACTCGTCAGCGCGGTCGCGCGCCAGCGCGCCAGCAACATCGGCGTCGCGATGGCGATGTACGCCGAGCAGGCCGGCCGCCTCGGCCGCTTCTTCCTCGCCAGCGGCGCGACCGATGCGCCGGAGATCATCTCGCTCGGTCACCTCGATGCGATGCTGCGGCTGCGCGACTGTCTGGAGGCCGGCAAGTTCGTCGGCGTGCTCGCCGACCGCACCATCGGGGACGCCGCCGCGCACAGCGTGCCCTTCCTCGGCTCCCCGGCGCTCTTCCCGTCCGGCCCCATGCGGGTCGCCGCGGCACTCAGGCGCCCGGTCATCTTCATGACGGGCCTCTATCGCGGCGGCAACCGCTACCACGTGGTGTTCCGCCAGATCGCGGACTTCTCTGAGCCGACTCCCCAGGGCCGGGAGGCCGCCGTGCAGGAGGCGATCGCCCGCTACGCGCAGATACTCGAGGAGTACGCGCGCTCAAATCCGTACAACTGGTTCAATTTCTATGACTTCTGGCACGGCGCCGAGCCGCCCGGGACGCCAGCGCGCGCGGCCCCCCCATGAGGCACGCCGCGGCGCGCCTCGCCGTCGCCCTGCTCGTGCTGGCCCGGGGCGCAAGCAGCGCCGAGCCGACCGCACAGGACGCCTTCAGCGAGGTGCTCACGCAGCTGGCGGCTCGTGCCCAGGGCCACGTCGCCTTCACCGAAGTGCAGCAGCTGGCGATGCTCAAGCAACCGCTCACCTCCTCCGGTGAGCTGCTGTACGTCGCGCCCGATTACCTGGAGAAGCGCACCCTCAAGCCCAAAGCCGAGAGCCTGATCCTCGATCACGGCGTGCTGCGCGCCCGCCGCGGCGGCCGCGAGCACGCACTCGAACTCGCCGCTTACCCGCAGGTTGCGCCCTTTGTCGAGAGCATCCGCGCGACGCTCGCCGGCGATCGCGCCGCGCTCGAACGCTACTTCACGGTGGACTTCCGCGGCGATGAGGCACGCTGGACCCTGCAGCTCGTGCCGCGCGCGGCGAGCGTGGCCGCCAGCGTGCGCGACATACAGATGCAGGGAGAGCACGACCGGATCCGCAGCGTGCAGATCCGCCAGGCGGACGGTGACCGTACGCAGATCAGCATCGGAGCCGAGATTTCCCCGTGAACGCACGCAGATGGCGCGCGACGGCACTGTTCGCGCTGGCGGTCCTCGCCGCGGCGCTGATCGCCACGCGCGCACGCTACACCGCCGACCTCTCGGCCTTCCTGCCGCGCTCACCGAGCAGCGGCGAGCGCGCGCTGGTCGAGCAGCTGCGCTCGGGCCCGGCCGCGCGGCTGATCATCGTCGCCATCGCGGGAGCCGACGCCGGGACGCGCGCCGCGCTGTCACGCCGGCTCGCGGCCGCGCTCGCCGCGAGCGGTGATTTCGCGAGCATCAGCAATGGTGATGCCGCGCAGCTCGAGCGCGACCGGCAGTTCCTGTTCCGGCACCGCTACCTCCTGAGTGAGACGGTGGATGCCGCGCGCTTCTCGGCGACGGGACTGCACACGGCCATTGCAGACTCGCTCGATGCGCTCGCCTCCCCCGAGGGCCCGCTGCTGAAGGGCCTGTTCCCGGCGGATCCGACCGGGGAGTTCCTCGGCATCCTCGAGGAGCTTGGGCCGGAACGCGCGCCGCACCTGAGCGCGGGCGTGTGGAGCTCGCGCGATGACAGCGAGGCACTGCTGCTGCTGCAGACGCGCGCCCCGGGCGCGGACAGCGACGCACAGCAGCGCGCCGTGCTGGCGGTGCGACAGGCCTTCCTCGCGGTGCGCGCGCAGCTACCGGCCGCCCGTGGTACCACGCTGCAGCTGAGCGGGCCGCCGGTGTTCGCCCTCGCGGCGCGCACCCTGATCAAGGGCGAGGTGCTGCGGCTGTCGGGTGTGAGCACCGCGCTGATCGTGCTGCTGCTGCTGCTGGTGTACCGCTCGCTGCCCGCGCTGCTGCTCGGGCTGATACCGGTGGCGAGTGGCGCGCTGGCCGGGATCGCGGCGGTGGCGGCAGGATTCGGCACGGTGCATGGCATCACGCTCGGCTTCGGCGTGACCCTGATCGGGGAGGCCGTCGACTATTCGATCTACCTGTTCGTGCAGGCGCGCGGCGAGGAGCACGGCCCCTGGCGACAGACGGTGTGGCCCACCATCCGCCTCGGGGTCCTCACCTCGATCGCCGGCTTCGCGGCGCTGGTGCCCTCGAGCTTTCAGGGCCTGGCGCAGCTCGGCCTCTACTCCGTGGCCGGCCTGAGTGCGGCGGCGCTCGTGACGCGCTACGTGCTGCCGCAGTGGCTGCCGCAGCGCCTGGCGCTGCGCGACCTGACACGCGTCGGCGTCGCTGCACAGAGCGTGCTCGGGCGCCTGCGGCGCCTGCGCGCCCTGCTCCTCGCGGTACCGCTCGCCGCCGCGTTCGTCCTCCTCCTGCATCGTGGCCACCTCCTCGGCCACGAGCTGGCCGCGCTCAGCCCCGTGCCACTCGCCGATCAGCAGCTCGATGAGCGCCTGCGGGCGCAGCTCGGCGCTCCCGACGTGCGCTTCATGGTGCTCGCGACCGCCGCGACTCCTGAGCTGGCGCTGGCGGCGGCGGATGAACTCACGCGACGGCTCGCAGGCCTCGTGCGGGCGGGCGTGATCGCCGGGGTCGAGTCCCCCAGCCGCTACCTGCCGCCGCAGGCCCTGCAGCGCGCGCGCCAGCAGGCGCTGCCCCCGGCCGCCGAGCTGCAGGCGCGTCTCGGCGAGGCCCTCGCTGGCCTGCCGGTCGAGGCAGCGGTCCTCGAGCCCTTCGTGCGGGACGTGGCGGCGGCGCAGGCGGCGCCGCTTCTCAGCCGCGCCGACCTGTCGGGGACCTCGTTCGCCAGCGTGGTCGATGCGCTGCTGGTGCCGGCCGATGGCGGCTACTCGGCGCTGCTGCCCCTGTCCGGCGGCGGCGGTGACCTGCCGCCGCAGGCCGTAGCGCAGGTACGCACCGCGCTCGCCGCCGCGCAGGTGCCCGGGGCGCTGTTGCTCGACCTCAAGGGCGAGACCGATCGGCTGTACCAGCGCTACCTGCAGCAGGCGATCGCTCTCTCGCTCAGCGGCTTCGCGGCGATCGTCGTGCTGCTCGCGCTGCTGCTGCGCTCCGCGCAGCGCGTAGTGCGCGTACTCGCCCCGCTCGTGCTGGCCGTGCTGGCCGTGGCCACGCTGCTGGTGGGGCTCGGTCACGAGCTCACGATCCTGCACCTGATCGGCATGCTGCTGATCGTGGCGGTGGGCTCGAACTACGCGCTGTTCTTCGACCGCGCCGGCAACGCACCTCAACAGGGCTCGCTGCCGCTCACTCTCGCGTCCCTGTTGGTCGCCAACCTCGCCACGGTACTCGCCTTCGGGGTGCTGGCGAGTTCGCGGCTGCCGATGCTCTCGGACCTCGGCTCCACGGTGGCCCCGGGAGCGCTGCTCGCCCTTGTGTTTGCGGCGCTGCTCGCCCCGGGCGCTGCCGCGCGCGGTGCCTGATGCACGTCCTCGAGCTGCGCGCCCGCCCCGACCGCCACGCCCCGCTCGCGGTGGTGATGCTGCCCGCCGCCTACACGGTCGCCGAGGACTTCGTGCATGCCGGCTTCGATGCGGCGGTGCGTGCGCGCGGCCTCGCGATTGACCTCACGTTCGCTTCGCTCGACTTCGCGCACGTCACCGACCGTTCCGTGGTCGAGCGGGTGCGCACGCAGCTGCTCGCGCCCGCGCACGCGCGCGGCGCCGCCGTGTGGCTCGGCGGCATTTCGCTCGGCGGCTACGTGGCGTTGTGCTGCGCCGCGCGCGCGAGCGCGGAGCTGGCGGGCCTGTGCCTGTTCGCGCCCTACCTCGGCAGCTACCTCGTAACCTCCGAAGTTGCGCGTGCCGGGCTCGCACACTGGCCGCTTGCTGAGCCCGCCCCGGAAGATGACGAGCGCGGCGTGTGGCAGTTCCTCAAGGAACGCCGCGCGCGCGGCGTGCCGCTGCATCTCGGTCTCGGCCGCGAGGACCGCTTCGCCGAGCGCCACCGGCTGCTCGCCGAGGCGCTCGACCCGGCCGAGGTGGATACGGTCCCCGGGGGGCATGACTGGCCGACCTGGCGGCGTCTCTGGGACAATTTTCTCGATGCCCGCATCGCCACCCAGCGCTGAGCCCGCCCGCCGCCCGTGGCGACCGAGCCTGCTCATCCTCGCCACGCTCGCGCTGCACCTCGGCGCGCTCGTGCTGCTTATCGCGCGCCCGGGGCTGTGGCCCTACCTGCTCTCAGCGGTAATCGCGAACCACCTGCTGGTGACGGCCGCCGGGCTCTGGCCACGCAGCCGCCTGCTCGGGCCCAACCTGACACGCCTGCCCGCGGCGTCCCCCGCCGCCTGCGTCGCGCTCACCATCGATGACGGACCGGACCCGCAAGTCACCCCGGGCGTGCTCGCGCTGCTCGAGGCGCACGGGGTACGCGCCACCTTCTTCTGCATCGGCAGCCGCGTGCGCGAGCACCCGGAGCTCGCGCGCGAGATCTGCGCGCGCGGTCACGAGATCGGCAACCACACCGAGCAGCACCTGATGCGCTTCTCGCTCCTCGGGCCGCACGCGATGGCGCGCGAAGTCGCGGCGGCCCAGGAGACGCTCGCCGCCGTGACCGGCCAGACCCCGCGCTTCTTCCGCGCCCCCGCCGGACTGCGCAATCCGTTCCTCGAGCCGCTGCTCGCGCGGCTGGACCTGCGCCTCGTGAGCTGGACGCGCCGCGGCTTTGACACCGTGAGCGGCGACGCCTCACGAGTCCTGGCGCGGCTGACGCGCCGACTGGGCGCCGGCGACATCCTGCTGCTGCACGATGGTCACGCGGCGCGCACCGCCAGTGGCGCTCCGGTGATCCTCGCGGTGCTGCCGCCGCTGCTCGAGCAGCTCAGGGCGCGCGGCCTGCGCGCCGTGACGCTGCGGGCGGCGTTCGCCGACGCGCACGGCGCATGAGCGCGCCGGCTACGCTCGCGGCGGTGCGCGACTCGGCGAGCGCCTTCTATCGCAGCGCGGGGCGGTTTGGCTGGCACTTCGCGCGCGGCAAGCTCGGCGGCGATCCGATCTACCGCGCCCTGCTCGAGCACGGGTTGCTCGCGGGCCGCGAACGACTTCTCGACCTCGGCGCCGGCCAGGGCCTCGTGGCTGCCTGGCTGCTGGCGGCGTACTCGCGCTACGTCAGCGAGCGCGCCGGCCCGTGGCCGCACGGCTGGCCCGTGCCACCGCAGCTGCGGGAGTACACCGGGATCGATATCAACGCCCGCGAGGTGCAGCGCGCGCGGCGCGCCTTCGCGCGCGACGCCGGCGCACAGCTGCAGTTCGTGCACGCCGACTTCCGTGACGTAGACTACGGTCACCCCGATGCCATCGTGCTGCTGGACGTGCTGCATTACGTCGATTACGCCGCGCAGGAGCGCGTTCTGGCACGTGCCGCGACCGCGCTGGCCCGTGGCGGGCTGCTGCTGCTGCGCGTGGGCGACGCCGAGGGTGGCTTGAGCTTCAGGCTCAGCAAGGCTGTCGATCGCACCGTGGTGCTGCTGCGGCGCGGCCGCCTCGACGCGCTGCACTGCCGCCCGCTGCGCGCCTGGCGTACGCTGCTCACGCAACATGGCTTCAGCGTACGTGCGGTGCCCATGAGCGGCGGCACCTATGTCAACACCCTGCTGCTCGGTGAGCGCGCATGACGCCGCTCGTGCTCAGCAGCTACACGGCGACGAGCTGTCTCGGCACGGGACTCGCGGCCACTCTCGCCGGCCTCGGCGCGGCGCGCTCCGGGCTCGCGCCGTGCCGCTTCGAGACGGTGACGCTGGATACCTACGTGGGCGAGGTCCCCGGCGTCGATGCGACGCCGCTGCCCGCGGGACTGGGCGATTTCGCCTGCCGCAACAACCGCCTCGCGTGGCTCGGGCTGTCGCAGGATGGTTTCGCCAGCGCGGTCAGCGCGGCGGTCGGACGCTTCGGTCCCGAGCGCATCGGCCTGTTCCTCGGCACCAGCACCTCCGGGATCCTCGAGTCCGAGCAGGCGTACCGCGCGCGTGATCCGGTGAGCGGGGCGCTGCCGGAGAGCTTTCGCTACGCGGGCGCGCACAATACCTTCTCGCTCGCCGCCTTCGCGCGCGTGGCGCTCGCGCTCGCAGGTCCCGCGGTCGTCATGTCCGCCGCCTGCGCCTCGAGCGGCAAGGTATTCGCCTCGGCGCAGCGGGCGCTCGCGACCGGGCTCATCGACGCCGCCGTGGTCGGGGGCGTCGACTCGCTGTGTCTCACCACCCTGTACGGCTTTCACTCCCTGCAGCTGGTCTCATCGCGCCCCTGCCGCCCCTTCGACACGCAGCGCGACGGCATCTCGATCGGCGAGGCAGCGGCCTTCGCGCTCATCGAGCGCGCTCCGGAGCACCTGGACGCGGAGGCCGTGCTCCTGCTCGGCACCGGTGAATCGAGCGACGCCTATCACATGTCCGCACCACACCCGGACGGCCGCGGCGCGCGCGCGGCCATGAGCCGGGCGCTCGCGAGCGCCGAGCTTGCCGCCGAGGACATCGAGTACATCAACTTCCACGGCACCGGCACGCCGAGCAACGATGCCGCCGAGGCACAGGCGGTGGCGGCAGTACTCGGCAAGGGCGTGCCCGGCAGCTCCACCAAGGGCGCGACCGGCCACACGCTCGGTGCTGCTGGCGCGCTCGAAGCCGTGATCTGCGCCCTCGCACTGCGCGAGGGACTGCTGCCGGCGGGAGTCAACACCACGCAGCCGGATGCAGCGCTGCCGGTCAACTACCTGCTCGAAAACCGCAGCGAGCCGCTGCACTACGTCATGAGCAACTCCTTCGGCTTCGGCGGCTCCAACTGCAGCCTGATCTTCGGGCGCGCCGGATGAGCCGCGCGCGCCTGGCCGCCTTCGTCGACGGCGTGGGCCTGCTCGGGCCGGGCCTGAGCGACTGGCCCGCGGCGCTCCCGGTGCTGCGCGGCCTCGCCCCGTGGGTGAACGCCCCGACCGTGCTGCCGGTACCCGAGAGCCTGCCGGCGGCGGAGCGCCGCCGCACTGGCGCGATCGTTAAGCTGTCCCTCGCGGCCGGTCTTGAGGCGGTGCGCCACGCCGGCGCCGATGCCACGACGCTGCCGGCGGTGTTCACCTCCTCCGGCGGCGATGGGCAGAACTGTCACGAGATCTGTCAGGTGCTCGCCACGGCGGAGCGGCAGATCTCGCCCACGCGCTTTCATAACTCGGTGCACAACGCCGCCGCCGGCTACTGGGGCATCGCCACCGGGGCTACCGCCGCGGCGAGCGCGCTGTGCGCCTACGACGCCAGCTTCGCGGCCGGCTTGCTGGAGGCATTGGCGCAGGTGCAGAGCGAGGACACCGCGGTGCTGCTCGTGGCCTACGATGCGGGCTACCCGGAGCCGATCCGCGCCCGCCGCTCGATCCTCGGTGCTCTGGCGGTGGCCCTCGTGCTCAGTCCCGCCGGCGGGCGTGCACCGCTGGCCCGAATCGAGGCAAACTTGACCCATGCACCGCCCGAGAAGCTGGCCGCACCCCTCGAACAGTTGCGCCGTGGGGTGCCGGCGGCGCGCAGCCTGCCGCTGCTCGCGCTGCTCGCCAGCGCCACCGCGGGCACGGCCGTGCTCGAGTATCTCGGCGCCACCAGCCTCGGCGTCGCGGTGAGCCCATGCCGCTAGACCATGACTGGATCGAGCAGCACATTCCGCACAAGGGACGCATGTGCCTGCTCGATGACGTGCTGTCGTGGGACGCGACCCGCATCCGCTGCCGCAGCGCCTCGCATCGCACGCCCGATAACCCGTTGCGCTCGCACGGCCGCCTCGGCGCAGCCTGCGGCATCGAGTACGCGGCCCAGGCGATGGCCGTGCACGGCGCGCTCATCGGCTCGAGCGCGCCGCTCACCAGCTCGCTGTCGAGCGAGGTGCGCGGCAGCGTGCAGAGCGCCGCCGTCGGCTACCTCGCCAGCGTGCGCAACGTGAGCCTGTACGTGGTGCGCCTCGATGACCTCGCTGCCGACCTCGTCGCGGTCGCCGAGCGCCTCACCGGCGATGCGCGCACGGTGCTGTACGAATTCTCGCTGTGGAGCGCCGAGCAGCCCCTGCTGCACGGCCGCGCCAGCATCGTCATCGATACGAGCTACGCCGCCGCCGGCCACGCCGGGGACCCGGCGTGACCGAGACGCGGCGCGCACTCGTCACCGGCGGCAGTGGCGGTATCGGCGGCGCGCTGTGCCGCCGTCTGGCGCGCGCGGGCCTGCACGTCTACGTGCATGCACACCGCGGCACCGAGGCCGCCGCGGCCGTCGTGCAGGCGATCGAGGCGAGCGGCGGCAGCGCCAGCGCGGTGAGCTTCGACATCACCGACGGCGAGGCGACGCGCGCGGCGCTGGAGAGGGTGCTCGAGTCCGGACCGATCCAGGTGCTCGTAAACAATGCCGGTATGCACGATGACGCCGTGTTGCCCGGGATGAGCGCCGTGCAGTGGCACCGCGTCATCGACGTATCCGTCAACGGCTTTTTCAATGCGACACAGCCGCTGCTGCTGCCGATGATCCGCACCCGCTGGGGACGCATCATCAACGTCTCCTCCATCGCGGCCCTGATCGGCAACAAGGGCCAGGTGAACTACGCGGCCGCCAAGGGCGCCCTCAACAGCGCCACCAAGGCCCTGGCGCTCGAAGTCGCCACCCGCGGCATCACCGTGAACGCAGTCGCCCCGGGGATCATCGGTACGCCGATGACCGCGGGACTCTTCGATGCCAAGGCGATCGAGCGCCTGGTCCCCATGAACCGCCCCGGGCTGCCCGAGGAGGTGGCCGCCGTGGTAGCGTTCCTCGCCTCCGAGGAGGCTGGCTACGTGACCGCGCAGGTGATCTCGGTCAGCGGCGGCATGGGTTGAGACAGCGCCAGCGTCCCCATCTGCAACAATCAAAAAACGAGCCACCCATGACCCCCAAGGCCCGCCTCACCGCCCGCCTCGTCGTCAGCCTGTGCCTCGCCCTCCCCGCCGTGGCAGCTGCCGTTGCCGCCGCCTCGGAGGCGACGAGCGCGTCGGTCCCGAGTGCTGCCGAGACCCTCGGGCTCGCGCCCTCTGGTGCGCCGGTGCGGGAACGGCCGCAGTGGCACACGCTCAAGGTGGTGCTGGTCAGTCCGGGGCTGCACGATGAGCTCGGCGAGCTGCGCCAGGCGGCGCCGGGGGCGCGCTTTGTCGAGCTGCCGCAGGCCTCGGCGCGCGACATCGCCGCCGCCGATGCCACGCTCGGCATCTGCGACGCCGACACGCTCGCCAGGGCGACTCACCTGCAGTGGGTCCAGTGGCTTGCCGCCGGCGTCGAGAAGTGCGTGCACGAGCCGCAGCTCGCCGCGCGCGGGCTGCTGCTCACCAACATGCAGCGCACCGCCGCGCCGAGCATGGCCGAGCACGTCATCGCCATGATGCTGGCCCTCGGCCGCCACTTCGGCTACTTCTACCGCGAGCAGCAGCAGGGGCACTGGGTCGGGGAAGGCACGCCGCGCCTGGAGGATCTGGAGGGCAAGACGCTGCTGGTGGTCGGGCTCGGCGGCATCGGCACCGAGGTGGCCAAGCGCGCCCATGCGCTCGGCATGCGGGTCATCGCCACGCGGGCGAGCGGCAGGAGCGGGCCGGACTACGTGAGCTACGTCGGTCTGCCCGATGAGCTCCTCAAGCTCACGCGCGAGGCCGACTACGTCGTCAACTGCACGCCGCTCACCCCGCAGACCACCGCGCTCTTCAACCGCGACTACTTCGCCGCCATGAAGCCGGGTGCCTACTTCATCAACGTCGGCCGCGGCCGCAGCGTGGTCACTGCCGATCTGATCGAGGCGCTCGCCGCCCACCGCCTCGCCGGCGCCGGCCTCGACGTCGTCGATCCCGAGCCCCTGCCCGCCGACAGCGCGCTGTGGCGCGATCCGAACGTCATCATCACCCCGCACATCTCCGCCGACACCGCCCTCACCGACCGCCAGCGGGTGCTGCTGCTGCAGGAGAACCTGCGCCGTTACAACGCCGGTGAGGCACTGCTCGCCGTGGTCGACCTCGGCCGCGCCTACTGAGGCGGCATCAGGAGCGAGCCGCGGCGCGCGCGCCGAGCCAGCTGACGATGCGCTGCGGGACCTGCTCGCGGCCCGCGCGGCTCACGTACATGCCGATGTGCCCGGTGCGCAGGGCACACTCGCTGTAGTCGCTGCTGCCGGTGCGACCGCGCAGTGCCGCGCAGGCGCTGGCCGGCACGATGTGGTCATCGAGCGCATAGAGGTTGAGCAGCGGCTGGGTGATGTGGCGCAGCTCCACGGCGCGCCCCCGCAGGCGCAGCCCGCCGCGCATGAGCGCGTTGTCCTGGTAGAACCAGCGTACGAACTGCGCGAGCGCGCTGGCCGCCTGCGGCGGGCTGTCGAAAATCCACCGTTCCATGCGCACGAAGTCCTCCACCGCGCGCTGGTCGGGACGCGAGGTCAAGAGCCGCACGTACTTCTCCTGCGTGAGCCGCAGGGGGCGCAAGGCGAGAAACAGGGCGTTCAGGAGCTCGCCCGGAACATTGCCGCAGGCGGCGAGCAGCTCGGTGTCGACGCCGCGCACCCAGCGCGACAGCAGATTCTCCGGGGTGTGGAAGTCGACCGGGGTCGTGAGCGTGATCAGGCGCGCGACCTGCGCCGCATGCAGCGCCGCGTAGCACAGGGCGAGCACCCCGCCCTGGCAGACGCCCAGCAGGTCGAGCGACTCGCTCCCGTGCGCCTGCAGCACGTGTCGCACGCAGCCGCCGAGTTGATCCTCGATGTAGTCGGCAAGCTCCGTGTGCCGGTCGGCATCCTCCGGCTCGCCCCAGTCGATCAGGTAGACGGCGAGCCCGGCCTCCAGCAGGCGTCGGATCAGCGAACGATCCGGCTGCAGGTCGAGGACGTAGGGCCGGTTGACCAGCGCGAAGCAGATGAGCAGCGGCCGCGCCGCGGCCGGCGTCGCGCTCAGCGGCAGGTACTGGTACAGCGTGGTCTTGCCGAGCTGCAGCACGGCACGTTTCGCGGAGCACCCCACGGTGACGTGGCGCGCGCTCTGCAGGCGCGCCAGCGTCTCGGCGACCCGCAGCCCGAGCTCGGCGAAGCCGGAGCCGCTGTCGAGGTGCTGCAAGCCCTAGCGTCCGCGTCGCGGCCGCGACGCTGCGCGGGCGCGCCGCTTCGCGCCCGCGGGCTTCGCACGCGCCGGCGTCGCACCCGTGGCGCGCTCGGCGAGCTCGTTGAGGCGGCGATCGAGTTCCTTGAGGCGCGCGTAGAGCGAATCCACCTCGCTGCGGGTCGGCAGGCCGAAAGCCCGCACCAGGCTCTCGGCGTGACGCCGCTGCTCCACCAGCAGCGCCGCCGAGACGTTGGCAAGCTCGCTCTGCAGGCGCGCAAAGTCCTCCGAGCGCGCCGTCTCCGCATAGGCCTCCTCCGCGCACTCGACCCACTGCTGGTAGAGCCTGAGGCTCTCCTCGGCCGAGGGCGCCGCCGGCGGCGCCCCGGCGCGCGCCACGAAGCGTTGCGCGGCCACGCGCGCCACCTCGCCCCAGTAGACCGCGAGCCGCGACTGCAGCTGCGCGAGGCGCGTGAGCAGCTCCCACACCCGCTGTGCCTCGGGCCGCTCCACCGCAGCGGCCCCGACGGGCAACGGACCGAAGGACCAGCCGGCCGCGCCGGCCGCGCCCGGGCCCATGCCGGCGCTCAGCGGCGAGCCGAACCAGGGACCGGCGGACTGCGACAACCGCAGCCAGTGCTCGAATTGCGCGGCGAGTGGGCCGGACAGCTGCGACCAGTCACGCGCGCTGCCGGCGCCGGCGGGTGCGGCCGCGCCGAAGCCGCGCAGCAGCTCAAAGAAGCGTTGCGCGGAAGCCGCGTAGGTCTCTTGGGAGCCGAAGCCGCCGGTTGAAAATGGAGTTTCCATGGGTTGTATGCACTGCCAAAAATTGGGATGAGTCAGATTCCGGGATCATCCAAACAGAGTAGATAAGACTCGGTATAAGCAGCTGTTTAGCGTAAGCCGGGGCGTGTTGGTTGCGTGAACCGCATCATTGTGCGTTGCATACATCGGGGCTAGTATCCACGCCGCGCCCACGCTCGTGAGGCTCCTCCGGGAGCCACGCGTGCACGCACGCAGAGCTGGAAACGATGGCCGAAGAACGCCTGATACGCAAATACGCCAACCGGCGCCTGTATGACGCCCAGGCGAGCCGTCACGTGACGCTCGATGACCTGCGCAGGCTCGTCGTCCAGGGCGAGCGGATCAAGGTGGTGGATGACAAGAGCGGCGAGGATCTCACCCGCAGCATCCTGCTGCAGATCATCGCGAGCCAGGAGCAGTTCGGCACCCCGGTTCTCAGCACGCCCCTGCTCGAGGCGATCGTGCGTTTCTACGGCAATCCGATCCAGCAGCTGCTGACCTCCTATCTCGAGCAGAGCATCGGCGGATTGCTGCGCCAGCAGAGCCTGATGCAGGCCGAGATGGCCAAGGCGCTCGAGACGCCGATGGCACCGGTGGCGGAGATGGCGCGCCAGAACATGGAGATGTGGGCCAAGATGCAGGCCTCGATGCTCTCGGCCTTCGCGCCTTCTGCACCAGGTGCCCCCGCCGACAAGCCCGGCAAGCCCGAGGGCGGCAAGCGCCGCTGAGGGCCCCGCAGTGGCTGCGCCGCCGGCGCGCGACGCCGCCGCAGCCCGGAACCCGCTGAACCTCAAGGAGCAATCGTAACGTGGATGTTTCGGGCAAGACTCTTGTGATCACCGGCGCCGGTCGCGGCATCGGGCGTGCCCTCGCCCTGCACTTCGCGCGCGGCGGTGCCGGTCTCGCCCTCCTGGATACCAACGGCGAGGATCTCGCCCTCACCTGCCGCCTGTGCGGCGAGGAAGGCACGAGCGCTCGCCCCTACGTGGTGAACGTCGCCGACGAGACCAGTGTGGTGGCGGGCTTCGAGAAGGTGCTAGCCGACTTCGGCAGCCTCGATGGCCTCATCAACAACGCGGGCGTGGTGCGCGATGCGCTGCTGGTGAAGGTGAAGGACGAGGAGGTCGTCTCGAAGATGTCGCTCGCGCAGTGGCAGGCGGTGATCGACGTGAATCTCACCGGCGTATTCCTGTGCGCCCGCGAGGCGGCCCAGCACATGATCCGCCAGGGCCACGGCGGCGTGATCGTGAACATCTCGAGTATCTCGCGCGCCGGCAACATAGGGCAGACCAACTACACGGCCGCCAAGGCCGGGGTGGCCGCCATGACGGTGGTATGGGCGAAGGAGCTCGCCCGTTACCGCATCCGCGTCGGCGCGGTGGCCCCCGGCTTCATCCGCACGCCCATGGTGGAGGCGATGAAGCCCGAGGCGCTCGCCAAGATGACCGCGCCGATCCCCCTCGGCCGCCTCGGGGAGCCCGAGGAGATCGCACAGGCGGTCGAGTTCATCTTCGAGAACGAGCTCTTCACCGGGCGCTGCCTGGAAATCGACGCCGGGCTGAGAATCTGAGTCACCGTTCGTATGCGTTGCACAACTTATTGATCGATTCCCGAGGGGTAATTTTAATATAAATAGATAAATATCAATTAGTTATATATAAAAAAGAGAGAGACGATCGCCGCATAATCTTTCTCTTGCACTGCATACAAAATTCAGTAGAATGCTCTCCGCACCCTCACGGAGAGCATCCCATGACCGACCAGACTTTCGATGCGAACAAGATCATCGCCGCCACCCGCGAGGCGTTCGCGCCCGTGGTGAAGGCGCAGCAGGAAGGCTTCAAGGCGCTCGAGCGCCTCGTCCGCCTGCAGTACGCCGTCACCGGTGACGTGCTGGAATCCGGCCTGGCGCGCGTGAATGCGACGTTCACCGCCACCACGGCCACCGAGCTGCTGACCAAGCAGACTGAGCTCACCACCCAGTTCGTGGACAAGCTGCGCACCCGCGCCGAAGAGTTCGCGACGGTGACCAGCGAGATTCAGTCGAAGATCACGCAGCTCGGCACCGAGATCGCCGCAAAGGCAGTGCCCGCACGGAAAGCGGCCTGATATCTTGGCGGTATCGCACACCCGGGGCGCGAGCCCCGGGTGTGTTCTCTGATTGACCACACCGCCGTGACCGCACAGCAGACCGCGGGGGCCCCCGGAACCGAGCCGCCCCCTGACCGCAACGACCAGGACATGCAGCGTCAGCTGCGTGCCCAGCTCGCCGCCTTCTCCGGCGGCCTCGCCCCCCAGGACTACGCTCAGGCCTGGTGGGACTGGTACCTCAGCCTCGCCACCCATCCGGACCGCCAGACGCAGCTCGCGCGCAGCGCGCTCGAGAAGACTCTCGACAGCTGGCAGTTTCTGGCGCGCGCCGCGAGCGGTACGCCACTCGCGCCGGGCCACGAGCAGCTCGGCTTCGCGCATCCGGCATGGAACGTGTGGCCATTCAACGTCTATGCGCGCACCTACGCCAACTGGGCGAGCTGGTGGCAGCAGGCCCTGGCGCCGACTCCCGGAGCGCAGGCCGGCGCCCTCGAGCGCGCAAGCTTCGCGGGTCGGGTGCTGCTCGAGGCCGCTTCGCCGGCAAACTTCCTGCACACCAACCCGGAGCTGCTCGAGCGCACCGCGGCCGAGTCAGGCCGCAATCTGATCCGCGGATTCAAGAACTGGCTGCAGGACGCCCGCCGTGCAGTGGAAGGCGGACGCGCTCCGGGCACCGAACAGTTTGCGGTCGGGACCGATGTCGCGATCACGCCCGGCAAGGTGATCTACCGCAACCGCCTGATCGAGCTGCTGCAGTACACCCCGATGACCGCCACGGTGCACGCCGAGCCGGTGCTGATCACCCCGGCCTGGATCATGAAGTACTACATCCTCGATCTCTCGGCGCGCAACTCGCTGGTGCGCTACCTGGTCGAGCAGGGCCACACGGTCTTCATGATCTCGTGGAAGAACCCGGACGCCGCCGATCGCGAGCTCGGGATGGACGACTACGTGCAGCTCGGCTTCCTCGAGGCGCTCGCCGCGGTGCGCCAGCGCTTCCCCGCAGTGCCGGTGCACGCGGTCGGCTACTGCATCGGCGGCACGCTGCTGGCGATCGCCGCCGCCGCCCTCGCCGCGCGCGGGGAGCAGCAGCAGCTGGCCTCACTGACGCTGCTCGCCGCGCAGACCGACTTCAGCGAGCCCGGGGAGCTGGCGGTGTTCATCACTCCGCAGCAGATCGCGATGCTCGAGGCGATGATGCACAAGTCCGGGGTGCTCGAGAGCGAGCGCATGGGCGCGGCTTTCGCGCTGCTGCGCTCGCGGGATCTGCTGTGGACGCCGGCCGTCGAGCAGTACCTGCGCGGCGAGCGCCCCAAGCTCAATGACCTGATGGCCTGGAACGCAGACGGCACCCGCATGCCGTGGCGCATGCACAGCGAATACCTCGAGCGGCTGTACCTGAAGAATGAGCTCGCGGCGGGCAGCTTCACGATCGCCGGCGCACGCATCGACCTGTCGCGCGTCACGCTGCCCATGTTCGTGGTCGGCACCGAGACCGATCATGTCGCCCCATGGCGCTCCGTCTACAAAACCCGCGCGCTCACCCGCAGCGCGGACTTCACCTTCCTGCTCACCAGCGGCGGACACAACGCCGGTATCGTCAGCGGACCGGCGCACCCGAAGCGCCGCTATCGCATGCTCACCTGGCACGACGCCACCTCCCAGCTCACCTCCGAGCAGTGGCAGCAGCAGGCGCCGCTCACGAGCGGCTCCTGGTGGCCGGCCTGGGCCGCGTGGCTCGCCGCACACTCCAGCGGCCCGCAGCAGCCGGCCACGCCAGTCGCGCCGTCCGACTCCCTCCCCGACCAGAACGCCCCCGGCAGCTACGTGCGCGGCTGAGGCACCGAAGCGCCCCCCAGCGCCACGGCACCGCGTAGACGCCCGCGGCGAATAGGCGTACTAATGGGCCCCAAAGCCAGAGCCTGAACAGACGGGGGACAGGCCATGAGTAGCAAGCGCATCGCGTACGTGACGGGCGGCATGGGCGGCATCGGCACGGCGATCTGCCGGCGGCTGTCCGCGGCCGGACACACGGTGGTCGCCGGCTGCGGGCCAGGTTCGACGCGCCGCGAGCGCTGGCTCGCCGACATGCGCGCCGAGGGACACGTGGTGCACGCTTCCGAGGGCAACGTCGCCGACTGGGATTCGACGCGGCGTGCGTTTGAGGCCGTGCGTGCCGAGATCGGTCCCGTCGACATCCTCGTGAACAACGCCGGCATCACCCGTGACGGGGTATTCCACAAGATGACGCCGGAGGCCTGGCACGCGGTCATCGAGACCAACCTGAACTCGCTCTTTCACGTCACCAAGCAGGTGATCGACGGCATGCTCGAGCGCGGCTGGGGCCGTATCGTGAACATCTCCTCGGTGAACGGGCAGCGCGGCCAGTTCGGCCAGACCAACTACTCGACGGCCAAGGCTGGAATCCACGGCTTCACCATGGCGCTCGCCCAGGAGGTCGCGGCGCGCGGCGTCACGGTGAACACCGTGTCCCCCGGGTACATCGGCACCGACATGGTGCGCTCCATGAAGCCCGACCGGCTCGAGAAGATCGTGGCCGGCATCCCCCTGAAGCGTCTGGGTGAGCCGGAGGAGATCGCCTCGATCGTCGCCTGGCTGGTGAGCGACGAGTCGGCGTTCGCCACCGGGGCAGACTTCTCGCTCAACGGCGGCCTGCACATGGGCTAGGCGGGCTCGCCCGGCCGCGACGCAAGACACATGCTGAAGGTGTGCATCGTGGGCGCCGGCGCGATCGGCGGCTTCCTCGGGACGCGGCTGGCGCTCAGCGGCGGGACCGAGGTGGCAGCACTCGCCCGTGGCACCACGCTCGTCGCGCTGCGCGACCGCGGCTGGCGGCTCGAGGAGAACGGAGCCCTGACGCAGGCGCCGGTCTGCCTCGCTAGCGACGATCCGCGCGAACTCGGGCCGCAGGACCTGGTGATCCTCGCCGTCAAGGGACCGGCGCTGCCGCCGCTCGCCCCGACCCTCGCCCCGCTCATCGCGCCACATACGCTGCTGCTGCCGGCCATGAACGGCGTGCCGTGGTGGTTCGCTCAAGGCATCGCCTCCCTGGGAGCCGCGCCGCTTGAGAGCATTGATCCCGGTGGCGCAATCGCCGCCGCACTGCCGGCAGCGCAGGTCATCGGCTGCGTCGTGCACGTCAGCGCCGCGACGGCGGCCCCGGGCATCGCCGTGCACCGCATGGGACGGCGGCTGATCATCGGCGAGCCGCTTGGCGGGGAGTCGCCGCGCGTGCAGACACTGGCGACGCTGCTCACGCGCGCGGGCTTCGAAGTGCAGACCTCGGAGCGCATCCGCTACGACATCTGGTACAAGCTCTGGGGCAACATGACCATGAACCCGATCTCGGCACTCACCGGCGCCACCATGGACCGGGTGCTCGAGGACGAGCTGCTGTGCGCGTTCAGCGCCGCCGCGATGCGCGAAGCGGCGCAGGTCGGCGAACGCATCGGCTGCGCGCTCACGCAGTCGCCGCAGGACCGCCATGCGGTCACGCGCAAGCTCGGTGCGTTCAAGACTTCCATGCTGCAGGACGTCGAGGCGGGGCGACCGCTGGAGCTCGACGCGCTGGTTGGCGTGGTACGCGAAATTGGCGCACGCGTCGGTGTCGCAACACCAATGGTCGATGCGCTGTTCGCTCTCACGCGGCTCTTCGGGCGCGTGCGCGGCCTCTATCCGCAATAAAACTGAAACTCATTCTTAGAATTGATCTGCTAGGCGCGCGGATTCTGTAGCCGTTTTCGCACGTCGCAATGTCGAGACATTTGCGACGCGCGGCACGAGACGATTTACTGCGGCCCCACGCAGCAAGGCGCCACCGCTGGGCACTGCGCAGCAGTGCGTCCACTGCAGGGAAACTAAACCCGTCATACGGCGGGGACGCAGTTACCGTGCTCCGTGACAGCGGTGCGCGGTTGGGCGGCAGGCTCGCAGGGGGTTGTGCGGTCTGCCCTGGCCTTTGAGCGGCGCGGCCCGGCGCGCCGGCTGTGTTCCCCTCGAGTGACCTCACTTTCGCCAAGGGGAACTCTAGTGAAGCACGCCCAGTCATGCACGCGCGCGCCGCGGTGGCGCGTATCCGCTCACCCGTTGCTGCTCGCCGCCGCGGCTGCCGCCGCCCTGCTACTGACACTGACGGCGCACGCGGCCACCGGCGTCACGATATCGGGCACACCGCCCGCCAGCGTCAAGGCGGGCAGTACTTACAGTTTCACCCCGAGCGCGAGCACCACGCACACCGGTCGCGCCCTCGCCTTTGCGATCGTCGGCAAGCCGACGTGGGCGACGTTCAACAGCAAGACCGGCACGCTCGCCGGTACGCCGAGCGCGGCGAACGTCGGCCGCTATGCGAACGTCGAGATCGCGGTGAATGATGGTCTGAGCTCCGCCGTTCTCAATGCCTTCGCCATTACCGTGCTCGCATCCAGCAGCAACCCGGGCAGCCCCACCCCGCCGCCGGGTCCGGGAAATCCGTCGACGCCGCTGACGATCTCCGGCACGCCGCCGGCCACGGTCGGCGCCAGCAGCGCCTACACGTTCACGCCCGTGACGCATGACACCCACACCGGCCGTACGCTCGCGTTTGCGATCGTCGGCAAGCCGTCGTGGGCCACGTTCAACAGCAAGACCGGCACGCTCGCCGGTACGCCGAGCGCGGCGAACGTCGGGCGTTATCCC